>Ga0210059_1000177_pt1 | contig 66455 bp, 36 predicted proteins | sample Ectturendosymbi2_FD_188042 | JGI IMG/M metagenome (GOLD analysis project Ga0210059, IMG submission 188042) | Ecteinascidia turbinata endosymbiont from Florida, USA - Sample 2 (SPAdes) (version 2) | ecosystem: Host-associated > Tunicates > Ascidians > Unclassified | place: Key West, Florida... | reverse complement strand
GCCTTGCTTCGGCTTGGCAACTTAAAATGTCAGGCAGTTTTAGTCGGGAGTTAGAACAGTACTCATACAACGACTAGGCTGCCTCGTTGGTAGCGTTTGGGGAAACCAGCATCTCTGCATGCAACGACAGCATTCCTCGCAAGCAACGTCTACGCTGGGCAACACCCCAAACCTCAACATTGGGTTCCTACACCAAAAGGAAAACCCTACATGCGCATAACTGTATGATATAAGACTTTGACGATTTATTTTTTCTGTTCCAGCTAAATGTTGAAACTAGGCCGGCTGGAAAGGAAAGACCAATCATTCCTGCACAGGCAAAGTAGTCGCGTAAAAATAGCGTTTCAGACCAACCACCATAAAATCGTAGAGCGATTACTGTATGGTGAAAATCAGTACGCAGGCGTCATTGAGATCCTTTTTATGATGCACACCGCTGACCCCGAAACATTTACTACTTGCGGACCCCTAGGTGCATGAAAATTTTTCTTGCACACCTCCAACCCGAAATATTTTAGTTCGAGAAAATACAATGCCTTGAATATCTGACGTGATAGAGAATTGTTAATTTCAGATTCTAAATTAGCGAAATAAAAACATCCTAGAGTAGAGCAATTTTTACCGTAAACCGATACAAAAATGCTATGGACCAATGCGAGGAACCTACAAATCGCGGACACCTGGTTAACCTTGGAGGATTCCCAGAGATCCTTGCAACCAGGGTGGAAATCACTGATGTAGACTACTAATCTTTGGTCTTCTGATGACTGAGACTTTGACAACAATACGTGCTTTGCCATTTTGTGAGATGTTTTTAACTAAATATACATATAAAAGTATATTAGAGAGTACACACAATTGCCCTGTATTCAGCTTGAATTGATAACAAGTACTGCTGGCGTTCTCCTGTGGAGCATAAACCTGTCGTTTTCACTTTGCATTGACGAAAGGACATTGTTGACTGAAACTCATTTCCAATGGAACATTACTGAAGAAGCCCAAAACATGGTTTGGTGAAAATTTGTGTGTAAGATGGTTTGAAAGTTTTTGACAAGTTGTTAGAGTTAATGCCTCTGAGTTTGCCGAATTTTACAAATGTGAACATGTCTGTACCTCTGCGAACTCGATTACTTTAGACCCTGTTGGGATTTTTCACAACGCAGGTAAGCTAATCAGTACAGAAATCTGAATTCTAAAGTAAAGCCAAATGCCAAAAACATTAAAAATAAAGTAAAATGCCGCAGCACACCAACGTTGCTATAAACAGTCAACAAAAGAGGCGTATTTGTAGTTATGAGAAGTGAAGGAAAGCACCGCAAACTAGAAGTTAAAATTGTTGCTGTCTAGTAAGCATAATTATATTTTTCTGATTCAGCCAAGAAGTGTTACTTTCGCAACATCTGTTAGTTGCTTTAATCAAAGCAGGCAGCAGCTTATCAACTTTTCGAACAACTGAAAGTAGTAGCAGAGGTTTCTTACAATTAAACAAGTTACAAAGTGGTGTATGATCTGTAGTGATCGACCGGGGCAATGAAAAAATTTTGCCGGGGGCCGGGGCGGAAAATACATAAAAATTTAATGAGTGAACGCACAAAATCAGCAGATTTTCTCTCAAGATTCTCACTCATGCATATGGTTTAGAACTACATTGTTTCAGTTGACTCAACAACAAAGTTAGTGCAGTGTGCTTTCTTTCATTCGTGCCGGTAATTGAGTAAGCCTAACAGTCGCGACGGGAAATGTTGGGATTGAGCACAAAGGGCTTTTTCGCTAAGATGCCACAATCAACACACTCTTTTAATTGTCATTCAACTTTCCTTCCCGAAGTTCTCGTTCGTCCTCATTGCGTCATTCTTTTGTTATTCAGTTGAAACCATGTTTGAATTCTTGCTGGCGCGAGCAACTCAGTTTGCAGATCTTACTGGGGAACATTAATTTTGTAAACAATAAACTTTTTGTTGTTTGTTTCTATTCTATTAGTGATGCGTAACTCTTCATTCTTGCCAGAGTTGTTGCGTTTGTTTCTCTAGTGGCATACTTACATTAAAAGCACGGAAAACGCTTGCATTCCATACTGTTGTTATGGATGAAATACAACACACACTTGTTCGTTGTCCACTCCGTGGGCAAAGCAACGGAAATGTTGGCGCAAAGTTAGAACGTGCATGCAGAACTTGCACCGGCCCGGTCCGGCCCCGGCCGGGGCAAATCCTTATACCCGGCCAAATATCCTGCCCCGGTCCGATCACTAATGATCTGGGACGTCGCCTATTGGGGCAAATGGCAAGAGGCCCCTTATTTACAATTTGTGCACCTCATTTATTGTTTAGCATTTTCTTAAAAACAATACATTTTTATTGAAAATCTCCAAGCTTTCAGAGATTTTGAAATTTGGGCGTGTAATGTGATGAGCAACCAGTAATGTCGCAGGTAATGATGACGTAATCGTAACTAGTGATGACATTTTCCAAAATCAAGCGGTAAATTCAACGACGTTTGCAAAAACTGGGAAACATTTGCTTCCCCGTCGGTTTTTCACATGCTTTGTTCTACAGCAGGGGTTCCCAGCCGGGGGTACTCGTGCCCCCAAGGGGTACGAGATTGAACATCAAGGGGTACGAAGATCCTTGGGTCACAGAGCAGCTTATATATCTCTTATAGAGCAATATACATCTCAAAATTTTTTTGGGGGTACTAAGAATGCTCTGACCTGACAAAGGGTACGAGCAGCAAAAAAGGTTGGGAACCCCTGTTCTACAGGGTTCAAATTGCGTTTACGAACGTGCTCATTCTGTTTGAAGTTTGTGACTCAACAACAATAAATGGACTCTGCGCTTGTCTATGATGCTGAGCTTGATGAAAAAGATGTTAGCAAGCTTGAATGGTAACAACGCTCCGGTTCTGGATAACTCAGAACTAAAGGCTTCACACAACGTTTTCTTCAAGGTCTTACCATGAAGGGCGTCTCTGGAGGACAGTAACGACGAACAGGCTTGTAATTTTTTTGAATCTGTGCGTGACCATGGTCAAACTTCTTGTAGTTGAGGTTGTACGAAGTATCGCCACAAAAAGGTTGAGAATTAATGTGCTGAGGAGAAAATTTCATAGACATTAAGACTGCAGTTTTGTCAACGTATACGTTGTACGCAATTATGCCCTGTTCATTAAATCTTTCAGAAATTCACTCAGTGAGATAGAAATCGCAGTTTTTGCAAGAACTTGGCGATCGTCTGAAGTAAAGTTATAAAACCTGGTACTTCATCAATAAAGCGAAAGTTTTTTACAGTTGTGATTGCCCCAATTGTAAACGCTGCTTTCAGTAGCTTTTAACCAGAGATAGTTTTTGCTTCTGTGTCACGAAATATACGCAGTATCATGTAAAATAATAACAATTTTCCGTCGGAGAAAAGCACACACTGTAAACGTCATTTTACAAACCGATGGTGGTGGAGGCTTCGCAAGCACTGGCCGTTGAAAAGTGCCGTAAGTCTTGCAATGTACGTCGCGATAGTGCGTTGAGTTTTGGAAAGGAAATTTACTGGCTGACAGTGTTTTCAGATTTTCATCCGGTTTTCTTTGCGGCATGCGGTCCTGTTTGGTCGAAAACGAGATGATGAGTAGGGTGCACTTGTAAGTTTTTTTAATTGGAGCATTTTCGTATGCTTCTTTAAATTCACTCATTGCGGCATTTGAAACTATACAGGTAGTTTTCTAAATTTATTTTTTCTGCTGATTTGATACATTTGCCGATCTTCCTCCAGCCTTTCGTAAATGAATGAAAGTTAAGTTTCCTTTGTTAAAGCCTCTGCAGTACTGTACGCACATGGATATAACAGCTGCTAATATTAAATCATTATCAGAAGCGTGTTTGTAGACCCCGCCAAGCTCAGATTTGTAGTACCAGGCTTGAGACTGTCTCATGCGGCGAAGCCCACTGGGCTAAAAGCAACTCAAATTTTCATACCTTGTTTAACCATTAACGCTTTACAGCACAGAATGGAATACTTATTTGTTGATTAAACACACATTTTAGGTAGATTTTGTTTAGCCCTGTCACACGAGCATATAGACATGGGGTTTTTGAATTTTTTATCAATTCTGGCTTTTTATTGGAAAATCACTCAGCGTCCTCAAACAACGCAATGCAGATGTTTGATGGTTTATTAAAAAAACAGTTAACGATTATACCTGTAGCGGAAGTTGTCTGAAGTCAAAACTGTACAACGTTTTATGATTGAAAGGTTTCTCTGACGGTCTGTACGTCATCTCCGGTTTAAACGGCTCGGGTCTTTTCACCCCGGAATGAGTGACAAAATCATTCTGCAAACAGGGCACAAGTCGGAAAGGAGTTAAAAACGCTGCATCAGGATTCGCTAACAGCAAGTAACAGAGATAGTTGAGAATTGACAGCCGCGAAGTGTCATTCACGCTGGTCGACTGAATTTGTCTGCTTCCAAAAACATGACAGAGCTTTTCTGAATCAATTTTCAAGGAGGTATATAATGAACAGAAGTTTAGACTAAGATCTGCTGAGATTGAAAAATGTACCTGTTTCCTGAGAAACATATTTGTGTAAACAGTTTTCTGACCTAAACCGAAAAATCTCAAAAAGCAAAGCTTTTTCGGGAAATGAACAATTTAGTTTAATGCATTTCATTGTCAGGTCGTACTTCAGGCTCATTATAAATTTCATGAAAAGACAAATCTGCTGTGAGCGGTGTACGTTTCGCTGAGAGCAAATTGCAAGCGGTCTGGCACCTGTGCTACGTTTTTTATGAAATTGATGAAAAGGGCAAATAAATAAATCTGAAAAACTGGTTACCTTTGGGATTTGCAAGCGAGACACAACGATATTACTTCTTGCATGTTCCTAATTTGAAGACTTTATATCAATTAATGAACAATACTTCGGCTGATCAGTTTAAGAAAATTTGTGAATTACCGGGAAAAAATCAGTCTGTGTGCAACTTCTCCCACTGCTTCACTCCATAAACGCTGAATTGCATGCAAAGGGAAGGACTAAGTAAAAGTTGTGAAACCTGCGACAGTCGTGAGCTGAGGCACACCACATTTTGTTTATCACCAACTGAAAGCAGCCAACATCGTCATGGTCATTTTTGCAATGGTTTGAGTTTACCTGGAACGTTGATCGGAAGTCAAACGTCGGGGCCTTGGTAGAAAATAAGCGGCTGGAAACTTTGTCGTGCAGGAAAGCTTGGACCGGTGTATCCACTCGGGGGAGTTTTTTCTCGCCGTAATCAACGCGGTGCGTTGTTTCCATGCCCATAGGAAGTTTCGAGGTTTCCGTTTCAGTTTTTGGTATTACTAGTGTTCGCCTGGATGATGCGCGCTCATGATTCCTGAAGGAGAATGAAGAAAAACAAGTTTGAAGAAAAAAAGCCAAAATTGTTTTAAATCTATTGAGAAACAATTTTTCTCAAAATGGAAATGCAATAAAATTTCTCTCTTCACACAGCAAGATTTCCTCTTGTTATTTTAAGAAAAAGAAACAAGACATTTGACTAGCTCCTGTTTCATCCTCTGCGTTAAATTACCGTTTTCAAAAATGTAGCTGTAAAGATATTTTTCATATCAGTCTCTTACAGAACTTTAACATATAAATTCGGTCGCGCGCGGTTTGCAAACGGTTGAAAAACATTTTACAGGTCCAATTTTGTCTGAAGTGGTGCTTGATATAAGGGAACTAGTAAAATGATAGCAATTAAGTGGAATATATCACTAGCGCAAGGCGAATCTGAAATGAAGGTATAGCAGCAACAGTTTTCACAATGCAATACGCTAAAACTAAAAACTGAAAAACAGCGATTTTTATGGCTAAGATAAAAATTTTCCTGCAGTTCCCGCAAAGGATTTTTATACAAAATAGGTTGGTTCTTTCATTTATAGTTGAAAAGGGTGCTTACCGAAAATAGGAATGCCATTTCCGATTTTTTGCACATGAAATTCTATCCTAGAAAACTATAAACTGGAGAATGAGTGCCCAAAACTGACAAATGTTTAAATAGCATATTTGTGCAAATACCGCAGCCACAAAATTAAACGCTTGCTTGTAGAGCAGCAGCTAAATCCAGTTTGCTTCTTGTCTTGCCTGAACGTTTCTTGTGCTGTTGTTGTAAAATAGTTAACGTTCCCACGTTCAGGCAGGATTCCATGTTCTTGCTCATTGACAAGGGGTTTCCTTTTCGCCGCGATGAACTCAGGCATAGAAAACGCGCGAAATGCATCTTGTTTCTCTGACAGTAATCCTGCTTGATCTTGACCCTGCAAAGGCTGAGGGTAGACTTGTTCGTACATAAAGTTATATTATATTTGTGGTACATTACGAATAAACGTTTATGTTGACGAAAAAATTGATTGTATTTGTGTTATCACTAATATAAATAACTCGTCGCTCACGGTAGTAGACGTAGTTATGCAAATCCTTAAATTAAATTTGTTGTAGCATATCCATATTTTGTTTAGAGAAAATTTTCGAAGAAAAGAAATGAGTAGCTAGAAATGTACCAAAGAGTGGCGTTTTCCATCTGACTGGTCCATCCTGCGGTCTCTCAAACAGTTTTTATGAGTTGAAACGTCTTTAAAACAGTCTAGGGCCTGGGCATATTCCCTTTTAAACTTGTGATAAACTGTTTCAAGCACCTTTGCAAAAAGCATATTTCATGCAGTGAAAGCTTTGTGCATCATAAATTCATAGTTGCAGTACCAGCTGATTGGAAGCACATCATTCCTAACTTATATAATAACAAACAGACAACATCTGAACGTGGGACCGTTAACTATTTTACTACAACAGCACAAATAGGCCGGAAGCTACTCCAAAATAGCAGCAAACATCCCTTTTTTCCGAAAAAAACGGGCCAAAAACATCGAGTCGCCGCAAAAGTCATTCCAAAATGATTCTAAAATAAAGTTGGATGTACGTCAGAGGAGTGTTGACCGTGGAATGTGTAAATGCATGTAACATAATCTTATTTGAACAGCTGGCGCTTAGTTGAAATCGTCTCCTCAAAAATCAGCTACTGGCAAACTACGTCTGACTCCAATCAAATCTTCGTTTTGAGCTCTTTCACAAGTGTATTTTTTTAAGTTAAACCAAGGGTGTTTGGTTATTGGCATACCATGCTGCGAGGTCACTACTTGCAACATCTTGGGGGGCACGGTTTTATACGGCATTTGTAAAGTCGTAGTTGAAGGGTGATTACGGAGAAGTAGCCACAGTATCTGTAGCATGTTTATGCGACACCTCATGAAACCTTTGGTAGCACTCTCGGTTGCTGCAGAACTTCAGCTGAAAAGCATGAGGGTTCACAGAGTCGGACGACTGCGTTTTCTGAAATTTGTCCCAGTGCACGCGCACAAGTTGACTTCAAATTGAAAGCAAACTGGCCATTAGCTCAATAATTTTTGGCTTTGAGAATACGTATAAGGTGATTTCAATATTTTGCAAACTTCATAAAAAGCAGATGAATTTGTTCCACATTTTCATTGTATACCCTTCCTGGACATGACAAAGTTATGGTTGCAACTTGCAACAAACCAACTGTTGCTTTATTTTGAAAGACACAGTCTGTATTTCTACAATCAATGTTTTCACCTGTAGAGATCAACAACCTTTTAATGTCAACATGTAGTTTTGAATCTTTATCATCTTGCGTTGTTTGTAGTGAAAACATTAATCAGTTGAATATTTAATTTATTAAAGTTTAGCACTTTTGATGATGAAAAAAGTAATTTCATAGAATACTTGCACTTTTGCAAAATCGCAAAAGCGTATAAGCTTTTCGTCATAAACCAGCAGACGGTGAATTAATTTGAACGACAGTTGGTAAAAAAACCTGTGCATATTACGTGATGTCTTACAACACAAGTCACCTCCACCAAAAGGCAAGAAATATCTGGGATCTTGATGTACCAAGTGTGTGAAGTGATGTTCACCGGGTACGGGTTTGAACGGCAGAGGTCGATGGCCAGCTCTTCTTTTGAAAGATTCTCGATAAGTCGACAGGAAGTTCCTACCGTCATCTTCTGACCTGGAGTGGCTGTTTTTAGGTGGCAAGCATCTGAAAACGAACGACTAAAATCACGATGACAAACGCGATGAAAATACGTCCGCAACTTGTATATACGGCCACCAGCTATTGAATGAATACATTGGCGTGTCTTCGTTTGCGCTCCAGTTAAATCCTGTAAAGATGATTTGCATTTATCAGCATAATCAGCATTGGAAAACATTACCTTAGCTACGCCTTTGAACGTATCAATAAACCTCTGCATGTACATGTACTGTACTATATATTTCCCGGTGTACCTAAAAAATCCGACATTACTTTTACTTCGTTTCTGAGAAATATAGAACCAGCGCAAAATAAACTGGAGCAGATTTTACGACAAATATCGTACTTGCTTCGAGGCGAATGTGGGTGATGTATGTAGTTCTCATCGTACATTGTTTTCATGTCATGGATTGCATTTGCGTCATATATGAACTCTCCGTTAGAGGGCGGTCGCAGGCTTCGCTTCTCCTGAGGCGGCCACTGCTCGAACATCTGAAGACAACAGTGATTTTTGTTCTATTTTATTTAAATCTTTTGTTCAGACACATGGGTCATATCACAGGGGCAGTCAAACGAACACAAAGATACAAAAATACTTAAGCGCAACGCATCATAGGGTAAGTGTTGGTTAGTGCACGCAATCAATACTTAAGAGGAACAAATGCCGAAGCCAAACACCAACAGCATCTGTTACTGTTACATTTGGACATCGTCATACGTAAGCGTTAGATAGTGGTAGAAAAATGGAGAATTGTAGAAAGCACCAGACAAACGAATTGAGCTGATAAAAATTTAGATGAAGATGCGCATCGTTGGACAAAGGCATACAGGTTTTTTCTAATCAAAGCATCAAACGACCTGAAGAAATGGGTTGACTTGATGTGGGCGAATATTTACATTCCTGGGGATGTAATGCAAAATGTGACAGACATCATTGTAGGCAATGCGGAGGCGTTTACTAGTAGTCTGTGTGCTTGCACTATAATTCACAGACATACATTGGCATGCAATAGGCTCGACGCAGAGTGTTTTTGACTGCAGTAGACCACTGAGAAAAGGTGCCTCGATCTGAGCTTATTTTCTGCGCAATAGAATGACTTCACTTGCGTCAGAGTGTCATTTCATCCTTCTGTGAGGCATGAAGGGATACAGCAAGATATTTGACTTGTTCCGCGAAATTCAAACTTTTGCCATTCCGGGCAACAACTGGTGTTGCAGGGTGTTTGTACTTTTAAGGTGGGAAAAATAAACCGACTGTCTTGTTACAATTGAAAACAATTTCATGTTCAATAGTATAATCACAACAAATGTTCAGAAGACGGTGAAGATACTGATACTGGGACCAAACGGGCATATACTGTATCATCACCAAATAGCAGGTGATTCACAACCATATTGCCCACAGTGCATCTTAATCTGGCTGTGCCCTGCTGCACTGAAAGTTCGTCAAGGTGAACAGCGAACAAATATGCGCTCAGGACTATGCACACATGTCAGTTAAGAATACACATTTGCCACTTCTGTGTTGTGACTTAAAGCTAAACTGATTGCCAGTGGTGGTAATAAATGGTGAAATGCAAGATAAAATGTACTTCTCCAATAGTTTTGAGATAGTTGTTGCGAGAAAAACAGGTATGTAATTTCCAGCATCGCTTATGTCACCACAGGAATATAGCAAATAAACCAAATTACAATTTTCTAGTTGTTGTGGAACTTTGCCATGCATTAACAATTATATGGAGCCTTAACGTTTCCACACATTTCGAAGAGACTACTGAGATAAAAACATACTGTACACCAGACACAGCACATCAGGTGTGATGTCTTCAGCAAAAGTTTCATATTTACCAACAACCCCGTTTAGTGGGAGTTCATGGATTAGGTATGCAAACTTATCACTATTGCTTATAAGATTACTGAATCTTTGAAAAAAGTCAGTGACGGAGTAAAACATTTCTTGAGTTTCCCGCACTGACTTGACCGGTGGCAAAGCGTTTTTCTAAGAAATAGGAGTTCCTTCATTCGGGTAGAAGTCCACCATGCTTTATTTTGCAGAGATTGCTGCATTTAAGAAATAGAAAGAAATCATCCGACATCAGCGTAACTTTACCCAACCGACTAAAGTACGTTTGAAATTCTGAAAGAAACATATCGTCACTATGCCACAGAGTAACACACCGAAAAGTGTTCAATTTTTGCGGTTTTACTTGTTTCTATGGTTTTTATGTTGTTTCTTACAACTTTACGTGAATTCGGTTGGTATGAATTCATACACAGAGCTCCACTAATGGCAGTCAGCGTTGACGCATTTCCGTGAAGAAAACATAACAGTCAACACAACTTATCTAAGCTCTGAAAATGTCTTACAAAAAAACAGTAGAAATCTCGGATAAGCGTTTGTGTCAGTAAACTGTGAGAGCATTACATGAAGACTGGCGATGCTCAGTCGACGCGTTTCAACTTTTTCAAACGTGGAAAGCAGCCAGCGTGAAACCAAGGGTGAAAAATACAAATTTAATGTCATGTTAAAGTATTGTAAAATAACAGCAAGTTAAATAAACTGGCAGAACGCGGGAACCAATCAAAACCCTCGGAAGCCCAGAGTCAACATTTTCAATGTGGAACAGCCATCAGCGTTGGACGTTTGAAGTTTTTGCGCATTGATGAAGACTGCTTTAAAAGCCTCGACAAAACATTCAGCAACGTGGGCAAACTATGAATCGCAAAAAAATTATGCTGGAGGGCAGAGATGGTGTTGTCCATTAATCCATAAGAGCGTACCTAGCCAACGGCACTGCAAGCCATTTCTAACGTGAAGATAAAGTATTTGTATCATTTTGGTATAACGATGATTGCTTAGATATCTACCAACAGCGTGAGCTGGATGATGTATATGTTTCGGAAAATTTTAACGAAAGTGGTTATCATAAACGTCGTAGATGAGCACAAAACGCATTTAGATTTCGAGTCCAGTTTGAATCTCATGGCCTCGAAGTCTGCACTGAATATAATGACGAGGAATATTAGAATACAGAGCAGGTCACTTTGTCTACCTCTACGGTGAGAGCTATAAACAGCGTATGCAGCAAATCATCACAAATTACGCACTCAGATAAACTAAGCGCATAGGAAAGTGGTTATGTTCAGATAGCACAATGTGTAGGGCAAGGATATGCAATACGTCGATCGCGACCTACCAGCTGATCTCAAAGGTGCTGTGGGTAGATCACATGATATTAACACCCTGGTTGATTCCATTCAGTGCAAGTCATCAGAGTAAAGTCAGGTGATGACAAAAAATGCGCATAGTTAATTGTGTTGTGCAATAAGGGCTCGTGTGTCACAAAAATGCATAAATAAACCGCGTGGATATGCAAGGTACATCCACATACATTGTTGAAAGAATTCTCAATATATTCATTAATAAATATATGTTTTGCATTTTTTAGTAGGTAGATCGTTTTGACTTGTTCATTTTATATGTAGCTCGCATGCTGAAAAAGTGTGAGCACCTCAATGCCTAAAACTGACTGCCTAAATACCACTTGATCCAAAGTTTTATGGCCGTGGTGAAACGCGTCAAGTCAATGATGATGCACTCCTAGAGTAATAGGGTGTAGATATGCCTAAAACTTTATTCATTTTTCTGATGTATCATAAGTTCAGGCAGTAGGGCTTTATGGAATTGAGCTCTACACATTTCGAACAAACCATGACAGAAGCACATGTATGGGAATGTTAAAGGTAAAACTCTTGAAAACAAATGTTGATCAACAAATTCTATCACAATTTTCCATTTTTCCTGAGCCGTACGAGGTTTTCCGGCAGTTAAAAAGTAGCGAAGCACAAACTGTTAAGCATTGGGTAAAATGATATATAAGTTCAGCAAAATGTTGTTCAATTTTTCTGGGAGTGTAGAAAAGCCAACTAAAATTTTGAAATTTTGCAAAATTGGTCAAAACCACGGCAGAAGTGCCAGGAAGATCTTTTCTGCAGTAAGCTCAAAACCTGGTCAATTTAAGGAAATAAATCTGACCAATACTTGCACGCCATTCCACTCCCTACGCTTCGCCACTGTGTGAGGGAAACAACGAAAGAAATCAATTGTTTAAGGCCCCACTCCAGAGTCCAAATGTGTCTACGCTTTTCTGCATGTATAGCGAAGTCAGCACAACTCAAAGGAACTCACAAACGCAGTAGCCTACCTAGTACCTACAGGATTCTGGAAGACTTTGCCTCAAAATAACAAATTAGGTATTGCAAGTACTGCATAGCCTGCGTTTAATTGTAGGGAAATGTAGGAATATACGATATTTTATTCAAAGTTTAGACAGGTAAACGGCATGTACACCGTCTCTAGGTTACACTCTCAAGCAGTATACCCTCTAATGTTTTATTACGCATGCAATTGTGCAACCATGCAGGCGCACAGCCAGCGAAGCGTTTTAAGCGATGAAAGGCTATGCGATACGTATTCGATATTAAATTCGGAATGTTGCAAGTGCGCGCGAATGGGATTTCACTGCGCAAATGGTATGGTGGTGGCACTGTGCATTTGCGCAGTTGCGCAACTTAGGAGAGAACACTGCTCCCGAGTCAAGTGGAGATAACCTGTTTCAAAGAAGTTGCAATGACAATTGAGTCGGATCGCTTAAAAATAAGCTCGATATCTTTTTGGGCATTGACGGAAGTGACGAGAGTCAAATTGAAGGTAATTCACTCAGCACTGCTCAGTTAGCAGTCATTTCTCACGTAAAAATCTAAAGAAATGAGCGGTTCAGGTTCATCGCTACCCGAATCGAAATGTGGCTAAAAAGCACTCTGGAATTAATAAGCAAGCGTTAGCAATTATTTTCTGGTTGAAGAAACGTTTGAACTATTCAGTTAATTTTTTAATTTTTGACCTATGTAGATGGTTTGGCTTCGTTTTTTTTTCACCTCCAGGAATTGTATTAAACTTACCGCTCTATATTCTGACGAGAGGTGTTTCCTGGCTCTCTCCGCTTCTTTCTCATCCGAGCTCATCTGTGGGACACTTTGACTGGTCATGCTTCTTGCCTAGGTGACAAAACACCACACACTTGACTTATTTGCAAAAATGATGCCGCCACACAATCGTTTTTACCATGTTTTTCCTACCAAAAATATTGCACCCTCTTGGTAGTACATTTCCTACGGAGCAGCAAAGTATTGTGACAATGCTTCTTATTACATCACAAATAGAGTCAAACGTCCTGCACGGACTTTTGAATCAAGGAACGACCGCATAGCAGGGCATAATAAAGTGGCAGAACAAGCAAAACTCGAATTGTGAGAAAAAGTTCTTTGGAACTAGACAGTCACATAAATGGAAGGAGAATATACGGGCACCCTACAGTTTTCTCACAAACAACGATTTCCGAACTCTTCATGAAACACGGGCTTGAACAAGTTAACAGAGCAAATACTAGCCAGTACCCTTGAGATAAATTCCAGGGCCGGAGTGGCACCACATTCTCGGGCCCCATTTTCGCCTGGTCAAGTGACAAGAGTTAAAATACCTATTAGTTAAGTTGATGTTTTATCAGATTACCACGCCTTTACATTCGACACTATAAATGCGTTTCACTCGAACTGATGGAAAAGCCACAAATTGACAGTCTTAAAATATGATGCCGTATATTTCCGCGGCCTTTCAATAGATGAAATATCGTGCAATGCTTGTATGAAAAGTTTTAAATAAACAACAAAATAAGAACATATGAGACAGGGTGGTACTCGAGCCACAAAGTAAATCGGCTTTATAAATCACCTGCTCTGTAGGCCTGTGTACAGTGACAATGCCCACTTTGATTGATGCTCAGCTGCTCTAGTCATACTTAGTTTGCGAAATTTCGCTTTTCCCCTTTCCGTAAAATGCAGGGTACCAAAACTGAAAGCTTATTCGGAACTTGCAATCAACATATCTTCATTGTAATCAGATTTTTTTAAAGAAAATGTTAGGCACCCAGTATGGACCCGATTTATCTGATTCTAGGGACTCGATATTCCCTGATTCTAGGGACCTGATGATAATTTCCTCTAATTCTAGGGACCCAATTTTCAATTCTAGGGACCCGAATCGGGTCCCTAAAACACCTTAAAAAACCCTGGTGTAATAAATGCAAATTACACTTTTCGAAAAGGTTTACAGTGCTATAAATATATGGTCAGTGAATTACAATGCAAGTACACTTTACAAGCTTTTGCTATGGTGGTGTTCAACCGAACATGGATGTCACGTGAGAATAACCGCTGTATGATCATCATCGAGTAAGAGTCTAACTTTTTTAAGTCTAATTTTTTTTGTAAACATAACTGAGCTAAAGTTGATAAAGCGTTCCTTTGAGGAGTGAGTTGGAGAACTGCAAAGTTAGAAGATCTCTCATCTTTCGGGTGAGTTGGAGAGCTGCAAGGTTCGATTCCCAACTTCGATCAACATCTTCAAAGCGGCAGCAGCTCACCTGCTACACTTTCCTGTTGGCCAAACGACCGATAATGACATCATAATTCAATCAGGAAACTGTAAGTTTATTGGAATATTTTGTCTGATGAGGTATCGAGGAATATGCGACCTCAAGCAGGTTAGTCAGTTTCGAAAGCGGAAAGCTGCAGATGACCGACAGACAGACAATTAATGCTAATGGAAGAAAACTTTTCTTCTCAAAGTTTGCTCAATTCAGTCCAATTGGGTTTTGAAAACTTCCCTCTACGCAAGAACGTGTTCATCGTAGGTTGTACATGATTAAAGGTGGTTATTGATGATGGAATATTCACTAGGTTGAGTGTCATTCATGACTTCAGTAGAACAATTAATAGCAATGGAATGTTAGACTAAACTAAGCCCCAGTGTGTTCCACAAACCTGAAACAATAGGAGAAAAACAAGTGGGAGTAGAAACAGTGGCGTACGCAGAAAATTTTCATGCGGGGTTTTTCATTCAGTGCCATATAGTGGTCATTTGCATTTGATATGCACTCTCTGTGACGTCACAATTTGACGCCATATTCATGTTTCCAAACCAACGTCCTGGCGAAGTTTGTTGACATAATAGGCATATTCTTCTACACGCACTCCCCTTATTTTATGTGTCACTGCACGGAATATAAACCATCAGCGCTCCATGATAGAATATCGGAGGAAAATACACTCAACGCTACGACACAGTAGCTCATAACTGGAAAAATATCAGGCTGCGTGTTAAAACAGGGTAGTAAAACACACCCATCACTACGTCAGAGCAATTTACGACGGCAAAATGAGGCTGCGCTTATGTCTTATCGAATACCAGCAGTCGAGCATAGATGTGCGCCTGGACTGGCCGGAGCACGCCCCGATTTGCAAGATTGAATCATGCTAAACTACATAAGAATTCAGAATGTGCATAAAGTACGCAAGCAAACTTTAGATTTTTTGTTATGTATAGAAGTCCAGCAAACTTTTAGTTTTCCTTTTTCCATGCTGAGACATCATCAAATGCCTGAATGCTTCTATGTTTACAACTGCTGTTTTTGTGCTCGTGCAATAGTTTTATCATGCTACAGAAATTGGTATGTAGCTAAAGCGGTCAGCGTCAACCATAGCAGACAAAACAAAGACATTTGTTTCGGATAAAGTGAACTATCGCAGAACACAATCTTAAACATGCGTAGTGGACGAAAGATCTGCAAAAAGTGGTGAGATGGTTTTTGGACGCAGACGATAACGCAGCTTCCCACCAAAACCTAATTACTTTTAGGCCCATTTGCAATGTTCCTTGAAATTCGCATGCAAATTTATTCCGTGGTATTTGCTTTAAGTCGACAAGTTAACTAGCAAACAGTATGCGAAAACAATTACTCTTCTTTAGAAACGTAATAAGTTTTTTGTAAAATATCAAACCTAGCCCCTTGCGTACGCCCTTGAGCAGAAGTGTTAAGCACGCCATTATCGTTAGTTTCAATGCAAAACACCAAAGCTTTCCCGCTTGTGTCCGTCGAAGAGCTTCCCTACATTCCGTGGTGGCTGTTAAAATCTCAAAATAAAAAAACTTTTTCAGGTCGTTCCATTTGGGTTAATACTGTTGTGTCAAGATTATTACTTGGTGGGTAGTACATATTAAAAATACACAGTCGTTTATTTTAACTCCCATCGTTTCCACTCTGTGCTGAGTTGGTACAGTTACCTGCGAGTAAGCAATGTAATTTTATGCAGATACGAAAGAAAGAAGACCACCGCCTCTTACTAAACGCGGAGGTCAGTCCTTGCGTAGCATCGTGCAGTTAGAATGTTTGATTGATACTTATAGCTAAGATGGGTTTCCTGTACACAAACCAAACCTGGTAATGCCTCAAGATTGGATTGCTTAAGCTTGTGTAAACTCAGGAAGTATTTTGCAAACTAACCTGCAGTTCTACTGCAAAATCTGAACTGCTATTATATATTGAAGTGAGTGTTCTCAGATCCTCTGCGTTAACCTGAAATTCCATTTGACCTCCGGCGGTGGCAGTAATAATTTTGAAGATATCTAAAGGTCGGTTTTGCTCTTTTACCAGCATTACTGGTTTATCACATCTGCGAGAATCGCTAGAAATAGCATTGGATTTCTTAATGTAAAATTAGGACTTTCTGCAGAACTCAGACAATCCATAGGATGGTTTACTGGAGCCCTGTCTACTTTGCTTTTGGTACAGACCTCTGCCCGAAAAGGTTCTCTTTGTGACTTACGATTTGTCCTCCAAGTGCAATTTCGTTCACGTACATCCACCAGTGAAGGAAATTCCACTTGGAGGACAAATCGTGAGTCACAGATTTTGTTGTACTTTTGAATTTGTTACAGGCCTCTGCGTAGGTCAAATTACAGCAGTGACTGCTTTTATTTTTATAATTTCAGATTGCTCTTTGTAATACAGATAGGGGAAGGTGGGGTACAGTTGACACTTTTTTGCATTTCCAACCACTGCTACTTTATTTCAAAACCAAACAAGCTCAAAATTTGTCACACAATAAAGCAACTCTATATACACAATATCATGCCAAAACATGAAAACAACGCCCTTCAGAAAAAATTTTACAATCAATTTTAAAAGGGTACTTTTTCTGTCGAGTGTGCCCATTCCTGGGGCACACTCGACATGATCATGGAATACGCCTGACCGGTCAATAAATCGTTGGGTTGCGTGCATTGCATAACGTTCACGTGATATCCCATGTAAAATAGGCACTTGCTGACTACCCCTCCGCTTTTTTCACATTCTAATTACCCACTATCAATGCATGGCAAAACAAATTTGTATGATTACCAAACATTAAATGAAACCAATGCATTATGCTGAAATTCATGCCTTACCATTCAAATATAATGTGCCTCTAAGCACATAATAAACATAAAAATTCTCATAGATTAGAACTATTCTGTACTGCATTGCAATATAACCCCTCAAGCTTTACCTTGTTTAGACTGACCTAGTGGCAATGTGTCGAGTGCCCCATTTTTTTTGTCAGATGTGCCCTATGCATATCTAAATAATAAAATGAAGAATTACCAACTCAACTTAAAAAGAATTTAAAATCGGGCATTATCAAACAATGTTGCACTGCCCTGACTACAACGTCACAAAAACTCAGAACAGAAGATGTTAATTAACGTGGGCAAAACCCAAATCTAAATGCGATTTTATAAATTACTTTTGGGCAGCAAAAACACAACTTGCTCTGTAACTCGAAACAACGGCTGCCTATCAAGGAAAAGTTCACTTTAGTGCTACGGCTGGTATGAGACTAAATCACCATAGAAACTTCAAAGTTCAACGTTTTCAAGTTTTTGAATAAATCAAAAAAGACGACTGTTCCCCTAGTCCTACTGTGCCCCACCTTCCCTTACACTTTGTCTGCCGCAGAATGGTTTTCCTTTGCAATTTGGGCAAATTTTGCCAGAAAAATTGCAGATATTCCAGTTGTGTTCCTGGCCCGTAGCCAGGTTTTAAGGTTTGGGGGGCAAACACATTTTTGGGGGAAAATTTTTGTTTATATTATATGTTCTAATAAAAAAATTTCTGAGAACAACAAAATTTGGGGGGTCACGAAAGAAATTTGGGGAGCATTGCCCCCAAATGCCCCCGTAGCTACGGGCCTGTTGTGTTCTCCTACACAATCGGAGCACCGTTCTTTACCCTTGCAGTTCTTCCAAACGTGTCTAAATCGACTGCATCTGAAAAACATCATCAATGGTTTTGGTATGTGCTGCCTAACTTTGAATCGTATATAACCCACTCGCACAGGAGTATGGTAAAGTGAAATATATTAACGCAGTATTTAGCTTTCTCATACTGCCTTCCTGTCCCATGAATTGAAATATTTTGCAAAAATATTTTAATACTCGTAGCAAATTTTTACATCCTCAGTGGAAAGCTCATTTCGTACATTATAAATCACTCATTTCGTGCTCGCTAGCTGTAATGCTGAAGCTAGAACCGGTATGCAAATATCTGAACCACCACTTAAGAAATCCAGGGCCAACAAGCCTTTGGCTTGAACAAGGTTGGCCACATTTTCACTACAGTAAGAAGTTGCCATTTTGGAAAAGAGTGCATGACTTGTACACACCAATACATTTCCTTAAACAGCTGGTTTGTCGGAGACATTCTGCAAAACTACCGGTTGACTTCTGTCGTGTTGTCTATAGCGCCCAGACAATCCTTCCGTCATATTATTGTAAGCGTTTTTCCCTCATTTGGGTTAAGTTCCCTAAGCTGGGTTGGTGATTCTATTGAATCATCCATCGAAAGGTGCCACGTGCCACACTCTTTGACGTACTGTTAGTTTCGATGATGGAACACTAACTGGCAGTAATTTTTATATCTATGGACCTACAAACGTCCTGCTTAACGATGAAAACCACCGAGACCAACAAACACCTCTTCAGCTGAGCAATTACAGCCAATCCTCACAACGCTCCAGCAAACAAAGGACACGTGCGCACACCTCCGCGTCGTAGCGTCAATCTCCAGCAACGAAACGAAGCACGTTTAAAACGCCAGAACAACCGAAAACCAAGCTACAGCCCTGCAGCAAATAGATAAGAAAAAGACAAAAACAAACCACGATAAGGGGACGCATCGAACTAACGGACTAGGGCAAAAATTAACTACTTGACATGGGGCAAAATCATCTTTTAAATATTAGGGGTAATTTTATGAAGCCAGATATCTTTATTTTCACAGTTATGTATAGTAGTTGCCTTTTGCGGCTCATAATTTTTAGCGTTTTTTATTGATTTATCGCTTTTATCCTTTACCTCGCAGATTTTTCTATTTTAGAAATTGACGATGCTCTTCTAACTAAGTGGAATCAATCTGCCGTTGCAAGTAAACTGCGTCCGATTTTTGCTGAAGACACTTGAATTGTGAGGTTTAGCGCGCAATTATTGATATGAAGCAATTATCACCGAAGAAACTGGAATCGAACCCACCAGTGATCCGGCTGTTTCGAATACAACTCAGCGCGAAGCTAGAGTAACAAGTATCGTCTAGTAATTGTAGTAATTGTGGAGCAGCTGGCACCTGCACCACTAGTCTATTATACTTGCTGCTAGCCATGCCAGCGCGATTTTACACTGAGATATGCATAACACAGACGCATTCTTCTCTTAAATTTTATCAATGCCAAACCAAAGATGAGGATAAATTCGATCTTCGATGTCTCCTACGTCTCGAGAAATTTTACTCAGAACTTTCGCGTTTTTATCTGTCAACTTTTTATGGAGTGACCTCTTTTACTAAATATTACGTATTGTTATTTTACTTGATTTTTTACTCTGACAAAGAATCGAAATTTAATACAAATCTTTTAACATATCTACGTTTCAATTAAAGGGATATATCGAACGTTTCTGCAAAAAATCAGTGCGATCTTAACCTTTGGGTGAGATGAGCACTTCCCCAGAGGACCCACGAGCATAGGGGCCCTATGCTAACCTGTGTGACTACCATGAAATATATATTACTGTACTTGTCTCAGAGACCCAACACACTAGTTTGTCCAGGACCACTGATACTGCCAGGGACGGCCCCTCGCAGCATTTTAGCAACATCGGGTGTTAACATGTAGGCTTTGGCGGATGTACGTTTGGTTGTAGAAGTAGGGAGTTTTACAGTCGACCGAGAGCCACATGACATGTTGCTGAGTAACGTATGGTCCACTGCGAGCTAAACCCAGTCGTGGAAGTTATCAGCGAAAAGAATATGGTCGAGATAGAGGCATGCACACGCCCGATACAGACAAATTCATTTCTTCAGTAGTGGTGCAGGAGGCGGCCATCTAATCGACGTCATGAAGGTTCAATTCAAGTTATATCATTTTTCAGCTGCTCATTTTGCGGGCCCCCAAACGAGCGCGGGTCTTGGGTATCCTGACCCATCTTGCCCTCCGTCTCACTGGGCCTGACAATAGCTTGTGTCATCGAAAAACGTCTTAGGCAGCAAAGGCATGTTATCCCAATCGATAAATCCGCCTGACCGAGTCATGTGATCAGTACGGATGACAAAATACTTGTCAGAAATACAACATCAAGCTATTTCCTTTATGCGGAAGAAACGCTATACTAGACCATTTGCCACCGAAGAGCCTAAAACTGATTTGATCGTTTCAACTGTCACTGCGCTTACTTTTCACACTGATTTGAGGTTAAACTTATAAGCAAACAAACAAGGAGAAATGCCAGAAATGTTTTCAGTTTGAAGTATAAACATTTACCCCATTTAGAAAGAAATGCGTTACTGCCCTACGTGCCATTGCCTCCTCACGGCAGTGCACACTGCTCAGGTACGTAGATACAAACTCTTGCACTGAGTTCTTCAAGACGCGTCACACGAAATACCTTGCTTATACGTATAGAAAATAAACTTGTATCATGCAATCTTGTAAATTTTCTGTCTGTATCACTTTCCGCGACATAAAGTATAAGTTGGGTTTGCATCGCATATATTTCCAGTTAGCATTCTTGAGCTGTCCCTTTACAACAAGCAGCAGGGACATCGAATGAAATTGGTACTAATCCATTGTGAAAAAATGCGCTAAACAGTTATTGCTGCAGTTACCTTCTCCAGTTTAACACGATTATTCTTGCGTGACGTTTCTCACAAAATGTTTCCCAACGAGGAGCATTATCGCCATCTGGAGGCGATTTATTGCTCAAGCGTGTTTTTGCGGTATCGTCAAATGGTTACAGGCAAGCGGCGGATGGTTGGGCCGCAAAACATAGGTGTAGCCAGAGGGGGCCAAAAGGGCCATGACCCCCCAAATTTTTGGAAATATACTGATTTTGTGCTTTGAGAGGCGTTTTTCCAAACAAAACAGTGTATTCGCCTAAAATCAAACATTTTAGCCCCTACAAATTTTTGGCCCCCTCCAAGTTTTTGGGCTGGTTACGACACTGCTGCAAAATCATGCTTTGTGGTACTGTATGTCGCATTTGCAATCTCCAATGAAAGAATAGAACTCTATCTCCAGACGTGTAAGGTTTTCATCGTCATTTATCACGTGTTCGGGCGTATGTCGACTCACCAGGCCAATAATCTAAAAGTGTATTCTCACTCAATAAATTTGGTGCCGTTTTTGAAACTTCCTTGAGTGGGAATACATACGGCAATTTTACGTTATAAGGAAAAAGGATGCTATCGCTTGTGTATAACAACGGTTTTTCTGGACTAAACAATGCTACCGAGTTTCACAGACATCCTTTGAAAATCTCCGTTAGACCAGGGTTCAGGAAATTCACGCACAAGCTGCTGACGACAAGTTCAGTGGAATGGTTTTAAATTAAACGAAGCATACCGGTAAAGACTAAAAATTATCAAAATTCTGGAACACTGGAAAGCATGGCATTACTTTTTCCCCCTCCTGTTTGATACACTTTAAAAAGATTTTTTTACAAATCTTTTCTCCAAACGTGACAAAATTTGTGAACGTCAAAAAACGACACCGTAAATTCAAATCTTGTCTTGGGTTGTTCCTTTTTTGAGCATGTTTGGTGTGGACATCTGAAGGACATTTTGAATTGCAAGCTATCGGGAAAGTTGAAAGGCATTAATTAGCAAAATGCAATAGGCAATGTTGCAAGAGGTCAAGCTTCCAAGACCGTAAACCCTGCAATTACTACGTTTGTGAGAATTCACCGAAGGCGGGGTTCGCACTGCAACCTGTTTGCCGCTTTAAGTGTTGGCTGACAAAAGCAAAACTGCTTTCCGTCAATAAATGGTTCAGTAATTGCAGGGGTTGGCACTGAAGCGTAACATACGAAACGAGTAACACTGAAGAGCCACAAACTACATTCAAATGGGTTCCTTTTTCTGTTAGTATTTGAGCAGCGATTACTTGCAGCAACGTGCTGAAATTAAGTGGAAGGCTCCACGTTGATAACTTACAGATAAAATGATAGTGTGACAACGTCAGCAATCATCCTGCAGTAAGCTTTTAAGTCAAATGTTTTATAGCAAATAGCCATGCACCCAATAACATCAAAACGCTGTGACAAACATCAACCAATCAATTGTGTAAACAAACGAGAACATAAACATGGTTGCTTTGCAATGTGACAACTTTGCTCTTTCAATATTTGAAGTGATGATTAGTTATTTCGGGGAAAGCAGCAAGTTATAATTTTGTACCACAGAAAATTTCCTTGCCACTGTGCGTGAATAGGTGTGCCAATAGCAAATTCGGCGGCCGAAGAGTTGTTGATCAAAGAAGGCATCAACCCACAACCAGATCGACACTTTTCTCAAAGAATACACAGACTTTAGTACTAAAAACTGTAAAAAAATGTTAAATTTAAGTTAATTTCCAAAGGGTACCGTTATTCTTTGTTATTTTGCGAAAACTAGTGACCGCTGTCAAAAATCGTTGCTACAAAACGAGAATGTTGGAAAAAGTTTTGTTACACAATAGAGCAGAACACCGACGCTCTAACCTTATACCACTTATTGCCAGGTGCTTATTGTCCTGACTATGTTTACCTAAGTTGCATACTTAAAATGCACTCGAAAATTCAGCGTGCGTCATTTCGTTCGATGAAAGACGCTGCCTATCGTCTCGTGTAATTAACACTTTAGCGCTTGCACAAGTCGCGAAAGTGACAGGAAAGAAATCTTGCCAACACTGTGAAGCTTTCCTCGAGAAGGGCCTAAGAGCTTTGTTGTAATTTGGGATGGGTTGAAGGCGAAGGTATGACGAAAGCCTAGAAACCGGAGCGTACCATTCACAGCCGTCATTAGCCGACAGCAACGCCTTAATTACACATTATCTACTAAGTAGATTACCTGTCGTGCCGTTCATCCTCACCAGTTATGGCATTGAGCAGGTGGCACTGCGCCACATCTGCCCTTGTTACCTTCATCTGTAGCACATGGCATTCATGGCCGGTACAGTTTTCATAATGAAGGAGAGCGCGCTTATTTGTTTCTAAAGCCTTTGACAGTCCGAAGAAACATGAACACGTGACCAGGACTGCGCATCACTTGATTCAAAGTACACCAGTAAAAGCTACGAAGTCGAATTTGTTTGCCAGGAAAACACTGCATGTGAATCAATATCAGAAAACAAATTCAAGTATTTTCTGAATTAGGCTGCATGGCTACACTCACGGGAAAGCGGCCGAAACAGAGGTCGTCCTACGACCAGAGAAAATTTATCGAGTGACTGTATCTCCGACCTTGCTTGGTCCCGTCTTGATGTGGAGCCAGCAGAACTATCTGAGATTGCTGTTTAACAGTGGGGAACATCGAGTCATGCTAAGGGTGCTGTCCCCGTGACCCTTCACAAAGGAAAAGTAGGTATGAAAATTAGTGAATGAAATTTCTGGGTTCGAGTAATACAAAACCGTTAAGCTACGTCATACAACATCTGAAGAATCGACTTCTTCCACTTGGATTGTTTTTATTCATATTGGGTTCCACACAGGCAAGGCTGCAAGATGCATGATGCCGCGCATATACCGTCGTTTAGGATTTAACAGTGACTTGATATGCGACTAAGAACTCTTCACCTTATCGAACGATCGAGTACGGAAGGAACCGGAGGAACGCGAGGTTATGGGGTCAGAAAAAATTCAGTAAATTTTGCTCTCAGGGGTTCAAAACAAACCGTCAGATGTTAAGTCTTGTTTGTGTTCCTGTTTCCCCGAAAAAAACTTGTCCGCTTGCTTTACATGACAAAGAGATGGTCGGATGATAAGCCACCTCGCTGCTTTAAAAGCAGCCTTGCTTACATGCCTCAGGGCATAAGCGCGTAAACGGACGACTTGGCCGTACATTTGCTGGCATCACGTTGTCTGAAAGGTGTTCTTCGTCACAGCACGTCATGTTCCTTTTTACCTGAGGAGATTATCTCGAGTCCGATGTCGTTGCTGCGCTCAGATACTGGAAGCGAAATTCCGATGACAGCCAAGGTTTTATTTTGCTGACATCTTTCGAAGCTGCGACTGACCAGAATAGCTACAATGGACTCTTTTTCAGAGTTGCACGGCGGCGAACTTTTTGAAACTAAACGTTAGCGAAATTAGGACAGATTCTGATTTGAACAAATCGTGGATAAGCCAGTATTCGGGAAGACGAAAAATTAAATTTGACAGCTTCGCTTTCGAAATAACAATATGCTTTTAAGCAGTAAGCGACGAGGTCAGTGTAAGTTTACTTCGAAACATATTCACTGAAGATCTTCAGCTTTCAGCTAAGATTGACTTTGTCAAATGGAAACTGTTATTTGTCTCTGTAATCGTAGAAATTTCAACTTACTTGGTGAGGGGTTTTCCAAAACAATTGTCACCTTTTCTTAACAATAGACTGAAATTTTTTCAATTCCGCACTAAAATCCAGTGAAGTGAAGTCACTGTTTTTCGATGTATGTACCGGAAAAGCATCATTTAATTAGAAAGTGAAATTTTTTAAACTTAATTCTTGCTCATAATGATGTAACGTGGATTATCGGAACATCAGCATTTGTGTTGTGAAGTGGTTTGCTACTACTGTTTTTCCGTAACTAATTCCAAAATTTTGCAAAGTGTAACTCAAGAACTTAAACTCTTCGTTTCAAACTTGCAATTTACAGTTTAAAATAAATGCTCATTATTCCTGTGCTATGTGTGATTTCAACAAAACAAAGTCAAGTTGACGTTATCACCCAAATACAATCTTGGCATGGTTCAGCGTTGCTATAACCTGATTGCTTACTCGTAAACCATTACGGTGGCCAAAGTTAACGACGTTAATCTCCATCTTCCCCTCCGTTCGTTGAAGGTGGCAAGTTCGAGGGGATTTTTATTGCATCACACCGCCTGTTGTGCACGCATTAGAGTTATTGTCGCTGTTTAAATTAAAGTTTATGGGCAATAACTATTGGTTCGCAGGCAACAAATCTTTGAGGGTGTATGGAGGATATCGGAAAAATGATTTGCTCCTAATGGATACTGAAGCACAAGCCTGTGCGTACGACAGGGGCGCAACCAGCTCTTCATTTCGGGGGGGGGCAATTTGCATGAAATTGTCTTTGGCGCATAACGGATCAGCTGTGTTTGGGGCAAAACGGCCTTTTCTGGCATCCACGAGTTGTGTGAAAGTCTTTAGAAGTACATTTAAGGCTATGAGCTTTAAGGGCTTGCACTGGATGCAAAAGTTAGGGTCTGGTAAAGCGTCATTTGGACCCAGAATGGTGTAGTAGGTAAGTGCCTTCAACACTTGGCTAGCACTCATATAACACTTTAGTAAACCCTTTTTTCCAAGCCGTGGTACTGGTATCAACCCAGGCAGACACTAAAATGTGAAACAATCCTCATGCTAACTTTAGTTAAAAACTATCGGGTTTCGAACTGCAAATGCAACTAAACAACGTTTTTGCTGTACTACGTTAATGACGGTGATCCGTTGTGCCCCCAACAAAAATGCTCAAAAGGTCGTAGAAGAACAAGCGGTTTGACGTGGCCACAGACTGTTTAACAACAACCAACACGTCAAGATTTCTCTTACCACATTAAGTTTCAGCAGCTTGCACCAGCTTGCACGATTCAACAGTACCTTAATGTTATAAAGTTTCACGAGGCCAAATTGATACCTGTCTCAGAAAAAAATGGTACACGAACAAAAGGATAAAAATTGCCTTAGAAATACCAACATTTTAAACTATCTCCCAAGTTTTGACTATTGTGGTTAAATACCAATCATTTACGCAATTTTCGATCAGATGGCTTGTCTCAAGATGAATCTTGTAAGAAGATAAATAACCAGTAGGACAAAGAAAAATTCAAATATGACTTCTTAATTGAAATTTTCTGGGGCAAATTCCGCGCGCCTGGTGTAAGATATTGGGGCAAACTCCTTTTTACATAGTTGGAAGCAAAGATTAAACTGCAGTTTAAATTATAATCGCACACATTATTAAATAAAACCCTTTGCTGAAACATGCAGAAGACAATATCAGTTATAATTTTCCTTTGTAGATTTGCTAATAATATTGAGAAGGCACACGGTATGATGTGTCGTTCACCTTCAACTACGAAAGCCTTATCGTGCATTATTTACAACCATGAGTCTGTCGATGAGTTTTGCCCGCAGTAAATTTTATTTTGCTCTTACTCAGACAAAAGTTTAAAAGTTTTGCCATTTCTCAAAATCTCAGATCAGCTTACTAAATTCTGGAACAGGGTTGCTGGAAGAGTCGTTAGCAGCGATGCACCGCAACAACTCAGCCTGTTTCACAAGAAATGGAATTACAGTATATTCTACATGAAACGGATGCTTTTGAAGCAAAAGAGATCATCTAATCTGAATGCCAAAGGTCTTCCCCATGTTCTGTCTACAAAAGCTGTTTGCTCATCTGCTTGAAATTATATTGCAGGAAACACACTGTAGGAAAATTTGCCCAAAACTGACGGCAATGCTGTAAAACCTAAAACAAACAGGCTGCGTGTTAGTAAGCAAAGTTTGGTCAAAAGTAATTATTTCCGGCTGGGTATTTCTGAATCTGCAAAGTTCCGGTCCGAGGTGGAAGCTACATTTTTGTGAAAGCCATCATGTTTCAAAAGACCCTCATCTGTCTGGTAATCTTGTTTTCGTTGTCTATAATCGGGATTAGAGGAGTTTCGGAAGAAGAAGATCGTGATCACAAATCAATGTTATCCTTGTGCAAGTGTGCGCAATCGGCCCTCCGCGAAATGCGTGTAGTGCTGGCAAAGTACACTCGTCGTCTCAAAACGAGCGACCCCATGAAATTTGACCATGTAATTGGCAACATCACTGACATTGCATACAGTAAGTAGAGATCGTAAGTGTCAAACTCGTAAGTCACTCAAACAATCTCGGATTGGCATAGTAGTAGCAACTCTCAAATTAGCGGGACTTTTTGCGTAGAATTTTTCTGTTTTTCCTGTCTGGCAAAGGCAAGACAATAATCTAGTACTAGATTTGCTCGTACATAAATGTTTTTTATAACTATGAAGATTACGTCTCTAACAGTACACCATAGATGCCAAAGATGCTAGGTACGGAATTTTGAATCAGCAAATTTAAGATTGAAATACGTGTATATCAGAGCTAGGATGGGATATATGCAATAGCAGTAAACAATTTTCTAACAACGATATGTTTGTGATATCAGAGAAAACATGCAATCTTGTAACACTTATCGCTGTTGTTTTGCAAAATCCGTACAACCAATCGTTGCCTATCCTAAGTTACTAAAATCACGTACTGAAGGCAAACTGGTCTCAAAACACAGTTTTTCCTAAATGTGATCAAACTGTGAACAAAAGTAAAGTTCAATAAAAGTTAGCTTAGTTTCAGATAAATTCATATGCAGATAGACAATTCGGCCGTCCACGGGATTAAAACGCCGAAGTGGCATCACGACGAATATATTTCGTACCTAAAAGCCTTATCCAGCAAAGCAACATTTGAATAAATGCTAACCTTTCTTGATATAAAGACTCGCAAAATGCATTTCACTCATAGTTACAAAACTGCACAATAGTCTGTATTGCAAATATCAGGTATTCGCCTATTAAATATCTTATATTTTTCAAGTTACGCAATATTTCCGAACTCATTATTTAATCAAAACGAAAAAATCTAACTAACGTTTCACGAGAAAAGAACCTTAAATACGATTACCCATCAAATTAATTGGACAAAGGTCAGTATGGTCAAGTGGAAGTTCATGTCAATTATCGTCATTGGTGTTGAACCAGTGTCGTCGCCATTGGTGGAACTTTGGTGGGCTTAGCCCCCCAAACATAGCTCCACGACTCCCTAAATTGAAATGCGAAACACTGTAAATCAGTGGATTTTTTTCAAATTGTAAAACGTCAAGCCCCCTGATCAAATGTAAAGCCCCCTATTGAAGACTTTCTAGCGATGGTTCTGTGTTGAACCGTGGGAAACACGATAAAAGGCATTTTACTTAGTGTTTAGCGTCACACACACATTTAAACAGTGCATTCTAAACACGCTTTTTGCTGTTCAGTCCGCCCGCGATGTCGTTCTAAACGTTTAGCGAAATGTTTGACTTACAACTTTGGAATGACATGGAAAGATTTTATTAGGCCTCCTTGGTAGTAAGCAACATATTTGCTGAACAAGAGGGGTGAATTTGAGTTATACAGATGAAAATTCAAAAAAAATGTTTCTGAGTGTGACCCTGTCTAAATCGAAGTCCACTGAACAACCCGTAGGGTGTATACGTAATTCGAGAAAAGCAAAGTCCGTTGAAGTCATACTCTTGCCAACGTTACACTGCAACAGAGTGAATGCGTAGCAGTCTAAACGGCAAAAAGTCAACTCGTTTATTTTAGGAATTGCAAGAAGAGTTTATGTAAGAGTGCTTTGTTTTTGAACTCTTATTATTAGAAATATGTATGGGTGTTTTATTGCATCTAGTATTAGACACAGCCTTGAATATCAGATTAGATTCTGCCACTTCAAGGTATCCGCTTCAAGATAAGCATGAACTCAATTGCAACAAGGTTCATGCATAAAACCAACATACATCAGAGTTATAAGTGATAGATAAAGTTTCTGCAGACACTACACTATTTGAATTAATCATAACAGCAAATCAAAAGCCGATGTTAAAATATTTTTGAAATGGCTTTTTCGTTCAAATGTTTTTACACAATGCAAAAATCATGAAACCAACACTTGAAATTATTGAATAGGATCACTTTATTTTTCATGCTTTACATCGAAGACGTATTTATGTTATGTCAGGTCCTTGCAAGCTTACAAAAACTACATTTTTAAATATTTTTTCATACATGCTGTATCATGACACTCCATGCTGAAAACCTTTCCTTTCTGCGTCCGTACTTAATGTTGTGAAAACAGCGAGAACAAGTTTAATTCACTGTGAAGTCGTTTGTTACTGTTTTTGATTCATCAAAGCTGACGTTTGTTGTCAACCCAATATTTTTTAGATTGCACCAAAACGCCTCAGTGCAGATGTCCTGACGGTTATTTTAAAACTAAAGACGGAAACAACTGCTTAAAAATTTCGGAAGATGTGGTCGATTGCAAGGAAGCTGTAAAAATGTAAGTAGCTTTTGAATGCTCTGCATCAAGCTTTGCCGAAACCCCTTTTTCGAGGGTAGCTCGTTTTAGGCATATGATTGTTACGTTGGTACTTTGACCATCAGAATGCAAGACGGGTAGATAAAGTGTCTGAGAAAATTTCTAGTGATAAATCATGACAAAGGAAGCTTTAGCGTGTTAAAACGAAGAAGCCTATAGCAACTTTATTATACGAACAAAGTTTAATGTTTTGTTAGTTTTTGTAAAACTTCTGCCTGTACTTCCAAAGATATATATTTTTTCTCTTTTTCAATACGCTCAAAACGAAGACAGGGTGGAAGATGCAGTGGTATATCCTGTTCTTTTATGAACAACTTTCTGCAACTGGTTTGTTCAAAAACCTTGCCGCATCTACGACTGGTGACCACCTGCAGTCACGTTGTAATTTGAAAGCTTTTTACAGAAATACTTTTCAGAAAACAACATGCAGTCGTTGACTGTCAACAAATTGTTAAGATTTTGTCACCGTAAATATCTGCAGTATACTGAAAAAGTTAGCTTAAATTTCTGAAGCAGGTTCTGAAAAACGCGAGTCAAGCTTTTGTCAAGGAAAGTCTAATGTAATTCTATTAAACTATTGTTACAAATCATTAAATCATATTTTTCAATGAAACGAAATCATTGATAAAAACACGAAAAAGGACCTTCCATGCTGAAGCATGTTGCGACTGCAAGAACTCACCAAGACCCGGAGGGTAACAACACGTTCCACATCAAATTGAAACATATATCGTTACGTTAAGACTACCTAATATTGTCTTTCAACATGGCACCATCGACAACGCCTCAGTGAGAGACTGCTGAGCACTGCAAACGGGATTGCAGGCATCTTTAACGTTGTTGCAGCAGTTGTGCAATACTGCTGTGGTTATAGCGCTTGTACGCAAGCAGTGTAAAAAATTAGACAATTACAGAAATTTCGGTTCTCTAATTCGAAATCAAGAATCTTATTGCACGCCTTCAGAGGGAAGAGAGGGAGATTATGAAAAGGTTTATACAAACGTTGACAATTAAGAAAGCCCCTTGGCGATATATGTCCGCTAAAACCGTTCAAACAAGTCAGGTGACAGAATCAGAAACCGAAGTTTTCATCTAAACCAAATGCAAACTTGTCAAGGGAACTCAGCTTGTTACGTGATCAACATATTTGTGTTAGGAGTTTAGAGTGTTGATTTATCTACAACGTTCTGTTGTTGTGGACATGAACGCAACTCATACAATACAAGTCGTTTATCTAGGACTAACTTTGTGATTGATATCGAGAAGACTCAGTATGCGTCTGAAAACTCCTATAGCAATACTGGAAAAGTTCAATGTTGCATTGGCATCACTGCACCAGGGAGACGTACACGCTTTTACGCGTTACATATGCTATTTGCTTTATCAACGAATACGTTTAAATCCGCTTGTGGCCGGCTTTGCAGTATAATTAAACGCCACAATAGATTATGGTTTATTTTCCCAACATAGAAATTTGCGTCACCCACATGTGTTCGCCTCGTTGCCCTTAAAAGCCAAGATCAGTGGAAATTAGCATGCATGCTGGTTTACAGTGACGCAAGGCAAGCCTATAGAACATAGCGAGGCAGTCCTATACGCGTGGACGCCTGTCTTTTTGTTGCACGGATCATGAAATGTTATTTATCAATAAAACTGCACCAGTGATTTCAAGCGCTGCCGGGCAAGGTAGCGTCGATTTTCAAATTTCTGGATTTGATCATTCGCGCAGATGTTCCAATGACCCAAGCGCGAGGCTTGCTGTTGCGAAAGACCACCAGCGGTTGACGAAAATTGCCGACTACATTCGAGAAGTTGATCCAAATGACGAAGATTTTTACTGGATAGGTAATTACTTCCGAAAGTCGTATTCGATTCAAATTACAAATAATTGCTTCATTTGCAGTTGCATTGTGACAAATTTTGGGGCAGAAGTAGCACAAATAATAATTCTTTAGAACAGAATTAATTTTACTATGAAACGAGAATGATGTAATTTTGCTAAAATTTAGAGTTATCTATAATCAATAAAACAGTGATGAAAGTAAACTGAAATGAATGACTTTTAGCATCCGATTTTGGATTGAAAAAAACTATAAGAAATATCTACAAACATTTCATATCGCGCCCAGCAGAAACTTCCTGCCATTTTTGTTGTTGTCTTCTTACTTTTTATGAAAAAAATCTTTTCGGCTTTTTCTTTATTCGTCTTATTAGCTATACAGCTGCCACGCAAACAAAAAATGCTTTCCCCGGTAGCTCACGAACTTGTTCAACCACTTTTGGCTTTTACTGCAATTAGTTAATAATGAGATAATAACTCGCTTGCCCTGCTGGTTCAGGTTTGTCCTACAACCGAACTGAGGGAGGAATTCCTCTTTGGACGTGGGAGGATGGAACAGCTGCCAGTTACGACATAACGAGAAGGTTGCGGAACGTTCGGAAATCTTTACTGAGGTTAGGTTCTGTCAAATGCATACATGCTGCGACTGTTAGTCAGGCGCAAAGTACATTGTTACCGCAAAAGTTTATTTGCTGCTGGAGTAGCATTTCTTCTAATTACAGATATATATCACGGTGATGTATTTGAATGTATAAACCAAGTTGAAAATAATTAATTTTGAAAATAATTTTCTTCGTGGATTCTCGCGTAATGGGAGAGCAGACGTTATATTTTCTGAACATGCCTTTTTCAGGCGTAGTTAGTCGGGCAACATGCTGAGCACATAAGGTAGTTTTTTGTATGCATATAGGAGCTTAAGCACTGAGAGCAAGTTGGTATGAATATTAAGTTTGCAAAGGTGTGTCATAGAAATACAGTATAAAGCAATAGGTCACCAAGTCTTGCCCATATCATGAGATGAGCACCTGAGCGTTTCTGTAAAAATAAAGCGATTACCTGAAATCATTTTATAGAACTTCAGTGTAAATAAAGCAAAGTAGTATTTTTAATTGCCTTTACGCATAGCGTTCAGCTGTCTGACCTAAATCTGCTAAATTTTTCTGAAGTATATATTCAGTCAGTATAGTCTAAGCGCAGCACAGAGATGTGCAACCTCACAACAAAGCAATGCGGTTGTTTAAAACCTGAACTGCCGGACGAACAAAAACAAATTTCAGCAGTAATTGCTGTTGCATTCAAAATTGATTTAAATCAGTCAATATTCGGATATATGCCTTTACAAGTTGCTAGCATAATTTATTGAAAATTTAAAAAAGACAGGAATCTCTTCCACTTTTAAATAGTTTAATGATTTTTTCTTCAGCAATGTTGATAAGGGCAATTACGAAGAAGGTCATAAGTTGCTAGACAAAAGTCACTAGACCACTGTTTCTCAAACTTTTCCGTTCCGCGGACCCCAAGTCGTATGTATATATTTTCGTGGACACCCGAATTACTCCAATCTAAACAAGGAATAAAACAGCAGATGGCCTACACATGAACGAAATACGCAAGTATTTTATTCAAGTCAAAGCACGTGCAAAGTTTTAGCAGAAAATTCAGTGGAGTGTGTGGACTATTGCATCTTAAAGGTAGTACTGGAATTACCTGGTTCTGCGTAGAGGTGTGTGTCAGACTGCAGTTGTGGTGTGATTAAGCTGAATAATGGCCCAAATGGGCGATTAAAAACTAGCGGATTTTCTTGATTCGATTTTGGTCTACAGACCGCCTAAAACACATTCATGGATCCCTAAGGGGTTCATGAACCTTTAGGAACCCCAGCACTGCAACGTCATTTGTGTGTGTAGAATGAAACAAACTTGAGACGGACTAATCCGCCCATTCTCATCTTCATTTCCTCCTGTTCTCTCTCAAAACATGTGAAGAATAACACGTTAAGTGCCGGAAGTCTTGCAAGGGTTTGAGTAGTTTAGTAAAGAACTCGGTGGTGGTGTTGCCCAATTTGGGACTACTCCTTATCAACCCATGCCTAAAAGATAGACACACAGGCATAAATTGATCTTTAAAATTGGGGTCTCCAAACTACTGCCCGCGGGCCAAATCCGGCCGCGAAGCAATTTCATCCGGCCCGCGAAGCCATTTTTTCAGTAATGAAAAATAAAATATTTGCAAAAAATTTGTTGATTTGCTAGATTGTAGCATATCCCGAAACAATCTCATTACGTAAGACGTCCGGCCCTCGAACTGTTGTGTAATACCTCAGTGGCTCTCGGACAAAAAGTTTGGTGACCCTTGCGTTAAAATATCAAACTATTGTCTTTGCAAGTCAGTTCTGCCCAGCTTTCACTGTATAAGTTTACCTCAATTCAGACCAAAAGCATTCCTCTGAAGGTCAAAAGTGTGATGTGATGCGCTGTTCACCTCAGCGGTGAAACTTCGTAGAGAAGATGCTCGTATCTTAACGACCTGCGGTCTCCCGCGTCAGCAAGTGCCTCAGATAAAATCTCGACGAAAAGTTTTCCAGAGAGAATCGATGTGTATCGCGCGTGGTTGCAGAGACAAACTCTGCCTGACATGGTAAAAGCATGTTCAGCAATAGTTCAATTCGATAAGTTACAAGCAGTGATCTCGTGCTGATCAACACGAATGAATCTTTTTACGCTTAGCCTTTGTAAAAACACAAACCCAAAGCCTGTCGGCGAAATAAACACTAAAAAGTAGAAACTGGTTAAGAAATGCGAATTACCATTAAATGGAATCCCTTAATATTTTAAAGGAAAGAAACATAGACTTCAAGGCTACGATTCTTCTTCATAGCATTTAGAATGCTGTAAAGACTTATTTACCTTATTAGATGCGATTTGTATAACAAAACACCAAATTAATTTTAAATGAAGCTTTTGAAAAATACCCCGAGGCTTTCAACCCAACCCACAAGAACAGAGGAGATTGAAATGCAATTTAATTACAGAAGTTCGCACAAGTAGCGCTGCTGAAAGAAATCTTTAGTTTTGAAAAACTACTAAGCGCTTAATCGAAAAATACAAAAAGCGTTTTTTGTTTGCGTCACTGACCACGGAAACAGCTAGTGGACTGAGTAAATCGAAAAAAACGTTGGAGAGATATTGCAAGAACATGGTGCTGGGCCGGTGTGCGTGGTATTAGTTACAAAGCTAACTCTTTGAGGGCAGCTATCAGAAAATCTCGCCGAGGACCGCCTTATCTATCACTTGGACTTTTATTTTTATCACAAACACGAACTGCTTGTTGCGAAAACAAGCAGCGGCCGACATGACTTTTGGAAACTGGTTACATAAAGTCCCAATCCATCTTGTTTAGCGCTGACAGAATAAATGTCGTGATGGGCCAATTTTCAATTATTTTGTATTGCAAAGACCCTCGGGCAAAGTCGCATTTCACAATGATCATGACGTTTTTCCCTCACCTCAATTGCAGGGCAGGTAATCGTATTCAAAATGGTCATGTTTTGTTGGCTACGTAGGGCGCCGGGTAATCTGACATAGGAACAGTCCGTTTGTCAATTCTGTCTCAAATTAGCCACCCACTTGACAAAATCAAAACCTTGAAGAAAAACGATGCGCTGCCCGGTCATTTGCCGATAAGTTCGTTGCTTTCTAACGTATGTTTCCCTGACCAGCTACCGGCCTTTTTTCGTCCTGATTACAGCGGGACTCCTAATTCGTAGATATGTTTTCGATTCAAGTGTTGTTATAAGACCGGCAATTTTGTCGCTGCCCAGCAAAGCCTCGATTACGCCTCTTCAAATGTTTCTCGCTCACACCTCCAGACACAGACGTTTGACTAAATAAGCAGCGCGCTAAGTCAATGGGAGTTCAGATGTGACGATAGCTGAGGCGAAATTCCACCCAGACTAGCCCAGTGCCAACTGTTAAGTTTTGTCATTCGATCTCAAATTTATTATGGAAAACAGATCATGGTTTTGTTTCAACAAACAAGCACGTTAAAGTTGCAAACAAATCAAATCAACCTTTCTCTAGCTGGTCATAGACGAAAACAGTTATTGCGCTTTGTTCTTTATACTAACTGTGATTGAATAGCAACCAGTACCCCAAACAAAATCTTTATTTTTTCTGAAAAACGTATCGTCGTTATTCCATTATGACCGTTCTGTGGAGTAACCGCTTATCTCTCGAATCAGGGCAGTAACTTAAACCGGTTCAAAAATGCCACTGCAACCAAAATTGGTGTCTAAAATGTGCTCAATCGAACAAAACTTTATCACGATTGCATGTTTGATGATGTCTGAATATGATGAGGTTTACCTTGTTTTACCAATCAGCTTCTAACAACATTTTAAAGATGATGCAAGCTTCTGTCAATATTTCAGCATCACCACCGGAGACGAAAATTCCGGCCCGCTGGAACGGGTCGCAATCAGCAAAGACTACCAGGGAACTCACTGGAAACAAGAACCTTGCACAGCAAAAAACAGCTCGGAGAGAACACCCCGTCACAAGTACATTTGCGAGTTGTGAGTACCGTTTTCTGTTAGCTTGAATACAATGTCTGTGTCTTTCTGCAGTTGGCTGAAAGTGGTTGTGATAACCCAGCAGTAAAACAGTTAAAATCGTTAACCCTTGACATTGTTACATTTTTCAGTTGTGTTACATTTTTCATTTTTTTTACGCAGTGTTACATTTTTCATTTTTTTTACTTTAAAAGTTTGTCCTGAGAATTCGATCTATTTTTTGCAGCACGATGTTCAAAGTGAACATTCAACCCGTTATAACTCGCGAACCATCAACAACCATCAGCGGTAAAAGAGTTGCCCGGGCAGGACTCGCTTGAAAGTAAAGGCTGCACAGTCTTAAGTGCAAACATCTGTTAGATCTCGATGCCCTATATCAAGTCTGGATTGTTCCTTTTTCTAGTAAAAATTTTCAATCGTTCTTTTCCCGTCAGTTATTCAACAAATGACCCTCCATTTGTGCAAATGTTTATACTCTATTCGTTTCGCAAAGATCTCCTAATTACGTACGAAAAATACGATGTAGCTATGCCTGCGTTTCTGCTTTATGCTAAAGCTTGTTTATTTCGAATGTCCTAAATTATTTTAACCATGCAGTTCCGGGGAAGAATGAAATTATTTCACTAATCCTGTTTACGGCGTCCAGCTGTATACGTTAGCATTAGCAAGGTTAAATGAGCACGCCCTGATTCGGTGTAAAATCCGTGGGCTTACTCTAGGCAGCTTTTCTGATATAAACTGTCTCTGTCAACGAAAAACCTCACGTCACAACCTGCGACATCGTGAACCTGCCTTTCTCCTAAGTATCCACTTTGTGTGTCACCTCCGACTTGAAAGCGCTCTGTTCAAGAGCACTGGGTTTTAAAATCTACTCAGCCAATTGGGAGTAAATTTTCAAAAGAACCCGAATTCGGGTTAAAATTTGTTGCACAGGCTGCATGCACAAGTGCTGTCCGGTTAGTGTATTGTTGTCTAGCCGAGAACGAATAATGAAAACTATCAAAGTTTTGTGACGCTCTGTCTACGCACTTAAAAAAAAACTTTTTTTGCGGCCAACAACAATCGAGTTTTGTCGCATTTATGTTTTTACAAGCACATAAACAGCGCTAAAAGCAATAGTGTTATCAAATAGCAGTTTTCCAGAACCTACACTTGTTGTGCCTTGCGGTAAACGTAATAAAACATGCGATGCAATTTCCTGCTGCGCTGTGACCATACCAACTTGGGCACAAATCCTTTGCTTTAAGACCTTGAGCTTAAATCAAACGTACGGTCAGTGATGTTGAGAGACGCCTCTACAAATATATCTTTGGCTGAAATTTCGCTTCCTGCAAAAATCGATCCGAAACTGTAACAGTAAGCTCGCTGTCAAAATTCTTTTCCAGCATACACATTCACTACCACATAACTTTGTCAAAAAAATGGAAAAATGTCTGTGCTGCTGTTAAAAAAAGCACACTCTCTTTGAAATACAAATTGTAGTGATCGATTCCTATTGCATACGAGCAGTAAGATTTTTACAAGCTAAAATGCTTAACTGTTCATGCAGCAATCGTTTAGCCCGTGTGCTAAAGTTTACAAAGGTTTCAAACTATAATTGTTACAGTCTATTGCTATTATTGCCATGCTTTTATCTGGCCTTTACCAGCACATTAGCGCATGCTGTGGGGATGTTGTTAAAGATAATGGCGCAATAGTGACGCGTCATGAAAGCAAACAAAAGTGCAAAGCAGTATTGAATAAGGTAGTATTTGTCTGCCAATAAACCCTTAAAGCATCAGCCAAACAAGGAAAACTAAAAAAAAACTGTTTGGATTGCTATAGGTGTTGGAAGGCAGCAAACAAACCCCTTCTCACGATCTTGTTCGATTAGTTGCAGACCAAAATAAATGATTTTTCAGCACGTAACCAAGCCTATCGTCCTGTCAATATCAATATTTCCTGATAATTCGGCAAGGTTAATGCTTTCCGTCAAAATGAATCAGAAGTTATCTGCAGCCTGTTTCGAAAGATTATAAAAAGGAGATCGGTGTTGATTTAGGAATTGAAGCCGCAGTAATATGGAAGATTGTAGCGAGAGAAAAAGAGGATCAATTGAAAGGCAAAGTTGCTGAACCACATTTCCAATCAGAAGTTACGGATTAAATCAAGAAGAACCCCACAACATTCGTGAATTGCTGCAAAACGTTTCCAGTGAATGTTTTAAGCCGGGGGGGAATTGCAACAGCAGAGCATAAGAAGCATGTCGAATTTGAATTGTTACGATGCTTCTGGAGCGCTTTCTTCTGCTTTCTCATCCTTTGTTGTTTCTTTATTGCTTTCCTGAGTGGAATCGTTTTTCTCTTCATCTGTGTTCCTCTTGGCAGTTGATGGTTCGCTTCTTGATTTGCCCTTTTGTTTCTTCTTCCGCTGTTTGGAGCAATAAAGAAACAGAGATGAAAATGTGGACAAACTGCAGCGAGCAGCGTAAACAAAAAGCTTGCTTTCTGGAGTCAACGAGAAAATGAGATCTTTAATGGTGAAATTTTAATAAAAACAAAGTCTACAGTACTATAACATTTAAATTTCCGGCAACTCTTTTTCCACTTGTTCAAATCTACAATACATTTTGCTTTGTTAATCAGAAACGGCGCGGTGAAAACAGGGCGAACTGGCAACCTTTGGCTTGCAGCAACTGTTGCGAAGCTTAGAAGCAATTTTCTTTGAAACATAATACGCTACTTCACTTAGCTTTTGTAATCTTCCTGAGGTGTCTCAGTAAAGTACTACGTGCTCCGATTATTTATGCAAATCGTTTTCTTAAAAAAATCAGTTTTGTGCACCCACTTGCAGGATTTTGACAAACTGTTTGCTTTTCCGCCTAACAATTTTCCAAGGGAGTAATCGCTTGCAGTATTGCAGTAACGTACCTGCTTCTCTATAACTTTCCACCAGTTTTTAGGGTATCTTCCAATGTTGTCCATCAGTTTCTCAGCACTTTGCCACTCTTGCTCCCACTTTGCATGGCTATATTCCGGTTCTCTCATTGTGATCCGATTCAAGATCTGCTGGTTTTCTCTCGTCACTCGCAACAGTTCTCGTTGGCGTTTCTCACGGTTTAAGCTGAAGGTAAAAAAAGTAAAGCAGTGGTGTAGGAGGCGGGGATGCAAGGGGTGCAAGCGCACCCCCAAAAGTTTTGATTTGGTGAAAATCCGGGAAAAATCCCCAGAACTCTGGGCAAAATCTGTGAAAACCTTAAAAAATTCCTAAAAATCTGGGTAAACTCCTAGAAAATACGAGCAAAATGGCGACCAACGTCTTTTCATTTGAAAAAAATGGCGGCCAATATGGTCTTCATGAGAAAATATTCGCACAAAAAGTGGTCCAAAATTTTTTCGGGCAAGTTTGGGGAAAGTCGGATAAAATTCCTTTGCACCCCCAAACATTTGCTTGCTCCTACACCTGTGAAGTAAAGAATCTGTTGCATTCGACTGGTTAGAGTTATTTTAGACAATCTTACTCAAACGAGAAAAATCTTATTGAGCTTTCGTTGCAATTTTTTTACTTTTTATTCATCAATAGATATTTGCAGCAGAAAGTGCGAATTGGAAAAATTGCGGCATCACATGGGTTTAAATCTTTCTACTACTGTAGGTCTGCAAATTGTATGAAATCGATCTAGTTCATCGGCGAGCGACGCGGAAATAATTCTGATATCTTTCCATGTTTTCCTGACGAAACAAACAAAGGATTGAAAAAAAACTTAAAATCTGTTGCGTTTGATCAATTTCAATATGCAACAAAAGCTGAAGTTACTCATTGGTTGCCTACATACATAACAAAGACAAACTCTTATAAAAGCTTTTCACTAGGAAAGTAACCGAAAACACGCCCTCCGTATCGGACAATGCTTTGCAATTGAAAACTATTTCTTTATCATGGCTACCACTTGTGCTATTTTCGTTTTATATTCAGATGAACACCCTGAGCATTAGAATCAAATCGCAGCAGTAGGAAAGATGAATTAAAACATTGAAAAACGAAGAGTGAAAAGTAGGGAGAGAAGGAAAAAATTAAAGAAAAAACAATAACTCAAAGTTTCAAAACTATACACAGTACACAAATTTAATGCTTGGTTTTATAAAACATGATTTGCTACAGCATAAGTGCGTGAAGATCGTGGCATATGTATATAGATGTATTTTGTAGAGCAGGGGTAGGCAAATAATTTGGCTCAGGGACCGCTTTGAGAAAACCGCGTTTAGCGGAGGACCGTATAAAAATTTGGTCGTAATATGACAAAAACACCAACGGCACACAGATAAAGTTTTAATATAATTGTTCTTGTGCAAATGCACTTCATCCAGGGCCAGAAATTCAATTTGACAAATCTAACCTCACGCACTTCAGATTTAAAGATATGTGCTGAAAATGCCACTGAAAACGTTGTGACGGGCCACATGTGGCCCGCGGGCCGCTAATTGCCTACCCCTGTTGTAGAGCAATGCAAGTTTTCACGGTATAATTTCTGAGCTTGGCATAATCTTAAAAGCATCACAAGCTTAATCTGTTTGTATATCATGCGAGTTTTGGAAATAAAATTAAGTAAATAAATCAACAACACGTTTGCAGGACAGCAGTTAATTTTTGTAAACTTCTTGCAGAAAATGACGTTAACCGAAAAGAGCAAATTTCCTCAGTCCACAACAAATAAAAATCTAGGAACAAGCACTTGCAGAAACGATCCAGCGTAATATGGAGTTTCTGCAGAAAAGCTGATAAGTACTTAGTATTTAAATAAAAAAAGCAATCGCAGAAGATTCAGTAATTTTTTGTAACTTTCAACGTTACCGAAATACTGCCATGATGCATTTGTGTTGTACGGATTTGAAAGTGAAGAGAATCACTGGAAACAAGAAGTGCAAAACAGCCTGCTGTGCATTAAAATGTAAGGCTGTCCAACAAGCTGCAGTTGCGCTGGAAAAAGATCCACTGGCAAGTGTTTAAAAAGTTCATAAAAGCAAAAGTCAGGGCTTGTATGACACAGGGTGACACAAAACACAGAACTCATTACCACAAGGTGACCCAAGACAACCATAGCATGCAGGGTAACCCAAAAAACAAAACCTATTATAACCGTTATGTTGTAGCATCAGCAACAAAATACACAAGTCATTTATCACAGAAATATCCGATATGGTGCTTTTCTAAGACGTTTCAGAGCAGGGGTTACATATTTTTTGTCGGAGGGCCACATAACCTGTTACACAACAGTTTGAGGACCGGTCATTTTCCGTAATGTCATTATTTCGGGATATGTTACATTCTACAAAATTAACAAATCTTTCGAAAATATATTGTTTTTTAAAATTGACAAAATGGATGAAATGGCTTCGCAGGTCGGATTTAGCCAGCGGGCCTTAGTTTGGAGACTCCAGTTTTAGAGTCTAATACAGTGGTTCATAACTCTCCAATCCTGAGTACTCCTTTTTTTGAAGATATTGCCTTGGGGACCAAAAACAAAACACTTTGGAACTCCTTGCGGTTAACCACACGTTTTTCTCTGTGAACACCTAAGAGCCTCTGGAAACCCCGAGGGGTTCCTTGGGACCCAGTTAAGAAACACTGGTGTAAACACTGGTGTAATAGGTCTGAATACAACATAAAAGCTCACAACCAGTAGTGAGAAGAGTAAAATCTTTGCAAATGATCGAAATACCATTTTGAACTTCTTTAATTTATAGTAGATGAATTTTGTCGTCGGTATATGACAGGCTTGCTTTTTGACAAAAAGATATCAGGCTGAATCTTGGAAAGTCTCTCATTGGTCAATTAAAGCTTCTTGGCTTTTGGTCTACATTCTCTTTTATTGGAAATTTGTGTGTGCTGCCCGCTAAAGCAGTCTCACATTTTCATGAATAACAAGGAAAACCACAGGTCACCTGCCAGTTATGGCAGTCTGTTGCCAAGTATCACGAGACAACTGGCATATATTGGCACAGTTTGATAATTTCAACAAGGTAAGGAAGAACAGCAGCGGCGGTTTATTCTGTCTGTTACGATGTATCGATCTTTAGCGATTGGATTTTTTTTCCTTGCAGAACTGATTTGATACGATTCCAAATTATACATTTTTTTCATTCTTACCTTTTATACGCATAATCGTTTCTGTTGTCTACTCTTCCTCTTGTTCTCATAACCAGGCTCATCTTTTCCAGTAAGATTCGGTTGTCCCTTTCAATGGTGCTCATTCTTTCTTCTTCAAGCTGAAGCTTCTTCAGTTTGAGATGCATGTGGACGTATGTCTGAGGGGCCTTTGTGTCGACGATGGAACGAGCGGACCTAACCTGTGAGCAGATGCAGATTCTCTACGCCAAGATTGAATTCAACAATTTCATGAGTACTGGCAACTGCAGCATAAGTTGTAAACAATTCTGCTTTATTCAACTGTTACGCTCTTATACAATACCTGCAAGTTGCGAAACTAGGTATTATTTGTAAGGAAAAGGGTTTAACCATCTTCGCAGCTGTGTTTTGCGCATTTGAAAGAATACAGTTGATTTCTTTGCTAATTTCTTATCTAATAAAAGTTGCACAAACACGAACAGCCGTTTATACAGTTTTTTCTACCTCACATTGTGAATATCGCTACTGAATGCTAAAATAATAAATCTGCGGCGTACGAGATTGCCGAAAATATTTCGTGCTGGAAAAATCCTGATGCACTTTTCAAAAACAGTCTCTTCAAAACTTTAGCTTACAATAGCGATACTATATAAGTTGGATTCTATTCTCTAACCGACTTCTGAAAAACATTTGTAGATTTTGCTTTGATATAAAAAAAAATATCTAAAAATTTTTCCTATCCAGATGTCTGGTGAATTCAAATTTCTGTATCAGAGTTCAAAACAGGAGTTCATTTTTTTTGTATCTTTAATAGTTACCCGCTAAATCTCTGATTGTTTGAATTCTACTTTCGAAGAGAAAAAAACGTTTTGAATGTTACCAATGACTCATCTTTCTGCTTGTATTCTAAATGTACAAAAGCTTACAACGGCTGGGCGGATATATGTTAAAGGTGCCAGTTAAAACGGTAAAGTGTTGATCGGACGCAGAACGACATGAATAGCCAGTTGTAAACCAAGTAGTTTTGTTTCATTGTTTGCACTTCCAGATGTGCGTTTCGTTTTATTTAAACATATCAGATAAGCAAATTCGCCAGGATTGTGCAAACGTTCATATAAACGTTTATATATGCCATCTAAACAGGTTCATGGTTCAATCACATTGATATGAAAAGAAAAATACATTTAATATCTTGCTAGGTGGTTGCAATATGCGCTGGGGTACATTTGATAGTTTGGTGTTCAACAACTTCCGAGTAAAACAAAATATTCTCAAGTGTTACCATGTGCTCGGTAAGAATTTAGCTTGTTATCAAATTCGCATCGACAGAAATTAGGCTGGCTAAATTTATAAATCTTGTTTATAATAACCAACAAATATACAGCTGTATCAAAAGTGGGTCAGTCTGGGGGAGATACTTGTGCGAAGCCGAATGACAGCCTGAAACTGAAATGCACTTTTAACGCCCACAGTGTTTACTTAGCTGCTGGCTTGCTTAAGCTGTTTGAAAGGACTCAGCTTAGCAGTTAGCATATGGATAAACAACCGCTTAAAAATACTTTCGCTAGGATATTCATCATTTTCCTGTTTCTTAGCAGTGAACAGTAACCAATTTTTGAAAGCATAGTTTGATGCCAAAAAATTTTATTTTTGTATGACTTGTCTAATTGTCTTATGAGAAGCATACCCATGGCTGTACGCCATATATTTTTATCTTTTGAAGGTAATTCGGATTTTACTGCCATCATACAACACATGAATAACCACCCAGAGCATTTTTAAACAGTCAGTTATTGCCAGATCAAGCTGATTCTTCAAGTCAAGACATGATTGTTGTGCTGAAAGTAGATAACAGTTGATTCATTTTGTAACAGCAGTGAAACAATCAGCTCGCCGAAGCAGTCATTTAATCAGGCCCTGCCTATATTCAATAATTATCGGATTGCAAAAGCATGGGTGAGAGTGAGACACACACCATGAAGTCAAATTAGAAAAAAATGGCCCATTGTAAGTTAAAACAGCAGAAACTATTTTGTAAGCCACTGGCCTGCCTCGCAGTCGCATGAGAGTCAATATTCAGCAGTTAGTTGCAATTTTACTTGAAAAGGAAACGTATTTAGTGATTAAGATTTAATTTTATCAGGTATACAGTGCCAAAGAACAGGTCCTACATATTGCAACTTTTTTTGCTATAACCACGTTTATGACAAAATTTCCTGATATAATTGTTGCTATGCGCTATGATCATGTATGCTAAACAATTTTATTCATGTATGCTGAACAAAATATTAAAGGAAGGAGAATGCTACTGGTATTATACTGGAACATAAACGTTACCAATTTAAATTGGTACAAATCACAAGCTTCAAAATTTCTAATTTAAAAAATATCGTTTGCACTTGATCTTTCATTGGTAAAAGTCTTATTTCAAAATTCGACTTTGTAGCATTTGTATTGCTGGTTGGATAGCAGTTTTATATAGGCTCGTCCCCGGACAATTATACAGTACTGTGAAGGGGAATTAAGAAGACTGAAACAGATTAAACGCTATGTTTCCAGGTCAACTAAATGTCTAAGTTTACACACAATACCGCAAAGTTGAGAAAGATTTCGACAGAGGCTAATGATTTATGGAATCAGTGATAGTTTATTGTCAATTATAAAACGATTGATACTTGATACCGTCGGTTTGGTGTATTTTAGCATTGTTCATACAAATGTCACAAAGGAAGTTGTAAGACCGGTTGGTTATCATACAAGCTGTTTTATTATAGTTTGTAATTAGTCTGTTGGACCTCATCCAAATATCTACAGTGTCAAGCTCATGTTGAACATTAGTTTGTAAAGATTTAATATCTTTATGAGATACGTGCAATATAATGCCATTCGCAAAAAGTTTAATATGAAATTTGGAGGCATTAGGAAGGCCATTGCCGCAAATCAGATATAATAAAGGACACATACCACTGAACCTTGATGAACACCACACTATATTTTATAAAAGTCTGGTGAATAAATGTTTTACTTTAGTGTAAGCAGTGTGAACGATTGGTTAGACAAGATTTGAGAAGAATTTTGCATATCTCTACTACCATAGCACGTCAATTTGCGCAGTAATATCGTGGTCAACAGCACCAAAAGGCTTTCGAGAAAAATTCATCATGTGCTCTTACCACTATCCGTGCTTTCTAAAATATCTTTCACAAATGGCAGATACAGCTAATTCTGTTGATGAATTGTTTCGAACTTCGTACTGGAAGTTTGTAAGAAGATTAGTTTTATTAGAAAATTGCTTAGCATATCATAGCAATTTTTTCAAAAAATGTTGCTACCGTTGGAAAATAGATATTGGTCTGCATTGAATGGGTGTGGTGGAAGGAGACAGACATTTTGGAACTGGAACTACTTGCAAAAATTTTAAATAATCAGGATTTTCACCAAACTTCATACTCTGTTGAATAACGCTGCACGTATTGAGACGACAGTGCCTTTGGCCAGCTTTGAGAAACTCGCTGAGATGCCATCAATTCCAGTACGTAAATGAAGGTTTTTAAGATTGGTTATACGAGCAATGATTTCTTCTGTACAAATGCCATCAAGAACAAAAGATTTTGAGATGGATTTCTTGAATGTAGTGAATGCTGCATTGGTAGGAGAAAACCTGTTGGCCATAGATCTTCCACCGTAAGAAAAATATTCACTGAGAATATTATTTATAAGTATTGGCCAGCTCGTTTGTGTGCCATCGCTTATTTTCAAATTACTAATATCTGAAGACTGATTTAGTTGCGCAGACTAGGCTATAAACCATCGATTGTTTTCCATGTTTTCTTTCAGTCATTTATGTCACTTTGAAATAGCGCAAAGTAGTACTGTTGCTTGGATATATTTCGTAGTCACGTAAGTCTATTAGTGTATCTTTTGTACTGGGCGATAAATTTGGCCCCGTTGCATTGGTAACATTTCCTGATCATTTTGTTTTAATTCTGCATAGTAACAACTCCTGTTGTCCACGATTTTGCTTGAAGTTGTTTTTCTCGTTGCGATCATTTTCTTAGTGGACATTTTTTCTTTGCTCTGATAAACTCATTACCCAAAAATTGACTGGTTCCCGCTGCTGATGGCGTCATGTTGTGCAAATAAGCGAGGGGCTCTAGTACTGAAGCAAAAACACACCGCAAAACGTTATTTGTGATCAGCAGAGCGGAAAACAACACAGCCCTTCACTTTGTCGTGAACAGGAGTGTCAGGGCAATTTGGCGCAGGGTTGCCTCAGGAAATAAAGGCGTTTATCCCGCAATCCTAAGTTGAACATTGCTTTCGAGTCCTAAATTGCTGATCAACGATGATTCCAGTAAAAAAGCTTGAATTTGTGCCAAAACTTCTCCAATTTTAAAAAATGCCCAATGTTACCAGATATCTTCGTATGAGAACTCAATATTACTTACGTCGAACCCAGGAACAAAACAACAGAAATTTAAGCGAATTTCTGGCCAAAAATTACCTGCTTTTCAACAAAATCATCAGCAAGCACTACTTTCTCATTAAGTTTAACACCAATCTTCTCACGCATTGCCAATCTAATTTCCAAGCTATGACAAAATGTTACATTTTTAATCAAGGAGATTATCTTCGTCTTCGTCCATTAAAACACAAACGAAAAAAACATTTTGGTATATCTCTCTGCAGAGACTTCTGCTCTGTTGGGTCTTGTATAAATCAACAGTTCCGAACAACGATGCGTGGAGCCTTATTTTGCACGAACCCAGCTCAGCAAACGCAATGTATCAAAACGAAAGGTTAAAGCAACATGGAAATCGGAATTATTTTGCAATAGACACAGTTATACTGCATAATTTTTACTTCTCTTTTGTATGTATGGATATTTTATTTATATATATATTAATACATGCTGGTGTTTCTTGTACGTCGCTTATTGTTCATAAACGTACCCGGCAAATATAATTGATATCAAAGCAAACTTGACATTAAATTTTGCATATACATTTGGCAGGGCGTTATTGGAGCGAAATAATGATTTTTGGTGCTCGAAACGTTTCACTATTACTTTTTCGCTAAAAGAAAGGCATTTTTTTACTTTCACATCTTGAAGTTCACAGCAATTTGCAAAAGTCATTTTTACCTAAGGAACTTTGAAATCGAATAAAGATTTAATGCGTTTATTGAAACTAAAGTAGAACTTACCTTCCTACGATGTTCATTGTAGTACGTTGTATCCCACCTTTGCTGAAGCAGCTTGTTGTGGGTAGGCAGAATCGGTTCGTAAGCTCGATGCATTATTTCTCTTGATCTTCGTCTGATCAGCAGCGCGTTGACAGGCAACTTACACTAATTTGTAGAAATTAGGACTGTTTGTAAAAATGTAACACGGAACTTTTCTGATTTGCGCCTATTACCCACCTGCAGGGTTCTATTCGTAGAAAACAGTTATGGGAGACACTGTAACAATGCCCGACAACGAAGCATACGCATAGCCTGTATTGTTAAATCCCTTCCGCGTGCTGTACCTAACAACAGGCCATCAACTCTGCGCCCTCAAGCGAATCGGCAAACAATGGGGTCGCTATGTCAACAGCCTATCGAGTTTCTCCGGCATTGGCCACTCATATATAAACCGGTCTCATTATTGGCTACGTAGTAGCAATATTTACTGTGCACTACTTTGCAGTCTACGTATCCACGAGCACAATCTATCGCAAAACAACAGACAAGAATAACTCTTTTGGCTGCTTTTCTTTCTAGAGGTATTAAAATAAGAGATCCCGAAAGCAACAGACATTCAATAAGAGTTTGTAATGACGTAATGAAAGCTTGTTTGAAGTCTGAAATTCCACTGGAAAAAAAACAATGTTCCAAGCTTGGTATTATTGCATGAGTTATTTCAGATTTCAAAGTTTGGTGAAACAAACCTTCCATTGGTATTTTTGTGGGCTTAGTTTTGTGCTGAATGGGCATTTTGACTACGGGTTTCAGTATGGCGGCGATCAATTCTTAAACTTTCTGTTTAAGAATAAAAAATAGTAGAAATATTATGTAGCAGGTTCCAAAAAATTGCTACATAATAATTCTACTATTCAGGGCCGCAACCACCTGATATTTTTGGGGAGTCAAACTGATTGCAACTTGCAGTTTTTACCTAACAACTAAAAAAGTTTCAGGCGCTTGCAAAAGGTTTTTGAAAATTTCTGGGGGCAGGGCCTAGTTGCCCCTTGGTTGCGGGCCTGTTTCGACTTACATTTATAGACGAAAAAGCGTCAGCAGGAAAAACACATAGAAAACACTATTGATCACTTTTATTGCTTCAGCATTTACTCTGACGTTAAAGCATAACAATTCCTTGCCACGCCAATAAAGATTTGTCATTTTTCATGTATTTTAGCAGTTTGTTCTGCATTACTAAGGGATTTATTGAGGAAGTCCCGGGAAACGTTAGCCTCCAACTCTTTTGAAAGGGCAAGATTGTGTACATAGGCATGCTTTTACCCTCTGTGTCTTTTGTTTTTTGATGTTGTTCTATGTTACTAACTTCTGTCTTACGCTCAAATTATTACATTTTGTCGCCTCATTCATCCATTTCACATGAAACGCCTTCAACTTAGTGTTGCTTGATACCAACAACAGGGCTGGCTGCAGGGGCGTAACGAGGTTAGATGGCGCCGAAGCAAGTTTGGCGCCCTCATGTTCGAACCTGAGGTCTTTCGGAAGCAAATGTACTGTATTGAAGAAAGTACTTGTAACGTTGTTGGGACTTCTCGGCGCCCCTCGCAGTGATTCGACGCCCGGGGAATCGTGTCCTCCTTCTCCTTGCCCCCCTCGTTGCACCCCTGACTGGCTGAGCAGTTGACCATAACGTCTTTCGCCAACCCTTTGTGTCTCAAATACAGTATGTAGTTCACAGCAATATGCAGATTTCCTAAGTCCTCAATTGTTTTTCTCATTTTGTTTTTTATTAACGTACAATTAGCTTTTCTGCCCTGCGGCGTTTTACTTTTTCTATTGTATTTCTGTTCCGTCGTGGCTTGAGTCACAAAAATGCACAAATAAAGCTACCTACTTCATTTGGCACCAACGCATACTCGCCTTTAGTGTCACTCTTAAAATAATATCCCTGCGGATATAGCTTCCAAAAATGTTGTTTTTCGCGAGTCACATCATCATTTTCATTGGCAATCCTTGTTGTTTTGACAAAATACCGCTGGCTTTTGCTGTGTGTGCTTTTTCACCAGAAATTTACTTTTCCAATTGTTAAATTCTGAAGTTCTTGTTGTCATGTTATTCCATGCTGGACTGAAGATACCCAGTTTAGCTTCAATTTTAACAGAGGAGAATTTACTTTACTTTCATGTTTTCATAAAGCTGTTACGAGTTCACCTGATACAATCTGCAAATTGAGCTAATATCAGTGACGTCAAGATATGAATATCGACCAACTGTCAAGACATGCTCAATGAGCAAGTCATCAATAGAGGTGAGCCTGAATGTGAAGAGGGCAACATTACATCCTTATTGCTATCCACAAGTTTTTTTCGGATGAAATCTTAGGTACTGATAATAGTTAGAATCTTGAATGGAGTTTTATTAAATTGCACAAAAGTTGAGAGACACGAAACTTCAAGATTTTGAAAAACAATACAAACAAACATACGAAAATATACCTACTGGTAGCTCATGTTTTTACATAATTTTTGAAGAATTTTGAACATAATTTGGGAAAATATTCTGAAACACAAGACTACTTTTACTTGGTTTGAGAATATTTCTTTGCATGCCGAACACAGGTATCATAAAAATCGAAAGATTCAGACAATCCAGCACGATACTGCAACAACGTAGTGACTGATGACTCTTGAAAGGCGAAATGCGAGCGTTAAAAATTTGCGAAGATATTTGAGTCTGTATCGGCTTTTCCTAAAAATTGTCGCAAACGCATCTTTCTTTTTTACATCTGCATGCTATACTACCGAATACATATTGCGTAACTAACATCCTGCTCTTTCGTTGCTGAAATTACAGGCAATTGAAAACTGCCTCTCATTCCACGAAGTGCGATCTTTGTCCTTTTTAAATGATTGTAAGAATTTCAAATTTTAGTCTTATCTAAAATCTTTTGCTTCCAAATTTTCTCTAGGTTTCAGAATGTAGTTACACGGTTTTGTGAGTTCCTGGCGTTCATGCTTATTCTGCCCCAACCGTGTAGAAATAGGGAACAAGGTTGGTCTTCAGAAGTAGTCGCTTCACTGCTGTTTATGAAAACCCACTTGTGCTTGTCGAAATTTCAAGAGCACTTCTCCATGAGAGTTTCATGTTTATTTTTTCTCGCAAGTTCACGTGGTCCTCCATGTTGATCTTGAACAACAGTTCGTAAAGCTTGCAAACGTCCTGACAAACCGAGATACAGGAGTAGTATTAGCATGCACTTCTTTGACATATTAGCATTACTTGCTACATTTTTGTTTGTAACACATTTTTAAGTTTTTTCCGTATCATTTCTCTACTTTCCATATCTTTTCGTTTGCTGTTAATGAATCTTTTTAAACGAATGACGTTTTTACGACCATCAAACAAAAAAGAGCGTTTTATTGAGCATAAATGATAGACAAGCAAAATAAGATGAATATTTACAGCAATGAGAACTCATAGGCTAAAAACCATAGGCGGATCCAAGGGGGGGCTAAGGGAGCTGAATCCCCCTAAATTTTTACAGATACGTTTTTTGATCGATGGTTCGCGACACAGAAACGTCCACTGGGTGATTTTTTGTATAGCCTTTATAAATAAATCATTTCTTGCACAGGGATAGGGACGAAAATATTAAATGCAAAGCTTATTTTGCTGAATTTGTGGAGTCCGTATGTGTATATTTCACTATAAATGAAACTTCTAATAAACAAGTTTTTATATAAAAATATGGTCCCAATCTTATACCATTACGTACGTTTTTACGTACAGTATTTACATCACGTATGCGTCATATGAACCGCACGTGCATAGGCGTAGCCAGGGGGGAAGGGGGCCGTGGCCCCTCCAAATTTTTAGAATATCTAGTCATGTTGTGCTTTATGGGTCAGTATCTCAAAAAAAATACTGTTGCTCACCTAAAATCAAACATTTTGACCCAACCAAAATTTTGGGCTGGCCATGCCACTGCGCGCGTAAGTATTTAACCTCTTGTTTCATTTGGGTAAGATTTTTGTGGACAAAAGATGAATAAGCAGCAGACTCAGAAACGTCGCTAGAAAGTTTTCAATAGGGGGATTTGCATTTGTGTGGGGGGGCTTGACATTCTAAAAATTGACAAAAACTCCACTGTTTCACAGTGTCTCATGTTTCAATTTGGGGACTTGAAGCTTTGTTTGGGGAGGCTAAGCCCACCAAAGCCCCCTCGTGGCGACGGGACTGAGCAGACTGTGGGCAAAAGTTGAATAAGCTGCAGATCATACTATTTTCTTCCTACAAACTTTTATGAATGAGTGCAGCTCATGTTATTACTGTAGTTAAGCGAAGGCATTAAAATTACGCTACAACGAACTTACAATGCAGTCAACTACAGACTATATAGGTTAGAGCACTCAGTGACCGCGTAAATTCCAAAGCAGCAAACCTAACCGTAAAACGTGGCCTACATGTCAGATAGGCTTAAAATGAAGCGCGCTGGATTAGCTGTAGGCTATGCTAAAGATGACGACCTATTAGCATCAGACATGCCAGCAGGGGTGTAGTGGGGTAGGAACGACGTTCCCACACCTTTTTGCACTAGTCACGTTACTTGAAGATTGAGATTTTTCATTTCAATTTTTACGAGTAGCTCCTGGAGCAGCATAAATGCATAAATGACAAGTTATCTCGTGTATAGCGCTGTAGCAATAAAGTGAAACAGGAAGATCCAGTGTGGAAATTCTTGTAGACGAATCAGCAGGGTCGGCGTTAGCAAGTGCGGGACCCTATTTGAAACACTTTTGCGGGGCCCCACTCAGTGGTGTGTAGAAATTTTTGAGGGGGGCATGGCGTAATGATAGAAATCGATGATATTACAAAGCGAGGCCCGAAAGGTTGACGCCAAGACCTCTCCAGCAGAGACTTCAATGGACAGCGCCGTTAAACCCAAAAAATCAAATAATTACAACCCTCATCAATACCTCCACTTTGGTCAGGCACCTCCCTGATCAGCAGGGAGTTACGAGTGTAGCACCCCAGAGCGGAGAGGTATGGAGTGTTGTGGTAGTGGATATCCAGAGCTGAAAAGTTTGCAGTAGTAACAAAAGATTCTATTTTTCCAGGCCAGGAATAATAGCCATGGTTGACCTTTGATGGTGTTTTTTGTATTCTTTTACAGTGAAACATAGAAAACTGTGTCCCATCACACTCGTTTCTGGGGAAAACTTCTATCATGATTGCAGGCGGTCCTATTTGGGCTACGTAGTTCGGGTTAGTCCCTGACATTCCGACTCATGACTTCTAAGTACCAGGATCATTTGTTCATCCATATTTTGAATTTTCTCGCTCGCATGCCTCATTAGATGCACATCTGACGAGGTTCCTTGTTTGTCAGAATCAACACGTTCGAAACGACTTGTATCACTTCCCGTACATCAACTTCCACTTTGAATGTCTGGCGTAACATGACCAGGCTATCTGCGTACGTTGTCACCATCTTCAATGTGGTCTGGCATTGAAGGTATACCCTCAGTGGTTAAAATACTTGTCAAACGCACCTTTATTTTTATGCTTCGGTCTGTTTATGCCTTAGCTTTAGGCCTCTTTTAGCTACCACGTAATATTTTCGGCCTACGTCTCTTGGTCTTTGACTCACAATATTTAGCTTAGTTGTAAACAAAACATATTCTTAAATAAATAGCCAAAATTCGACTGTACAAATTACAAAATACCTGGCTGTCACTGTATAATTTACGCGTGGAAAGTGGTTACAGTGAAAAACACTTAATAGAGCACCGATTAAAGGAGTAGGCTACAAACCGCTTATTAGAGCAGGTTTTGAATATCCCGGAAAAGGTTAAACATTATTTTCTCCATTGACACTAAATAAATATATGAAATGATTGTAGATCTCCCAATAAGTTGAAATCTACTTTTTAATTTTTCAAAACAGGCAAGTACTGTAATAGCCTCAAACTTCCACAAAAGGTTTTCCATTTTCCACCTTTTCAGACTTTTTGCAACTTTAATTTGTTGGGCTATATCTCAGAAATTTCAGCGCCAGTCTGTAAGATTGATGCCAGAATCCTTGTTTGTTTCATGATGCAATTTTCACCACAAGAACATCATGAGACTTACTTTACTCGGACGAAATTGTCACTTTTGTTTGTAAATAGCTTGACTGATAGTAATTTTCTGTTACTTTTTGAGGAACCGTTATTTTTTGCACACCTGAAATAGTCATTCATAATTAAAACTAAGTTTATTTTAAACGTTTTCGCCAATATCAGGTTGCCTCATTAAATCTTTACGAGAGAGAAAATGAACAACGTTATTTAAAAGACTGACTGAGCAGCACACATTTCGAATTAAACGTTACCTTCAGAAAAAAAGTAGTACTAAATATTGAAATATCAGCATTCAACAACTATCCGAACCGTATTTTGCAGCAACTATTGAAACATGACCTGGCAAGTGCCAAATACGAACGCTTTTATAAATGAAACAGAAAACAGCTTAAAAACTTAAGCCCTCTCTGCCTTAGCGAGGTGCTATTGAAAAAACTTGGCTGCTCACCACTGACAGCAATGACCATTCTTACTATAGAACTTTGATAAGGGCGTTAAAAACCGCGCAGTTCACTCGGTTTTTAGTTGGCAACGGATACCACGCCTTCAAAATACTGTGGACCCTCAGGAAATTTCTTAAATTTTGACCTTGCTCACTACAAAGACTTTTTGAGAGACCGCAACTATATCATCTGAATACCGAGATGTTTGTAAATCAAGGTTTTGGTGTACTTTGATGCAGTGGCGGATCCAGACCAGACGTTTGGGGGGCCAGTCCAATAGGTGGGCGCCAAAAAGGTATTCACTTGCTTAAATACCAAATTTTGTCTGCGACAATCATTGGGTATCACACAAAGGTGTTTGTCCTTTGGTAGGCCAAAAAGCAGCTATTTTTGTTGATCGAACTATGCGATTTTTCAGGGAATAACCACAGTTTGAAAGCACTTTATATCATTAATTCAGACAACGTTTATAACGGGCCCCAAACAGTGGGCCTCATTTTTCACAAGCTAGACATATCTCGTATATCTATAAAATGTATTTAAAAAGTATAAAAGCATGCTGCGCGCAAACGTTTGCCACTGTTTTGGCTATCCTTAGCAAAATCAGTCAAGAACAGTGTCTAAAACGCTTTCCCGATCTGGTTAGAAGTAGAACGGTTCTTCTTAGACTTGGAAGTGACAACTTATGTCTCACGATAGGACTCAAATAATAAGCTAAATGACGACCATGTTTCCAAGCGAAGTTTGTGCATTTACATGCATACGAAAAACTTATTTATCGCTGAAGCGACAATTCAAAAACAAAACTTGAATGAAAAGCATTTGCCAGGACACTACTCCCATTTTAGGAAGCTCTGATGGCTATCGTGAAAAAGAATCTCATGATCGCATGATAGATTCACACTAGGCCTTAAAGCATATTGCCCTAAAATACATTTAACACCACTTGAAAAGGCAGATTTTCAATCAATATTTTCAATTCCTTTTCACATTTTCGACATTGGATTGCTGATGTGAAGAGAAAACATCAATCCCATTAGACCAGGTTATTAAAAAAATTGTGATACCGTTCAACAGAAGTGGGAGCAAGCGGGCTGAGTCTCCCAAATTCACAATCAATACCTCCAAAGTCAAAATGTAGTCTCCCCATGAAGTCATTTTCAATTCAATGTATACTATTAGAAAACCCCGAAGAAGGTCAAAGCCACCCCCAATGTTGTTGATCTGACGATGGATCTGCTACTATCCAGCCAGGCCAGAAAACACAATGGAGAATCAGCCCATCACCAATTTAAAACCACGAACCTTCGCCAACACCACAGTCACCAGTAAAAAAGTTGAAGTTTTCACCAAAAGATTTGTTTTCTACTTAAATTTGTATGATGTAAGCGGAATGATCCAACAACCAATAAGCTAAACATTTTTCTGTCGGTTGCTGATTTCGCTAACCATGCCAAATTTATCTTTCCGTGATCACAGATCCGTCGCCAGAAAGTTTTCAATAGAGGGGGCTTTGCGTTTGTGCGGGGGGCTTGACATTCTAAAAATTGACAAAAACTCCACTGATTTATAGTGTTTCATGTTTCAATTTGGTGGGGCTTGGAGCTTTGTTTGGGGGGGCTTAGCCCCAAAAAGCCCCCCCGTGGCGACGGGACTGCGTGGTCAGGGTGAGTTGTCTACGGTTTGCAATTGCAACAAAAGGATCAAAACCACACAGCCATCAGTCACCGTTGCCTGACCAGTAGTTAGGTGGGGGCAATGGGCGCCGTCATTCCTCCAATTTTGGACTGCAAATATTCAAATTCAAACGTTGAGAAAAAATTGTTATGACCGCGTAAAACCAATTATTCAATCCACCAAGCTGCAGGTAGCTAGTTTTGCCAAAGTTTCTGCGTTAAAGCTATAGGCGTGCGAGGTGGGGACGAAGATTCGGGCAAGATAAACTTCAGGAAAAACCTCGCGATATGTTTGGGCAAGTTACATAAGCAGAATCATCGCCCTGTAAAACTTTCCTATTCGTTTTCCCCACAGTTGCACAAAAATTCGGGCGAATTGAAATTGTTCACCCCTAAAGTCAAAGACTCCCCTATGCATCTGGTTAGCATTGAGTACCATGGTTTGTTAAGGCGCCTCGCTGCGCGCAGTAATCAGGGGCGTAACGACGGAGGACAAGAGGGCAAAATTCCCCATGTGCGAATCACTATGAGGGCGTCGAATGACTGCGGGGGGCGCCGAAAAGTCCTAACAAGGTCACAAGTTCTTCAATGCAGTAGGCCTACATTTGCTTCCGAAAGACCTCAGGTTCGCACATGGGGGCGCCAAACTTGCTTCTTGCCCCTGAGAAATGGTTACAATTCTTTGAGCTAATCGAGTACGTTCAATGATTTTTGTCACATTGCGGCAAGTTGTTTGCTAACGCATACATCTATAGCTTTTTAAACACTGCATTATGGTTCAATCAGGGTTTAGTTCCATCAAGAAACTCACCCACTCACGTTTATGTTGCAAAACTACGATGTAGATAAACTGCGGACTCACGAACTGCACAGGCAACAGGCCTGAAACTGTTTTTTCGTTTTCATTTTGGAGGCTTGTAAAATCTTGATTCAGGTTTAAGTTTTCCATACTGCATTCCTATTTTCATTGCTGGCTTTCCTTTCCAGGCTGTCATCAGGCATTGAAGAAATAAACTTGTAAAAAACAGACCAATTTCGTACAGCACGGCCCAGGGGCGTAACGAGGTGGGTAAGCGGGGCACAATTACCCAGGCGCCGAGTCACCATGGGGGCGCCAAAAAGTCTAAACAATGTCACAAGTACTTTCTTCAATGCAGTACGTTAGCTTCGGCAAGACCTCAGTTTCGAACATGGGGGCGCCAAACTTACTTCTTGCCCCGGGCGCCATCTAACCTCGTTACGCCCCTGGTCCAGCGGCAAGTCGAGAACTGTGTTAAGCGAGAGCGACTGCGTTTGTGATTAACGGTGCATAACGCAAGGCTGGACAGTTCTCACGCGGCAAAGGGATAACGAAACTGGTACTATTACGAAACAATGGCATTGTTCACGTTATTCGATAAGAGGTTGAGTAAAGTCCGGCCCGTAAATCCTGACGTTTAACCAAGCGAAAAACATTGTTTATTTTAGAGTATTTTTTATCACTGTTTCTACTTCCATGGACACTAAAAAGGGGCGCCGCAGACGTATGGGGGGGCAGTTGCCCCAAACTGCCCCCCCCCCTGGTTCCGCCACTGCTTCGACGATGGCATTGAAGCGAGTTTATACTGTATTTTGAGAGACCGTTGGAAAAATTTGATAATTGTTTTGGTCTCTCAAAATAACATAAAAAACACTGGGCCCCGCGCCGGAACTATACACAAGCAGCTTCGATAGAAAGTGTAAGTTTACGTTGGTAAGTAGGCGGAGCGCGGGGCCACCTTTGGCGCGGGGCCCGATTAGAAAAAATCGGTCAAATCGGCTTAAAACCGGCCCTGCGAATTAGTCTTCCTTCATGTTTGGTATGGGAACGGCGTTCCCACACCTCTTTTTAGGAATATACGCTTGCCTGCCAGCAACAATTTTTGGACAAAAGTTCAGCTCAGCACGAAATCAGATGCTCTTTTATTGACCAATATTCTGCTGTCTCTAATAATTTTTTTTCGACCTACTGTACAGTATTTCTAATAGTCGCGTTTCGTACAAAAATTGGATGGATGGGAATTTGGTCATTGACTCACTGCAAACTTCACGTTTCCCGCTGTGACGTGAAAAAATATTGTCTGCTCATTTTCACTGCCCTTGTGATGCAATAAACACCTTCCAGGCAAAGTGCCAGCATAATGTTTTGGTACGTTTGTCGCTACGCGTACCCCAAGCGTTTTTTGGGTGGAGTTGTGTTTGTTTTCGAAATAAAATATCTTTTTTTCGACCTTCAAGGTATTTTCTATGGTCAAATAACTTAGATAATCAACAGCATTTTGCTTTAAATAGTTTGTGATTGATGGTCTCCCACTGATGGCCAGGTATTTTTGTAAACAAATTTCGCCATTTTGGCTAGACAATCGTGATGTGCAGGGGCGTAACGAGGTTAGATGGCGCCTGGGGCAAGAAACAAGTTTGGCGCCCCCATGTTCGAACCCGAGGTCTTTCGAAGGCAAATGTACTGTTTTGAAAAAAGTGCTTATAAGTTATAACATTGTTGTGACTTTTTGGCCCCCGGCAGTGATTCGGCGACAGGGGAATTGTGCCCCCTTTCCCCCTCTTTATGTCTCTGGTGTGATGCAATAAAAATCGGAAAATTTTCCGAAAATAAACAAATTTTCAAGCCCGAACGTCATTAACCTCTGTTCCATGAACATCTGCAATTTTGGAACACAATACGGCATGGATCTTGCACAGACTGCGAAAAAAGGTTACTGTTACAATCAGCTCAGGGACGATTCTGCGCTTCTTGGTACCTCAGAGTGCAAACGTGTCAATGGTTTGGCGTTTTGCTCCACACTTCCTTTTCAGGTAAAACACCTTAATTTTAATAACTTTCCTTGATGCGTCCCTCCAAAAAATTTTGCTAGTATGACGTCCAAGATCGAAATCCTTCAAAACCCTTGTAAAATTTCTACAGTCTGGAAATCTATCCAACAAACATTTCGTTACTGCAACTCTCATCAAAAGTAAACTGGACGCTCAAGCCAACGTATTTGCAGAGAACACTTCATGCCTAAAACACCTAGGATTGTTTAAGACGCTAGGGGTCACCGGTCAATTTATGCGGCACCAGTGTTCATTACTAGAACGAAATAAAAAAATTTCTATACGAATTGCTTCGCCATGAGTGCAAGGCCATTTTATCGATTTATTCAGCCCAAGGGACACGTGACGCTTTTGTGTCTGTCACATGACCTTGAGCTACATTTATTTAGATCTCTGGACGTCAAACTTACCACACTTTCTAACGTGCGAACAATCGTGCTTTGCTGAAAATTTGTTTGATGCCCTTCTCACTTAGGGTCAGGTCATAGCTTGTGGTGCCGTTCTCCATTTGCAATTGGTGCAAGAAATGGGTGACAATATTTTTTAGTCCCCCTGCAAGAAATGGATTATGATCTTTTTGTTAGTCTTTGGCCCAAAGCGCTGCACGTGTTTTTGTACTACACCCCCATCAACCAACACCTGATGGCGACGCGCTTGCTCCAATCTGACCTCTGACCCGGGTCCGTCAGAGTGGTTGAGTGACTCGCTGACAACCACATCCTCGCATCCTGCAAACCTGTGTTTGCGACGCCCGAACCGAAGTCCACGAAAACGTTTTGGGTGAAAACATTTACATATCCTCGTCAACACCAACCGAAAATGATGGATAATTAATTAAAAGTAAATAGCCAACCAAGACCAACCATTTTCCTCCACTGCGACAAAGCAATGCCTTTTCGGAGTCAACATGAACAAACGCGTCAAGCAGTTTTGCAACGGATTTCTGCGCCATGCGTCTTTCAATTCTGGCGTCAGTAAGTTTACGCAAGCAACATCGAAGAAAGTGCACAATCAGAAAACACAACAGTACGACGTAACTTCGCAACGGCAGAAAACAGCGCATTCGTAACATTCTTAGTGAGGTTTGCAAACGCAAGCAAAGAAGAGGTACGCATACGTTCGCTGTCAAGTTGATATGTCGAGTGTTTTCGCTTAAAATCTTGTGAACTCGACTCAAGTTCAACAATGACTAAACATTTGAAAAAAACAAAAATTTCTGGCGATCGAGGGCGTTCCACAATACGACTTGTTTTCAAAATCAACAAAACGTTGTACTGCAGCACTAAGTTTGACAGAGATGAAAAGCACTCCATAATTATCACAAAACTTTTTTTTTCCGTTTTGTCTGTTGTTGACAGATATTAACAATCACCGATTTGCTCGGGGTGTTGTAAGTTCGAAACAAAGTCATGCCTCAAGTGCACATTGTTGTTTTTTCAAAAAGGCGTTTCGTGCATTACCCATGAGTCCAGGAAACAGGTGTTGCTCGTTACAGACACATGAAAAGCACAACCCTTACAATACCAGGAAACTGGTATCCAAAAAAGGCCATCCAGAAAAGTACCGCAGTAATGAAGTTGGACGTTGGACATAAGTTACTCCACAACGTCAATCAGGTCAATGATTTCGTTTGTGCTCTATATCTTTCTTTCTGGCGAGAAAACCAACACAGCCAAGCAATGTTCCACTAAACATCAAAGCGATTGAATGCAAGCGAAACAAAATATAAAACCAGTGGAAATCTTGAAAAATAAGATATAGAGCCGGCGACGATGACGTGCACTTACTCCAGTACGATCGATGCCGAAGAGCTGAGGTCCCCTTGGCGCCTGCCTGCAGTGACTGACCGTAATGTAATCAACCGATCAAAGATACATTTCCCGGTTCGAAAACGATCCCACAGAAAATGAAGTTAAATGACAGCCAGATTAGACTGCCTTGCGCTTCGCATGCATATCACCGCAAACGTAAACATCATTGGTTCTAGCTAGGAATAAACGCTGCAGAAGCTCAAGGTCGAATATAAGAATATCATAATGCAATGCGATAAAACATTTCGCATTTGATGCATTCACACAGTTACATTTTCGCCCAGCTTCGAGTTCGAAAAAACGATACTGTGTTTGCCTCAGTGCTGCTGCTGATAAGCTTTTTGGTAAGTACCGTGCGTGTTTTCCACCGCAGTTAAATGGTTATTCCCACAAACAGTTAGAAATCTTGGCGATGGCAAAGCAAAGGAGTCCACCTCTACAGCAGAATATCTGATATTAACACACCTTACCAATCGTGATATCCGCAGAAAGTGGATATCCGGCACGTAATCTAAGAAAACAACGATCACCCCTCAGAAGTAAAACAGCTGTGTGGTCTATTTTACTGCAGTTGTCTAGAAGCTGATGCCCGAAAAAACCATATCCCCCAAGTGGATACAAGATGAGAATACGCATCCACTCCAGATGACAACCATAAGATCTGACGTAACAAACGAGAAATGAAATTCAGATTTAGAGAACAGTATTACATGGGACAGCACGTATGCAGACAACACACAAGCTTCAGTTCAAACAGGGAACACATTTGTGAAAAACGAGGTCGAAAACGAGAGAAGTTACAGCGACATTCTGATAACCCACTGATTCCACTCGAGATCAGCAATAATTGCACAGATTCCTTTCCGCATGTTTTGCAAAACTGAACCCATTTAAATCAGTCTGCAGGAGTGGACTCGCGACAGCGACGACTGGAAGGAGCTGGAGTAGGAGCGTCTTCGAAACCATCGCTTTCCATAACTAACGCTCGCTCCAAGATTACCCGACCTTCCTTGTATCGTTGCGTTTCTTCTGTGGCGTATTCATACATCCAGCCAAGTTTGGTATTGCAGTTTTTGCACGCCACATCGCGAACCATGTGCCGGCCAGTCAGCATCACGCGATCTTGTACGCCGCTGTACACCAAGTTTACAACCTGCAACAGGGAAAGACAGAAGCTTTTACAGCTTACGCGGAGGTTGGTTCAACACGCGCACGCTGTAGTTGACAGAAGTAGCGTTTTTCAAAACAAGGATTATTATATGTAATATAATGAGCGGGTTTTCGATGTGTGTTTTGCCACAATGTCATTAAAGATTGGAAATAGTCCTGTTGAATACTTTTAAGCACTCAGTAGAAAACGCACATATATGTACTTCAAATGCACCTTGTGTTTCTCACATTCGCCTGCACGCCCAGTATCAAAAAAAGAAAGTCATTACAAGTGGTACCCTTGTAAAGCAAATACTGTAAGTCCTGCAATACTGTCAGAGAAGGTAGCAACGGAACATGCACTATTTGGTGGAGATCCCACCACAAAAAAATTTTAGTTGAGAACTGAAAACATTTCTGAAGTGTCTCACATATAATGCTACTTGTGTAGTATACGTTACTTTGAAAATTTTGAACTCCAGTATAAGTGTTCCAGATACTCAGGAATGCAATGCAAAATAAAACAAAGACATTGCACTAAACTCACTTCTTTCAGAAAGCATGCTGTTATGCTGTTTGTTACGATATAATTGCAATATAAAAAAATTTTCTGAAGTCAGTGAAAACTGAATTGTAAAAAAAGTAGCTGCATTGTGAAACTACTGCAAGGTTTCTATGAATAGACAGCAATTTTTCTTTTATATGACGTTTTTATAAAATAGTTAAAAATTTTTGAAATGCAAGTTTGTTCCATGATCCTGAATCCTGATTATGTTCTGGTAACTGTCACAATTTTCATCTTGCTAGAACAATAACAAAACATGCATAACGTCCTTTATTACCATACTCGTCAAATCCAAAAGGTAGATGAAGTTAAGCCATTGCAACTTCACACCAAACAGCGTTGATTAAAGCACACCACCTGCACTGCGTATAACTGTTTACCTCAATTTTATTCAAATCATTGACATACACATCTTAACCACATAAGCCTGACCTTGTTGAAAAGAAATGCTCGTCCAGTTGCTCCAGTAAATCGTGTGGAGATAAGCTCAGATCGGTTCGTAAGAGATGTGTCACAAGTACCACATGAGAATAGCTTGGATCCTCCCATGTGTTCTAAAAACGTCCTACCCATTATTACACCCTGGGTTTCAAACCTGTAGCGAAGAAAATATGTTACACATTGGAAAAATTTTGGCAACAAGTTTTGTTTCAGTTGAAGTTAAAAAGCTAAAATTTTTTTTTAACTGAAAGCTCGAGACAGGAAATTTTTCTATTGTTCAAGCTGTTCCTAATAGCCTCAAATCTTTAACATCATCTAGGATGCTCTTAATACAAAGAAATTTTAGTTAGTGAAGCATGTTTTTACTTCAAAAATCGGTGTTCTACAACAAAAGCAAATAATTAACTGGTTTTGTTAAACAAGGATCTATAAAGCACAAGACATGCATTTCCATCAATGCGGCAGTCTTGTACCACAGCATTTTATTGGCAAATTACTAAACTCATCAACATCACAGTTCTTTACTACAATCAAAACACAAGCAACATACAGACGTCAGGGTTAATTTAACATCCAAGTTATCTGGCTATTTCAATTTATAGGATTCTTATTTGAGCTAAAGAAATATGAAGCTTTCCACATAAAAAACACACAAAGATTTACACTTTTATGTCTGATAGTTATGACGACCTGTAACAGTGTGAATGTCAATGTGATCACATGTTTATTAATAGAAAAGTGCATGCTGGTTAGTTAATACAGCAAATAATCAATATATATTGCTTTTTAATCTCATGGGTAATTCATCCTACAAAGTTGCAAAAAAAGTGATTAGGGTAATTCAGTAGCATCACATTTATAAACAGAATATATTGACAGTTACAACGTGAAATTCTTAAGCCTGCAATAAAATCAATGCAAGCATGAATCAAATGCATTTGTTTTGTGATTCACAGTGATTCATCTGTGCATTTTATATCTAATACAACTTAAGCTATGGTTGCTATCAGCTACAATGATGAACAGCTTCCATGGTTACAAATGACCACCAGTATCCACAATCAAATTCCACAAAGACTAAAAGGGAAAGTAGGCTTAAATCTGAGTCTTTTGAGCATTTGATCAGCTTTCTATAATTTCTGTTTTAAGAGTTAGGGTAAAATTACCAATTATGTTTTTTTGGTCAAATGTTTGAATCAGAAATGCTAGAAAGCCAATCAAAGGCTCAAAAGACTCAGATTTTAACCTAGTTGCCAATAAAAACTTGAGTGGAATACAAGGTTCCCACGTATTTAAAAAAATCATTTTGCATACTTTTTCAATACTAAATTTGAGAAGTTCAATACCATTACTTCTCTTCATTTTTCGAAATTCTTAATCATGAAACACAATTTTACACATTGCACAACACTGCACAAATAACGAAGTGCTTTGCCTTCAGTGAAATTCTGCTCAAGACACTTGAGATTTCTTTTCCATTAAGAATTTCCGTACTTTTTCAATACCTAATGTACATTTGAGCAAAATTCAATACTTTTTCAAGGTCTTGAAAAACAATTTTGAAATTTCAATATTTTTTCAATACTTTCAATACCGTGTGGGAACCCTAGAAATAATTTAATCCAGCAGTCAGGCCCAGGGCCAAGTAACCTGAGCCAAAATGTCCAAAAGCTTACACCACTTATGACGTCACCCACAAACACAAAATTCAAAACCTAAATACTTTTTTTTCATTGCAAACTAGAAGACTCGCCAAGTCTCTTAAGGGTTTGAACTAGAGATTGACCGATATGGCTTTTTGGGGCCGACACATCAGACATTCATGGACCGATAGCAGATAACAATATTTCCAAAATTTATAAATCTTGTTTTCTGCTTCATTATCAAAAATATAATATATTCAACGCCTTACCTTTTCTCAAAAACTTCAAAAATCAAGATTTATGAGCTAAAATTTTTCAAATTACAACAAATTCAATACTTTGCTATGATTTGTATTTAATCTGGTTAACACTTTGGCGTCCGGCTGAAATCGGGGATTTTCGAGAAACACCGAAACGCACGTGGCTTTGTGTGGGAGTTTTTCCGGTCCAGTAAGCACTACCAACCCGGTCCAAAGCTTACAAGACTCGGCAAGTCTTTTAGCTTGCACAAGAAAAAAAATTTTTGGTCGGGGGGTGCAGATTTTTTGCTTCATTAAGATTACAGAACATTTTCTAAGAAGTTTGCTTCTTGGAAAATGTTCTGTAATCTTGATGCAACCATGGGCATAACGAGGGGTGGACAAGGGGGGCACAATTCGCTGGATGCCGAGTCACTATGGGGGCACCGAAAAGTCTCAACAATGTTGCAAGTACTTTCTTAATTACTGTAGATTTGCTTCCGAATTCGAAAGACCTCAGATTCAAAAATGGGGGCACCAAACTTGATTCTTGCCCCAGGCATCATCTAACCTCATTGTGCCCCTGGATGCAGCATTACATTATCAGGCATTTAATATATGTTATTTATGCTGTTCTGATCATATAGGTCATTCCCTGTGACAACACACTATTTTGATAACTGCAAACTGGCTGCCCTCCTGGGCTTTGCAGCACCGTACAAATTGCAACCATGTACATTGCACTGCTAAACATCATAATAACTTTGCATTGTACCACATTTCATCATTTTACATTGTATCATCATATAACCACATGTTTCCAATTTGCATTGTATTTCCCAACAGAGGTTTTTAACCTCTCGAAAAGCAAGAAAGTCTGTTAAAATAGCATTACGTTCCACCACATTTTTTCTTGTTTTGCATTATACTTGTTTTAAACTGTTTAGGTACCAGTATCAATGCATCCATATGCACTGTGTGCACAGTTCAAATGCATGATCATTTCTGCAATGGTGGTCAATCACCATTAAAACTGCAGGTGAAGATTTCTTTAGGGCCATTCTGTTAATGCTGAAACAAATGGAAAAAAAAGCATTCAATGTTTTCCTACTTTGGTTTAGCCAAGCAAGGAATCAAACATAAAATATCATGTTGATAATCATCAATCGCCTACACTACCGCTGTAACATTCACCAAACTCTACTAGCAATTTAAACAGAAAGTTAGTTTTCTTAATTGGCTAACCACAAATACCAAAATGGTACAATCTAAAAAGCGTATAGCTTCCATTATCTTGGAAGTTCAAGTGGTTTCAGATACTACACCACTGACAAATCATAATTGTTCAAAATATCATTTAGTGTTGAATGAGAAAATTAAGGAATACGTCAAGAACACATGCTAAGAGCGTTACTACTGTTGCAACCTCTCCGGTGGTGTTGCGTTGATTGTGTGATTCACCACGAACGGGATGTGAGTGAAGAACAACACCATTATATATGTAGAGCGAGCAAGCAATAGTAAGAGAGATTGCAACGTGGTAGCTCTGCCGATATTAACGTGTGGACGATTGAACATGATGACTGGCATACGTGAAGAGAGTTTGCGAGCATGATCTCTATTGTTGCTTGCTGGCACGGTGCGAAGCTTTGCGCATATGCCGCTCGGGATTTCCGATCGCAACACTACATTTATCTAAGGTTAAGAATAAGTATTTCCTTAAAAACCACACACAAATGCACGGAAGTACAAAAATAACATCCTGGATAACGTAATCCTTTGGTGTTTGATTTGCAAAAATGCCATTTGTAATAAAAAGCGTACCCTTGAAAACTGAGGGTCTGAAACTTGGGAAAATTGGTTTTGTTAATAAAATCCTAAATAGCTTAACACGTTGAGAGCCGGCCTACATGATATTCGTACTTTGATTTCGGCCTAAAAAACAGCAATTTTCAGTTGCCTTACCAACGCCCTAGCTCCTCCGCCGATTGTGCTAGAGAGCTGTTCAACGACTCAAACAGATCGGCCAGTCTAGTAGATTGCACTCGAAAAAAAATTTTTGCCTGGGGGGTGCGGGTTTTCTGTGAGTGACGTCATAAGTGGAGGACTTTTAGGCCACCTTGGCCCACTTTGCCTG
>Ga0210059_1000176_pt1 | contig 66456 bp, 40 predicted proteins | sample Ectturendosymbi2_FD_188042 | JGI IMG/M metagenome (GOLD analysis project Ga0210059, IMG submission 188042) | Ecteinascidia turbinata endosymbiont from Florida, USA - Sample 2 (SPAdes) (version 2) | ecosystem: Host-associated > Tunicates > Ascidians > Unclassified | place: Key West, Florida... | reverse complement strand
GCCCTTCTCCGCAGCCGGCCGGCCCGCCCTTTTGTGCAGTACGCCGGCCCGTCCTGTCTTCTGTGCAGCCCGCCGAAAATTCACGTTTTTCATTTGGAAACACGGCCCTCCAGCCCGCCCAGCCCGCCGGCCCTCTAATTAGTGTTATTCATAGTCAAATTCTGTAGTTACCTTGCTTGTTAACTCAAGGGGGTGAAGTTTCTTGCGTGCTGTGTTCTCCCAGACAAGAAACTTTACGGTAATTGCCTTTACTGGCTGAATATACCGTATTGAAAATTTTTTCACCCTGCCCTGAAAAACAGTTTGCAGTGAAATTTTCCACTGTTTTGAATATATTTTTTACCATTCAGGATTTTTGAGCAACTTGCGCTTGCACTGAAAAACAGAGTATGCCCTGAAATTTTTCACTGCATTGAGTATACCTTTACATTCAGGAATTTTGAGCAAATTGCGCTTGTCCTGAAAAACAGAGTTGCCCTGAAATTTTTCACTGTAGTGAAATATTTTTTATCATTCAAGATTTTTGAGCAACTTGCGCTTGCCCTAAAAACAGAGTTGCCCTGAAAATTTTCACTCCATTGAAATATATTTTTCATTCAGGATTTTTGAACAACTTGTGCTTGCCCTGAAAAACAAAGTTGCCCTGATGTGTTTCACTATATTGAAATATTTTTTATCATTCAGGATTTTTGAGCAACTTGCGCTTGCCCTGAAAACAAAGTTTGCCCTGAAATTTTTCAAGATAGGGGGGCGGCCACCCCCCACGACCCCCTGCCTTGTACGCCTATGATTCCAAAGTAGCAAATGTATTCCTGTGCGCAATTCAGCGAGATCCTTGCTGATAAACACAATAAATGTGTTCCCACGCTGTAGCGATTAGATGTCCTTGTCTAGATATCCGCATTCTAACATATTTTTGTCCTAACTCAGTGGCCCACTCGAAAATTGCACTATGGCCCATAGGTTGAGGAACACTGCCGTAGAAAGAATCCAGCACAAAAAAGAGATCAGTCGAAACAAGCAATCACAACTTTCCGGACAGCAGCATAAAGGACGAGCGAATTTCTCTTGTCATGTCCAAAACACAGTAAAATTATTTGCAACAGAACAAATCAACTATCACTTACACTGCACTTCTTGCTGTAGCTTTTTTCCAGTGACAAAGGTGAAACTGGTTTGTCTGCAGTGGGCAACTACCTGTTCCTTTTTATTTTTCTGTTTTATCCAAGCTTTCATGTATTTTATGCTTAAATACTTTTCACTGCAAACAACTCAATACCACGCAGCAGCCGAAACAGATCTGTCTACAAAACGACTCTAATAAATTGTTGTGGGCGTCGAAAGAGTTTCCTTTCCGTCACTGGCAACGTAATTAATTTAAAAAACGTCAGAACGCAGCCATTCTTGGGCTAAGTTACTCTAGACAGCTGACAGTAACAATAAAGCACAATTCAACCAAGTTTTCCTGTTGATCGCTTCGTATGTTTAGTCAGCGAAAGTAAGTATTGCTCTTTATCCTCTTCATTTATAAGCACTATTTGCCACAGTGACAAAAAAGCAGTGAAAAATTATCTTTTCGTACTTATGCTCAGAAATTCAGCTTCTTTCACCGTGATGTAGCAACTACAGTATATCGATTTCTTCAAAATGATTCGCTTTTTGATGACGAAAAGCAAGTTTCACCAACCAAATAATTCAACTAACAATAGGCCCATATTTTTGTGAAACTTATTGTGATTTATGTGTGCGTGGAGATGCATATAACGACTAAAGTTTAACCAACAACATAAATTTTTTGGTGAAATGGAGCATACTGTGAACTCGTTTCGCATACGTTTATTCAGTTACAGCATGAAAAGAGGCAACTGCTGCTATAGTATTTCACTGAGTTTAACATGAGGCAATAAACGTTATTACTTGAGGTTGCGAGTACAACCCGGGAACAGTTGAGCTCTCAGGTTTTGGCCAAATTTAGTCATTAAAACCCTGCTCAGGAAACCTGGGTGGTCCACCACCCTGGGGCTTCAATATTTGTTGATTTTATTTACTTAGAAAAATATTAGAAACCTGTGTTTCCATGACTTTTCCTGATTTTCAGAAACAAGTTGGTTGGTGCCAGAGTTATTTTGCAAAAATATCCCTGAAACCCTATATATACAAAATTGGAGTATTGTGCTATCCAGGTTTACCTGATGTGTAACAAATTTTGTCCACCTTAGTGTTTCAGTGTGATTTTAAGTTCAAAACCTGTTTGGCCAAACGTGACCACCGATATCTTATATGCGAAGAGTCTTCCTACAGTTTCTCCATGACTTGATATGAAGAAAAAACGGATCTAAAACGCGCATGACGTATTCTACGCACAAACGAAAATTCCTCTCTAAAAATCCCCTTTTTGAGGGTACGGTCTATAAAATTTGTATGCTATGTACGTTTCGTTTGGCAGAGACGATTTTGTTGTGAAAGTGATTAAAAATGGACGTCGGGAAGTCAAAAATAGTTTGGTCTAGAAATAACGGATGTCACATGTCCCAAAAAAACGTAATCAAATTTGGGTTTGCGTTTCACACATGATTTCTCGTCTCAAGGTTTTCTGAGCAGAGTGAATGAAATGTGTTGCATTTGTATAAATGTCCATGGGCGTCCGCAGAGGGGGGGCAAAACGGGCATTTGCCCCCCTCTGGAAATTGAAAGCAAGCGACAAGATTTTCTAGAAAACAAGAAGTTAGTAGCTCAATTCCGATCAATAGATTAATTTTTGCAATGCCACTTTATTTGCCAGTATGGCATTCACATTGCACAACAGCCAGGTTTTCTGTTCTGGTGTTATGCAGTAGTGAGCTTACAGTTCACTCATGTCCGCTCCTTTGCGTGGCCAAACTTGGGAGCGAATTTTTCTGGTGTTGTTGGTCTTCATTTCGTAACAATATCATGGCGAAAATCTTCCAAAGGTTCGCTTCAAGTTACGATGGTAGGCGTCTTACCGCATGTTGCTTTTGAAAACTGGTACCACACCTAGTGATTTTTAGACTGGCCTAGTGATTTAGTGATTTTTCAATGCACTCTAGTGATTTTTGCAAAGTATGTGTTTGAAGAAAATCGGATGTCCTTTTTCTAACTTTTCAGCCGTTTTCAATCCGTAAACAATTGATTACGTGAATGGTTGTTTGAAGATTTGCACCAACAGAACAAACAAGTGCTTCTAATTTGAGTTTCCAAACGTTTTCACTTCCGCGCTGTTTTTGAGGCAATTTTGGCCATGACGGCATTTCATTTTATTCGAGGAACGTTGCAGAAGAAATAATGAAATGAATGTTAGGTTGATTGGTCTAAATACTCCGCGTGTGGTGTCATTTTCAGCTCTTGAAAAATGCCTGATGATTGTAGGTATGACATTATCCAGGCTTCAGCATGATCTATTTTAACGAACTTGCAAATGACGCAAAGGTTTTTGGGTTATATAGTAAATGACTGAATCATTTCAAGCAAAACTGCAAACGTCGACGCAAAAAATTTAAACCAAGTAAAGTTTTCTCAGATCTAGTGAATTTTTTTGTGAATCTAGTGATTTTTGCAGAGAAGCCTGTGACAGCACTGCTCTTTAACGCCGACATCGTGGCAGTTAATGCAGCAAGGCAGTGACTGGCTGCTGATAGCGGCAGAAAAAGCCAAACAATATTTTTGACGCCAATTGCCTCTAAGAAAGCCCAAATTTGTGAAGTTTGGCGTCAGTAAAGCCAAGCTGGCAACCCTGGTTACAGAGCTTGTGAGCGGATTGTTCGATCCTTAGTCTTTATTGCGTAACAATAACATGGCAACAAACCTTCAAAGATTCACTTCAAGTTACGGTAGTATGGGTTTTGCCACATATGTGATTGTTGAACGCAACATCTTTGGTAGAAAATGCTGTGAGACAGTGACTACTGATAGCGGTAAGCTTCGTGGTTTTGTACTGCGTGAAAAGAAGCATGAATGAAAAAGAAGCATTGCTGCACCAACGAAGCGCGATTTTTGTGATTGTTGCCGAGCATGGGGTATTTCCTTTTTGGTGAAGAAAGGTTAAAGCGTTTTATGAACGTGCATTTGCATTGCATCGTCAGCAACGTGAACAGAATAAGCAAAATGTCGAGGTTGCCCCCCTGGAAAAATTTCTGCGGACGCCCATGAGCATGTCTTGTCAGTTGTTGCGCTTAGTAACAAAGCACTAAATACATCGCGCAGCAAAAGCATAGAAACCTAATTTCCCAGTAATTGCTCAGAATATGTTGGTGATAAAAACTCCCTGTTTGAAGCATTAACACCCTTTTGCTGGTAAACAGAATAACGTTTCAAATGATTTAAAATTTATTTTTTAAAACATTTTGTTTACAAAAATTGGTGTACTGAAAGCAAATAGCTTATACCCGAAACACTTGGTATCAGAAGAAAATGTTGTGTACCTACGCGATTTTTGCTTGCCTAAGACGTAGCGATCATTTGGCTCTGATTTTTCTATCGATCTTTTTTTTTCTTACCATCGTTTTGTAGATCATCTTTTCAATCTAAGCACTTTACCTGTTTAGGTGCTTTTGGCCTTTCAAGTATTTGGTTGACTAAGCAACTATATGAATAACACAAAACATGAGCAACAAAAAATGAAATAAACCATTAGCACGCACATTGTTGAAATTCTTATTTTACAGCTTTGCTGAAAATCTTGGTTTGAAAACTTGCCTCACAACAACCTTAGATTGCAGAAGAATATCTCATCATGAGAAGTTAGAATTAGTTCGCGAGGTGGCAGCATTGAGCACAGAGTGCTACGCCGGCGAATGCGCTGCCCTCACGTCTTTTCACGAGAAGATTATAGGATTATTACTTGAACGCAGATTAAATACATTCAAACTGGGTTTTCAAACTGCATTTTGCGTTCTACAGCAATTTTAGTGCAGCAAGTAACACCGTAGGGTAGTTAGCATCGATTCAGAAAGTTTCCAGGCTTGTCGATGGAACACTTTTTTCTGTCCCATCACATCCCATTGAAAATTGTGACTGTCCCATTCCATTCCCTGGGATTTCCACGAAGCTAGCGATACGAAGTATTATATCATGCGCATGTCTAATGTCTAGCATCCACAGAACCATGGCACATAACCCTATTTTCTGGGCCTTGCATCATTACGCCATGGCACCAAGCTTGTATGCCTAATATGTACTGCGTGATGAGGTCGCGAGCAGATGGTGTTCAACACAAAGGCGTAACGAGGTTAGATGGCGCCCGGGGCAAAAAGCACGTTTGGCGCCCCCATGTTCGAAGTTTGGCGCCCCCATGGTGGAACCTGAGCTCTTTCGATAGCAAATTTGCTGCATTGAAGAAAGTACTTGTGACATTGTTGGGACTTTTCGGCGGCTCCCGCAGTAATTCGGCGCCCCCGCAGTGATTCAGCGCCCCCATAGTTAATTGGCGCCCGGGGAATTGTGTCCCCCTTGCCCCCCTCGTTACGCCCCTGGTTCAACATTAGAAATTTCCTGCTATATGACGTCGAAATCAGTTACGATAGGATATAGAACAAATTTCAAGTCCATTGTCCCATGCCATGGGAAAATCCCATAGACAAGTCTGGAAATCTCCTCATGGCTAAAATTGATCTCGATCTTATCCTGGTTTCAGCATGAAACTAACACTTGGTTTAGGTTTTGCTTTTTCCAACGGATCCTTGATGCAGTACAGTGCTTTGCAACGCCACCCTGCAAGTTGTAATCGCCGCTGGTGGGTAATGAAACAAATATTTTTCAAATGTTACCGCACTTTGTTAGGTTCAATTCCAATTTTCGAAATAAATTTCAATTTGTCACAATAGGAATGTTTCTAAATTAACTTGTCAAAATTCCTTCAATGTCAATCATCTTAAAAAGTGTGCATCGGTAGTTTGGGTTTTACCGAAAACACAGTCGATTCTTTTATTCACTAACGTCATGTGATCCGATTGGAAAGCGAATTAATCACAATAACTAAAGTTGGGAGGGAAAACACGAGTTGCGTTCAGCTCTTTACCTCCCCTTGTTTAAACTTCCAAACAAAACTTGGTGAGAACAAGCTGTTAACAGGCGGTCTACTTCACAAGGTCCGCCCACAACTTTCTGCCGCTAATAGCGTCAGTAATTCTATACTTCAAACTGTTAACAATATGACATTCCAACGAGGTACGGAAAAAGTGTGTTGTAATCAAGACGACCGACACCGTAGGATCAATTATCGCAAGATCATTGTTCCTGGTCAATGTCTATTGTATCCTGTTGATTTGGTTCCGGCGGTTTGCTCGCATAAAGTTGCACGACAGTCTCGAGGCAGGTCCTGTTTCACGTGTAACTCACTAATTAGATTCCAGCGCCAGTGCCGCGAAGCAAAAGAATCGATGGGGACTTTCAGTAATTCTATTTTGTTTTAAAGCGCAAAAGATTGGGTGAAAAGGTGAAAAACCGGAGCGCGAGTCTCTACCATTACGTTCTGTCTTATCAAATTAGTCGTTCATTAATCAGGCGACCAAGTACCACAAGATATTGTTGGTAGTTTTCTCTTCTTCTCCCGCAGCTTATTCTACTATCCTTTTGGTGTTCGCATGGTGTATTAATTTCTGTCCATAAATGTTTTGAAGCCTTCACGAAAATCGTGAGTTTGAATGAGAAAATATCGTTCTGCGCAAAGCAGAATCTTCTGCATAGCCCAACGGTTTGTAAAATGTCAGTAGAAAAGATTGCACTTCGTTCAACATTAGTTAACTTTACTTTCAGGTTACATGGAAGGAAAGGTTTCCGTTCAAAACAGACCTGTTTATAACAGACCACTCGAAACAGACCACCTTCGTAACAGACCTGTTCATAACAGACCTGTTCATAAGAGACCATGTTCATAACAGACCACGTTCATAATGCACCACTTCATAATAGGCCCCTTACGAACATTGTCTGTTATGAAAGGTTCTGTTATGAACGGCTCTGTCTTGAAATGGAACCGGAAGGAAAAACAAGTTTGAAAACCTGATTTTCCAGTATCGAACAAGAAATCCATTTGTTAAAAGACAAACTTAACTAAAGCGAATGGTTATTGAATTTTCAATATTTGTAAGACTTTCACATTGGTCAAATTTTCGCACTGCTCGTGTGGGTCTTTGTAGTATTATGCGTTTCACAAAACGTTTTATTTCCAGTAGAACGATCATTGTTAAAATGCTTAAAGTGTGTCAGAGTTTGGCTTCTGATATAATGCATGCTTCCCGACCGGGTGCCATTTACGATACTCAGGGGTGCCTCGAGCTGATGCGTTTTCCAATATACAATTAAAAATATTATTCTCCAAATGTTATCAAACCTTAAAGCAATTGCTATGGTTTCGCCACAGGGTGCCGCAAATTATATTTGTCTCCTGTAGGGTGCGGCAAGCCTAAAATGGTTGGGAAACACTGGTTAGTCTTTCTGAAAAAGGTAATTGGCTCGTTTAACCGTAGTAAAGCGTAACATAAGAAGGTATTTTCTACATATCCGTCATGTATGTATAAACCAGAAAACAGTCATGAAAACCTAGTGAAAACAACAAATTTGTTTTGCTTGTCACAATTTTTATAGGGAGTTTTATGTTTATCAATATGTTACTTTCATGTGCAAAACGCACCATAAGTCGAAGGAATTGTCTTGTGCCTCTTCCGCAACAGCATTTACTTACACCGAAGAATCGTCAATCGCTGAAAATTTTAGCTGATCTATTAGCCGCTTAGCCCTACCTGACAGTAGTTAGTCGAAGGTTTTCAAGGAATTTTCGTTCATGTTGAAGAGATAAGCTATCACGCTTCTTGCACGCTCAATTGAAAACCCATCGCAACAGATCAAGCGTTTCGCGAACGTCCGCAAATCTGAATAGAGATACCACTTACGGCTAAGAACCCATTTATTTCTTTGTATACCAACTTTGTCAAACCATGTTTTGCGATGCCTATGATAACAGTTGAACAAAAGGGAAGAAGCTAAATTTTCCCCAGCACATTCTTCTTCGTGGTAGAGCTGTGATTCTTTCGAAAGCTTTTCAGTTTCAGGCAAATCTCTACACGCCCGGCACACGGATAGCTTTTGTATTAAACATGCGTATCTCGGTACACTGGCTGTGAAATAGAATTCTTCCACGTTTCCTTCTAAGCAATGGGTTTTAAAATTGTTGCTGTAAGTAATGGCGTTTCGTAAACAATAAAAATTATAAAGAGATTAACAGATTTTAAACTGAAAAAACATCGAGAACATATGCGGTATCTACTCTCAAACTCTGCACTTTCTGTAGGTCCCGGTGGGTTTGGTGGGTTTCTCAGTAAACTTTGTGTTTATTCGCACGATGTTGCAACCTCTTACCCCGCCCCTGATGTCTTAAGCAAAACTGGAAATTTGATTTTAAATGAGTTTGCATGTTGTTCATGTCACAAAAACAAAGTGTGTAAGTAGTGGTTGTTCAGCACATCTTTGCTGCTGAGGAAAACATACTACTCTTACAAAGTAAATGGGACAATATTTTAAGAGAGTTTGTTTTTAAGCGTATTTAATAATGACTGGCGGCTTAGTGGTTAAAGCTTTGACTTCCAACGAAAAATTAGTTACTTTGACCCGCGTTTTAGACTTTCTAAAAGACTTTGTGGCGATGTTGTAAAACTTTAATGAGAAGTTTCTTCAACATAGCGTATGTATTCAAAGGTTGCAGCAATGTGTATGAGGCTGCGTGTTGGGCCTCAATTTGAGTTACCGACAAGCTTGCAAATCGAACTAAAACCCTTTTCTATCAAAGCTCTCCGCAAAGTGCTGTCATATCATTTAAAATCTAAATAATCTAACGTTCATGCGCACTTTCGTAAAGAATTCTTGTGTGTTCGCATAGGTTTGGTCCAGGATTTGGTATAAGTGTTTCTGAATTTCGAGTTCGCATCGTCTTGTATGGCATTTTCGGATTTCACAGTATTACCGCTAGGTGTCGTGAACTTATTTTTTGACAATAAAGTTCACATCGGAGATCTCGATGCGTCATCAAGTTGGAGCAGGCCATGGTTTTCATTTAAAGTTTGGGTTGTAGCTAGCAACTGTGGTAAATATTTCCTTGCCAATTTTGCCTGGCACAAGCATAATTGGCATGTAGTCATTGTTTGATTTAATACTCGTTTGCTTTGTGATAAATGCCTTTTACGTTTCAATCACTCATTTTCCTGACGATGAAAGTAGTAATTTTCTAAATATTTAACAAGATTCTATTTGAGTAAAAGTGATGATTCTTTCCTAGTAGGCGATTTATGTACTCTGATGAGATCGTAGTGTTTCGTAGTGTCCGATTCTTGGTTGTGAAAGGATTCCTTTCGTTCGACAGCATTTAACATGGTTTCATAAAACTTACTACTAGCTTTCTTGTCGGTGCTTCAATGAAGTTGATTGTGTAGTGAAATTCTGTTACCAAAGTTTGAGTTAAGCTATTTTGCAGAGTTATTATGGTTTAGCAACTAGGGAATGGTAACATATTTTGGAATTTGCTCTTGCGCCAGAATCTTATATTTCAAAACTAAGAGACCTGATGACAGAGGGTGACGACAAACTCAGATCACAAAAAAGTTTTGCAATTTTCGGCAGCAAGCCGCAAAACAACACGTTGAGGTCCAAATGCTTTTTACCGTACTTCAAATGCAGAAGGGATTTTTGAAATAAATCAGGTAAATTGAACTAGGAAGAAACGTACCCCTTAGTTTTCAACTATAGTATCAGTGTGTTTTATCGACTGCATAAACAATTTCGAGAAGCCTCCTGCCGCAGCAGTTCGATTTCGAAAAACGTGCGTTTTCGTGTTGCACAAGTAATATTAGTCACCAACTGCGCGTCTATCGCGCCAGACTCGACAGCTGTACTGGCATCTCCGTTTGATGCGTTCTGCCTGTGGTTAAACTGGCACGTGGAGAATAAGCACGCTGGATCATCGTTCAATTTGGAGTGCAAATAAGTGTCCTCCAGAGCAGGGTTGGCGGTGGAAAGCTATTCCTTCCTTTCTCAACCAGCAGAAGGTCCGACAAAAGGTTGGTTTTAGATACGATTGCTCTTATTTTGGTTATCCGTGAGGACATCAAAGGGCCAACTAACGTTTCTTGCGGTCTTGCCCACTTCAAAAAGTGAGAGTGGCTAGAAGTGTGACGAAAGCAAATTAACCAATTATTATTGTTTTTTGTGTTGTCTTGCGAAGCTATTGTTTTTGCCCGGCCTGTGGTAGTGGTTCCGATTTTTACGCAGACACAACGTTCAGCTTAGAAAATTTGTCATATGCTCGTGCCTATTAAATCAATATCATGTCTTTTAATACAAGAAATGCCAGAAAACCTCCTGTGCAACTTAAAAGATAGTATGGAAAATGTGTTTCTTTACTCCTTCGAAAAACGTACTTACATTATTTGGAAAGTCGAGTCATTAAAACTCATTAAAAATAGCGCTGTTATGCTTTTGGAAACGTTTTTTACAAGCTTTCGTCTATCTTGCTGCACTGTTTGAAGACAAAATGAGACAAATCTGGGGAGCAAGCTCTCTTTCTTGAATAACAGACGCAGAGATGAAATCTATTCTCTAAGAAAAATACGCTTGAGATAATCCTTGAGGCTGAGTGGAAAGGTAAGGCAGTAAACCTGTGTCCACATCAAACCCAGTCACATGCTGTCCTGTACAGCAAGTGGAGAAGGGATTCTTGAAAATGCGAGATTGTATGCACAGTGTTTTTTCACAAACCAAGCTACAATTTGTGATTAATGCTAATGTAACTAATTGCTTTGGAAGTTGTCATTTATGGTGCAGATGGCGCAACGTGCAACTACGGAATTCCTCTGTGATTACGAATATGTAAAGAAATGTGACTAACATTCTTTCTTCACACCTGATGGAGTCACAAAATGAGCAAACTGCACAGCAGAGAGAGCCAACAACTGACCGATACTTGCGCAAATTTGTAGAATCAATTTTGTGTGGTACCGTCGCTTCTGCTCTGACAAGCGTTAAGGCTTAACGAAGCACTCGCTTGTACAGGACAACTTTGATCTTGATGCGACGAGTGCTATTCAAGCACCGAGGATTTTTTCGTGACCCCCTTTTCACCGGTCTGGAATCACAAATATTTTTGGCCAGTACTTTTCAGTTTGCGACATTTTCCACAAATCTCAATATCTGTGTGAAATGCCATGTCAAAAATAAGTTCAGTTAAACAGCGACTGTTTACAGTCAATAAAATTTTTGGAAACAAAATGAAAATGTAGAGTATAGGTTAGCTGATATATTCACAGTTTAATCTGAAGTATTTAATGCATACAAGCAAAGGGAAAAAAGGATGTGTATGGAACATACGATTTCTCTCAGGAATGCGCTGGTTACCTGGTTATTCCTTGTACGTCACAATAAAAAAATGTCATTCGTTAGTTTATTGAGGCTCAAGTGAAGAGCAATTCTTGTAACTTCATTAGTGTAACATTCTTACTGGACATCCAAGACCCACTAGCTATAGTGGATAGTCAGATTGCAGAATAAACTATAATGCATAGCGTACTCACTATTAGTACGCTGGAATAATGTAAGCCCACAAAGAGAAAGTAAAGTAAGGTTTATTTTTGGTATGATAAAACTCGGCCATTCATGAAACTCTTCAAAGCACTGGTGTCGTGGGAGGACGGCAATCAGACAACCGTACAGTCCACTCAGAAATTGTTACCCTGTATACTACGCAGGCCTGTAACTAGGGGGTCTATGCCCCCAAAAAATTTTCTCCCCCCTGGAAAAATGTGATGGACATAGTTTAAAACTATTGGACATACTGTAGTTCAGAAAATTTGGGCTCCTCTCAGAAAACTCTTCGCCCCTCCTAGTGTCCCAAGCTGGTTACGGGCTTGATACGTTTTTAATAAAACACACACAAAAATAAACAACCGAAAGCTATCATATACAAAGCAAAGAAAGATTGAACAAAGGTAAGAAACTACGAAAGGCACAACTGTCAAAGTTGTGCATAGGTACAATGACGTTGCAACAAATTCGATATGATAATGGGTTTTGCACGTACATCCTTTAAAGACCTCATTTTAAACAGATATAATAATGAAAGCTATTTAAAGAAATGCTCTTAAGACTACCTCAAGGAGTTAGTTGGTAAATATGATAACACAATTGTGTGAAATACCAACAATGCAACTGTAAGTTTATGTTATTGGACTATCCCACATTTAGAAGCTAAAAGTACAGAAACTAAAAGTATTGCAGTACAGCTTTGCAAGGCATTTCACAGACTTGTTTTTAATATCTATTGGGATACCTTCATAAATTTTAGTTCTATATTATAGTTAAAAGATTTTTTCCCTAACTCCGTTCCCGGCGCACTGACAAGTAATTGTCTTTCACTGAATTACGAGTTTTGCAATCATGAATGTGTTCGTTCTCGTGGTTTGTGCTTAGGGCCCTATACGTGGTACTGGTTATGCTTATGGCCCAGTTGCCACTAAATCGCCTGAGTAAATAATCTGTATCAGCATTAAAAGTACAATGCATCTATTTATATACCTCTAAATTGTAAATTTTATTTACTGTAAGTAGATTAAGGTTGTGGAACAGCAGATAAGTGTGTATTTTAATGATGCAATAGTATTTTGTCTAACTCAGGCCTGCGCAACCTATACTGCCAGCGAGAGCTCAACTGCAGAAAATGTTTCAAAAGCCTGACTTCGGATAATTAATTGTCGTTCCAGAAATTCCAAACTACAACGAAATGAAATAACTTTTGTGGCCCTCGGCAAATATATGTTGATCAATTTGACCCATCGAACTTTCTGAGTTGTGCAGATCTGGTCACTCTAACTATTCGTTTTTGCAGTTTGAACAGAGGGTATATGACAATTTTGGATGCTCTACCTCAAGTAATTTTCATCAAAATATGTTCGTTTCAATGTGAAAAAATTACAAACAGTATAGGGATTTAGCAGACATGTGGTTATGCTTAGGGTCCAGCAATACCTTCACCTTCATGCTGCAGATGTAAGAACGCTTTATATGTATTGAGTTTGCTCATAGAAACGAACATGAATTTCTAATTTTCAGATGCATGTTGTCGCAGTCAGATTTTTTGTATTTGCCTGCATGAAACTATAGATTGTTGCTAAGGTGATTGAGATGTTAAAACTACCAAATCAAGTAAACGTCTCTTTCTAATTGACTTGTTCGCTACAAAAAACTTAAAGTTTCACCTTAAATTGACTTGTTGCTTGAAAAATGAAACCGTGGTTATGTGCTGAATTCACAAGTATGTGTGACTCAAAACAATTTACAAGCATGCCAGTAAAAATACAAGTCGGGTCATAGATTTAATGCAGATATATAAAAAGTTCAACTAAATTTGCCACAGTTTTGTAAGAAGGGAAACCTATGACTGCACGGATATTGAAGCTTGGGTACTTCCACAAATACTTTCTTCGACCACTCGTTCCTTGAAACTTGTTCACGATACTGAAAATGTCATTGTATTCTCTTTAGTTCACGGAAAAAGTAATTCGCTGTTTCTGTCTTTGCAGGTTCTTGAATTACGCACTATTCCAGTGATGAAAATCCCTCTTCGTCTTCCCCTCTCAACGGCGCTACTGGCTCCTTGTCATTTTTACCGTGAAAGTCGCTGAAAACATTTATTGAGCGCGAACATTCAATCGCAGCACTCACTGAGCAACGCAAATCGGACATTTACATTTAATGTGCACGAACAAATAAACCTTAGGCAGAGATTTCACGTGTCCAGTGACTTGTGTAAACACACTTTTCGACCTGCAAAAATTGTTCCTCCGGTAAAGCATACATGACGATCGGCTTTGGAAAAGGTGATGTCGATTAAATTATAGTTTTCGTGTGTCTCCAACCTTAACACTGAGTATGAGAGCGATTATCGTGTGGGCTCTATCTTAATCTAGTTTACCCCCTGTTTGAAAGTCGCGCTGACGTTTCATCTTACAAACATACCCTTCTGGGTACAGACATATAATTGGTAGGGAAAGATAAAAATCACGTAGGCCCTATAGGCCTAGGATAGCCCTGAAATGTAGAGTTAAATCAAACATTTTTGCCAGAAAGTCTATGTGTTTTTAGTGTGTACGCATTGCACTGAGTAAAGTTGGTGATGCGCCGTAGCAATAAAACTTGAAATAAATCAGATTGGATTCTTGACTGCAGGTTTGTTTTTCACCGAAAAATATCCTGCACATGCAGAAAACTTTGCACAAGTCAATGCTCCATTCATGTTTAGAAAGTCAGAGACGATTTTAATCATCTCTGCGATCAGCGCAAAGCATGATTGTTGATTTCGTTGAAACCAACCTGGGTCAGTTTGATCTGATTATTTTAACGCCTACCTATTTTAGAGAAGTCGTTAACGCGTTTTTCAGATCACTCGATCGTTATCTGAGGAACCTTATTGTTTCTATTCTTTACCTCGTACTTGCTACATATGTTCATTGTTATCACTTTTGCAGTAGATATCAGTACTTTCATCACACATTGTTTTGCACATTGTCTTGCATTTTCTAATCTTCCGCAATATCTGAATTAGCGTGGCAAAACGTCTAATTAGGCGACAGCGAAAAGCGTTCAAAACTCTTATTTTGCAAATTTTTGGGAAACGTTTTGTGGCTTGGGTCTTATCTTTGGCATACTCAGCGATATCTTGAGCAAAAAGTAGAAAGTTTTGATCTTGCGCCTGATCTCCTGGGTGCGGAAGCGTCGGATGTATAACTTCACTCACACAAGGTTTTTCTTAGTTTTTTCTTCAGCTAACAACATGGCTCCATCGAATAGGCATACTTTAAGGAAAGAAACCTGACAGTGTAGAGGTGGAAAAAGCGAGCATGGTTGTGAATAATTCATTGCATGTATATCACTTTCATTTTAATGTTCATGTATGTAGAAGAGACATTTTTCGTCGATGCTGCATGCATTGAAATATAACGCCTTGGGTTCATGTTTCCACTTCACGATGCTTTCCATCACCATAAACCACGAAATTTCGCAATAGGCCGCACCGCTGCTTAGCACAACGAGACACCGCTGCTTAGTACAACGAGCGGATTGTGGTAGAGCTTCGAAATTTTTTCAAATGCGCAAACGTTCGAGTTTGCAGAAAATACAAGTGAGCATGATGCTGCTGGAGGAACGTCAAGCAATGTGCACCTGCATATCTTCAAAATATCGAAGCTGCAAAGAGCTTTGATTATATTTAAGTTTTATGCTCAAGTCAAACCTCAGCAGTCTAGTCAGTGCGGGCCAGTTTAAGGATTGCGAATCCAGATCAACCTTGTAGCCTACAGGTGTAGCGCTTACTGACAGATAGTTTCACAATATGGGATTTTGCAAATCCGAAGCAGGTAGGTGTTTCAATGAAATCGGTGTTGTAAAAAATAATACTAAAGTACTTGTTTTAAGCTTTCAACTCGTAGTTACGTCTTTTGTAAATGTTCGTGATGAAAAGCAAAAATTTCTCCTCCGTTATCACGAAAGTGGGTTGTTGTTTTTTTAAACACTCCTGAGACCGCATCTTTGTATTTCATCGAAATTAGTATTTTCGTTCAAAAAACCACAAGGCAGGTGCAATTCATATCTTACCTATTTCTTTATGTAGTGTCTTTGCCGTGTTTGAAAAAATAATACTGTTTGGAGAATAAAGTTTGCGAAGCGAAATGAAAGCTGTTTCAGCAATCCAACCAAAGGAAGATTTGAAGTAAGGAAATAAGCCAAATAAAACAATGAATACCAGCCATTGGATAATGAAAATGAGTATAGGTCATCCTCAGCCACGTGACTGATAGAAAATGCTACATCGCACAACAGTTTATTGCGTACTCCATCACTATATGAGATATCCCATAGCTTATATACAGGAAAAAGGGTTTCAAATAAAAGTTTTTATCGTGGTTGGGCAGTTTCATCAAGGTCAGCTTTCCATGTTTCATTTGCTGAATTGTGTTTCGAGCACAACCTCGTCGTTGGCCTAAAAACCTTGCGGCGTGAAAAGGCATTCATCGGGCAGTTACTGTATACTTTAGCCAGCAGTTGATACTTTAAGACATCGACGATCCCTTAAATTGTTTAGCGCGAGTCGGATTAGTTCGCTACAATCGGATTATGGTCGTATTTTAAAGCCACCTCTGTGTCGTCTTGTCACAAATGCATGCGTTTGCTTCGCTGCATAAGCACCCGCTTTTGGCTTCTTCACTGACATGATATGAAATATGATGCGGGATTAAAGGCATGACTGGCAACTTTGTTGCCGCAGCTTCAATGATAACGACCGCTACCACCAGCGTGAACAATCACTGTTTTCGACAGATACCGTGATTTGCACCCAAGCAGTAATGTCTGCCCCTATTGAAAAAATACTTCACTGCTACATAGGTTTGGAAACCGTCCTTTATCCCAGAGGACATTTGTTTTCCTCTTTTGTCCTTGTCCTTTCTGACATTGATAAAAGGCAATAGTATGTCCTTTATTTTGAAAATTGTTCGTAAATTAGGTTCACCCTTTGAATGTTTCAGCAGCAAAAGTCGATGGTCAGAAAATTTTCAACGTTTAAAGCTCTATTTAGTTTCGGAAACATTAATTACTAGTTTTAACATTCGGTACTTGTAGAGGGTCGTACAAGATTGCAAAATGGAACTTAACTTCTTGAACAGAAATATGCAACAGGAAGCTGGTTTCAAGTGAGATTGTATGTGACCCAGGTAAAGTCTTTTCTGTTCAAAATTGATTAATTTGTAAGTAGGCTTACTAGGTACATATACCCACCGCATGAAGTGTTTAGGGGTTGTCAGCAAGAACTCCTACACTGTATTTGCCGTTTGTGAAACAAAAGACCTTTTGTTTGTTCATCCAGTCTTTCTCGTCCACTGGAACAGATTGATTTTTCCTGTCCTTCATTGCAATTTGAAAAAGTTGGCAACCCTACTGCTACATCACTTTGGAAAATAAATGTCTGCACCTATTTAAATGGCAGAGTCTAGCCCTCTGTTGCTCGACATCGCTTGTTTTTATGGTTAGTACTGCACATGAAATCGGCAATTTATATAAAAAAACGCTTGTTGCCTTCATAAACTGAAGCGAATTGGTTAAGCCACAGCCCAAATTTAGCATAAAAATTCAATATACTATTGATTACTATCCTATTTTATTTGTCATTTCTTTGATGGCAGTTAGGGAGAAAATCTTGTTATGTGTCTTTTGCCGGGTCTTTGAATCAAATGCGTTAGCAGACTAACTGCAAATCTTACAATAGTGAAGGCATCCCAAGGATTTAAAATTACTGATATTTCTGAAAATATGTTTTCACAGTTTACAAAACACCAGTTCAGAGAAGTGGTGGGAGAAATTTTCAGAGAGAGGGTCTCAGAAGATAATCATTAAAAGTAAAAAAGGTGATAATTTGCTGCAGGCTTGCGTGAACCGCCGAGAGCCCCACAGACGGGTAGGGTGGAGGATCGCAAGTGCCCGCCTATGGTTTAAAGAATTATTTTTCAATTGTGCAAATATAAGAATTCCCGTATATTGGCAAGCAGATAGTATTAACACAAACATAATTGTAAACAAAAATGAATTTTGTAGTGAATTGCGTGTTTTGAAATTTAACACTTCGGTCTTAATTCTGACGAAAGCGTGGGGTGAACTGAGTTTCCCTGCATTCAGAATTTAATCATGTACATGAATCATAAACAGCAACGTAAACTAGTTTGGGAATTATAGTCTACCTATTGTAAAAGGCTTATTAAATTTTAAACAATTTCACACGCAAAACATGGTAAAAATTAACCTGCTTTCACTTGCACTTACGGAGTAAAACTTCCAACACCTGTTGAAATATAGCGCGGTATCGGCAAACATAAACTAAAGGTTATATCCTCAATGGAAAGCGAAGTCATAAAATTTTTTTGATGGATGGTCAGGGTCGTGATGGCTCATTCCAGATCAACAGACTTAATTTTGTTTATTAGCGCTGGCGTTATCAGGAACTGGAAAGACTACAATCCGGTTGACCAGAAACACTGCCCCAAAATCAGCTTAATTTCGATTTCGCAGAAATAAAGCAAATAACCTAAAAGCTAAAATGTTTGTGAAACATGACTAGATCCTTTATGTTAAGTTCTTTGTATTAAATAAAATTCTTCACCCTGTTTGTAGTAACTGACATTAAGAAAGTCGAGAAATTAAATACTAGCTTAGCAACAAGTACGCAGAAAATTACACACAGTCGGCCTCAACAGCAAGAAACTGACATTGTTTTCATTTTCGTCATGTAGTCTTGTCGTCGGACTTCATGCACCTTAACAGCATTATCTATTCGTTGCATTATTCACATAGGAAAGGTTTCATTTTAAACTTTAATCACGGATGTATAATTGCGCTAAATGGCATACATAATTTATTTTCTCGTCTGTGCTGCACTAATTCACATTCAGCAAAACTCTCGTTTGTCGCACAGTATAAGAACTGCAAAACTGACAGTGGCATTCTTCATTCGCAATTGGAAGCTAAGATCGCACCTTTGTCAAACTCCTAAGGAACGTTCGAATGCAGAGCCAGAAATGAGTGATGCAGCGCTCTGAATCGATTGTCATGGAGACTCGAAATAGTGTAGGACTGATTTTTATTAACGTCATTTCGTTAAAATTCCATGCAGACATGAAAAAAATATTCCTGGCTGTATGCTTTACACCTTTTAATTTGATAAAGCGCGTTGCGATCAGGCAAATGCTTCATTCAAAGATAGTAATTCATCTATTGCAAACATCAAACTTTTATTTTAATGAATAATGACCGATGAGAAGACTAAACGGCTAAAAGAACTATTGAGTTAGCATGGAGTAAGCCCGTATGTACAGAATAAGTTTATTCCATCGCATGCAATCCTTATTTTCTGCTCTGCTCTTTAGTTATCAAATCTTTGTCTCTTTTATATTAGAAACAAAATGGGTTCAGGCTTCGCCAAATGCAGGCTGATAGAAGCAACAGAAAACGTTTTAACTAGCAACCAGATTTTATTGTGATAGCAGCACTCTCAACATATTTCAGACACTTACCTAATTTTGCTCAAAATATTTTAGGAGCGAACTTCTCTCGTTAAACAACGTGATGCCATTTTGCTCTTACAGCCATTTGACACGCGGGTAAGTGGATGTGCGGACTTGTAGTCACAGCATAAAGTAGCTCGCGAGGAGTTGTGCACGAACACGCCACACCCAAGTGGCAAAGACAAGGTAGGGTTCGCTCAGGCGACGCAGGAATGACTGATTCCAGACCTGCTTCCGCTGAGTGGCCTGCCCGGGATTCCTGTTGCTTGGCGGTACAAAGTCACATCAACGAAATTTTCATAAGTACTGACGTTTCCATACTACTTTTGCGTACGCTAAGGTGGACTAAATTCAAGGATACAAATGACAATACCAAGGCCTGTATGTAACATATTATACAAGGGCGAATAAAGATAGAAATAAAGCGGGCCCAATATAATCACAACAGTGTTGTCGCAAAACTTTGAAAATAAATAAATACATCGATAAAATATTTGAAACGTTCATCGCAGAGTTTTTTTTGTTCGATGGGATTCAGCCTTGACATGGGACATCGTACAGCCACAAAGCCACAAAACGAGAGCAAAAACAAGTGTAATGACGGTGACCTCAACTAGCCGGTTTGTTGCAAAACTTCGTTTTTTTTCTAGTTTCTATATTTTTTGTTGCCGCAGAATAGCTTTAAGTTGTGTGTAGTAACTTGAGTAAATTAACACGATTTTTATTTACACTCAGCATGGAGTGAAACGCAATGTCAAGGCTAAACACTCGAAATATTTCGAGTACTGCTCTAGAGTTATTCCGCAAGGCACCTTGCGTCACAAACGAAATGAGGACAGAGGACACTTGAGAATGGCGCACTGCTTTGTGATAAGCAGGTGAAATGCAGCGTAAGACATCAAAAATTTTTTCTTTTTGAAAACAACTTCCAAAAAATAAGCAAAATTAAACACTCTGGCGAAAGCTCTTGTCATACAGACGATCACGTGACTCACGTTTGCCTCTTTGTTGTTGGAGTAAATTGTGCTTTCGGTGCAGTCTGAACAAAGTTTAGTGATGTGGAAGACATTAATAACCAGTTATGATGAACAGTAGATTCAGATAATATCGAGATGATTGAAAAAAAAAAAAAAACAAACAGCAAAAGTCATTCAAAGAATTGATGGTTTGACAATTTTTGACATTTTTTGTGCAATTTTGTAGGTTTTTAAGAACACAAATATGAAACCACAAAAATCGTGAAGATATAGTACAATTACCCACGGAACATTATGGAGCACCACCAGGCACATAGCACCACCAATCAGGTTCCATCAGCCACATAGTACCAGCGAATGAGGTTGAATAGGCAGAGGTAAAGACATATTATAAAAAGGTTTAACAGCAAAGAGTAATTCAGTATGTGTTGGGTACACGAAAAGCAAAATAAAATAAGGTTAGTCAGCACAGCCAAAAAGAGGAGCGAAACAATATTGCCCAGGGGGCTTACAGAAAGAGAGCAAAGAAAACATTTAAGCTCATAGAAACTGAAACCGCCAGCAGTCGGAAAGCAACAGCTGTTCACTGAAGAGAGGCAAGTAGCGGGTAGGAACACTGGTTAATACACTGAGAATGGCTAAAATCAGATCAAACTTGCACACAGGCCAATATGCTGGCAGCGTTCCCCCTTACCACGGCTAGGGATATGCGCTGGTGGAGCCACTATCGCTCCCTGGGGTCACCTGACATGTCTACAAGTTTCTTTGCCAGAAAGCTCAAAAAAGTATTGAAGATACTCGGCAACAAAAAAGAAGACACTTGGCAACAGTGAAGCAAACCCTGAAGATCTTGTCAATATCTTTCCAGTAACGACCTTTTGTCAACCTCAGTGCAGCGAGAGTATCAGTATGTTCGCCACCAGGACCGCAACCAACTGATATTTTCGGGGGAGGGGCAAATGATGTTACTTGTTGCTGCACCTAACAAATACACACGTTTGTGAAAATTTTGGAGGGAAATTGCCCGAGTGCCCCCCCTCTGGTTGCGGGCCTGTACGCCACTAACGTATTTGGTGTCTATCGTAAATTTCTTTCAAGAAAAAACGAAAAACAAGAAACGTGCTATACCATGAAATAAAAGAACTCCACAAACCACCGCCATTGACTACCAGTCAGCAAATTTTATGCTACTACGCATACGTATCGAAAAATGTGTTGCCTGCTGTGGTCAGGTGCAACGATGCGCCACTCTAATATGCACAGGCTTGTCCATGGAATGGGATTCCTATGGGAATTTGGGAATCCCATGGGATTCCTATGGGAATCCCATGGGAAACGTCCCATGGGATGGGACAGGCATAAATTGCTATGGGATGGGAATGGGACAGATAAATATGTCCCATGGACAACCCTGAATATGCACCTTCAGATCAGGGACGGATCAAGCCAGTAAGTTTAGGGGGGCGATTTCAGTTATATTTAGAAATCAAGTCTCATTGCGGGTTCACTACTGTAAGAGAGATGAAGTATAGCCTACTTGACAACACTGCTGTGACAAAACAAGTAACGGCAAAATGGCCTGATATCGCGAATGCTGTTTTCCGAATTGTTAAAAATTATGGTGAATGAAGTCACTTTCGTAGGTTTTAGAGGGGGCGATCGCCCCAATCGCCCGCCTTGGATCCGCCCCTGCTTCAGGTTGTATATTATTCATGTTTTGAAGAGTAACCGTTAATTCATTTTGTTATTTCTGGAGACTACTTGGGTACAGGTTTCCAAAAACAAAACTTAAGAATTATTTTGCTGCTGAAAGCAGGTCTAAAATGCTTCGCTACGGATATTGATCCCCGGGTTGTGTTTGACTTCATGGCAAGCTTTCTCTCGCAGCTTTCACCGATAGCTGCTTTTAAAGTAATCCGATTTTCAGAGAAAAAAATCTTTAACAAGACTCTCCCGAATGGAAAGTTACTTGGAAGAATTGACTCTAGCGATATGGGTTGTGTACATAGTAAAGTGAGTTGCTATCATGTCAATATTTAATGTCGGTTTTGCTTGATAGCAAAAATTACAAACGTATATGAACTGCTCGGTATAATATCTAAAGCAAATGAATACAAAGTTCAGCTTCTAAAAGTTTCTGTTCATCTTTGACGAACGTTCGGCGAAAGCAAGCAAATTCGTTGTGATATAATAGGATTTATCGCTCCAAGGAACATTTGTCTTCAATATTTATACATTTTACCAAGTCAGAAAATGACACTCTTGTTTTGTACAACATAAAGTCACCTGGTTAATAAATTTACAGGGTAGAAGAAGTACTTTGACTGGTAGCGCTATACTCTTGTATCAGGACTTAAAAAATCGCATACCGATAAGAACGAGTTCATCTTTTTCAATTTCATGAGTGAAGTTGTTGGCTTTCTCACCCAAATTATATGTAGTTTTCGATGATGTGAATGAATCGAATGCAAAGAATATCATTGTTTGAAATGCGTTTGTCAAGAAGCTTCATACATGTTTAATCCGACAGTCTGGCTTGAGAGCGTATTTAAGCACCGGTTTCACAAAATTTTTTAGAAACTTAAAACTCGCCTTGAAAAAAACTCTAGCAACCGCAAGAATGCGGCCATGAGACAAACGTTCCGACCACTGGCACGGTTTGCTTCGCTTTCAACTCATCTTTCACTTGTGCGTTATGGTGGCCGATCTGAGTCGATAAACAAGTTTGCCGTATCGCCATGCGTCTTGGCAACACGCCTCGTTTCTTTCAGAGAAAAGCGCCAACAACGCTTCACAGTGCTAGAATTATTTTAGGCAGGTGTCATCGACTCAGGGGAGTGGGGCTGCTGGGCACGGATAGGTGGGCAATTGGCATTTTGGTGCAACAAAAGGAATCAGTATCACCCTCAGTTCTCAGACATGCAGAAATGTAGTTTACTGGCAAAATCGGTTAAACAGTTTGCAAACGCATTAGCAAAGCTGGCGAAAAGAACCTGTCAACTGGTGATACGCGAGATAGGGCATACGTCAAGTACCCAAGCAAGATGCCGAGTTGTGTATTTAAAAAGCAATTCCGTATTTGTCTGTTGTGACAAAAGCTAACTCCTTGACGCAGTGACGGCCACTTGATTTAAGGGTTGACCTAAACCAAAAAAATTATCTCGGTGTGTCTCTGAAGTCTACTAGTTTGCTTAACCTTGCAAAACGTCTTGCTGTCAGCAGATGAGACTCTTATTCATACCGCAGAGGCTACATTAGTGCAGCAATGACTTGAATGTACTGAAGACCTTTTTTGCATGTAATTTACGCAGCTTCTTATTAGCTAGTTCTGTGAGATTACTTCAGATTTTACTGAGCTTGATGCAGTATCTTTTTCTCGTTGCATACTGTGCTTGCAGAAGAGACAGAATAGGTTACGTCTTACGTGATAGGTGAGCTGAATATTGAAAGCCGTATAGTTTTGGAAATGTGTTTTTGCAGGTTGCAGCCTGCTTTAGTATGGCAAATAACTATTATTCTTGCGCTGCCCAAGAGATTTCCAACTGTTGATCTACAGTGAATGACATGCCAACAGGACCCTGTGACAAACCAAATGGGGAAGGAGTTCACTCGTGTCGTGATTTGAGAACACAACTTTTCATGTTAAAAAAGAGATACGTTTTGCAAATTTTAAGAAGGTTTAATGCTTGATAAGTACGTCCCGTAGAAGCTATTTATCTTGTTAGGTTGTATTAACGTGAAGTTGGCTTTTACCAAGGACGCAGGGAATCATACCCCTATCACGTCATAACGTAGGTGCCGTAATCATCGCTCATAGCAAAATTTCACTGATCCACAATTTTTTGAGCTGCGCCCCTGAACATCGCCATTTTTAAAGCATTGGCATACGTTTCGTTCTACATTAAAGTGTATCCCTCAAGAGCAATTTGCAGGAAAAATGCAGTTCGTAATACTTGACATTATCGCCCGATATTTTGAACCATTGTTAGCGCAGTTGTACTTCATGAACACGAAATGCCGATTTCTATTACCACTGACGGTGGTCTTGTTCTTTGATTTTTCTTGGATAACCCTTGAAATTGCATGGCACATAACAATTGCTTATCGCCCTTAGAATTAGTTCAAACACAATCCACTTTCGATAGAAAAGTCAATAATGCTGGTGGACTTGTGAGTGAACAACCTTCGAAAACTTTTCAGGAAAACAAGACTGTTTCACTTCGTTTTCTGAAGAATTTACTTTTAGGTAACTACTGTCAAACGATCTTCTTTCTCAAAAGCAAATTTCGTCTAATTTCCAAGAACACCGTTCCTACCAAATGTAAAATTGTGTTCGATGTGGGTGTTTTGACCTAAAAAACAAATGCCTTTTTTCGGTAGACAGAAGCTTAAACTTTTTGAAATCGTTCCTATTCCGCTTGCACTTATAGCAGATACTTTTATTGCAAGTTCGTCAAAAACCTTTTCTTACACGTAAATCTTAAACTTGCACTTTACGTGTGTTTCGCTCAAAATCTGTTTGGAGGCGAACCGAAACTGCTCGTGTAAATTGAAGTAAAAGCGTGTTGTATTATGATGCAATCTTCTGCTCTCAAGCTGTGAGTTCAAAGGCGGAATGTGAGGATCACCACACAAACCTTTGGATGGGTTTTGTCTTTCAGTATCTTCCCCGATAAGTAACACACAGACGTCGAAATATCAGGCTATTCAATTAAGTACTGTTTAGGTCTTTTCGTAGCACCAGTCTTTTGTTGCGTTCGCTTTTGTAAATGTTGTAGATTCCGGCATCACCTGCAACTCTTCTGATTACATACTGCATGTTATACATGCTAGTGTAAAATTAACTATTTTGTGTAGCTTGCTGCATTTTTTAATGATATAATTTATACTGACTTCTGGCTACCTACAACACACATTGATTTTATTATTCATCTAAAAACCAAACGTTTTTTTTTAGGTTATAGGCAGCGTCAACTATAAATAGCAGGAATGGATTCGACTGCTGAGAAATTAAAAATAAAAACATGAGAATGAAATTTGTATTTATGCCCTTCGAGGTAGCAAATGTTATCGAAGCAATTGTCTATTATAGGTACAGTCATTCTAAACGCCAACTGCTCGATACTGATTAACCTGTTTCGCTAAAAAAGAAATTAACAGATTTTTACCTACTTTGCACAAAATTTGAAAAAATGCTAATTAACAAGGCTGTTAACCGAGTCTTGTGAATAGAACATATGACCCATGAAATGTTTATGCTTCCGTTAGATATTGTGTTTTACTTGTGTTCGCTTGGGTTCAGTAAACTGTATTTGCCTGAACGTGGATTGCTTAATTTGGGTGTTTGAGAAGTTAGTTCACTTTTGCTACATCGAGTTTTTCTGTTGGGTAAGAAACAAATTGCGTTAGTGCTAGCCACTTTGGGATCATGCATCATCACTTAAAACAGCTAATTGTTGAAATAAAACCATCTACAACATGACCACCGTTTTTATCAATCTTGTTATTGAAAAAAGCGTGTGAGAGTGTTTCTACTAGCAAACATTTTATCGCTTGTGTTATATATAAGATATTCAGCGTTGAGTGTTTTTGCAAGCAAATCTTTTACCAGCTATATTGGTATAGTTATTGGCAAAATTTTCTGCTGGCACAGTCGCGTCGTCAACAGTTAGTTGTTTTTGTACATCAGCTTGTTAAAGCGAAGTTCCAGTTACGCTTTTGTTGTTCATGGAATCGCACGATTATATTTGGATATAAACTGATTCTTCATTTACAGTGGTTTCCCGTTTCTGCAAAAGAAACTTACTGATTGACAGTCATTTTGTTAAAACGCCCATGGTTAGCCTTCTCAAGGCCTGCTATACCCGATCTGTATAATGCGCTTTCCGAACCCACGTATCGCCAAATGCAAATTCGTAAGACAAGAAAGGAAAGGGAAACAATGATTTGCAAACGGGTGAAGGAAATATCCGAAGAAATGAATTTTTGGTCAATTTTTACTTTGGGTAATTGATAAGATTCTAATTATATAATTCATCTAGCAAACATATAGTGAAGTAAGTACGCCGAACAGCAATTCTGCAAAAACTTGCATTTTGAAATAAATTTGCCTTACAAAGACAAAAAGCTTTGATGATAAGGTCAGTAACACTAGTTTGGCCTTGAAGACCTCAGCTATAATTAATCCTGTCATAATTTTGATTTCTTGAACAGAAATAAAAACATACAAGCACTACAAGATAAATTGTTGACAGGCTGCATGATACAAAGCATCCCGGTATGTTAATTACGAACGATTAATGCACTGAAGCTTTTACTCAAAACAGTCTGCAGGCATTTGGAAAATGGTTTTTAATCCAACAAAATGAAACGTACAGACATTTGTCTGAGAATAGAAGCTCGCAGATTTTTGTCTACACACACAGGCATGTATGGATGACCACCTTGTAGTGTTGACTTTTGAAAAGCACCGTCCGAAAATATCGGTCAAATTAAAGGAGCGCTGTGAGCCTCTCCCGCAGAAATTTGTTTTTGACTTTAAAGATATGTTAAGTGCTCATTTGCACAATACCCAAAAAAGAAACAGTGTCGCTTTGACCGAACTCCCTACGCTGATGCTGACTAAAAATTAAATATTTTTCTCACAGCAAGAAACAAGGCCAAAGCATTACAGCCTATACCCGTTTTTTATTTGTTTCCAAAGTAATGTTTGGTCAGCGATAATCTATCTCAAGCTTTGAAAAAGATATATGACGTTTTTGCATACGAGAACCGACAAGGAAGATCCCGAGCTAAAATATATTATATGATCTAAAACTATACGAGCATGTAAAACTTGCTTTTTTGTGTTTTAGCTCACAAATCTTGATCAGCCACATGACCTCTGATTGAATTCACAGATGTTACAAAGAAGAGACACTGAATTTGTCATTTTTCACTAGAGCAACCTGTGTTTATGGAAGTGATGCCTTATGAAATTCTGACAAATACGATATTTGCATCGCAATATAGTTTACAGAAGTAATTTTTTGCCTATATCCTGATCAATGAGTTTATGCTGCACAAGTAACTCCATTCTCGCTAACTCCATTCTCGGTAAAACACAAAAACCTGTCTTCTGATCGTCGATCTTCACTCGAGTGCAGTAATAAATTGGATTATATGATATAATTTCAACTATAAATCAAATACCTTCGATACTTCCTCTTCTTCGCAATGTTTTTAGAGCAAAAATATATTTGAAGCAGATTATTAAAAACTGAGAGAGCTGAGTACAACTTTAGAAAACGATTTGGTTGCACTCGAAAGACTCATCTCGCCGTTAGCGATGACCTCAAACATCCAAGCATTTGTAGAAGCCCTAACATTTCGGCCTTGGCACTGGTTGTTGTATTTTTGTGCAAAAAAACTGAATTTGCATGGAGCACGGTAAAATGTTGGGTTTGCTATAATGATGATCTCAATAACTAGCAGTAAGATTACGATAATGGAACTTGAAGTACTGTTAACTTAACAAAATCGACTGCTTCGCTTTGGTGAACACTCACTCATTTCCACTACACCTGCCATTACTGTTTCACCGCAATCCTGGAAAGCTTCACCAACTGTAAAATGGACAAACAGTGAAGATCCGGTTACCCAAGATTGGTTGCTTGATATTCTGGGTGCTTGGCTACAACCACGTAAGGGAGAAATGATTATATTCGTACAATAGTTTTAGCCAAGCAACAAATACACATCGTGCACGCAAAGGTGAAAATAACTCATTCCCAATACCTCAACCAGAATTCCGTTTAACCTCTAAGCTGAAGTGGACCCGCATTTGAGATGAACTTATAAAGAACTATTAGAACAACAATGCGAAAAACAACGGTGACTTTGCAAAGTTTGAGCATCAACAAAGTGAGTTTCACAAGGTTTTACTACTTTTTTGAAATCTGTATTTGGGTTTTGCCAGAATCCAACATGATATTAAGCAAATAAAATTTTTGCGCACGAAATACTACTTTTACGTACAAAACTGTTGATTAAACTGATGTTTCTGGAAGGACCACGCATAATCTGGAGATATACGCTCACGTGCAATGCATCGTTTCTCTCTGCAGCGACAAGGTCAGAATGTGACTTGAGCACGACCATTCATCGGCCAGAGCACTAAATGAAATCCAAAGCCGAATTAATGCACCAGACATATGGCATACATGGAAGTTCCCTCCAGTGAGAGGTGGAATAAAGTCTATTCGCCAGAACTCAAATTATTCAGTGTGGACAAGACCGACAGTTGCCTTGGAATTAATCGCGGGGATTGTTTCTTCGCCTCGGGCCGCACTTTTCTGTTGTTTAGAGATTGAGAGATCAGGCGAGAATAAGCAGATCAATAGCATTTTTCCGAGACGCAATGTCGTTCAGAGTTCTGCGAAGCTTCTTACGTAGCACCTTCACCTATAGAACAGCTGCGAAGAGAATGCTGGTTGGAAAAACATATTAAGATACTTTGTGAAAGAGAATGATTGAAACTGTCTGTTAAATCGGGAAGGATAGCTTGGTGCTAGCAGCATATTTGCAGGCAGCTGCAGATAACTTTGCCAGGGGTATAGCTATGAGGCGTGCCCCATACAAAATATAATGTTAAACAGCTGTTCCTTGCCCTCATCACTTAATGATAAACGTAAGAGCAACAACAAAAGAAAGAAAACAATCATTTGAAAAGTGCATTTCAGCGCAAATGCAACTGGGTTTCTACCTCAATTAAAATAGTGTTAAATTAAATAATCCCAGAAATTAACAGTTTTTGTGTTTCGATTATCTTGCAAGTATGCACCAATTTTGCTGGATTTTCGAACAAGCTACAACTGTGTGTTTTCACTATAACAGTAACCTTTGGTAAAAGCGCCATTCGTGAGAAAGATGGAGGAAAATTTTTGTGTTTGCAGGAATATGATGAGAACGGCCACTAACCAGTTAACCTAGTTAGACTTTCAGTAATTTTAATATGCAGTACTGGAACTGTTATTCATTTTATGCATTTCCTTCAAACAATAAGGAAAAACCGACAAACACATTTGTTGTACTATTTTCTTGATTTTGAAGAAAAAGTCTCGGGTTATAAGCTTTGCATCTTCTACGCAAGACCCAGCAATTATTGTGCGCCTTTGCATATTTATTTAATTTGGTTTTAAGTAAGGCATGTACTTCCATAGCTGACATTTTGTGCGGTTTATGGAAATCCTTTTCCAACGAAAAACAGGTTACATCCTCCTTGCACGAAAATTAGTAATTCTCGGAAAATAAATGCATATTTGTGATTCTTTCCATGCAGAGCTATAATTTCAAGTAAAATGTTAAACGTTATCACGGAATTTTAGATCAAGTGCCTACATATTTAAGTGAGTATATTTTGGTGTTGTCTGTGTTGGTAACATGCTTGTAAAATTTTGGTCTCAGCATTTTTGGTCGTTTTTCGAAAAACAAACATCTACCGAAATATTGTAGAATGTGCTTCAGTAGAAAAAAAACAAAAGAACAAACAATGTAGAGCGTGGCGCATGCCACGAATTGAACAAGCGTGGGAATGCTTTCCGTCAGGTTGACAGTTGAACATCTCCGGCATGGATGGAGGTGCGATTCGTATGTGAAAAACGTTGCCAATAAATGGTAAGTGAAATATTTCGCCAAGATCTTTTCGCGCAAACAGTAATGGAAAAGAGTTGCTTCTGCTGATTATTACGGAGCTTTTTCAAACGGGGTGGATATAGTTGGTGCAACATATTACTAAAAGTAAATTCGAAAAAGATCAAAATACATATAATTTAAAGTAAATGGATTTCCAGTTTGCCAGTCGTGCTAGATGTACGTTATAATCCTGCTCAAGTCTCTCGAAATAGGACCTGGTAGCTAGGAAAAGTTTTTTCATTGCTTTCCGGTTAGACATGCGAGGTTTAGAATTTCGTTTAATGAAACACTGTTGGGACTCGTTAGAAGTATCGATGTCAGAACAGCATCAGTATTAGCGTAGCATCGAGTCAAAATTATGAAATTTGACCCGAAAAGGCGCCGTGCGATCTCAGACTTAGCTTTAACATTTGTTCAAAAAGAGAGGCCTTGAAACACGAGAACAGCTTGACCATAGGCACAAAAGTAATGATGCGCTCACCAAGCTTTAGTATTCCGAAAACGAATCGATTTTTTCTGAACTATGCTTCCTGCCGTAGTTGCTTTGCCAAAGAATCAGATTACTTGTAGTTCTTTTGAAAACCAGAATAAAAATACCTTTTATTGAACACGTAAGTAAGTTGGTTCTCAAAAGAAAAACGAACATTTATTGCTGAGATCGATAGAATTTGTTGGTGTTTTGACATGAATGTCATATAGTGTCGCATAATGTTGTAGGAGCAGCTGTCTATTAGTGTCAAATCTCTTTCATACGCCCTTGTAACGGTTGAATGCTTGTAATTCGTGCAGCGGGAAAACTGCACAAAAACGCTCCAATCATTGAATGCTACGAAGCTTTTTTCTTCGAAAACGTTTTGATTCCTAAAAGGTTTTAAGCGTTCGTCTCACAATGCAGGTTTGTGAAGTCGCATTCATTGTCTCCAAGAAAAACATAGCAACAAATTACGCACGAGTTTTAGAATTGAATGTTAGTAGTGTTTGTGATGTCCGAACTGCAGGCGAGTAGCAGCTTTTAGCAAAATACCTGCAACTAAGACTCTGGCAACTGCTTGAAAACTTTCAGCATAAAAATCTGCTTATTTGTTTTATAGGGAGATAAAAGACATCCATCTATCAGTTATAAGTGAGGAGGAAATAAATTTGTAAGGATTCAGCTTTTTGGCGAGTCTTGTATGATTAGATATCAAACACGTTTCTTACTATAGCGATTAGTAAAGAGTGAAAAAGCGTCTGGTGCTTGTTAGCAAAGTGACAGTATACGCTTACAGGGAGCTTATTTCAAACAGCTGATGGTTAAGAAGTAACGTCGGTGAATGGAATTTGCTTGGATGGCATCTTTCAAGCCATCGGGTGATGAAACCAACAACCGTTCCTGAATCATCTAGGTCTGGAGAAGCCGAGAGGCATTGGTGTGTTTAGGGGGCACTTGCCTCGGCCCCCTCTTTTTAAGGGCCCCCTCGAGGTGTTTCACGCGTAAAGTTTAAAGTTTCCTCATTTTTGATGAAAAACTTATTATCCACTCTACCAGTCTTATAATATACTCCGAAACAGATCATTAGTAAGTCCTCTATTTCAAAGGAGCCCCAACAGCAACTTCAATATGTAAGTACTCTACTTTCAAAGGTTGCCCCAACAGCAAGTGTAATGTGTAGTTACTCTGTTTTCAAAAGGGTCCCCAACCGAAACTGCAATGCGTAAGTACTCTGCTTTCAAATGGACCCAACAGTTACTGTAATGTGTAAGTGCTCTACTTTCAAATGGGCACCAACAGCAACTGCAGTGCGTAAGTACTCTGCTTTTGAAAGGGCCCCCAACAGCAATTGTAATGTGTAAGTACTTTGCTTGCAAAAGGGCTCCCAACAGCAACTGTAATGTGTATATACTCTGATTTCAAAGGGGCCTCCAACAACAACTGCAATGTGAACCCAAGCTTTTTTTCAGGGGGGAAAACGTGTTATAAACTTTCTAGTTGAATGATGGTGAATGCAGAGAAACGAGGCGCAAAACTAAAGTAGAGGGCGATGCCAGCTTGCTATCGCTTAACTTTTATGTGTTGCTAGCTTTGTCTTTCCACATTTCAGTGTTTTTGTGTATCATGAAAACCCTTTTGCATTTTTTGTCATGTCAGTCATGCCGTAGTCTCATCTCAGGAACGTATCCTTGGGTAGCCCGCATATCCCCTTCCTAGGCTTGATCAAAACGCCTTATCACGGTTGGCTGAGTGTGATCACGTCATCAGAGGCCCCCCTTTTAGCCCTGCCTCGGGCCCCCAACCCTAAGCCCACCACTGCTGAGAAGAACCCAGTAATAGTTTCAAAGTTTTCAGGGTGTTCTTTCCTGCCAGCATCGTACTCGAGGTGTTTACGATCTGGTCACATTTTGTCAAGACCAAAATCATGGAACGTCATGAATTCCTAACGTTTCTAAGTTGACTTTGCTTATTCTGATTTCTACAGGTTTTTGTAAATTTGGGAAGTTTTGTTTCTTCCCAAGAAAATTAAATTTTATCTATGATTTTGAGTTGCCTGCAGATTGCAAATGCAGCTCTGCCTCTTAAAAGCCAAAATCAGCTCATGGTTCGAAGAGGCGCTGCTAATTGCTACTCCAGCATCAGCTCATTGCGTGATGAAGTAATTTCGCTAATCTCGACAGAGCCCGACGCTACAAACTTGGCAAGAAGAACCGAAGGCCTACAATCATTCAAAGATCTTTACCGTTTTAAAACACAAAAGAACTTCACAATACATTTCTTGCACTTGGCATTTTGATTAACTGCAAAGCGTTGGTCAAAAGCCTTGTGCCGAATGGAACGGGACAGCCAAACAACATACGAGCAATCGCAAAAACATGCGAGAACACATGGGAAATGGTTCAAGGTTTAGCGGTGATTGCATTCACCATTATGCACAGGCAATTACTCCAGGCGAAGTGCCCATGGGGGAAAAGCGCAGTTTACGTTATTGGAGTTACAATACTTGGAATCTGGGTTTCCGCACCATGCGAGAAATTTACGTTAAAACTTTCAGGAATGAATGTTTTTTTCTCCACGGTTATTCGAAGCATGGCTTTAACAAGGTACAAAAATATTTTTTCTTTTTTTTTATCAGTTTCTCAAGTATAAAGAAAGAAATCGATGAGTCCGTCATTAGCGCCTTGTTATTGATTATATGGTCGAACTACTTGAGGACTTAAATTTATTAGGGGTCCGGCAGTCGTTAAGCCTTGAGCCGGACTGTCATTCTGTTTTGGTGTAACTGAAAAACCAGTAACGTTCTAATCCCTTACTGCAGTACAGCGCTGTTAGCCTTTTAAAAAGAGGCTGATCAAACTGTTGCTTTCGGTCTGAATGGATGACTACCTGTGTAACTGTAAGAATAACTCCACAGGCTGTCACTCTTCAGCCAAATGTGCATATTACTCTTTCACTCAGCAGGAGAAAAACAATAGCACATTTTGTTTTGTTCTTCACCAGGCACAAAACTCTTATTTTCTTTGCCTGCTTCAGTGTCTAACTTACGGCAAGTTACAGTCAAGACTGATATACGCGCTTTTGTCAAAATGCTGTGCAGGTGAAATTAAATGCGCTGCTATAACATCTGCTTCAAGAGTGTTGCTTCATCTTGCTTATGGCGTGGACCCACTTATGCAACCGCTGTCAGTTGCCAGGCGGAAGCATTATTTGCAAACAGCCTATCTATTTTATGTGTTTCAGTATGCAAAAATGAAAAATGAACAGAGATTAAGAGACTCCGTTGTTGCTGAAATCCTTAAAATGCTAAATATCAATGAAGGCAACTTTAACCAGCACGACGAGTTGACGAAGTTATGGAGTTGAGCAAAATTTTGACGAGAATTTAGCTAATGTCTTGAGCTGATTTCGAGATTTGTGCGAGACAATCGGAAAAAAGCAGAAATATCTCTTACTAATTTTTTGGTACTTTTTGTCAAAAATGACGAGAATGATTGCACTTGGAAGGGCAACGTCTACAAGAGAAACGCTTGTATATCTGCACGCTGTAGAAAAGACTTGTTTTTTACTCCAATCCAAAACCAAGTTTCGAGTCTTCTATCTTAAGCTAAAATAAACTGTTTTATTTCTTAAACGTAGTGCAACTGTTGCGGTATAAGATAGAAACAAACAGCAGACAACCAGGTCTGCAATATATTCTTCATCTTTGTGCAAAAGTTTCAGGAAAACTTGTTCAATGTTTCTTTTTTTTCTAGAAGCTGCATTGAAGCATATGTTGTTTGCTGGAAACAGCATTTGTAGCTACTGTATCAACAGCTTATAGTCAAACTTTTTCCCCAATGTTGTGTAAACTGCTATTAAAGTAGTAAGTGAGAGTAACCTGCGTAAAGAAAAAAGTTTGTTGCTGTAAGCACGAAAAGATATTAAGAAACTGTAAATCTGAGATTTTATTCAAAAAGAATCATCACACTCTGTCTATTTTATCTCATCTACAAACTTCATCCGCATGTGAGCTGGCTGAATCATACGTGACAACAGAAACTTCAATTATCCGCCCAGTCTTCTTTGGCTCCCGCAAACATGAGCAACTTCGGCTCCCGCGAACATCTTTCGAGCGGTCAAAGCTCGCCAGCCTCTGGCTTGTCAATGCCCAGAAAGGTTTTGCCTCCTACTCCTCCCATCGCAAAGAGCAGGTCAGCACTGATCCTCAAACCGCTCCATAATGAGACTCGAACCGCACTTGGTCATTGTTTATGATTGACTGAATTTGCCGAATTCATTTTTTAGAGTTAACGTTGATCCATACGGACACGTTTCCGAATCAAAAAACAGATCACGACCTTCACGTTAAGTGGAATCCAAGTATATTTCAGACAGGAAGCGATAAATTTGTACATTTTATAGTCACTCTTAAAATGCAATATATAAATTGTTGGTCGGAAACCGCTATTAATCTAGATTAGTACTATCTCCTGGTCATCAACTCGATAACCTTCTGGTTTCTTAAATGCCCCGGCGTCCTTGCACTAATTTGTTTTGCTTGTTGCAATACTAATTATCGCCATATAAAATCAACTCAACTGTCTCCGGTCTTCATCTCCCCTCCTGCATTCCTGCTGCTAAAGTTTGGGTGGCTTAATATAGCAGGGTTCGTCATCGATTTTCGCTGATCTGAACAATCATACGTTATGACTGGTGACTTCAAAGACTCGAAGCACGTACATCTTGCCTTTTAGATTTGCAAAACCAAAAAGCCACGCTGAGGAATATTTTGCAAAGACTGGCAAAAACAAAAAAGCCCCTTCTACAGAAGACCGAAGCGATAGTACGGATTCGGGAGTGGCAAGCGGGAGTGCTACCAAGCGGAGATCAACGGACAGCTTTTCATCATGTAAGCTGAAGGGTGAAGAGTCAAGTGGATGCAGTCCAGGTAGTTAAGAAACTAACATTTCTATCAATAGCTTCTGTTCATGTTTGCACACTCTCGAACAGTCATTGTGGCGACTGCGTTTGTCATAGGCACTGATAGCAAAGTTGTTACTGTTGTCTTGGGAGCTTTTTTACCTGCGTTTAAGACACATTATCCTTACCAGATAAATACAGTTCACAGATTCACAAATATTATATTAAGGTTTACAACAATTGTATTTTCAAAGGTTGCGTGTGAAAAGGATTTTAAATTTCCTGCATCATAGCTTGGCTCTTGTGCATTTTCTGCACTTACATCTCCTTGTAGCTGTTATCTCAGATTCAATCGACATTTTGCTTCAGTTCTTTGGTGTTCGATAAAAAAAACTAACAATGCATGACTAAAATTTGTGTTCTTGGAACTTTTATTTGTGGACACTCTGAGGGCAATTTATGTCACAAAGACGACCACCTGTGTTGCTTAAACCAAAGTATATGTGGAAATGTGGAAATTTTCTTGACATCAAACAAAATCTTGGGTCACATGGGTCAGGCGAAATGAGGGACGAAGTTTCCCATAGTAGCCTCCTCAATCCGCACGTGTTTTGCAACCCAGCACAATTAACTGTTGAAAGAGATCAAGTAATTTGAGTCTTTTACGCTTTCTTTCCACATACTCTTAAAAAATTTTAGGGCTCCAAGTTTTGATTGGGAAAGAATTTTAAAAAGTTAGCAGTTCAATGCATCTCAGAAGCTTAGCTACTTTTTGAGGTTATTTGATTCTATATTCTATAAACAAATCTGACCGCCAAACAAAGATTTTTGTGTCATGCAAACAACCTCAGTAAAAAGTTCGTGTTGAAGTCACCAGGCGTGAAAATAACCCCCGACATGATATGGGGAAAACATCAAGAAATGTTAAAAATGTTGAAGACATCCAGACATGTTTTATTAAAGCTAATTGCGAGGTTTATTTTCATAAACGTGAAGCCGTCTATGGATGATGATATTTTTCTAATAGAAAGAATTTTCGCGAAAAAGTTAATTTCTACCAAAGGGTCGATCGTTGTTGCTGCTAAGTAGAAAAAAAACGTTGATGCTGTGGAAAGTTTAACAGCGTCCTTTTTTTGAAAACTGTACTATGTGCGTCCAGAGTCAAAATAATATGACCTATTTCATCAGAAACTAACAGATTTTGTTTCTTCTGTTTCCACTCTGATGCAATCAATGATGAACCACGAAAATAGCTTGCTCTGCCTGAAATGAAACCGTATTTCCTTTTCTACATGTCATGTTTTATTCAGCACCTAGAAAAACTGCCGCGTAGCTTTATTCGTTCGCTGGATCAGTGGTGACGTTTTTCATCGCGATTTTGAGGTAACTTACACTCTTCGCTGTAGTGGCTTCAGCACGTTTTTAGTAAGCCAAACAATCTTGCTGAGGAAGTTGGAAAAAAGTTGAACACAATTTGCAAACACAACCATGTCATGGCTAAGAGTCATTGGAACAATTTCAGCGCAGCTACGATAACTCACAAGATGTCCAGAAACTTGGAAACGCAGCCGACAAAACCGTGGCGCTGCCCTACTTCTCATCATTTGGGAGAAGAATCAAGCCGAAGGAAATTTTGCTTGTTGAGTAATCCGGGATGCTAATGTCAAACTATTTTCACCGAAATTTCAGATATTAAAGTGGTGCTGTGGTGAACCTTCGTCTACAAAATCCGCGATGAGAGAATTCACAGCCCGATATTCCCAAATGTGTGATATGCTGCAAAGCTTTGGCTTAATATGACACTCAGTGGCTTTGGGTCTGAAAATGTACTGTGTTTATTAAAAAGTCACACCTTGAACTTAACCGCTGTATTCATTTTTTGCCGAATTTGGTAAAAAACACTTCAAGAAATATTTTAGTACTCGCTCGGAAGCTTGCTATACTGTGAATTGGAATCTATGCGCCCTGTATATTAGTTAGTTAATTTCGTGTGCAGAGCAAAATGCGTCTTGGTATGATCGCTGAAACTAAAATATATTGGGAATTTAACAAAAGACGTAGATCTTTTGTTTCCCACAATCATAAAATCGCCATTAGGAAATTTATTCAACCAATAAATTTGCTTTTATTTATAACTTCTACGTTTTATTGCCGCGTTAAGAATTATTTTCAAGTCAGACATTATGGCGTGAATCTTTAAATCGAACTGCCTCTACTACTTTCCCAAGCACAATCTGTTGTGATTTCGAAAGAAAACATTTCATTAAAAGACATCAAACTATATTTGTTTACGCTTTATGGACAGAAATCTCCAACACGGCACTTGACTCTTGTTTTTACTTTTGACCTCTTCAAAATGCACCAGAGCGTGTATCGTCAACCTTTGTTGTTTTCGCTGCTTCCAGATGGTTTCTGGCGATGTATATACGCCAATTTGTCAAGTTGTTGGCACAGTCGCCTCAAACAAGCTTCATATAATAATCGATGATTCTCGTTTACTCGTCTTGTGAAACCCTGCGAGAAGCAATTTCCCCTGTTGCCGGTGGTTTGTTTTCATTGTCACGCAAGTAACGACATGCTACCGGTATCCAGTGCAAGCACAAGAAAGGCGGGGTTAACATGTTACATCATATGTCACTAGGAAAGCATCAGTATTGCTGACGATTATGAACAAGACTGATAAATAATTTGCCAAATAAGCTCTGAAATTCTGTTTTCAATTTCATAGAAAACACGAATGCTTGACCACTGAGAATAAAAACATTCTAGACTCTTTCAAACGTCCTTGTAACCTGTATTCCAAGCATCTCTGTACACAGCAGTATGGAGACAAAACGCGGATGCAATCACATGCGCGGTTTTCCACAGAAAATCAGAAACGTCTTTAATGAACAAACTGAGAATTTTGGACGTAGCAAGAACTAATATTGCAGTTAAGTTGGTAAACAATTTTTAACAAGTTCAAACACGCACCAAACGGGTGTCACAAAAAACGCTAGAAAGTGTTGTGTTTTTCACTATAAGTAAAGTCAAAGGGTGCTTCTCGCTATGCAATTTTTAGGCATGAAACAAGAGATTGTATCTGATGTCACAAAGCACCGTCCCAAATTGTAGCCTACCTCGTGCTGTGGTGACACAACTCTGCCAGCACAAGTACTACAAGCGAATGCCCTCAGCTGGGTAAAACAAGCATAGCAGCCTTTTCTGAAATATACCTCACGGCGTTGAATCTCAAATCAACATTGTCGGAGGTCGCCGTTGCCATCTGTTTGATTTAGAGTGTAGAACAATTTTTTGTGGTCCGGGAGTGGTTTGCAGTACAAACCGAGATACATTAGGCCCATTGACGTTTTCGAGTTTCAAGCTAAGAGCTGTTCAAAGACAGAGGTCATGTGGATGAAAACATGTGGTAGCAAAACCTTTTACCAAAATAAGTTCTGTATCACAAACCACGCAATCGGCAATACAATTCCTAACGTACAACGATAAAAATTGTATACACTTTCCAAACAGTTAAAGTTCTAAGTTAAAACGAACTTAGCGGTTGAAGCGTCGCTTTTTCTGTAGCCGTCCACTTCAGTAAAAGTTTAGATGAATGCAACTCATAAAGGGAGCCCAGCAAAAAACACATTAATGCCGCATGACAATCAAAATGGAATTCATGCATTTTTGTGACTCAAAATCACGAAATAACACAAATGCAACAAGAAGAAAAAGAACAACATCAGAGTAGAAATTAATTGCATCCCGATGAAAATATAAAAACATCAAAAACTTCAGGCTTAGCAAATTGATGTATTTGGATCACAAAGTGTTAGCGAAAGACCACATGGGTCAACTGTTCAGCCAGCGCTGTTGCTTCCACAAATCAATTTTTAATTGAAGATATTTCACATGCAATAAAAGAAAAGTAAAAAAATGCATCGAATCAAAGTCAAATACAATAAGTAAACAAAACAACAGCAACAAAAAACAGAGAGGGAAAAGTATGCCTATGTACAGGGGGTGGGGCAGTCCCATCGCCACGGGGAGCATTGGTGGGTTTAGCCCCTCAAACAAAATTCCAAGCCCCTCCCCCAAATGGAAACATGTAAGGCTTGAAATAAGTGGAGTTTTAGTCAATATCTGCAATGTCAAGCTCCCCTGCACAAACGAAAAAATCCCTATTGAAGACTTTCTGGTGACGGTTCTGGGGTGAGCGACTGGAGCTGTTGGTTTGCTGCAAGCTTTCAAGGAATCAGCCAGCTGGGTTCTGCTTTCGTGCCTATGCGTTGATTCGCACTTGCACATATCTGTTTTCAAGTAACTAATCTCCACAAAAACGCCAGAAGTAGTATCCATCAGCAATTTTTTCAACGGGAAATCGATTTCATGAAACCCTACGCATCCTCGATCCTGACCTGAATAAGATTTCAATTACAGTTGTTTCTGTAAAAATCAGCTTGGATTTTACGGGTTGGGGTGAGTGCTTATGCTTTACAATGGATTAATCCAATCCTTAACTAGTTTTGCTTGAAACTAATTTATTTTATTGCCACCTACTGCGTCTCAAAGCTCGTTTAACACACGCATTTCTTTCACAAAATGGACAACTTTTTGTTTTGTGTGAGTCTTTGATTAATCTTGTCTTTTCAAAAATGACTTGCCAGTTACGAAAGATAATTGTAGCTTAGCTTCATATCTCTCTCACCAGAGAGGTTGTTACAGAATGTGCTTGTAGCTAAACAGTAATCCGTAGCCTACAAGGCGAGGCACTTGGAGCGGGATGTCCATGCGGCAAATGGAATAGTGTGACAGGGCGAGTGACCCATCCGACAGCATCTACTTACAAAATAGAGCAACTGGGATGGCTGGTCAACTTTCCTGTATAACTTGCACAAAAAAGGAAAAGTTGCACCGATTTCGTTGTCTTACACTCAATAAGAAGATGAAATGTCCTGCAGCGTTTTGGACTTTGCCGGTTGACTTTTCTGCACAACAGGTATCAAAAGCCGGAAATGTACATAACCACAATGACTGTCACTGTCAGTCAGCCTCACAGTTTGTCATATCTTTTGTTCAATTTTCTGAGTAAAGTTTTTGAAAGCTTAAAAATTTTGTTGTCTCACCGCGGTGTCGTTTACGAAAGGGCTGTGAGTTGCGACGCTGTTCAATGCGTATCTGAGGAAAACCTCGCGGCCAAAATCGTTTGGGGGAATTCTACACCACATAAATGTCGTGTTGTTCAGCATGAGCATGCCTTTTTTCCACGCTAACCCCTTGCTATGCATTGCAGCTTACTGCTACTACTACTACTACGCACACATTCCTCAACTTGAGCGCTTCATGGTTTTGAGAGGTAGCTTCATGTTATTAAAAGTTGCATGAGCATTGCTGGAGTCATGTGTAAATTAAAGTTCTTCACTGAAAAGATATGATGGTAATTCAACCCTTATGTTGTTTTCAGTCGGTCGTAGGTGTGTGTCCGGTCATACAGTCAAAAAACAAGCTCCTTTCAAACTATTCTCCTGAAACTTTTGCCCCTGTCAGAAAGATACAGCTTTGCAGAAATTTCACTGTCGTTGTCTGACCGTGTACAATATGAACGAGGTTGAAGTGTCCACGTGCGCTTACAAAACTGAATGAAATATTCTTTATTTACTTGCATGGCTCGAAGCAGTGACCACCTACTTTCGTTTGCTGGAATGTTGTTAGTATTTAGTCTAATGCTAAACAAATAAGACTAGTGTTCATATTGTCTCAGATTAAAAAATAAGTGTCATATCATATGAAAATGTCGTGTTCGCACTCCATGATGTATAGTATCGAGCAGTTTATGCCGGTCCTAAGCCGGTACACATAGGAAAGAAAATTGTAGGTATTAAGCATATATCTGAGGTTGTCGATTTCAGTGACAACGTTGCGAAAGCAAAACTGTTTTTACTCATTGTTTCATTGTGCGGTGACGTGTCTCGCATTTGTTGATAGCGTACCTTCAAACCCAGCGAAAAAAACTGCCGTGAACAAAACGTCGTTCAACGTGTGAATGTGAGGTTTCCGTTCAGGCGTGCACAGAGCGACGTCGTAAATACGAAAATTCTAAAATAAGAGTAAAGTATTTTCAAACAGTGGATTTCGTACGTGCACGTGCCGCACAAGCTTCAACCACCCATTGCATTGACGCATTTCAAGCTGGTCGACCTTTAAAATTCGTTGGCAACAGAATTTTTTAATACTTTTGAGAGAAGCACAAATATTCCAAACTTTTTAGTGCTTGTTCAGATTTTTCTTGAATTTGACAAATCTCTACATCGCGCATCCTGAAATAAAAAAAAACAGAACTATGAAATATTTATCTGGTCCATGACTAAATGCGATTTTGTGCGTTTGGAAAAACGCTCTACTAAGCCATATTTGCAAACATTCTAAAGTCGAAAACCCGACGCATCTCTTCGTGATCCTCTGGGTCCACCTGGGTTCTCAAACCGAAACTGTAAAAGGATTATAATATATTTACTTTAGAGTTTATAAAATCCAATAGAGAAGCCTGCTGATCATGTTGTCTCCTAGAACAGTTTACTTTAGTTATCTTCTTTCAAACCAAGCAAGGATACTTTCTGTAAAAACTACAACACCACGTAGAAAAGTTGAAAAGTATAGATGAGATATTGAAATTAAAGTCTTTGTTTAGACTTGCAATTGGAACTAAAACCGCTGTACCAAATACGTAAGGAAAAGGTCAAAAGTAACTGGTACGAATATCTTTTTCAGAGCAAGTGCTAAGTAAAACTGAGAAGTTCTTAGACTGACATTGGCGACTTTTATGAAACACGATTGGCCATCGTTTACAGACGTACACCGAGGTAGGAGTAGTTCTACGTCCGATCGCCCATTCACAGATGGCAATGACAACGTGAAAGGTGAAGCTGAAACCAACGACCCAAACCCAGCAGCTGCTTTCCACAGCAAAGGCCCGATCGACGAAAAGTATTTAAGCACAGCGTCAGATCGAGCTGCAGATCACGAGGTTTGTATGACATCGTCTGTGTAACGGTAAACTGACTAGCACTTTGATATTGATACCTTATAGTATGTTTTGCCCATGGGAAGCGAAACCCGTATGAAGAATTAAATTTCATTATAGACGCTATAGCTAGAATGTCATATGATAAATGGGGAAAAAAGATAAATTTAACTACACGATTTCAGCTGCAGAGTTTCAGTTCAGAGCCTCTTATACACAATTACTGAATTTGATTGGAAAGATGAAGATTTGGTCGGCACATAAGTCATTAAAGATTTTCATTAAAGCACATTTTTGCTTGGAATGTAAATGTACATGCTGAACTTTGCTTCAAAAAACCTTGCGACGCTTTGCTCCCTGCTTCTGTTCAGACTGAGAATCGGACATTGTATAAGAAGCTCAACCACCGATTGGATGCCGCATCGTAGTTTCATAGGATAAACAAAATGACTGGGATAAAAGCAATCTCTGCATCTGTCAGCAAAGTATTTGCTAAGCCCTAAGTTTTTGTTCGTCACGGTTGTTTTAGGAGTTGCTTACTGCTTACCAGCACAACACAATCTCTGTTTAGTTACGGGACGTCAACCTCTGTAACGTGCTATGCTTATAGACTGAACGCGACCATATGAGCACAAACAACCCTCCAAGTCTAAATTACCTTTGTAGTAATTCGTGCAGTATTAAAAGTATTCAAACAGCATTTGATCCGTGCGATTGTGTTGTTATATTTCATTGCGTTAAAGCGCTTCTTCGCTTATCAGACTTCAGCGTTGTCTTTTCAAGATGGATCAGTGTGATTGGTTATTCGCCTGATGCCATTCCGGTGACTTGGTTTGATTTTCTTTAACCACCGAAGCCGAGCATATCGGCCGGCTTCACTGAAGCAGTTGACGACCTCACGCTCGTTTATCAGCATTTTCGAATTTGTTGGATGACCCACGCTTTTGATCGATGTTTGGAGAGTTCTTGCTCTTCGCCACTGTGTTTCGGGTGCCTCATCGGCAAAGGTTTCCCCCGACAGGCTTGCGTAAACTTGGTTGAAATTATACCCATAATCGTCTCCCGTGCCCCTCTGTGCCGGTGAGCCGTTACGGTCCTTCACGACATGCTGTCATCAACAATTTTGCTTTGGATTCTGCAAAGACGGTCAGTGGGCATTGCGTAGAACAATTCCTACTTGTCACACGCGTCATTAGGTTGATAAATTACTGTGACGAAAACGACTACCGGCTGAGATTGCCGTCTGCCTGTAACTCCACTATGCCAGGCAATTGGTACGTGTTGTAAGCATCAATTTTATATTTGTTTTAGCGCGTTTAGCAGAGGATGTTTTATGCTCCCGTTTGACCTCTCAGCCATACCTCAGCTTAGCGGCATGTTTACGTTTGACATGCTCCGCAGTATGGCGATCCTGGTCCGTTGAAACCTAATAATCGATTCTCGAGCGTAACTTTTCAATGTAAATAGGTTTCGCTTCACCTTGAGTGCGGCAGAGCTTGCTTATGATTCGAAAAGAACCGTGATTGCAGAAAAAAATCTACTAGTAATTTCTTAATCTTGCAGACTTTTGTTGGTGATATTAACCTTCTTTCAAGAACATAATTCTCGAAAAGAACAATGGTTTAATTGCAACAGTTGTGAAATGGTAGTGGCATATGTAACGTTGCTATAATACATTGAAATCGTCACATGAAGGTACAAAATTTTGGAAATATGTTTTAAGAAAACTGATTGGATCAACATGAAGCCTTGGTTTGAATTCCAATAAATACCTAAAATTTTTATCAGAAAAATGCAACGGACAAACAAATATATTATGCTACAACCACGGCAAGTTCGGTATGAGGACTTTGCTGTCCAAACAAAACACAAAAGTAATGACGCAAAGAGTTTGTTCCTACTGTACATTGGTTTCAAGCTGTCGAATCTCAGTGTTCATGAAAAACAAGAAACACTGTCAGCACAGCAAGTTTATTATACAACCTCAACAGTCACTTTTCCATGGCAAGAAAAAAGCAAGTTTTGTTTAATCACAGCTCTCAGCATAGTGGACAACTCGCCCACAACCTAAAGTGCAGTGATGCGTTTTACTCATCTGCCGAAACAAACTTCTATGAAAAATTCACGATCTCGAAATAACACCACGCACACTTTATATTGGTGTACCCTGCTGAAAATTATTTTCAAAATTAACCTGTATTCAAGTGCTTGTCCTTAACCTACAGCGCAACATTTCATTTTGTAGTGTACATAAACGATATCCCCGTGCTTCAGGTTTTCCCTTTGATCAGAGGCACAGATATTCATGCATGAGCGCTTTTCGTAATGCGTTGTTTGTTTGTCCCGAGATTCTCGGGTGGATTCAGCTTGGCACTGTGCACGATTTAATTTCTGCCGGAATACCATTTTGGTTGGTAAAGATGAGTGTGTGTGTCTAGAGCAGACGGAGCTGCTGCTCATTTGATTTCATAGTAAACCTAAAAAGTGGTTTTGTACACGACGAGCAAATTGAAAACTATCGAAGTGGAAGAAAGATGTTGAAACAGGTGCAGTCAATCTCTATCTGAAAACCGCTCGGTGTCAGAAGTAATTGCTTCCAGCTTTACAGTGCTAACAAACGCAAGGCTTACTTCACTGACGCAAGGCAAGCTAATTCAGAATTTCGATTCGGTGAGAACACCAGAGACAAACACTGTCGATGGTTGTTTAGCCCATAGCGCAAAGCCCCTTTTTCGATAATTTGGCTTGAGGGAAAGTGCTTTTGTTCAAGCAAATAGTATCCATAATCGTTTTCATTGAAAAAATAAAGATCAAAATATCCAAAAACTTGAAAGCTTATCGGCAATTTATGGTGAACGCTCCTGTGCAGGTCAACTTACCCTTGAGCACAAGCATTTCTTAGAATCCAAACAATTCTGATTAGAATTCAAAAAGTTAAAAACCGAAATAAAAGCGATCTGTCTAAGGAGTTAGTGGACATTAGTCCAGAGTTGCAACTCTAAATCGTCTTCCCTGACTCGCAAGGATGAGCCGAGCAGCGTCTGCCTGGCGTGCTTTGCTGCGTGAAGGTGCTTTAAAGCTGTTTTTTTCGCTGAAACATTTCGGTCATTTTCTGCTGAGACATTTTGGTCAGTGAAACTTTTCGGTCATTTGTCTCACAGTTGTATTAAAACTCGCCATAACAGTGTTTTAGCTTATATTTTCAAACATTCTGACCGAAATGACTTAGTTTTTTTTCGGTCATTTCAAAAACGTTTCCGTCTATGACCGAAAAAAACAGCTTTAAAGCTTGATATTTTAGATAAAGATGACCTTTTCAGTTACGTGCACAATTACCCTCCATCTTGGTAACCGTCGTTTTTTGTAAAAGACTCTGTTTAAACAGCAAATGTACTCTTTTATGGAGATTTTGCCACAAACATACACGCACATGCATGCTACGGCAGCAGTTTTCTAGTTAGTTTCCTAAACGAATCATTAACTTCATTCACTTCATTGCAAAGCAACCGTTGGTCACCAAGGATGTCGCAGATAACTTTTCATAGTCAAATATGTCAACCACCAAGCATTTCAGAGACAATTCAGACAGCACTGAGTGGTACGGAGCTTCCAGAACGTAAAACTTACTTTCAAATCCGACTCCGAAATCACATGGCATTGACTTTGTCACGGACGCTTAACTCTCGCAGATTACCGTGAAAGCTTAACTGCGGGATTGCTGCCAAGTTACCTCATATTCACACAGTTGTTGGGATTTGAAAAGTCTTCGTTTTCATTGGATGCCATCGAAATATACGTGGAGAAAAACTATAGTCACTACAATATAATTTCGTGCAGCAGACTGGTAGCTCAAAGGGCTGGGTGTAATGTACAAATAAAAGTTGTGGGTAACAATAATATTTTACCGCTTGTAGTTCACTGAAAACCATTGAAGCGCTGTTGAATGAAAAAGAAGTTTTGCTTAAATTCTAAACAATTTGGGAGGAAAGTTTGATCTTTCATGAGGCAGCAATGAATGCTTTTGCTTATTTCATCTGATGATGGAAGCGCTGCGCATCAGCGTTGTCAAGTAAACATCAATTTGCCATATTTAAAAAAAATATTTTCTGGCATTGAGTACAGTTTATCCTCAATAAACTTTAATTTTTTTGGCGACAAAATATCTATTCCTTGAAACTCAAGGTGTGATATAATGTGTAGGACGTAAATCATTATTGACTTGCATAGAATTTACTTCGGCGGATGCTGCGCTTGTTGGCAATAGCTATCGGTTGATGTTCGGCTGGTTTCTGAATAAAATTGATTGGACCAACCCGCGCATGCCTGTTTTTTTTCTGCATATTCTTTAAGCATCAACTCTCGCCGACCTCTCACAAATCAAATTTTACACAGGACCAAATTTTCAGTATTTCTGTAACGTCTTCAGTATTCCTGAGTTCTGAAACTGGGGGGCGTGAAAGGTCCGCAAGGGTAGCGCGAGTATGGCCAGCGGCATGGTGTTGAAAAGAAGTGTAATGGAAAATAAATTTATGTTTTTTGTGTTTAATTTTGGGGATAAGTGAGACGTGAGTATCAAAGACAAACGCCAAATGGGGCGCGACTGAAAAAGTTGAAGAACCTCTCGCAGGCATGCACTGACACATAATCAGCAAACTAAATAAATGACAAAGCCCTACCAAATACCTAATTGCAATGGCAGCTAATTTAATCAAGCAACCTACAGGGCTGTAGTTAAAATTAGATCATTCATGTTTGGTGCTTTGCAGGTAGAATCAATGTGTAGTCGGGTCCTCCTGACGTGACGCTCTGCTTTCTCAAATATAACAGCAAGCTTCTCGTTTTCCGGAAAGTGTAACAAAAACAAAAAATGTCCATTTTCGGCAAAAACAAAAAAACATCTACTCCTCTCAAAGCTGCTTGGGCGTTATACCCTCGTGGGTGCGTATTCTCCCGGCTGGGGTTTGGTTGTCTTGGTGAAGTCCTGCTGTAGTACATAAGAGGGCGACTTTTCTAGCAGTTTGAGGTTTGACCGTGTGATTAAAATGGTGTTGCAACACTTCTAGTGAGGGGTCTGCAAAATCAGAAAGCATTTTCGTTATTATGACGATACCGAGTAATGTAACGATCAGCGAAAAATCAGGCCTGGAAATGCTACTGAACAGCACTTCGTGCGAAGTAGAAAATCTAATATTTAATATCTATGGAAAAGTAAGATCGGTTGATGTTGACAAATTTTTACATCAATAGAGAGAGATGCAGCGTATTTGGGCAGAAGTAAATTGTATAGAAAGAAAAGGTATCACAAACATTTTAATGTGGTTGGATTCATTTTCTGCTGTTTCCTTCCTTTGTCAAAACAAATTGGCTTTATTCAGCTGTCTCTCAAGAACAAAAACTTCTATAGGTTGCAATTTATAAAATCTTGAAATGGCATATTCTGTTCACAAGCTCGTCGCAGGACCTTTCATCATTTCGCTGTGAGAAATTTTGTCACAGTTGTAAAAAGCTGGCATATCTTTCATGTGATATTAGAGCATCGCCAAACAGCCGGTTTGGTAGATGCAAGCGAAAGTTCGCCGTGTTGCTTGAGCAAGTACGATGGCTACCTGCTAATAAACACAAAGCATGTTTGTAAATTAGGCAATGAAAATTACGCAATGTCGCACGTTTTAAGACGCCGCTGATTTGGGATAAATTGATTTGTACTTTACAAAAAATATTTTTTTATGCTTGAGAGCAAAATCCCCAATCTGTTTTTTTTGTTTTTGATCTCAACAAGCATAATATTTTATGGGAACGCATGCACTTGCGATCAATGCTTGCATGATTTCACGGAAAGTTGCAGTTTGCAACTTTTGTTTGTTTTGTTTGTCAACTTTTGTTTGTTTTGCTTGCTGGAGTGAGGAGAAAACACGAAAGCTTTCAAGAATGTAAATAAAATCTTAACATAAACATCAGTTTTCCCGGGAACGCGAGACAATTGTTTTTGATATCAGTTAAAAAAGACGCTAACGGTTTGCATTTAATATCCGTCTTCAGTCGAATTTAGTTTTTAAAGACGCTGTTGTTGCTCTACAGAATCTGAATGGTGCATTATTTTTAAAACTTAGCATTATTTTTTATTCCACGCCTACCTTGACCACAAAAAATTGAAGCTAAACATCTTTACTACAGTAGACTGATGCTCTGTTGTTGAAACCTGTTTGTGGTATTTTGCGATTATTCATCGCATAGATTGATAAACCTTAGGATTTTTCATTGGTGATTACTTGTAAGACCAATTAAAGAATTAAGCTACACAGAAGAGCGCCAGGCTTATAACTTATTTACAAAGGCGTTATCTCCAAAGTCACTCGCTAGGCACCAGTAATTACAGAGGGCATAATGAGACGTCTTCTGAAAAGATGTCCAGGTCTGTTGTTTTAACAACGCTAAGACAACGTACGTTTAATCTTCTTCATGCTGTTGGTGTAGGTTCGGCGATTTAGACGCCTGGATTCAGTTATAAGTTCAATACAGAAAAATTACAAAACCGATTTTAAACAAAGCTTGGGTCCACGTAATTTACTTTGGATATCAAAACATGCATTGATCTGCAGTCGCCGATCTCGTCAAACGTGTTGCTTAGCACTAGATTGGCAATTATCTTGTTCGTCACGTGACAACGTTCATGAAGACACAAAGTCACCAGCAATGAAAAAGGCGCAGGCATTAACTTGGAGTTTTGGTGCGGTTTTTCGTCATGTCACTCTCCCGAACCATGAAAGCACCTTGAAACTTGCGCCTTACTCCCAAGGGACGACGTCAACTCTGTGGTTTTTTGGATGTGGCGTTGGTAAATGACAAGCTGCTTGTCGGTTACTTGTGTGCATCGTGTAAGCTTCTCTGTCCATTCGTTCGCAAGCTCACCAAGTTGGACATATATTTGCAGATTTGAATTTGTTTCAGAGAAGCTTCGCAAGTGTCTGTATTGAAATTTGAACTGCGTACAAGAGAGCATGTATAGACCAGTACCAGCTCGAGCTTGTCATATTTGCCATAAAAAATACACATCCTAAAATGATTGCAATAAGCGCAAAGATATTCTCAGGACAGAAGCCGCGACAAAAAGCCTGAATCCTGCATATTTCAGGACAGAATCCTGCGTATTTCATGAGATGTGATTTGGGGAGTTACTTCACGCAGTGTGCAGTTCTTGTTCTGCAATTCTTGCTAGGTATGGACGCCAGGCAGCTATTTGCACAAGACTTGATCAGTTCTACATGCACACACGCATATTGCTTCGGAAAAGCAACATTTTACCAGAATCACCACTGCCATGCTCTCCTAGAAAACATTTAGGCAGAAGCACATTTATTGTTTGGAAAACACGTTTGTGGGTTTACTGTTCAAATACTTTTTATTTCAAGACCAAACCATAGGGTAGAATTTTTCACGTATTCTTGCCATCATCAGATATTTAAAGTTTTATGGGAGCTTTTTATAAACTTTGTTTCCAGATTAAACAGACGTGTGGCGAAATTTAAGGGTTTATAAAAGTGTTTCTGAAACTCTTCCAGTAAATAATTGCGTAGCGTGAAGATGATGTGGCTATTTCTAAAATGTAAAACAAGTTGGGCAGAAAAACGTCACGGCATTGCCAAATGAAGGCAAATTTCAAATAAATAAACTAGTTTTCCTTGATGAGCTTCAGGTTTGTTTTAGAAATAGACATTTTAATGTGCAAAATCGGAATTTTGGTATTTGAGGCGAGTCGTTAATCCCGAACCGATTACGCTGTAACAATGCAGGCTTGCATTTTGGGGAAGAGAGAAAGATGTTCATAAAATTCAATTTTTTCACAGATATAATGTACTTCATTGATCGGGATACCTCCATACAAGCAAGCCCCTCGTTTAATAAACTAGTTTCAGAAATTTATTGCATTTTAGTTTTGAAATTACAAAAATGTTGAGGAAATTGTTCTAATGTTCAAGTAAAATCAGCATAGCTCTGATTGCTCGTATTTTGATAACTTTCCGTTGTCGTTTGTTGGGTTTTTGACAATGTTCAGACTAAAATTGAAGATCAGCAGCTAATCCTACAGTCCTTTCGAAAACCGTGAGAATTTATAGCGTAATTTGACTATTTAATATTTGTGATAGACCCATAAAACATTGCTAAAATGTCTTAAAACCTTCACTCTACGTCCTAATAGCTGATTGACTTGTTTTTGATGAAAAATATTTTAAACTGCGTTTCATGCAGCTGCTTCAAAGAACTAATTCATTTTTAGTTGTTTCACATATGATCAGCTAATCCGTAGTTTCTACTGAATGGCTGTTTTATGTAAACATCCGAAAGTGAGCTAAACCCAAGATGTCTCATACTGCAAAACTAAAAAAGATTGTCCGTAGGTCTTGAAGTGACTGAAACCAGGTTCTTCTTTCCTTCGATATAAGGAGTTTATCAGATTTTGCTGATAAACACTTTGTAAGACACTTCGTACACCACGCAGACTTACATCATGATAGTAGATTGTAGAGAGAGACGGCTTTTATTTTTGTGATTCGCCCTTTTCAGATATAGGAATTCGGCAGAGTATCAAGTTTTTGCAAACGTCTGGATCGTGAACGTAAAATACTTTAAGGTAATTAGTCCCTCCGTGAAGCTAGCTTTATGGATAGGAAAAGACATTCAAAACGCTTTTAGGTGCACGGTCTCCCCTGCACGCGATGGCTCTCAAGTCAACGACTTTTTAAAACAGCAATCAGCAATCATGCTCTTTTGTAAACACAAGTAACTATGGACTCCATCAAGGCGACTGAGTTGAGTCCATTACAAAATTTTTGTAATAGGAAATCGATTTCACGTAACACTACGCATTCTCAGCCTAAAATCTTATTCAAATAGGATCTGCTACAAATACATTTGGTTGGCTCCCTCCATTCCAACCTAACTGCTCAAAAGATATGTTGTTATCTGAACGTTTCGGAAAAGTTTGTTAATCAATGCTCTTCGCATACGGTCGACTTTGTCTTCAGTGAAAACAAAATATTATACTATGGTCATCTTTCAAAGAAATACGTAGTTGGTAAGGATTAGATAATAGAGCTTATTTTCCCCGTGCTATGCTAAACCGCCAAAAGTTGTTGAGGCTTCATGTCAATATTTTCTTGTGCTATGCCAGGTTTGCCAATACATGCGTGCCGTTGATAGGCAGATGATCCCATTCTCGAAAGATAATCGTAAGGGATTTGGCCGTAAACATGAATGTCGCTTTAGCTGGTGATGGACCGCGACAGCTGGCCTGTTGCTGCGGGACGTCAAGCTAGCAGTCGATAAGATTTTCGTACCGGAAGAGCGCTGCCAGAAAAGAGCATTAGCGCACGGCATTCTCCCAAACCAGCGATGAAAATTTTATATCGGTGGCGAGCATTGTCCTGCGCCACTGCTGGTTACACATTCCGACTTTTGTATCTTTCGCACGACGATTGGTCGCTGACCTGCACGTGGGGTTAATGCTGGTAAAATAACAAAGATTTTAAGCAGAAAAAGAGACGCTGACGGTTTTCCTGCCTTTACCGTCGCTGACAGGTGACCTGTGCAACGATTTTCTGTCATTGGCCCTGACGCTAAAGTGCCGATACTTTTCGCACGCATTAAAAATGTTAGCTCACTGCAGTTAAACTGGCAGCAGATCTCTGGTTCGAGTTTTTGTTGCTTCGTTCGTATCTCACTGTTAAAAAAACATTGTTAATGCTATTTCTGCGACCATCAACGAAGTTTTATTAAGCAAAAGCTGAAGACAAGCAGGAGCAAGCAAGACAGGAGGGGAAGCAAGTATAATCACAAAAGAAGTGAAGATCCAGGCGTCTACCTACAGTCAGTACAGAAGGCAAATGTACATCGGCGAAACATTTAGCTTGTGTTTACCTAAATGTAGCCACTACTGACTGTAGAACCAAACAGCGTTGGCATTATGAATTATTGTTGGTTGCATACAACTCGGTTAGACAGACACAGTATGTAAGTAGAGTGAAGTGGTCTGGGTGGAGTTTTTCATTCCCAGCAACAATCACTTTGTGATTTAATACAATTGTTTTTAGACATTTAGTTTCTTCGTAAAAATGACAAACGGATTTTCACCATTGTCGTAATGTCGGCAAACAGTAGGCGAAGAAGGGTAACCACGGAGGATGCGTCTTAGAAAAGATAATAACTGGCCAACTGCAATGCTCCATTTGTAACCAAACTACTACTGAAATATGTTTAGGTACATCTATGTGTGGATTAATTAAGCTGAATCCTAAATGGGTAATGGTTCGTGCGAAAACCGCCAAATGACCGTCGAAACGAAGAACTCATCTACAAAATGTTGAAGAACTTTGAACTTGGATCGGAACGATGTACTACTTCGAATTTTCCGCTTTCATGCAGATCTGCTTCAATGGAGGCGACGCATGTTTCTTGCATGCAACCTTGCAGCACTTGGAATATTCCAGAGCCTCCACCTGAATTTTGCAATGCCAAGCCTACTAATACTGCAGCAAAACCGTGCAGTGCTGGGGTATAATTTAGTAGTCAATTCAAACAGTTTTTGCAGTGCGAATTCTGCACGTATAGTCGCAATAACAAGCAGCTGAAAAAGTAGCAGAGTCGACAGCATACTCATTTCTTAGTTGTTGGCAGCAAGGTGATATAAAGTAACAAAAATCCGAAACATTTGTTAGCTACGTGTAAACTGTATGCAATGTTTTCACATTTTTTAAATATATTGCCACAGCAACAGACAATTTTAGCAGCAGTTATGAATGACTTTGTACTCCCAACAGCTTATCTTTTTTTCGTCAAAATTGCCATATTTCCACTGGCCAATAATTTGTTTAAAAAATCTGCTCCATGTTAAGAAGATACAACTGCGATGACGATGCAGGTTCTAGTAGTAAACAAAATAGGAAGCGCAAATGCAAGGATGCAATGAGAGTCAGTCAAACTATGATAAGAACTGTTTAATATTTTTTATGTTTCTGCATCGTTTCGAAAGCTTTGTTAAATCCCAGGCTGTTCACATAATTGTAAAGACAGATGACTTTGTCAAGTGATTGGCCTTGATTTGTTAGACCACTATCCTGATCAGGAAGTTATCATTTTTGAGGGTAAAAGCGTAAATGTCGGATAAACTTGTACGATCCTTCTCCCCAAATTACCCTCTGCCATTGTGCATAAATCATCATATTTTCTATTTTAATCTCCTGTGAAGCTGTTCGCATGCCGTGACCGGGTAGGACAACGTCTCAACGAAACAAAGTTTTAATCCCTAATAGCAACACTGCCACTTTGCTTTACCCTCAAGGTACAAGTTGTACTGAAGTACGAGCATTCAAGTTGCTCTACATCAGCAAACAGAATGCCTCACCTTCTGATAAAGACACTTTCAAAATGAATAAAGCAATTCATCTATATTTAAACATTATTGATTAGGTGTTTTGTGAAGGAAAATATCAAGCAAGGTGTGGTTATTCCAATTGCACTTCTTCTGTTTCAGGTTAGCTATATTCTGATGGCATCTTCACCGAGTGCCGCACAGCAAGTTCAAGACCACCAGAGTTTAGTGATTAAAGAAAAGGGGTCTCATGACATGCTCCCCCAGACAAGTTTGCCAACACATGTGGGAAATACAGTTGCAGCGTTACCAAATGAACAATCGCGAACGAGACAGAGACATCAGGATGTATCGCGTCAGCAACGTCAGACCAAATCTCAAAGTGGGTTCTTTCAAGAGAAGAAGCAGACTAATGACAGGAGCAGTTCTTCCGACAATATTCAAGAAGTACGGAAGAGCTTTGAACGATTGAATTCCGACGGAAGTGCATTTAAGAAAATTTCACAGAGCAAATACAACAGTCATCGAAACGCCGTGACAAGTGGTCACGATTTTAATCTAGGAGACATTAACAAACCTTCAGTTAGAACCGCACCAAAACCTTCGACCAAGCGCTTAGAACCGAAGGAATCTGGAACAGTTGCTGTTTCATCTAACGGAAGACCCACGCCGACGTCCACGAAAGGTAAGGTGGACTTATGGTGAATAAGAAATTGTTTTGCTGAGCCTGTTGTTGAATAAAGGTGCTCTAACCTCACCTTATTCACTGAATGCAGAACCCGGTTTCTGGTGGTCAGACACCTTAGTTTTGCATTATCACACACAAGTCGAGTACAGTTCTAACCTAGATTTGTACTGTGCTCCGTGCATATAGCATATGGAATAAGCGGGCTCTTCGTTAAAAAACTTCCTGACCACTATCGTCTTTAACCTCTAATTTACTGCAGTTGCAACAACAATTATGACGTAATTTTGAAATAACTAATTCACAGATTACATCTTAAAGCAGAACTCCATGTTTGGGCATATAAAGAAGCGACATTTATTAGAGCAATCGTCCTCACTTTTTAATGCTGTAAATGAAGTGTATGTGCGCGGCACAGCCGATGAAGACAAATGGCAATGCCAACATATTTCCAGACATTCTAACCCTTGCGACTGGGTCTTGCTACAACATTCATGATAGAGGAGAATAACTCTTAATATATAAAGGTAAAGAATTGGTTGTTGAAAATTTTTTAGCATATCCCATTCATTATAATCTGAATCAGAAGAGTGTCCTCGTTTTTAGAACGCTTGTGTTTTTTATTATGTGTAGGGTTTGTGTAGGATTGACGGGATGAGATACAAGAAATCATTGAGGATAAACAAGATGTCTTAAGACGAGTTAAACTTTCCTGTGTATGTCTTCTCTGTGATCAAACAATTAGATTTTTGAATTTTTAACCATTCTGTCAGCATGGCTTGAAATTTACAGTTAAATTGTTTCTCATTGTAAGAATCCTCCAGTAAAAAATTCATTTCATTTATTTTCATACCCCGCTTTGCCTCTGGAGAGTGGCAGGGGCAGCAGCACTAGGAGGACTCGATGTATCTCACGGTTTTCAGCAATCTGTGATAGTTCTAGTCTGCTAGTTCCACACCAAGACGGGACCAAGCAAGGTCCGATATGCAATCACCTGGTCCTTGATCGACCTCTGGGTCGCTTTCCCCGTGAGTGTACAGTAGCTGACACGACTAGTCTGACTCCGCGAGAAAAACAAAATATATAGGAATTTTATTTAGTGCATTTGTTCTCAGAGGAAAGTTCAGCTTTTGTTTTAAAAACCGTGTTTACAAGGAAGTCTTTCGCGACCCGCGCAATGCATCCTCGAGAGGCACATGTTGAGAACCATTGATTGAAATGATATCAAAGTACTCTTACAGAATCAACTGGAACAGATATAGTGTACGTTGGTCAAACATTTATATGAGACATTTCGTTCTGCTTCTTGCCATTCGTCTTGCCGAGTTCATGTGCTTCGCTTTGCCAATGTGACGTGCGAGTCAGAAGGCTTGTTGCCAGGCACTGCTTCATCATCCGCACGAAAAGCATTTTGCGCCTTGATGTGGGTTAGCTCCTTGCTAGCACTTGTTTTCAGTAATGTCTTCAATGCACACCTAGACGTAGACATGCGTTTAACGTGCTTATATTGAGAGGAACAACAAACGAAGCCGACACCACCAGTGCTCAAAGATTGTCGATTGTGTTTTGCGTCTTACTTAGCCTTTCAGTGTTTCACTCGTAAGCATTGCTTGCAACTTTCAGGACTGAAGATAGGTAATATTACATGAAATCGATTTCCTATTAAAAACTGGCGGATTGATAAACTTGCTTACTCCTTTGTGGGGAGTTCCAACTTGAATATAGATATGCGCGAGTTTAAATCCTCGCAAAAAGATGAAAGCAGAGCCCAGTCGACTCATTCCTCAAAAGCTTACAGAAAACCCAGAGCTTTTAATTATTGTTTTGAGTCTTAAGTTTATGCGGTAATTAGCAGTTTCCACCACTGAACGTCCGTACCTGATTGTGGAAAGCATCACAAAAGCCTTCGTCGTTTTATGTTTTCATTCGGAAGTGCTGGATTGTGCGATAACTGTAGAACACGTGCGAACTTGGTAGCGTGATTTCCTTCATGACTGTGAAAGCCTCAGTGATTAGATTAACCAGTTGAAAGGCGGGACAAACATTTCGCGTCAACCTTTTGAACATGACCGAATGATTTTGAGAATGGGTTGCTCTTTCGATTGCAACTCGTTCGGCCTTTTCGCAAGAATCGCTGCATGTCACTGATTCAATTGCTGAAAATGAAACAGGAGTGTCCACCTTTTTTGAAGTACGCCCGCGTTGAAAACGTTCGACATGCTCGCTGAATCCTGGAGGTCTGTTTTACATTGCCACAAACCTGGCAATAATAGCGGCAAGATATGAATGCCAACTTAAGCCGCCAAGCAAAGTTCTGTTGCGTGATGCGTTTTAATACTGGTGGAACACAAGCATGAGAAGCCAAAGGAAACGCCAATTATTCGCCATTCAAATGTCACTGTTTCTCAATTTCTTGGATCTGAGAGGTTTCGAATATAATTTCGCGTCTATCACAATCACTGTCATCATTCACTACTGTCATAAAAAATCGTTCTAAATCCTCTTACTTGAAAGCAGGCGCCAGCTCCACACAAACCGGTCACGCGCGAATGCAATTCAAGTGAACAGTGATAAAATCACGCAAACCGGGTCGCGGAATTCGTTTCTGATCAAGCACGACAAAGAGGGGATTTGCCGACCGTGCGGCTTTCGCGGGCATTGTGCTACAGGTGTTTGATTTTCTTCAAGTAGGTCAGGTTTGACGCCGTCACCAGCTTGCAGTGGCGTTCATGCCAATTTGGCTGTGATGAGGCGAGTACGGCGGTCGGAACGCGGCACTTGTCGTTGTCGCAGTGGCGATCGTCGAAATAAAAATCATCTGTCATCTTACGATTCGCAAGTAAACGATTGTGAGTAACTTGAGGACAAATCATGATCTATGCTTTTGATATCGCAGTGTTCAGTGCAACTTTGCGCGTGGGTTACTTGCTATTGTGAACTTATACTTTTTCATTTTGTTATTTCGCTGCTAACCTTAAACTGCGTGATGTGAAGTTACCAAAGCTGAAAAGATTCCTTGTGGAATGAACGTGAAGATTGCAGCAATCTGCTCGTTGTATGAATTATACTTTATTTTGTTTGCCATTTACCAACTGCAAAACTAATTTTCAATTACATAACACCGAAGTAAAACATTTCTTCCGCCGTAGAAAGACAAACCAGGATTATTTTTTAAGCAAATGATACAGTAATTTATACTCCAACTTGTTTGCTTTCACATCAAAAACGTTCTGTGCGGAAGCACGAAAAACCACTGACCAAAATAACGCTGCTCAAGTAAGATTTAATATTTCATAGAATTTGTCACATAATGTACATTTAGCACTGAAAAAGCAAAAAAATCTGGGCAGAAAAATGAACTTCGATTTTTGAAAGATTCCATATGTACTGTAAAGACAATAACTTCCGTCCACTCTTTGATTCATCGTTAGAAAACTGTACAGCCCGGATTGCTTTCTTGTATCGATAAGGGGCTATTCGCTCAAAAACTTACTTATGTTTATTTCATCATGTGTCGGCAACAAAACGGATAGCGTGAATTTTATGTTCATGGCGATGCTTTCTGCTGAGCATATTGTAATTACGAATCCTGTAATCATGCTTGAGGATTTTGTAGCTCACTGAATAGCTCTCACGTAAATTCAAAACACTTGGCAATTTTCGCACGTACTTTATGTGGCAACCCCTCTGATAAAATTATTGATTTACTATCTTGTTCTTGTCAAAACATTTTTATTCCTGCTTGGCGTCGAAACAAAAGCAACGAAGTTCAGTCAATACTTATTGATTCTGTTCGTGTATAAAATGCATTTTCTTTGAGTATAGGCAAGAACGCTATTTATGGAGTTTTGTGTTTCGGTTGTAAATTAGCATTGAATCGATTGTCATGGTTTGCATACGACCAGAGTCACGGTTGTTATGCAAATGCTTCAAATTTTAATTGCCAAAGTTTGTCTAAGATCAGCTATTTGCTTGAGGACGAAATAGGACATCAGACGAATGGCGTAAAATATCTGTAATACAAATTTTATCACGAAACTTTTTTATGAAACTAATGCTGCGACGAACTGTCATGCAAAGTAGTTAATTCAACAAAGCTCATGGCTGTTATTTAGAGTCATTAAGACGAAGTCCATGGTCTTCGAAAAGTTGCACTCCAGCAACAACTCCATTAACATCAGGTTTCGATTGCTGTATTTCCGAAAGTCAACCAACAATCATCGCTGAGACCATTAGAGTTTATGTGTTTAAGTTTGAATTCATAATTACAGCTTCATGTTGGTAAACGACGAGTAAAAACAGAAGCTTGGCATCTGTTCCCACCGCAAAGGATTTGCATAATGTCGATAAACTGCATCCAACAGTCTTTTCTTTTATGAATCAAATATTGACAATTGATTCCATAGTGATCCCAAACATTTTCAAAGAGTCATTTGTGCATAGTTTCGAATAATTATATATTGTTCTTATGATGGAGAGTGTTTGCAAGTTGCGTTTATTCTTTAAAATTTAAATCTGAACAGTTTGTTTCATCATTATGGTAATGTTTTCGACCAAAGCTCAAGAAAGAATTACGCGGCAAGTTTACTCCACACAATTGAAGTTTTTCGACTACAAAAATTATGTTATGGTTAAGACATGAGTAAATTTGACTACTGGTGTTGACTTCATATATGCAACCGATGCGAAAAGGATTTCTGAACCGCACTGTTTGTAGAATGGCCATGACAAACTTTATAACGTCATTCCGAAACAACACACAAACGTATGCTTTCTATGTTTTAGTCCTCTAACGTTATATCTTATTATTTCCATAAAATCAATCCTTGTTTACAGAGATGTCTATTTCAAGACTCGTCAAATAAGTTTAAATACTTTTCACCAAATTAATAAAAATTGCAGTGAATTTTAAATACTTTTTACCAAATTAATGAAAATACAGTGAATCTATAAAAATAACAGAACGGCAATACGCTAATAATAGATAGTTTCAAAGTATCAAATCTAAAAAGGATTTAACCGTGCTTGCAGTAATGTTGAAGCTTTAAGTAAATTGGTTCCAGGTGTATCTCACTATCTATATTGCTTACTAGCTCATCACGGTACGAAGTGCAACCTACATTATAAACATCAACTCCAACCAAGTTCGTTATAAAATCGAACAGCTTCGCACGCCCGTTCTCAGATAAGGGCATTTTATCGCTGAAGTCTATCTTTGTCATAAACAAGCAAGATGTAACGAGAGGCTTGTATCAACCAAGACTCTCAGACTTGTTTGATCTGATCCCTGTCATAACAATCGGTTTTCTACATCGGTAATACTGTAGTTGCATCAACGATTATGCTTGACGTATGGGCCTAGCTGTTTTTTGAGGAAAATCGCCAAACTGATTTTTGTCTCACTTTTTAATCGCCCAAAATAAAGTGACGAAATTCCCGCAAGTGTTAGATTTGCTTGTTGGCACTTCGGTTTTGTCCCACGCCTTGAATAATAACTAAATTAACTCTCACTGATAGCTTTTATTTTAGTAAAATCAAATTTTTAGAATTCTGACGCAACCTCTCTACAAAGTCGTGCACAGCTTAATTTTATCTCAAACATTCAATGCTGCTTAATTGATTTAGATACACTGTAAATTTTAATTAAACATTTCCTTAATCTCGCGCATCCTAAGATTTGATTATATTGTGTATGTCGTGCATATTTCTGCTGCTGTAGTCACTTTTCAAATGTACAGAGCAAATAAGCCGATAAATCATGTTTAAACCAGATTTGTATGTAAGAAATTCTTTCTGGTTGCGATTCTCATGACGTGCGCTCCCATAAAGTTAGAGAACATCACTTAGAACACATGGGCCACCATCTTGGACCAGAAGTATGCAGAGCGATGTTTTGGAAAACCATTAGTGTATTCGAGGTTAGTGAACGTGGAACAACCGAGATGGATCGAAGACTAAACCAAGCATTTGCAAGAGTCGTACCAGCTTTTATGAAACCCGTGAAGCATATTTCTTTCCCCGCTTGTCACCTGAGGCTTGATCTGAACAAGCAGTGCTGTAAGCTCTGTTTACAACGGTGTATCATCTCATAAACTTCCATGTGCAAGCACGACAATCCAATCAGTACTGATTCTACTGCAGGGGTTCCCAACCTTTTTACAATCTCGTACCACTTGGGCACCCTGTATTGTCAACGCGTACCACTTCTTCCAGAACAACTAATTTGATCAAATCTTAGTTTATTCAGAAGAATAAAATACATTAAAATAACAATGAACGAGTACAACTACATTTAATGAGATTTTTGTTTCTGTTTACCTTTCACCAATTGGTCGATGCGTGGTGTAACTTGGCTAACAGCGCATCGAAAGTCATAATGTTGCGAATGTGATACAGTAGGAACAGCAGGCTACAAGAAAATTTATTTTTTTAGAAACAAATCCCGATTGAATCCAGGTTTGTGTGAAAAAATGGAAGTTACTCGTGTACCACCTGGAAGATCTTCGTGTACCACGGGTTGGGAACCCCTGTTCTACTGTAACTTGATACGGATGTATCGAGCACGAACGTACTCAGCAAATGTAGCAGCAGGTTCTTCTAAACAAGACAACCCAATGCGTACTACAAAGTAGCTCCAACCCAAGAGGCATTTTGAACGCGAATGCACGAGTGATTGCCTCTGCTTTGCGTTTGCAAAATGCGAATGCCGTGAGGATCAAATTGTTATCTTCAAATATTTGTGGAATCCATCATAACATTTACGCTTTACATTTATTTCGCGTTGTTTCAGCTCTTGATACTTACGTTCATCATACACCGACACACGTTTTACCAATCCAACCTATCAGCACATCTTAGTACAGCAACTCCTTTTTACTGCAAATGCGTAAGCATACAAGCACAGAAACTAATGATGAATACCTCAGGCGCTTACTGCATCCAACAGCTTCATTATTGTCAGTGGGTGTTACTCGTACTAAAAGTGCAATATGATGTAGTCGTCAAGTCGGTGTCATTACAGACAGCGAGACAAATTCAAACAAAAAGTCTCTTTTGTCGTCGTCGCATTTAGCGCATCATACATGGTCATGCGGCATGTTATAAACACGTTTGACAGCTGGTTAGTCACAATCAGTGTTTGCCGTTTCTCGCATGACATCCCCGCTGTAAACTAAAAAATTACTGCTTGCTGCGACAAATCGTTTGATTGGTTTCGCAGCAACGTATGATTACTGGATTTGGTTTTGTGAAATTGCATGTTAAAGCTATGCCTAAAATCCACCTCTTTCCTTTCTAACTGTTTGTCATGTTGGGGTTTCACGTCGTGTCACCTGCAGAACGAATAAAAGGCGTGTTTTTAGATTTTTATAGCATTATAATTTGTATTGCGACCCATAAATGCCGGTTAAAGTTTAAAGAATAAACATCTCATTGTGTTGCATTTTTTATTTCAGCTGCTACTTCATTAGTTTTTCCTCATACAAATCTTTACTTCTGCGCCAAGCAACGGTGCAGGTGCACGGTACTAGCCTACACGTTAGGGAAAATCTAACACGTATATTCACTCGCTTTCCGAAGATTAAAGATTTCTTAGTGGAAAGTGTAGAGCAGGGGTTCTCAACCTTTTTTCACCCGTTTACCCCTTGCCAGCTTCCTAACATAAAAATTACCCCCTGTTTTTTGTTTACTCACTAGAGCTGTAGAAAAAAACAAAGTATTGTAACTTTAGCATCATTAAATTTACCCCTAAGATAGGTAAAATTACCCTCAGGGGGTAAATTTACCCCGGGTTGAGAACCCTTGGTGTAGAGCCTTGCAGAAAGAAAATCCAATTAAAATATTTCGGTATTCAGGATGTTTTGCAGTCGGAAGCAACCTGTAGCTCTGAGCGCCAAGCACTTGTTTAAATCCACTTGGTTAGGGCTGGTGTGTACTGTAAGAGCAGGTAATGCACTGCTTGAAGAAATATCCTTAGACCGCCTTCTAGTAAACATGTACTTTAAGTACACCTTCCAGCCCAAATACTTCTTACAATTATTGGCGAGAATTTTGTTTTCACTTGGTTTGAAGTTTCATAGTTAGTATTCTGTTTGAGAAAATATTGTTGATGTTTTTCGATATTTTTAAAAAAATTCAACTTCTCCAGTCAGCTACACGATTAAACAAATGTTATGATCAACCCCACCAAATACTGCGTCTCTTCTGCGATCTGCAATGCATCGGAACAGAAATACTGCAAAAGCTTTCTGTATGACATTTGAAAGTTTGATGAAAGGTCTCATCATCAAAGCTGAAAGGCCCGTCCAAGAAAAGGTCTACCTATCTTTCCCATACAAATTGGCGTTCTGCTTTCTACTATAACAGCATTTCCAGCTAACTGGAGCATAGCTCGTGTGTTTAGCCACACAATGCGTGGTTAAAACTTTCTTATGGTTGCCCTATGACCAAGGTCCAACGATTTCAGTTGTTTAGCTTACACCAACAGGCTGCGGAGCATTTTAAGCAAAATTGCCAACATTTAGCCCAAGTTCAATTATTCATAACCTGGGTACTCATGCTTACTCACAAAAAAGGTACAAGTCTGTTGCAGTATCTGAAGGCAGCTCAACGCTAACATCCTATAAAATCACTGGACACCTGACAGAGTGACGTACGTTATGTTAAATTTAGGCTCGGGTGAAGGTTAGGCAGCTCATTAACTGGGTCCCCAATTAATGTGTTTGGAGCAATTAATTGAAATATGAAGCCATACCTTTTTAAAAATTATAGTTTCCACTAAAATGTATTTATTAATGAACCTTTTTTTCAACTATCGTCATGTTTACAACTAATGATTAGATAAAGATGCCATTTTGAAATTTTATATTGCAATAAGATGCCGCAGTTTTTGTTTAATCCTAACTGGAAAGTTTTTAAATGATTTAGAATTATAAGAAACGAAAAAAACATGCATACTCGTAAATGTTTTGCCAACATGTGGCCTGTCTTGACACTTCGTCGTAAATTAGGACTTTAGAAGGTGCTTTCAGAGTAATTCACGTAAGGCTTGATCCGCCTCGACATAATTTATTGAGAACTTTTATGGCGTCGTCAAATCATTGTGGCTCGTTTGATGCAGCTTTCTGAGTCAATATTTGTAAAAATGCCACTTCGTCACAAAAAGCAGGCCAGAATTTAAACGACCACAGCGACGGACGCCAAAATGAAAACTTTCTTAACTGGATACATACATTATTGTAAAATAAAAACTTCCAAGAGTTCCTGCTGCGATGTTGACTCAGTTGACACTGGGTAAACGATTTATGACAAGAAAGCTTCTCTCAAAATTCCCTCAAAGGTGTTCTTTGTATACGTCGCTGCGTAAAAGCTGATGTGATATTGAGCAAGGGGAATCCGGTAGGGTAGCGTGCCTTCTTTTCCGCGTGTCTTTCATCTTTGTCACGACACAGAACGAGGAGTATTCGAATGATGTCTCGTAAGTGACGTAAACTAAGGCAAACTCCAAACCACGTTTTGAGTAGTTGGAGCTTATCTTACGCCAAGAAGCACAGCCACAAACTGTCTCAGAAGGAGTCCTTAACTTTTATCATCAGGTCTGCACTAAACTTGTTTGTCGCATAAAGGATGCAGAAAAAGGCCAAGTATTGAAAACGATAGAATAGACGATGAACACCGAACGCGCGACACCATAACAGCTTTACAGTAGTCGAAAGGATTACGGCTGTAAAAATTTTTTTCGTTTTTTATTGTGCTGCAGATCGCCACCGTTGTCCATGAATTACGACTTGGGAAAAAGCTGGCACCAGCTTTAGTGCCCGGTGCAAACAAGCGATTTCCATCGAGGCATCCCGCAATCTAAAGTGCTTAACGCGAAAAGCAAACAGGTCCCGAAACGTCGGAGATGGTGCTTTTGCAAAGTGCCCTGTGTCGCCTTTAACGTTCTGCGACCAGTAAAATATTGGTGCGTGCATCGAATCGTTCAAACCCTTATCAATACAGTGCTCATCCCCAGCGCGCCCTGGCGCCGTTTCTGCTGCGAGACGGAGCGTATGAAGTGCAGGTCTAACTTCAGCTTAGTACGGCTTACCTTGCAATGATTAATTGTGCTGGACGAAAACGTGCCGGACGAAAATGGAAGCGATTAAGCTAGAGTATAAATCGTCCCCCTTAGGTTTAAGTCACGGCGATGACAAAAATATCCATTCTGCTGTAGCACAAAGAACGCGGAGAATCGATTGCGGTGAGATGGAAAACTGTGCTTTAAGCATTATGCATTCAACAGGTTTGTTTGTTTGTGAAACATTTCACTTGGTCGGCGATGCATTAAAAAGTGCGGGCTGGAGGGTGATTCGCTTGTTATTCCCTGATCGAATATCTTCTTTTGCCTCAGGGAATGCTTTTGTACGACATCTGCTTCAAGGGGCACTTGCTTTATTGGGACGCGGGCATCGAAGAATCGGCGCTGCACGTTTAAACCAAGACTGTAGCACCTCAGCCGTAATCTCTGTTTCAAACAGTCGTTGTTTGTATGCCAAACAGTGAAGACAAACGCAATGTCTTGCACCGCTGTGCATATCGTCCCTCTCGGTGGACTTCAGTTTGTGGGAACATACCAGACTGGCTGTTTTCCGCTTTGCGCTTTCGTTTTGCTTCGTGATAGCGTCGATAGTTACCGAAGTACCGACTCGTAATCACAGAAATTGCATCTGAAGAGCCCAAACTTCCGGAGGACCTGGCGGCCCACGGTTTTCAATAAACCCAGTGCAATTAAGTGCGGCAGAGCGCAAACAGATGCTCCGCTTAAGTGCGTTCAAACACACAGGCACTAGGCCTTACAGACAGGTGTACTGCTTTGCGAATACCTGCTGTCGCATTGTCGGTTCAGCACTAAAGTTAGTCTTCTAGTCTGGGAAGACATATTTTCTTAAGAAATTTATTTCGATTTTATTGCAGGTGTGGATTATTTTTGCGTCTAGGTTCGAATTACGAGAAGAATCAAAACTGTAGATAAGATATTTCTATCAGACATAACCAGGGGAGGCTCGTCTACACGGGCTGCCGGGCTGCAGCCCTTCCTGAAAAATGTAAGGCAAAAGATTCCGCCAAACGGCCAAACTCACCTTAAGTTTGGATTTAGTTACGAAAATTTCACAACACACAATCATTTTCGGTACTTCCGACACCATTTCGGCTCAACGTTTCCTAGGAATCCAACAGAACCAATGTTTCGCTGCTTGCCAACGACACCACTTATGCGATGACGTTTTCAGCACACTTGCCGATGAATTTGGCGATTTCAGGGCTGTCATCCGCACAGTCCTAAAGGAAAGAAACCAAACGATTGGCTGCAGAAAATATGGTGGTATATCCGCCTATCCGAAAGCGTTTTTGATATTTTGACGATGAATTTTTAAAGAAAAAACGGAGGAAATATGATCTTGACTGTTTTTTACTACCTGAATTTCTTGGATATTGAATTTTATAACTAAGTTTAACAATGCTTTTACTAGTACTTTGGCGATATTGGCGGCATTGGATTCAAATTTGGTCGCCAATCTCGGGCTGCGAAAATACAGCCCTTCGTTTATCTGCACCAGTGCAGCTTGCAACTGTAGGCTAAGCTGATGAGCTTTCTAGGGTTGGCGTTTGAAGATGTATGGCAGTAGTTGGTGGATCTCATTCTTGGACAACACAAGATATGACTGGTTTAAAACATTGAAATATGAAAAATTTGAAGCATGAGAAATCTGGCAAGCCTATAAGCATTCAAGTACCATAAGTGGACCTTTAATTTTTTGGTAAGGTGAACGCTGCAGCTGTAACTGATTCAGGATACAAACTTTTACTGGAAAAGCATAACAATCCAGTTCAAAAAAACGAGAAATGTTGTGTAAAATCATAAACTGTTCGAATTTTTTTGGAAAATTTAAGCTTCATTTGAAGGAACATGATTAAAGTACCTGCGCAAAGAAAGTGGCTCTAGCCTGGGTCTGCTGTCATGACACGGTTTGAATAAAATGCTGAGCTTTGTTTTGTTAACAATAGCGCCTCATCAGTCGAGCGTAATGTTCCAAACTTAGTGTACGAGTGGTGCTCGGTTCGACTCTCGCCTTTGCAGCTTTGATGGCAGTGGTTATGTGTCATACTTTTGATGGGACCGGTTTTATTCTTTTGTGTTCGTGTTTACGCTTTAGGGTTTGGCTTCATGAAGTGAATGTTTTCTGTGTATCAATAAGAGCAATTGAAAATTACGAGTTTGATAAGATTAGGACTGCTGGAG
>Ga0210059_1000175_pt1 | contig 66468 bp, 39 predicted proteins | sample Ectturendosymbi2_FD_188042 | JGI IMG/M metagenome (GOLD analysis project Ga0210059, IMG submission 188042) | Ecteinascidia turbinata endosymbiont from Florida, USA - Sample 2 (SPAdes) (version 2) | ecosystem: Host-associated > Tunicates > Ascidians > Unclassified | place: Key West, Florida... | reverse complement strand
CCCTCGGAAATTTTCTGCGTACGCCACTGGTCACGAGCGATCAAAGGGCGGTGTGACAAAAATTTGGGAGAAAAACTGTTTCGCGGGAAGAACAGAGTGGGTCGCGAACCGATTTTTAGCAAGACGCTGATGTTGGAAACGCACGAAATGACTCGCCCGAGATCTTGTTCGTTTTTGTGACTGAAGGTTTACTCTTCCTTTCGCTCGACGCGCGCCGAACTTAGTGTACTGCTGGGGTCACCAGCATGGTGCACGCAACGACCACGTGGGTCGCCAACGGGCCTGTTCTAAAAAGTGGCATGATCAGTGTCTTCACTCATCACATAGATGAATGTCATTAATAACAGCATAATTAAAGGTAAATTGAACGAGTGTTGTTTATTTCACAAGTGTGTATCAAACTGGTAGCCCTTCGCGTTAATCGGTACTCAAGGAGTAACTCTCATTTTCACAAAAGTTGGAGACCCTTGTCTAAGGTGAGTTCGACTAAAATTCCGCATCGTCAACTCCACCACTGCATCAAGTTTTGTAAGATGAACTCACCCACTATTATTACGCGTGAGGCTCTGCCTTTCGTGCAGAAGCACCTTTACGTCCCACTCCGTTCATGTTGTAAGGTACATAGAATATCCTACGCGTTGAACAACAACATGAAAGTTCGTGTAAAGATTCAAAACTCCTTTTTTACCGTGGTTGTTCGCTGTCTGAACGCAATTCCCAACGGGTATGTCTTGGAACCTCGGCAAGCACATCTATCGTTGTCCCAAGCTAAATGTTCTTTTTATCATTAGTGGGAATGCTAATACTGACGTGAATAGAATGTACCAGCATCAGCATGCAACATTGTCAATTTCAGCCTTTTGTACTATCCATCAACGCCTTCGCTATAAAGTGTGTGAGTGTTGTTTTAAAGCAACCCGTTTAGTTGATGCCCGTAAAGAGACCAACCGTTATCTGTACGATCCGGTCCGCCCACTGCTTGATAAGACTTTGTCGTTGTCTGTTCGCAGGCGGAAGCGTTCAAGCACGTACCACATCGCACAAAGAGGAATCGATTGGCGGCAGTCAGCGACTGTTGGTAGCTAGCTCTGTCGGCTTGCTGACCGAGTACTTGCTGGAACCACGCGGCCAACCCCAGCAAGGTTCACAGAAAGTGCACGATAACTCACCAGTGGAACTCATTGCCACTCCGTGCGTTTGTTGGCCATTGCAAAGGTAAGAACCTAATCTAATGCGTGACTGCTGCTGGAGTTTTGCACGCTTGCCTAGATGTGCGTGTATTCTAAATTACACGCTAGTTGTGCAAGTTGAGCCGCCTTTTCAAACTGTCGGTGCATGCATATCGCACTTTCCATTTTCGAAACTTTAGCTACAATTTGAGCGAACGATCTTTCTCTTGCGTATGGAAGACTTTCTCTTCAGTGCGTTGGTGCAAATGGCAGTTTCGCTGACAGTGCTCTGTACTTTGTCAACATATTTGTTTCGAACTTTATTCATCTGTTTTTGTGGGATGCTTTTCAAAGAGCAAGGTCTTCCTCCATATCGTTTTGGCAGTCTTTTCCAGTTTGACCCAATTACCTTGAGTGCATGACAGAAGCTACTGCTTCTCGAAACCAGGCGCCCGACAGCATCAAGCGTTTGTTTACACAGACCACGCCGTTCTATTTTTGCCGCGCATGTTTTTACTGCGGTTTAAAATTTCTCTGACGTCGAGAAACTCGAGTCAAGATCTTCACTGGGCGGAACGAGAGGAAGGTTCGCCTTGCAGTTCGGCCACGAACCGGTACGTGGGCTGCCCTCCCTCTTCTGCTTGCAGAGAACCGGTTTCGTTCGAGAGGTTTTCTGGCGTCGAGATGGCATCTGCTGATCCATTCCCTGTCGATCTGAAAATATTCGCACTGGTGACTAAACGCAATTATTTATTTATGAGCTTTAGGTCAAAATGCCGTGGTCGACGGAACGACAGACGTTCGGGTTGCTACTCTAGCTGTAGCTTTTTGAAGCAACCGAAGTAAACATGTGCTGAATTCGTAATACCAGGCTGCAACGAAAAAGAAAACCTGGATGAGCAAGCCATCGCAACCCTGCTGTCTTACCGACCCATTTAACAGCATACGCTCGAGACTACATCAGCTGCTGTTGAAGAGATGGCTGATGGTCAAGCCCTGTTGTACTTCCAGCAGCGTGTACCACGCTCTAAGTGACAGTTTGTGTAGAACTGAGACCTAACGAGTTGTGATCTTTCACTGAATGTACAAGCTGCCAGTTATGCGCGTTAGTCATATATTCACGAAACGTGGCTGCCAGAGAAGCGTCCAGCATGCGGCAGTGCTGGTAATAAACCATTAAATTTTCCCTGTTTTCTTCTCAATTGCTCGAAAGCAATGTGGCAGTTAAGCGTACATGTCGCTCCGTATGCCCCTCTCTGGAATTTGATTCAAGACCCAAACGGTAGTGTTTGCCAATATCATACCACGTTATAATGACCTTGATATCATGTACTTTGTTGAGTCAATCATGATATTTTATGGAACTGATGTTTCAGGTCAGCATCGTGGAATGTCGTGTCTGCTTCTCTTTCACCACGAAACCCTCTCCTCTCAGCAGACGACCGTTGCCGGCGTTACCACGAATCGACAAGACTGCGCTGTAAGCCACGTCACATCCGTTCCCGCCCCGTCACCGCGGTGTCCAGTGGTCTTGCGCAAGGTCGCCCTCCGGCAGTACCGAAAGCGAGCAAGGCTGATCTACCAGGTGGCGCTAAAACTGTTTGCAGTGAACAACCAAAACTTCGCGAAGTACCTACTAGAGCTTCAGGTCGAGCAACTCCAGGTGGCGCCGTTCTTCGGCACCGAAAGTCTAAGAAATCATCAAACGCTGGTGTCGGCGAACCTGTTGCGCCTACTGTGCAAGGAATACCAAGAATGATGACGAATAGTTCTAACGAGGAGGTAATTCCATCAGAAACAAACGAAAAAGCAATTGCTGAACGAACCATAGTGCCATCACCTATAAGAGAAGATCTTTGGCCTTCGAAGGTTAGTTGCAATTTACTGTGAAAATTTGACATTCCTACTTTTGTGCGTTTTTTTGGGCTTCAATTTTTAAGAACCTTGGGCATAAAAACTGCGTGAAGGCCACAAACGCATATCATTTGATCCAAACTGTGCGTTGTCTATAAGCTTATAGTGTTTTCAATTTGAACACAACCGAGCATAGTAGCCTTAGGGCAGGGGTTCCCAACCAGGGGTACATGTACTCCAGAGGTACATTTGCCTATCCGAAGGGGTACATTTAAGGTTAGCAATAGACGAGAAAATTTATTTGCATATTATTTATTTCCAAATATTTAGACATATATCAGTGATTATTATTTTCAAAAATCATAATACGCTCGTTGTTAAATATATACATGAAAAATCATGCTAAAATATTTTGTCATAAGAAATGTTAAGGGTACATGCTCATCTGTCGGAATGCTGAAGGAGTACATGGTCAGAGGAAGGTTGGGAACCTCTGGCTTAGGGCATTGATGCGTTTCTCGGTTCATTCTACGCTGTCACGAAATTTCTTTCATCCTACAAACAAACTAACATGTCTTCTCTCTTGGGAGGCAATACGCGGTCTACATGCCAGGGGTGGCCGGAGTCACTTTTTCAGACTCCGGCTCCGCTCCTGTTCCAAAATTTTTGAATCCGGGTCCGGAAATATTTCAAATTTCAGTATCTGACTCCTGTTCACACTCCGGCTACCATCGATCCAACCGAAATCCACCCATGTTTTTTCTTTAGAAATGACCGCACAAACTCCTGTTGCTGCAGAAATCGAAAAGTGACTCCGGATCCGGTGTCAAGCGAAATTTCTGACCCGGTATTGCTTGTCGGTTATTTTACGTTTCAGAGTAAAGGAAGAAAGTTTGACAATTGCTTTTTTTGATGTGCGTTGTGTAAGTTGAAGCTTTCTGATTAGATGTCATATACCCGTAAGCGACAGTACGGGAATAAATATAACTACTGAAAAATATTGGAATTAGATGTAGACCTCCATTATTTTTCTTTTTCGAACCCTAACCTGGCACACCTATCCCAACGCTAAGCCCTGGACAACAGTTTTCTCAACGTATTTGATATATAGACTATTATCTGCGCATGCGCACATGGCGTGAGTCAGAAATCTCGCTTGACACCGGATCCTGGTCCGAAAAAAAACGCAGAATCCTACCGGAGTCGACTCCGGCACTCCGGATCCATGGCTACCTCTGCTACATGCGTGTCCTTTGTCCTGGTGCGAGCCATGGCATTGTGTTACAAGTGTTACAAGTACAAGTACAAACTCATGAGCTACTGTATGTACCAGTGCAACCAGTCGTCACATATGTTCGCACTCAGGTTGAAATGGTGACACACGACAGCCCGGCCCGACGACTATGGATGGGTCCACAGTTTCACTTCAAGCCGGTGCAGTCTGCAGGCAACACACACGTCCTTTCTGCAGTGTCGAGGTAAGACAAATAATCGTTGGATGCACTTCGTGAATTTGGTGCGAGTTCAGGTCTTGTTCTATGACCTCTTGCTTCACGCATTCATTGTACTGAAGTTATTCTAGTAAGGAGGCGGTGTTCGGGATTCACTAAGTTTAAACCAACCATGTAAATGTTTTTCCTGAGTAGTTTCGTGCTTCAGCAGAATTTTAACAAATTTTCGCTTTTGTGCAGTTCCTTGCTATCTCAGCAGCAACACCAAGCGGCAATGGTTTATGGTAATGGATTTCCTCCAGATGACGCTGATGCCCAGAAACTGTACGACGAAGAGTTGGACTTCGATTCCTTGCCGTGAGTTGATGTTCCTGTTCAGAAATTTTCTGGCGCATGATAAAAAGATGAAGGGCATTGTTAGCCACGTAGTTTAGTTTATTTTTTGAGTTCTGTTCAATTCCGAACACACATCGATGAATTTACTCGTAACTTTTTCAAACTGCAGTTGTCTGTGCACGAAATTGCATGATGGCCAATGTTATTGACTCTGAATTGTTAATGTTTGAAGTGAAATTGGCATTCTTTTTAAAGTTTTTCTTGATTTTGCTTCGTATTTGGAAACATTGTGGTCTCATATTAAACCATGCACAATCAATAATCCAAGCTGAATTAAATTGAAGTTGAAAATTTGTATATCTGTAATGGGCGGCTTTTGAATGTTTCTTTCCCTTCCTGATCGTTACTGAAAAAATTGGTTCATCAACTAAAGGACATTTCTGTACTGTTTTGGGTCAGATATAAACCGTGTTGACCGTCTGCATATTTCAAAATCGAGTTGTGGTCTGTCTCTTCAACCGTTAAATTATATGAGCAATTTGCAAGCTCAACCCTAGCGTTATCATTACTATTTCTTTCTTTTGTATATATATGTGCATATATGCATATTTTTGGCTGAGTTGCCTGTCTTGTTTTTTATAATCTAGGTTTGGCCAATTTGTGGGAACATGTTGTAAAAACTGACCCTAAGCGCTCATACGCTTTTTTATTCTCCTGCAGATAACACCACACAGACGTTGGGCAGAAATTGGCGCTTTGGTTTCAATTTCTTGATCTTGCTGAAAGTCCAGGCTACTGTTGTTATTCATAATATGAGTGTACGCGCTTGAAGCAGTGTGCATTTTTTCTTCACTGGTCAGCGACTGACCGTTCCACATGTGTTTCATTTCAGCATTACTGCTGTACGTTCTCAGCCCGTTCCCACACCCGCGCCGAGATACGGAAGTTGTTTGAGTAACGATGCCAACATGGTTGGTTGCTGCGACGGAATACCACGAGTCATGATCGAGTCTGGCTCAGGTGACTTTAACCTTGTTGGTGTTTCCTGGTGTGTATTAGTTTCGTTATCCAACTGGTCCATAAAGTGGTCTTTGTTGTCGAAGAGACTACTGGACAGGGAATGAGTAGCATGAATTCAAAACCGAACGCATGTATTTTCTATCACGATGGCACGCCTGACTCAAGGGGTGCAGACGTTTGCTTATGGCACTCACAATTTTTTTGACATGGTTATGCGTTGCAAACAGAAAGTGCACATTTAACCTAATTATGCCACATAACCCATTGTCTGGTTGGCAACGTTAAATTTTCAGATTCAAGATGATAAACGTGGAAAACCACCGCTTTGCTTTTCGCAAGTCACGCAAGTGCATTCCATCGTTTAAAAATCACTTGACCTTTGCGAATCAGGTCGCGGAATTGAAATTTTTGCGCTGTGTAAAAAAAACGACAAGCGAGCCGCCCATTTGGAATTATATAAAAATAAGCATATGACCAAAAGTCTACAACGTAATTTAAAAATTTTTTCCTCAGTATTATTAACATTTTTTTGCTAACAACTGATTTTTAACCAACTGTTTTAAATCATTTTTTTCTGTAACTAGGTTTTTGCGGTAACATAACGAGATAAAAAAGATACCTAGTGTTCTATTTCTCTGAATATGAGCAAAATGCAGCGCCAATTTCACCTAGTTTTTATTTTTTAGCATACACTACCAAAAAACGCATTGAACAACATAATCGAAATTCGCTTTTCAGTCCTCGCTTGGGATGCCAAATGCACGTTCTGTTTCTGACAACCGTGACTAACAGCAAATGTTTGTAGACGACCATTGTCTTTTCGTCTGAAGAGAACGCGTGGTTTTACAGTAAGTCATGCTTTCCGGACAGGTTATGACCTTCCAGACACAAAATGTGTTTAGCAGATTCCAGATTTCATTGTAGCAAGATTTTGACCACCGGTTCTTCCGATTGCCCAAACTCGAGAACAGTTTAGATTTTCGTCCAAACGGTGACTCAGTGCCAGTTACAACAGATCAAGATGTTTTATAGCCTCCTTTTACAAAGGCACTGGTCTGCAGAAAATCCCACTAACCTGAAATATGTCATGAAAATTACTGTTTTCCAATTACACCGGCTCGCCATTTACTGGGCACCCAACCTACGCTAGTTCCAGTTTAAGCCGCCGCTTGCGGCGCCCGCGTGCTGCATGCGCGAAGCTCAGTTTCAGCCTTGTTTGCATTTGCTTACGTCAAACTGTTTTTAATGGATTGTGAACAAACAACATGTCTTTTCTTGTGACGGAAGAGCTTTATGTCAGTCTAAGGCATTACCCATACACCTTGTCTTAGTGATTGTTCCTATGCTGGTACCTTTCCGTGGAAAACTATGATTTTGCGTTTTCTTTACTGGCAGTTTTTAGCAGTATTGTTTAAAACTGCGCTCTCGTTCTACGTGAAAAATGAACGTTCCTTGATTAACACAGGAGGGAATAAAAGCCATCTTTCCTTTAATGTGTGGTTTTTGTTTCGCCTGACCTTGCGTGTGATCATGATGAGCCATACGTCACAATGACAGACAAAAGTTGTTATGAGAAAACCATTCCACACAGTCACCAACTTAGCAGCAACTCTGGCGACAAAATCTGTTATAGAAAGCAATGACGTTTTGGACTGCAATAATTTTTTTCACCTGCTTTGCAAGAATGCGTGATTTTTTCTGCAGTTGTTCGGCCTTTTTTGTTGGTTAAACCATAGAATTTTAAATTGTGCTTGCCCCTCTGTGCACCTTATCGAGCTCAGAAGTTGTCATCTACGCAAGGTCCAGAATTACTGCCGGTGCCGATCAAAACTTAAAATCTGCGTAGTCAGTGAAGGTTTCTATTGCTTACAGTTTTTGAGGATTACGCCTCGCATCTTGCGCAGCTATATTTGTCGCACAACATTTGATCGTATCCAATTTCATTGACACGTAATGTGGTGGGGCTTACGCTTTATGGAAATTCGGCCCATGTAGCGAATACAAAAGGAAGCGCTTCAAGAATGTCGCGCTAATCCTTTCCGACCGCTTTGAGCTTGTACATGCCTCGCCAACTCTGGTCGTCGCGGTCACTGGCTTGTCTCCGTGATTGACCATCATATCCTCAGAATCATTTTTCGTGGCAGAAGATATCTCGTTACCATTGGTTTTTCCTAAGTCACGTGACCCATACCATTGACGTGCTAACGACAAACGGGATGTTCAATGTATCTCACCTACTTGGCACGACATCAACAACCAATCGAAGTGGAAGTCGGACCCTTGTTCGGATGTTTGCTGTCACTCGCAATTGACAAAACAAACGCGGTGATGCAATAAAAACAGCCGCACAAAAAAACATCTTAGGCGTGTTTTTCGCACAAGCGTGGTGTGGTTATCAGGTAAAAATAATTTGGGGAGGCTGTGTACATGACATATGGCGACCGCTTGAAGGCCCCACGTTGTGCGTACCCTGCCAACGTTTAGGTCTGTGATGTATTGCTTGTTCATTTTTTGTGCAATGGGATTAACACTGATTTGTTGTTCCATGCCCATGAATTGTTGCAACCAACATCAAGACAGATATGTCAAAACCATAGATATGAGCATTTTATCAGACAGGATCATCCAACTGTCCCAGGACCTCACACTCATTAACATACAATAAGACTAACTTCACTCAGAACTTGGTTTTATGGTAATATTTCAGCGTTGATCAGTGGCACCACATTTGCAGGATTAAAAAGTTGTGAACTTTACAGAACCAGTGGCGCGTATCGCTTGTGATGAATTGCTTAAGATATAAACTTGTTTGAAAACGAATTCGAAGCAACAATCTTTAAACCAACAGCGGACTATGAAAAGCTGCAGTTTGTGAATATCATTAGATCTGCAATCAAGTATTTACTTTCCACAATGGGTGTAAGCAAGGAATCGATCAGCAAATTTTTAATAGGACAAGATCATTAGATCTTGTAACGGTTACAAGTTACAATGCAAAAATTGTCCTTATTTCGAAATTTGCTGTTTTAGAGCTTTTGCTGAAATAAGTCGAACTAAAAATCTTGGCTTTGCTCATCCGATCACGTGGGAAAGTTAAAATGGACGTAGAATGTGTGATCTCAACAAAAATTGACTGCAACTTAATTAAAGAGCAAAAACCTTCACTGTACGCGCATTTCTTCCTTGAAAGTTAAATCTTATTGACGCGCACGTCTCGCTCAGCGTGACGAGTGCGCATCACCCATGTACTAAAAAAGTAGTACGAAACACAAGTTGGTCAAGTGGTCAGTACCTTAAGCGAGTTGCACAAGCGATTTGTTTATGTGTGAATAAGTCCAATGCTGCAAAAAATGGCTCCGCAAGGCTCCTGTGCCTTATCTTTGCTGTGACCATTTTTCGGCAGGAATGTGGATTCGAATGAAACCGTCGTCGCATTTCAAAAAAAGATCAATTCGAGCGTTTTGGCGCGTCCGATCTCAGTGTCGTTGAACCGCTTTATCCAGCAAAGTGCTTTTTATCCTATGACACTTGTTGTTCACGTGCCTGCCCTTGCTTTATGGTTTTTCGTGGGAAGACTTTCGCGGGCACAATGGTGGCCAGTCGCTGCTGACAGATAGAAACCGGTAATCGAGAGTAGTGGGCACCGGGCTGTTCACTCCCAGTTTAAACTTGACGGGTGACGGTGCTTTCAGCAGTCAGCATTTGCGGTTGAGATTCCAGGCACGTGTCCTCCGCTATTTTCGCGTCCGATTGTTGCGCCACTGCTTTGCACCCCCTTCGGACGCGTGCCGGAAGCGGTCGCTCTTTGATATCGGCGTCGACCTGTCTCGGCATGGGAGCGTCTCGTACATCGCAAACTGCCTTTGCAGGTGATGCGCTTTGCGCTCTTTGTGACATGTTGACGGAATTATTCGATCACAATCGTCATGCGGGCACAAAGCAGCTCTCCGGACGTTAATGCCCGTCGCCTGTATGCGCACCTAATTCGTTACGATTCGTTGCCGGCTTGTCACTCTGTCTGTCAAACTGCAGCCAATAGGCCTTTACACGGCCACCTGCCAATGTTCCCTGCGGAATGGCATTCACCGCCACCGGCGCGTTTTCTGTCGCCGTTTGTAACGATGCCTTGAGAGCAATTCGCTTAATTCGCATTATGCCGTTGTCATTTGCAATCAGTTGTTGTCAAGCCACGACCGTCGTGTTGTTTCTGCCGCTTTATCACCGACCACTGCGACGAATCGCGCACCTTTCCTCACCTAGCCTTAATTTCGGTTTGTTTTGCCACCACCTAAAGTAGTTTGCTTAGACGCACGCGATAGAGAGACGAGGTCAGGCAACGCACTGCCAGTTGTTTTGTTGGATTTAGCGTTTCCTCTGAAAATAACCGATGAAATGGTTGCTTCGATGACGCGCATCGAGTTCCGCGAAACTTGCTGATATGAATGTTTGTCAAGGAAGGATCTCGTGGTTATTCACTAGAAATCGGTATTTTTATGGTCACTTGTGTCTGGGCATTGGCTTCGGTTTCGTAATTAGTTCGTACATGGCTAAATTTTTACATCGTTTCCTCGTAACACCCTGGTTCACAGAACAAGGCTGATGCTGGCGAAGCAGTTTCCCAATTATCTGAAGGTCCGTGTAACTTCATAAAAACATAAGATCAATGTATTGAAATGTACATGTGAGTTTCTTGAAGTCAGTTGTGATGAATCGGCTGAAACGCTGCCGTTGATGCGCTGAGAATGCTAGGTTGCCATGCATGAAGTTCATCGGGTTTTTGAGGATTAGTCTTTTGAAAAAAGTTTTTGCTGCTGAGATTGGCAGATGTCATTTCAAGCATTACGCTCAAATGGGTCTGGAATTGACGTGAAAAAAATTCTGTGAAGAAATATGTTGAAAAACGAAGGGCGCGACGAACACGCGGCGATTTCTTTCCATATCAGGCAAGCTCATTAGTGCTGGAGAGCAGACTTCCCTCTGATAAGTGCGTAATCTTGTTGAAATCCTGGGCATCAGGTTTTAAATGTTACTAAACGATGGAGTTTCGCTATGGTCCGTGTTACAGCCATAAAGCTCAACGTGCCTAAGCATGACAAGGTTCGGTTCACATTTTGTTCTGTTCCACTGGGGCACCCACGCGCATTGACAACCTTGGTAGGTTCGACGACGTTTGATGCGAGTCGAACGGAAAATTCCAGTATTTAAAGGTTTTAGTTGCGGCACGGTAACATCACAAATCCCAAGGCAAGGTTATTCGACAGATATTTTAACCGCAAGAATTTTTCTGATCACGTAGAGCTCCGTTTTTTTGTGTTTTGCGGCATAGAACCGTCAGCGAATGCCTAAAAAAGCTTTGCTCGATTTTTCAATATGTTTGACGGAAAAGTGTTGTAACGTAACGAAGTTGTTTATATTTTTATTTCAAATGACCGTTGCGAATCCCATTAACTACAACATTTTGAAAGCACGTTGAAAATGCCTCGGTTTTAATACATACATTTGTTTGAAGGGATACTTGACAGTATCTGATCTCATCGTCGCGTGCTTGATTTGGATGTGTGTTGTAATAACGGGCGCACTACCGAGCTACAGATAAGGCGATGCTACCAGTCGTGAGAATCAAGTCCCGAACTGGATATTCAGGATGATGACGGCAACAGGGTAGCGGATGAGGTAGTGATGTACGCATCCCTTCAACCAGACCTAAACTCTGCTTCGTTCGAACACCCCAAGTGCAAAACTGAAAATAACGCTTTCTTGGTCGGGTGCCAAACGCTTTTTGAACGTATTGGCCCGGTTCCATGGTCACTCCTACCCCCTGACTTCCGTGTTTTAGGTTTCGATCACGCTTTCTTGACGCCTTCCACGGCACAGGTGTGGCCAAACATTCCACGGCCAGACGTCTTCCATTGCGTTCACGGTTTTCCAATGTGTGGCTTTCATTGCTACTTCCAGCAAAACCTGTTTCTCGGTGCGAACAAAGACCTTTGCCGATCTTTAATGGCGCATCCATGTTCGTTTCCTCGCCTGACGGTGACACGTTGGTGCGTCGATGTTTATTTGATGAAGTGCAAGCCTGCCCAGGAAATTAAAAAATTCTCGCCTGTCTCTCATAATAATCACCTACGCGCTATTGTTGCCGTTTAAATCAAACGCGCTTTGTTCGTTGCTCCAATCCACTGTCCGCCGGTCGACCGGAAAAAGAAATTGGAAATATTTTGTCGAATATACGCAAAATACACTCATTGCTTTGTGATTGGTTTTGAAAGAGACACCGCGACCTTCATTCACTGTCGTTGAATTGTTTGATCTCGCAATGTACAAGACCACGTGCCATGCGTGTCTCCCTATGTGGTCCGAAGTTTTTGCATCTTGTTGCGCGTTCGTTGTTTGAAGTTCATGAAGAGATCGCTGTGCTTCGTTCTGCTCATGGCAGAATATCCAATGTCGTGATGGCGTGCTGTTTTGCCACATGTGGTCGTAGCAACATACGTCACCTGGTGTACTTAGACTGGGAAGTGTTTGATAAAGCTGCATGTCAGGCTGTCTGCAAGCAACAGTGTTGCTGTTGAACGCTGCCAAGATATGATTACGAATCCAAGTTTGATTTGTTTGCTTTCAACACTGAACTGAATAATATTTCGATTCAAAGGTGTTGCCCAAAAAAAAACTGCGTAAAACTGACCGATACATATTTTTCCACCTCTCAGAATGACATCACATTTGACAGAAACTGTTGAATGTAGGGCATGGGACGCGAAAATCTTACTTTCATTCTGAACATTTGGGTTTGGTGCGTGCTTTGATTTTCAAATCATCTCTGCTTAAATTCAGGCTAAAAGATACTTCAACCAATAAAACAATGCCACGAATCGAGATGTTTGCTTCCATTCGAACCACACTTCAATAAAAAAAGATGACAAGTTCCACAGCCATTCGAGATCAAACTCGCGCTTCGCCATACGTCGTGATTAAATAATCACACCCGCTTGCCATCCAAGGTGTGTCGTGTCCATTATGAGAAGCACCGCTGTGGGAACAACATAGAAGCACTTCAAAGCAAGTTCTTGCTCGAAACAAGTTCGGGATGTTTTGGTTCTGTGCTCAGGGAAACTTTCAAGGTTCAACGCCACCCAAAGCGTCGCATTTCGCGCCTTTCACTCGCAGGAACAGTCAGGTCGCTGCACTTGTTTGCTTGTTTCAAGGAGGCGGGTTTTCGGTCTCATGTTTGCACCCAGCGACACGCGCGATGTTTTCCTCAGTGCTGTCGTCGTTACTCTTTGAACCTCCCGCAGTCTCGCGAAGCGAGAAATCTCACATGTTACAGTGCTGTGCATGTTGCCACAACATCACACAATTTTGCACGTTATTCATTTGGCTTTGATGGAGCTACCTACGCGATCGAACACTTGGTTTGAATCGGATCTCCAGTGCATGAGAGCTTTTTCTAGATAAAGAGACCTATATACGTTGCAAACAGTGTTGATTGCGTGAAGTTTGTTGCTAACACTGAAAAGACTTCTCATGTAAGGGTATTTGAAATGTTGGCAATCAGAAAATCGGTTGTTGAACATGTCCTGCTTTGCGTTGACAGTGTTTTTTTTGCCTGACAGTTGATTCTTTGCACTCCAGAATGTACTTCCAAAAAAAAGGCACCGCATGCTACCTACTGCTTGCTCTGCTCTTCCAACAAAAACAGTTTCGTAAATGACAGTGCTTTAAACCTGTACTACCCCTATTTTAAAAGTGCCACACGATGTTATTTGGTGGTACTGCATGTGGTTTAACGAGCAAAGTTTGCCCAAAAGTTATGCATTGCACCTGTCCTACTCCATGCCTGGTACCCGTTGTGTCTGTTTGATGTTACTTGTACGAAGAAAAAGAGGACATCCCGTGTTAGTGTGGACCATTTTCCTCTTTCGAAAGACCGACAACTTCTACAACGTCTTTCCGCTGTTTGTGTACTTTTAGCGGTTTTGAATGCCGTCCATGTGCGGGGGCTTCGCCTTGCTATCTTGTTACCGTGATCTTGAGCAAACAAATGTGAAGCTTGCGTGGCGTCTTTCTCCGTTCCGCGCTTCGCTACCAGGCGGGCTCGAATTAAGCACGTCTGAGATACCCAGAATAGCGCGCTTGATGTATTGCGCCGTAACGCTACCTCGCTTGTAGCGCCTTGGGCTGTTTTTTTTAACTTTTGAATGTGTTGTAACATCTTGGTTGCGAAACAAAGTTTGAGTAGGTTGTTATCCGGCTTTTATGATGCTTTGCTCGTTTGTGATAACGCCCACTAATGCGTGCTGCAGGGTTTTACACGCGACTGATGCTTGCCGTCGTGTAGTGAAGGTCGCGTCTCCAGGGCAAGCTGTAACTGCCAGTTGGATTGCGATTTTCAGTTTTTTCAAAGTAATTGGTGCTTGAAGTGCTTGTTTGGAAGGCAGTACCAACCACACAAACGCATTTTGCGTCAAGCTTTGGATGTTAAGACGCACGTGTTTGCAAACAGTTACCCACTAAGTTCATATTGAAGAAGTAGTGAGTGCGAAAAACGAAAGATCAGAACGTGCGTTTTCGCTCACAAAACCTACAACCAAATACCGCAGTGGCGTTTCACAGACAGCACAGCCGGGTGCGCACTATCCGTCAGTGTGTGCCTCACGCAAACCGACCGAAAGTGAAAAGTGTCCTCATCTTGTTTGGCGTGCCGGTGCCCAGATGTGCGGATCACATCGCCTGCTTTGATCGCGCATCTGCGCGTTTGCCGTGCTTCGCACTAATGTTGACAAGCAATCCTAGTCACTTCGTCGGCAAGTCGCGCGCCACCCCACGTCGCCATCGTTTTGGCGCTCAAGTGCGACCGCACGCGTCACTGCAAGTTATGATGACGTTATGTTACCTGCAACACCTTTCAATTTTGCCTGGTTGTAAAAACAGACCTCTTTTGTTTCTCACGAAAAACCAACAAAATCTTGCATCTTTCAATGTTCTTTTTGGTGCAGCCTTGGAAGTTACCCAAAAATTCAGAATAAAATTCTCGCGATGAGTCATTATTTTAGAAGCTTAGCGGTTGTACTGCGCGTTAGGTGTTTTATGTGTGTGTTGGTGCGAGTTTTTGATGCTAAAAACCGCAACATAATCTCATGTGCGTGGTTTAATATGCGACCGTCTTGGGTTATTTCGCGGACTTCCTGAACAACCAGTCGAAGCGATGCGCGATTCACACAAACGGCCTTGGCGAGCTTTTTCGTTTCAGTCATATGCATGAACGGTCGTTTGTCAGGCGCGTGCACCAACTGCCAGTTATGAAGGAAAAGAGCGAATGAATCAATCAAATTTGTTCGCATCGAATCGTTTGATACAGCGCTATCACAAAGTTTCTGCGAAGGCAGACGACTGCGATGAATAAGTTCGCTTAAAAATCTTTCCTGCAAATGAACAAATACCGGGACAAACTCTGGAATTCAAGCATGTACGACAGAAGAAATCTTCTTTGTCATGCAAGCTAATGCGTGATTCTGTTTTAAGGCAATTTCGATAAAGCGGCTGAGATGCTTGAAATCAATTGTTACGGCTCTCCGGAGGACAGGAACAGCTTGAATGGGCAAACGACCGAGGAAAAGTTGGTGAAGCGAATTGCCGACGCCATGGCGGACCTAAGCAGCGCACCGACCCGGGCGAAGGTCGCATCGCACTCGCTGCCAGCAACCCATCACAGCACCCCTTTGCTGGAAGGCAGACCTGCGCCAGGTGAGTTTGTTTCTAAAATCTATGTTCAGGAGAAGGTAGTGTGGAACAGGAAGGCTTGTGAAGGTCTTTGCGTTGCTGCTTCCAATGTGTGAGTTTCAGCAGATGCTTCAACCACAGTTTACCCTTCACTTTGCATTCAGAGCACGCCGACTTCGAATCGCTGAACGTCGTCCCTGATCAGTTCGACTTCTCCAACGCTGACATAACTGACAGCAAATGATTTCTGCTACAGGCTTTGCCTGGGTTACCACGACAACATCGTGATCCCCTGAAATGACATTCCAAAAAAGTAGCGGCAGTTACCGTCGGCATTGCTAGTAATTTAAAATACAAAACGCATCGTGCAATCAACAATTGCCTCATGTCGAGTTCCTGTACATAGTTACAGATTTTACTCTAGTTGAAATAGGCGTCGGACTGTGCGTGCTTCAATCCGCTAATTACATGTATTCGAAATGTGTTTACCTTCCTGGGGTTTTGTGCGAACGATACCCTTGAAAGCTGTTCGGCGCCGTTTTCGTTCGCGCGATACGTTGTTTCTAGTGAACCCGTTACGCTTTTTGCGTTGTCAGTTGTCACGCTTGAATTATCGGAAGCGCCCATCACTGTTTGAAATCGAAAGGCGCTGATAATGTCATCAAAGCGGTTGTGAAAAAAAGCTGAAAAAAGAAAAAAATCCAAAAAATGGAAACATTACTCTGTTTGCTTTCAATAAACTCGCACGTTTTTGATCGCTTTGTACCTGGATCAAACTGAACCTTTCAGCCTGGTTATAGTCCGATAGTTCACCGGACTTGGCGAAGGGTGTTGTGGTGAGAAACTACTGTGTGATCCTTAGTGAATATCTGAGTAAGCATTTCAGTGTGGTATATATAGGTTTTGTCATTATAACGGTAAATGATGTGTGCAGGAAGAAATCCTTTTGTAAAGAGCAGCAACTGAATTTGATTTTCTGAAAATGTAAAAATCTGCGTTAAAAGTCTTTCAAGAAAATGTCGCTCTAGCTAAAACACTTTCTGACCTACTCACGTCAGCATCATCCACGATTTGCGCGATGCTTTGCGTGAACTGTATTGATGACCACGTGGAGGACAAGACATTTGATCATCGTTTCTTTTGAATTTGCTTCGATGTTTGTTTCTTTCCAAAAATATGAAAGTTCTCGTGCTCGGAAGCATCCTTAGCGTCCCTTCGTCGTGCGGTCGCTCTCGCAACCGGAAGCATGGGTCTTGGGTCAAGACAAAATTCACGTCTCGCCACCACGGCCCGATTCCGCTCTCTCGCTTTGTAGGCACAGTCAGCCTTATTCGTTTTCTATTCAGCGTTGTGTTCGGACACTGGCATGGTGTGTGCTTTTGCTGCGCTTATTGCGGTTGTCTTGCGTTTCTTTGCCTCGTTTGTGCTCGTCGTATCACCATAACAACGCCCAGCCTTGATTGTTCCGTGGCTTTTGTTTCGGCATATCACTTTTCTGCTGGTCTGATCCCGACGCATTCCACCACTGACTGCATAAATTCAGCGCTACATTTCACGCGACTAATTCAGAGCCACGACCGTCGGTGCGTCCGAGGCTGCAATGCTGCGGTGGGTATGATCGTCACTGTACTTTGCTAGAATCGCCAGCGACTTAAAAACCCAAATCAGAATGCGGCTCGGAGCCAATACAGGGTGCTGTTAACGAAAGGATGTTGCCAAGTTGGATACATGCGTTTCAAAGCTTTGGAACTTTTCTGTGTCACAACCATTAATGCTCTTTTCAGCTTAATTTGCTTCACGCCCGAGTGTTACGACTTAGGATGAAAAGGTGGTCGTTATGATTTTTGTAGTAGTCTATTTGCATATGTTGCTTTTCACGTTTTTTGAGAACTGTGGGTTGGCCTTAATTGTTTTGTGTGCTGGAGCCAACGCTGTCTGTAGATGTTCAGCGATCGATTTTATGCGCTGAAATGCAACCACAGCTTGCTGAGGTGGCGCACTGCAGTTTCAACCACATGCATCTGGCGTATACCTCCGTGAACTTTATGATTCCAAGTTTTATTTGTGAAACTTTTGTTTCTGGAAAAGTTGTCTTTGTGCGTTGTGTGGGCATTGCAAATGTTCGTCCAATTACCAGTTCAAGTGATAAGACCATCTGGCACTGTTTGAAAAATCTGGATGCAATCTTCACATATCTTACTGCAATTACCAACGCTGGTGATACTGGTCAACAAATTGAATGCGGTTGTTTTCTTAGAATCTGCGCTGACTTGATGTTGCAAGGTGCAACTCGAATTACAAACTACAAGAAACTTTACAGGATTCCTCCATGAAAATTAAAAGCTTGTGAACTACACTAGTAGATCAGTCTGCGTTATGACCAACCGGCTCCGTAAACCTGAAGAAGCTTTTCTGTTTATTGGAGTTTTCGCGAACGTTCGTTGTAGGATTCGCATCAATGTCTGGCTATATTCACACACAATGAACAGGCTCGAAAAACAAATTGCGATGATAAATGTCGCCCTCCAGCATCATGCGCGATTTCAGTTACAAAACCCTGTTGATACTCTGCGCATGCAATGAAAAAACAAACGTTAGTGATTGAATAACCTTACCCGAAGTTAAATCTTAGGAACGCGCACTGATTGTTGCAATCTGACGTAACTCGGTGAAGGAATTGTTTGCTGTCAGCGATGAACAACGTACGACAATCCAACTTATTCCAGGCGCGTGATTTGGTGCTACGAAGTGAAACCAACGCCGGTGAAACTTTTTTCGGGTGGTAGCACACCGCCTTTTCTGGGTTGTGCTACCAAGGATCACGTGGGCTTTTCCTTCGTGCTCAAATTTTGTTTTTTTAACTGCTTGTTTGTCGTTTGTTGAATGATCAAGAACAAAGAAGACATTTAAGCGTTTTTTTGCTTAATCACTTTGCCGAGTTTTCTGCTAAACAGTGCATTGCTCTATCATTCGTCGAAACCGGCGTAAACGTAATTTATTCAGTATCGACGCTGCATAGTGCGGAAACCAAGCGTTCTTATTCTCTGGCTGCAGCGTTGTTTCGCGTTGCCTTTGATTGTACTGTATTTCTGAACCAGTGTGATTAGACCTGTTCGTTATGGAGGAAAACCTGTATTCAAGATGACTTCGTTTCAAGTAACTTCACTTTGTGCGCCACACCTTGCGTCTTGCCTGATTTAACAAATGCTGTTATTTTTCTTTTTTTGTTTGCTAAGAAGAGATGTGAGTCTTGTGAGAACTTCATTAACAAGGGTTATGCATCACATTCGTGTTGTGTTGAGTTGCAGAGAACGCGTGAGCTAAGCTCCTCCCACTTTTTTCTGAGATTTCGGAAATAGTTTGAAAGCAGGAATTTTGAAACTCATACGTTTGGTTTTAATCCACTTGTGTGAAAGTTGTAGTTTTTAAGCAACAGATAAACCGCATGGGGATTATTCCAATGTTAACCAGGCGTTTTATAGACCAACGATGCACTTTTGAGGTCGTTAGATGGCGCTAGGTCACCAAGCCTGTATGAGTGTCAACGCGTTCACAAGTTTCAGCACACCGATAGGGCGGCGTTGCAGGCCACTTGCTGTTTCTTTGGTCTAACGCAGGGTTCCCAAGCTGGGGTACATGTACTCCTGGAGGTGCATTTATCGTACAGCCGCAACAATTCACTTCAAGACATAAATTGTATAACCAACCGTCATAGTTTCAAAAATCTAAAAGTTCTGTTAAAAATTCAGTGGATTTTTGTCCATTTACTCAGCCTTTTTATCATAAGAAACTTTAGGGGTACATATTCATCTGTCGAAATGCTGAAAGGGTACATGCTTATCTGTTGAAATGCTGAAAGGGTACATGCTAAGAGAAAGGTTGGGAACCCCTGGTCTAACGCTTGACGTGCTTAAATGAAGAAGGTGCTTTTACTTCAGGTCATTGTGAAGAGACGCAATGAACTTACGCGACGTACACCAGGATTGTTTGCTCATTTCATATCACGTGTAATATCTTCATGATCTAACAAAGGGTTTGACAATAACCAGAATACAATAATCTTGATGCCCATGCGGGATTCGCTTCAGGTCGTGCAGGTCCTTGAACCGTCTGTGCGTTCGAACACATCAAAGTCACGTCTGGAGACTTATGGTTAAACAATATAATCCTTCGTGCGAAACGAATCCTATTAATGCGCTATTGAACAGTGGTAAAAAAATTTCCAGGGCTGCTTTTGGATTGATTGACAATACACGTGGTTTAAGTAAAAGCCTAATCTTGAATATAACCTCTGCTTCCCGATCTGAATTATTGAGTTGGATTTGCGATTCCGTAGCTTGTCTTAATCTCTATGAACACGATCTCCTGCCTCGTCTAAGCTCGCCAATCACCAGGAGTTTACTGCCATATCACATTTGGGTATGCTCAAAAAGTTTTCGCTGAACTTTATCTGGGCTCATTCATGAGTTCGTTAAAAAGTGGCGAGCTTCTAACAATCAGCTTCAAAACGTGCCATGCTTTCAACGAGCTGTGTGTTTGTTTTTATTTCATGAGTATGTAATACATATTTGTCTGGATTTTGTAATTGCTGCTTGAAACCATTTACCGAGAACCATATTTTGCGCCCACTGAGTTAAAACTGGTTAAATGACATGATACTTGGTAACGAGGTCATTCACTGCATTGTATATCAGAGAATCTCCGCCGTCATCACCTCGTCCGGCTGAAATATGTCTCAAGGTGAACATAGTTATGAGGTTTGTAAATCGCGACAGTTCTGTGCATCTTAGAAAGGCAAAATTTCGAAACATAAGAAAGGCATCCGAGCACCTGCGATCGCAACTACAGAAGGTTCGAAATGCACAGGTGCAGTGCTACGTTAAATCAAAGCGAGAATCCTACGAAGTGCTTCTTTATTAGCGTGCCGGATTCTGTAGCGTGTCTGTCTGCCAGCGTGTTCATTTCAAGGTATTCCAGTTGCTATGCAGTTTCTGAAGGTTCCGTGATATAATGGTAGTGTGCATAACATCAAGCTGCTTTTGCAACTGTCAATGCAGCTGTAAATAATAAAACAATTTGAAATCAAAGTCAAGATTCATTATTGACAAAGTTCAAGCGGGCTTATGGACATGGAAGCTATGTTTCGAAATGTGAATTTTCAAGGCAAAGCTGAAGTGTTCAGTTCAGTTTGTTCATACAAGCCATATGCTTTCATTGATTGATGAAAATCCTTAACACTGCTTGCACCACTATTCCATGCCTGCAGTTTATTAAGATGGTTTGCGAAATTAATCAGTGTCTCCAATAAAGGGGGAAGGTGATGCTGGGACCACCAACTGCGACTAGTGCACCCGTGCCAGAAATGAGTGAACAGTGATCACATTGTTTTGGTCTTTTGCTCATAGCGCTCCTCCTCACCAATGGAAACCTAGTGACGCGCCTGAATTTACCGAAAAAAGTGTCAGATCAGAACTACAAATTTTTTCGTTGTCCAATGAATGTATTCCAGAGTGACAATCTTTGACCTTCGACTGACCGAGATCAGACCATTGTTCTTAAGATCTCCAGGCCCTTTTTCAATGTAGAATGAAATGCTCAAAACGTAACATCACGATCTGCGGAGATAAAGCAAACCAGCTCCTGCCTTGCACGGCCGTGTTATTAAAGCTGTTGTTTCACAGTGATCAGGTTCGCCTTGCTGTCACGGTGATTGCATCACTGAACGTCCTTGTGAGATTGCTTTCATGATTGCTGAACCCTGCTCAGAAGTTAGTATTGCCTTCAGAATAATATCTGGCACCCCGTGAAACTCGCCGTGTGGCATAAAAGCAAAAAAATGTCACAACTCTTCGAAATTCTTTCCTTAAATCGATAAATCCACAACGATACATCTATCTGCGCGAGACAGTGTGCTTTTGCATGCGGCCAAAATCACAGATCAAGCTTATCTCTGGCTTGGCTTCGCTAAAAAGTGCGAGACACAAGGTTTCAGTCACGACACGCGGTTTTTCTTGACAACCACGATTAGTCACGCTTCCTTCCGTAGTCATTTTTTGCAAGATTTTGTCGCCAGTCATACTTAATGGAGGTTTCAAAGTGCAAGGGAGGCAAGAAAACTAGTATTTTCTAAAACACATCGGTTATAGCCTACCGTGAAGCGCATCAAAAACATGGCAAGCTAAAAATGACTCGGCATTCAGCAATATCGGTTGTCCACAATACAGTTCAATTTTTGCCTACGTGTGCTGCGTTGAAGACCGGTAGTGCAAAATGTTTGTACATGGCACTTATTGCATCGCCGTAATGATTACTTGATGACTGCAGCTGATCCACTCGATATGGTAAACAGAACGTTTCAAAAGAAATGCCACGCTAGTAGTTAACCTTGATGAATGCGCGCAATCAGGGTGACACCGAGCACTTCTGAGAGACTTCCAGACCAGGAGAGCGATACCAATCGATCAAGAGCCCAACATCACAACAAGATGTCGCTTTTATTGCGCTTCTTTAAAGTTTATGGAAACTGTGACACCACCAGGAAGAGTACCGTTGATCAGGCGCGCAACCAGACGGGGGGGAATTCCCCCCCCGAAAGTTTCAAATTATTGCATAGCAATTTTGATGTTTGAAGAAACTTTCAAATAATAAAGTTGAAATTTTGTATTCTAATCATTTTTAAGAAAAGTTTTACTTCAATATTTCTTTGCCTTTACTGGTTAATCGTCCCCTTACAAGATATATCCTGAGACAGGCCATCTGATCGAAAATTTCGTAAATGATTGGTAGCCTATTTAACCACAAATATGCTGAAATTGGGAGATCGTTTAAAACAGTGGTTCTCAAAGTGGTTGATATCGAACCCCAGGGGTCAATTGGACTATCCAAGGGGTCGATAAATAGTCACGGGATCGAATGGGGGTCACCGAATGGCCAGGGGGTCAATGAATAACTGCTGGGGTCTACTGGAGCAATGAAGCCTCCAATTCAAAGAATCAAAATTATTGTTAATCGGTCAAGTAATGCAAACGGCGTTTTTCAACAAATCAGACAAAATTAAGAGGGCTGATCAAATCTCAGCTACAGTAGTTTAAAAGTACATTTAATTCGAATAGTTTTGAATTAAATCATCCATTGTGATGTCATTATGAAAACTGTTGTTTTTGTTACGTCACAAACAATATTGTAGTGCGTTTGCCGCAGATCGGCAGTTGTTAGACTGGTAGTATAGACCCCATGGCCTAGCCCACGGGGTGTACAGAAAATTGCATATTTTAATTGGAGGTCAACGTGCAGAAAAGTTTGAGAACCACTGGTTTAAAATGTTGGTAACGTATTTCTAAGGCTTTTTTTATCATTTTTTCGTGTACCACTGAAAATTTTCAGAAATGCAGTGTGTGTACGCTTTGATTTTGTTTCTTGCCATCTTCTGAGGAAGAGTTTGCATACACTGTTGAAACGTCAACGATAAATACTGCATTGCTATCACACCAGTGGAGCAAAGTTTGCACCCAGCAGACCACGCCTGGTGACAGAAACAGCATAGCCTACTCATATGTTCATATTGTGTTAGTTTTACGTTTGCCTGGGGTTACTGTAGTTTCCTATTTAATAATTTTTGCTTTATGTCCAGTGCTTAACCGTTGCAGGGGTTTCACGGTCAAGCTTTAACGTTGCAGGGGAAATTCGAAATTCACAAGAGCCTTAAAGTTATTAGGTGTTGTTTAGGTAGTCCTAGCAAAAGTTGCTAGGCCCACCCACATCTGGTGGCGAGCCTGGCCCAACCATTCGTAATAAAGTTAAAGTTGCATTCCTGCTCAGGCTCCACGAGAGGGGGTGCAGCCGATGCGCCGCTCCGAGGCCCACAAGATTTTAGAGGGCCCATGAACCTCAATGTTAAAAATGGAGAAGGTCAATTATGCACAAAGTTTTTATTGTTATAACATTATTCATACAATCTTGTGCAAATTAATTGGATAAAGTTGTGGTTTTAGTCGATACACAATGTATGGCCATTTCTTTTGATGTGTGGTTGGGATTACCTCAATTGCTGCTGTTTCATTGTTAGCCCAACACACTATGTAATGCGTAACATGACGGAATGATCGAAAAATATTTTATGACGTTACATAGGACTTTAATCAGCTCAATCGTGTTATAGAATGAAGCCAGTTCTTTCTTTTGTATGTATTATAATTGAGAGCAGGGATGGATATTAGGGTTTGGCGAACGAGGCGGTCTTCTCGGGGCCCCTTTTTTCAGAGACGTCGCGGGGCCCCTCTTTGAGACTTTCGCACTTAGTTTTTGCATTGCTTTGTTTAAAAGCTGATGAACCACTCTGGAGCCGCAAGCTCTGGAGCAAGTCATATGTTTTTCAAAATAAAGCAAAAATATGTGCCAAAGGGGACCCTTTAATAACTTTAATGTGTAGACAAAGAACAATGTAAAATCAAATAACTTCAAACAATTTACAATGTGAAATGGACTTTCACGCAGAACCAAATTTCTAGACAACGTGAAAAATTTGATTTGCTTTCAGCAAGTAAAATTTATGTGTAGCATGTGTAAAATACAGGGGAACTGTTTTGATGTAACGTGAACAAATATAGGGGCAAGGGGCCCTTTTTCAAGACCATATATTGTGCAAATGACGTATCACAAATTGTACAATGTTTTGGGGCAGCTTTCTGCGATTTTGACTCGGGCTCTAAAGTCTAATACCCACCCCTGGTTGAGAGTTGTACATGTTGGAATTTCTGTGATTTTTAATGGCAGATGTCACACCCAGGAAGCAGAGTTGCGTTGTTACGCTTTCGTAACATTGAAATTATACCCAAACAGCCATTGCAATAGGTATGCTAAGAAGACGAGTTTTGATTTGCAGAAAGATTTGGTGCATTCTGAGTTCACAGAAGTTCACGTACAGTGTGACGCCACCCACTGGAGGCTGGTAGAAAAGCTAAGAATGCGCAAAAAATAGTCAAAATATTGGCAGTAGAAAACCGGAAAAAGTGACGTTTTCAGATGAAAGTCCGATTTTGTTCCAGGGAAACACAGCAGATTTATTAGGATCAGGATTCATGAGCAATTAAGTCCTGCCCGTTGCAATGAGCCAGTAACGGAAGCCAAAAAGATGTTCTGGGGAAGTTTCAGCTTTTCAGCAGTAGCTTCACTTATGTCAGTTGAGGTATGATGAATTTATACAAATACATTGATGTAATTCAGAGAAAAGCCATTCTAGATATGAGAAAGGCATTGATGGTGGAGGAAAATTCCAGTAGGATATTGTCCAGTGTCTTTCATCTGAAAATGTGAAGACGATTTTCAGGAGGCAAAATTAGATGTGATAGATTGGCCTGGAAACTCGCTAGATCTTAACCCCATTGAGAATTTGTGATGAATAAGAAAATCCCGGTTACAAAAATTCAATTGCACCACCATGACCAAGCTAATAGAGGCCATCGTTCAAGTATAGCGTTGCGATCGGAAATCCCGAGCGGCATATGCGCAAAGCTTCGCACTGTGGCAGCAAGCATCAATAGAGTTCACATGCCATGACCACTCTGTTATTGCTTGTTCGCGCCACATATATGTATGGTGTTGTTCTTCACGCACATCCCGTTCGTGGTGAATCACACAATCAACGCAATACCACCGGAGAGGTTGCAACAACAGCATCCAGGGTTGTGGAGTGGGAGGTAATATATCTGACTCTAACTCCGACCTCGCCAAAATTTCCGACTCCAACTCCTTAATAGAATGAAGTTTGGCGACTAAGAACTTTTGAAATGTTGTAGCAAGCCAACTGAAATACTCTTGAAAGGAAAGTACATACTTGAATGTTGTAGTAACTAATGTTGTAGCAATCGTGGAAAGTACATACTTGAATGTTGTAGTAACTAATGTTGTAGCAATCGTGGAAAGTACATACTTGAATGTTGTAGCAACTAACACTCAGTGGAAATCGTGGTAGGCTACACAGCAAGAATTCTCTGTTTCACCAAAAGTTTCATAAGAAATTGTACCGATTCAACAGGAATTCCCAACTTAGGAGTGTGATGTAAAAGTGATCTAATCGGACTTCCGGAGTCGGAGTCAGACAAAATATCCGACCCCTAGTGTCGTTAGGAATCCGGTTCCACCAAAAAGCCTCCGATTCCTTGGCACTCCGCAACCCTGAATTGGCATCGTGACAGTGAATCAATTAAATTTTCAAAAGCTCTTAGAATCCATGACAAAGCCAGCACCAATATGCTTCGTGTCCTATTACTGTATTAGGTTTAAACAAGTACTAAATTAGCTTTGCTACTGAGAATTACTATAGCCTACTATTAATGTTAAATTTGATGTATAGTTGTGAAATTCGCAAAGCAACTGTGTGTTATTTGCAATTGAGATCAGCCCGAGACCTTTTGAAATTTAGTAATAACATTGGTAAATGTTTATGATGTAAAATACCAAATAAAGCATATCATTTTCTAGTCATAGTAGTAAAAAGCTAATGAAGCTCTAAAGCAGTTATGATGTATAAGAGGGTCCAAAACAGCCCTCACTCCAGCACATTTTATTCCTCTCAAGGGCCCTGTTCCTGCTGCATTCCTTTCAAGAGTATTTCAGTTGGCTGGCGAAGTCTCGTATCTACAATTAAAGCAATAGCATCATTCATTAAATATATCCTGACAATAGTCACTTGTATCTGACAGCTTCACCACTCGCAGTATCGTCTGCAGAAATTATCTCACAGCAAATGTATTCAACTCAAGTTTCAAAAATCTTGATAAACGATTTGATGAAATTTCTAAAACAAGACGAGAAGTTAGGCAGGTTTACTAGTAGCCTATACATCTGACACAATAAATCCATCACTGCGCAAGCTGAGTGCGGAATCAGGTGTTTGTATTAGGCTAGTAATTTTTACTCTGTCCTGATCGTTCCGTCTGCATCTTGATTGAAAGCAGGCCCCTAACCAGCTTGGGACACCAGAGGGGGCGCAGAGTTTTCTAGGAGAGGCCCAAATTTTTAAACTATGTCCAACACATTTTTCCAAGGGGGCGACAAAAATCTTAGTGTGGACTTAGCCCCCCTAGCTACGGGCTTGATTAAGACTAATAAGTTCTCATTTTCGGAAATGTTGCGAAAATAACAATCTGTGACCGTTTGTGAAGAAGTTGTACCACGGTTGAATAAGCACGATAACGTCATCGATTAAAAGTTCATGAAATTGCCCAACCCCGAAATGAAGAGCTGGTTGCGCCCCTGCCGTTGATATTTTCGAGGGGACTTCATCTTGGAGAGGCCCTATTCGCAATGGCAACACGTGTGCAAACTTGAAAATTTTTCAAAAATAATTCTTAAGGCTGGTTTATTCCACAGCCGAGCTGTACAGAGCTGGACACAAACCTTTGTTTCTTTAATAAATTTGCCGTGACGCCACGCATCGCTTGGCTCGCCTGGACTCGGTTGGTCAGCTTCACCTCAGCTCGACAGTAAAATGTTCTGGCATCGATTCGCTGGGAAATCCCGGCGTTAGTAAGTGCCATTCTGGGAACAATCTTGCTGGCCTACCCTACATCTCATTCATGTTTCCTAATGTCTTTGGCAGAGCTCGTTAATCCTCGTCGTAACTTCATTGTATGCTGCAAGCTGTTCAAGCTTGTACTGTATTTGTCTGCATTTCAAAACAGATTGAACTTTTGAAACGGTTGTAGCTTCGTCTAGTCCAGAGATAGAGTGTGGCACTGCCGGTCGTTTTTTGTTAGCCCAAATTAAGTTAGGCTTGCCTGTTTCAAACTTTTTGTTTCAATATACAAAAACTATACCAAGCAACGCAAGCCAAAGTTAACTTTCCCAGCGCAATGCGACGCAACACTCGATCGTAGTATAAACCAGCCTCTAAGTTTATGATTTTGCTAATCTGCGCTTGATCTCAACGAGGCGCAAGCAAGGCAAATGTGACGTTTATTCAAGATATGCAGTCACTGACATGATAAGGGTTCTCTCAAAACGCTTGAGTAGGGGGTCAGGGCCAGCACAGTCCACTCGACACGCCCCTGCACTGAGCGCTGTTGCGACCAAAATCTTTACACTGTCCTCCTTCGACGTCACATGGTTTTGTGACATCGGTCATTCCCGGGAGGTCATTCCCGTCTTCCCGATGACCATATCACTAATTGTAAAGCTTTGGATTTTCTTCAGCAGATGTTCGGGTGGAAGCCATAAGAAAGTTTGACGAACTGCTTTGTGACGTGAAAACCTTTTCAACGATTAGGGTTTCAAACGCCGGTTGCGAAAATTGTTCGTCAAAGTTTGAACTTATCAAATCGTACCTAATGAGAACATTGGATCAAAAACTGAGCTGTGTGAGAAATGAAAACACTGTCAGCATAAAACGGTCTTACAGGTGGTTTTTCTTTGTGACTAAACACATCGTCGGCATTGTTCCTTTGCTAATCAGTGATGTCAAGCTCTGATGGTAACGTTAAATTTCAATTGTGGTCACTAACAACGTAACAGTAGCATGTTAGGTGGCCGCAAACTTGGCCGTAACCTTACGCTGCAGTGACAGTTTTCTTCATTGAGTTAAAACTTGTCCTCTGGCATCTTTTATTCTAAAAACACGTTTTGTAGTATAAAATGTTTTGCGCAAATATAAACTTATTTTAGAAAAACATGCACTTTGTGCTGGGGTTCGGTCTCGGTGCCCGATTTGGTCAGCGTTAGATGAAAAATGACTCTATAATTGGACCTAAATGTTTTTCGCGAGGAAATTTGGTGCAGTTGCCCCTCACCCAAATGACCACTGAGTCGCTCCAACTGGAACCCAATAAGAGTGCTCCTTTCACTGGCTTTTCACAGAACACCACGAGCGAACAAGAGCATTGCTTGTGAAGTTTCAGGAAAAAGACAATCACTCTAACAAGATACTGAATGGTGATTCTCTTCAGAAAAAGGGAATAGCCTTTTCTTGCTCCATGTTTTCCTCTTTTAAAAAAAGTTTGTGCTCAGATTTGATAAGATCTTTTGCAGGGCCGGATCCAGGGGGAGGCGATTGGAGCAATCTTCCCCCTCAAACCTACGAAAGTGACTTTATTTACCATGATTTTGTACAATTCGGAAAACAACCTATCCAAACCAATTCGCATAAGTCTTTCATCATGTTCGAATTGTCTCATTGTTAGCAGTTTAAGGCCATTCAGTCGTCCACTGTTTTGCCACATCAGTTTTCTGAAGCATACTTCAGCTCTCTTATAGTAGCGAAGCCGATATGAGACTTGACTACCAAATATTACTGAAATCGTCCCCCCCCCCTAACGTTACAAGCTGGAACCGCCCCTTGTGTTTTGGCTCCCCTATTTTTGACTTTCCCCTCAAAAACCCAAGTATGGCCCGGGCCTGGGTCCAACAAAGCGGAACACTAGCAAATCACAGAAGGCGTAATGCTTGTTGTGTCACAGATGCTGCCTCAGACACTAGACTGTGATTATATGTACATTACAGAAAATTTCCATTTTACAGCTTCTTTCGAATAATTTCAAAATATTTTTAAAATTTACTTTGTGTTGCTTTGCCTGATTATGAATTGAAAATGGCAGTTTAACATTGTACTTAATTCCCTGGAAGATTTTTTGGCAAGCTTAATAGCAGCATTGTCACAGAAAGTTCGCAAAGTTGAAAAAATTATGTGATACAGAAAAATTATATGAAATAAAAAACGTTTCACAAACTCAGGGATGCAACTCGTAGAATATTTTGATGAAAAGCTTAGTATGTTGTCAGCAAAGGTGCCACTTGTGTATTATAGCAAGTATGTTGTGTTGGACTATAAGGCGCACAGCGGTTAATAATAGAAGGAAAATGTGCAAAAAAACAATTTATTGAAAACCCTCAAAGGAGTTATAATCAAAGGAAACATAATTTTACTGCAAACTTCAGGGGAGTTTTAGGACGACGTTTTTAACCCCTATTTCGGCTAAGTTTCTGCGCAACAGGCTGGCTAAGAAAAGTTAATGCTAAGCCGTAGCAAGCAGTGCTTAAAAAAGACTGAGACCTTAGTTCAAGATTTCGGTTTTTATTCATTTCTCCCGGAGACTTCACCTAACGATCCAAGCCAATTTTTACTTAGAGCTTCTATGCCTGATGGCGTGTAAAGTTCACAAGGGGGCGCGAGAGATGACACGCTGTCCATAAGTCAAACATGCTTTCACAACCACTCTGGACGGTGAATTGCTGTCAATTGTCGAACATGCGATAACCATGCATGAATGCTTTGATTCGCTATACGTTTACTTTTCACCTGAATTAGAGGCCTTTAGGCTGACACATCTGCGGCGGATCCAGCTGGGAAGTCGGGGGCAACGGCACCGCCCAAACGTTTGTGGAGCCCCTTTGATTGGTGCCTCTTTGATATAAATTCGCTCAGAAATAGAGACTAAATGACACTCTAGATCTTGGCATTGGTTTTCTGGACAATTCTAGGATAGCCTGAACGTAGTATATATACGAGTGGATGACGCGTTTGATCATTTTAAGTAAGTAATTCTGAGGTGAGTCGGTCGTAGAGGACATGAGTTATGTGCACTGCCTTTCATATCGGAGTGAACTGTTGTTCTTGTGAAAATGTTTTGTTAATTTAGAGAAACGTAAAGGTCTGCTCTGCGTAAATGCGCGTGGAGATTCTGTTTGTGAAAGTTTTTCTGTATTCTGATTATCATTATAACACTGATCATGTCGAAGAAAAGGAGATGGAGTGATGATTACGTTCGTGTTGGTTTCACTTGCATTGGAAAAACTGAGGATTTGCAAAAGACGCAGTGCATGCTCTGTGACACTGTTTTCTCCAACGCAAATTTGAAGCCATCGAAGTTGCAAGAACACTCCGACAACCGATATGGTGTGGCCAATGTTGTGAGCCATGATGAAGAAAATTTGCGAGCAAAAAGAGTCCGTTTTCATTCTCGAGCATCTCTTGCAAGTTTAAGTTTTGTATCTGTTGAAAAACCGCTGCTGATGACGACATACCAAGTGACATTTAAAGTAGAAAAGTCTAAGAAACATACTATTGGAGAAGAGATTATTAATCCAGGTGTATTAGAAGTGGCTACAACTATTCTCGAAAATGAAGCAAGAAAGAAGCTTGAATGCTTAGTGTGGCAAATAATATTATTCAGAAGGGAATTGCTGGTTTGAATTGAGATATTGTACAAGTTACCTCATAGGTGTAGACGCAGGCACATTTTTGGGATTGCGAAGGATTTTTTCCCGAATTTTCCCAAACTTGCCCGAAACATTTTTGTGCGACTTTTCCTACAAATTATCTCCCACAAAGATCCCTTGTTCGGTATGACTTCCAAAAACGGTCTTCATGTGTTTTTCTGCAAACGTTGGGTGCCATTTTTGAAATCAAACAACGTTGCGCGCCATTGTTGAAATCAAGCAACGTTGCGCGCCATTTTTGCCCAGAGTTTCAGGGATTTTGCTCAGATTTTGGAGATTTTGCCCAGATTATCAGGGACTTTGCCCAGATTTTCCACAAATCACAATTTTTGTTGGTGCGCTTGCACTCCCGTCTCCTACACCACTGAGTTATCTCACATATAAAGGCTTGTCCCTTGAAAATCTCCCTCCGGTTATAGGAGACTACCGATGTTTCGAATTGCAGTCAACTTATTGCACTAGTGAGGTATATCCAGGGGTGTAGTGGAGTGGGAACGGCGTTCCCACACCTTTCAGCCATTACAACATGGCTGCCATCTCACAGATGTGCTAGCGATACGCAGATTCGCACTGATAGTCAAAAGTCTACAGTGAAACAGGAAGGTCCAGTCTGGAAATCATTGCAGGCGAATGTTCACTTTACTCGAACTATTTGGTGCACTCTTCCTTTTTGTTTGGTGTGGTAACGGCATTCCCACACCTTTTTTAGTAGCACTACTCCCCTGGGTACATCCATAAATTGTAGGGGGTGCGACGTCAGAACAAATTTTTTACGGGTGCAGTAGTGAAAAACATTGGGACCCCTGCTATAGTTCACCAGAGAAACCTTGCCAGTTTGCTTTGGTGAAGTTGAGGCGGTGGAATGGGACGATTTTCGGGGCGACTACTGCATTGATCAGGTCTCCAATGGGGCGATGTTGTGTCCTGGGGATTGGGTCTAAAAAAACAGCTTATTACAGAATGTGACGATATCAGGGCTCATAAATATTATGTCTGCGTTGTAGTCTTTTTTCCATCGCCCACTGTTGAATGACTTTGATAATTTAGAGCCGTGAATTAGGTTCAGGTTATGAGCTTCAGCCCACTGTTCCACAGCTTCTCCGTCGTTGTTGATATTGTCGTAGCCTCAGATGGTACAGTACTAGTGTTACTGAAGTCACCGATTAAAACTTTTTGTTCATAGGTAGGTATAGGTGGTATACAGAATGGTTCATCAGGGGGTTTGTGGACGGACATAATGCTTAGTCCTTTTAGGGTGGCACGCAAGATCTCGATGCTGCTGAGGCTGCTTCGAGATGTCGACTTAACAATGGTTCACACTTTCGCAAATATGGCACTCGCATATTTTTCATGGGGGCATTTCATTGTCAACGTCATGTCTGAAATACGTGGTCGGTTGTGGTTGTGACCATAGTGTGTTACCTGAATACACAGGAAGTCACAGTCTTGGTCTTTGCAAATATTGGTAAGGCGTTCCTCCTTACCGACTGATCTTCCTTCAATGTTTACAGATTGTCAACAATTTCCCGCCTGGATAGAGGCCTCCTTGATTACATGCTGAGTGCTACAGTCAGAAGTGCAAGCACGAACAGATTTTTTCAGAATGACAATTGGACTCTACAGTATAAACTTTGTGTGGACTTTGAAAACAGTGCACTACAGGTGCAGACGTGGATTGCGTCTCTAGTGGTAGCAGAATTAGCGAGTTCTGGGTCACGACGTGGACGCTTTGTACTTTTGCAATTATGTGCTTGAAAATAACCTGCATTTAATTGTAAACTGGTCCAGTAGCGTAGCCAGCCCAAAAATTTTGGGGCGCCGAAATGTTTGATATCAGGCGAATATCACTATTTTTTGGGATACCACCTGTCAAACCACTAAATAGCTATATGTTCTAAAATTGGGGGTGTATGGCCCCGTTGTCCTCCTCTTGGCTACGCCTATGAACTGGTCATATGATCGGGCATTAACCTTAACCTAATGATAACTGTTTGACCTTGTATATGAAATTTAAATAATTCGCTTTTAGAAATTTTCATTTCATGTTGTAAACCAGCCATGTCCAACCCGCGGCCGTGGGCTGCATGCGGCCCAGTCGAAGGTTTTGTGCGACCCAGTTCAGGTTTTCGCTGCAATGAAATACCTATTTACTGACAACCTATCTCTATTTTGATAATCTTGAATTTGACATTTTTGATGCAGGTGGCCCAGAACCGTCGCCAGAAAGTCGTCACTAGGGGGGCTTTACGTTTGTGCGGTGGGGCTTTGCGTTCGTACAGGGGGCTTGACATTCAAATTTGACAAAAAATCCACTAATTTATAGTGTTGCATATTTCAATTTGGGGGGGCTTGAAGCTTTGTTTGGGGGGGCTTAGCCCACCAAAGCCCCCTCGTGGCGACGGGACTGAAGTGACCTTCAGTGCCACTGTATCACGTCTGTTACCATTGCAGTTAGGATTCGAACGCTTTCATTACATTAGCTTAAGCTAAATTTAGTTTGCTAAGATCAAGGTAAGTCGTTCAATGTGCGGCCCTCAATATGTAATTCAATGTGCGGCCCTGGTTTATGACATAATTTTTGGCTCAGTAAGACATTTGGGTTGGACATAGCTATTGTAAACTCAACTGAACAGGCATATGGAAGACCATGTCATTTTACTGGATGCTCACAAAAGTTGTGCTCGTTACGAAACCCCATTAAAATCTGATGGACCATCATTTTTTATCAAATTCATTCGGGTCTTACGAGGTAGTGCGTTTTTTGTCACAACACGGTCAACAACGAAAGCAGAAACGTCCTTCATATTTTTTTAACTAGAAAATTTTGCTTAGCTTTTAACTTAAACACCGAAAGTCCCCCACTGCTTCCGTTTGTCTCACTGCAATACATTCTGCAGCATCTACCGGAAACAATGAGTTACCTTGGCGACGGTGGCTGATATAAAAACCGTACAAACTGACCGAAAAAAAAACTATTCTATGCGTTTATTTGAAGACTTTAGTTAGCCTTAAAAACAGGTTTTGGTGTTCCACAACTAAGCTGAGCAACTAGACATTTTGACAACACGCTTATATTAACAATCTAGCTTGATGAAATTTAAACGCACTTATCCTCTCTAACTCCGTCTAACTCTGTTTAACGGTAAACAAGACAGCGGGTAAGACGTACTCAACACGTTACGATTCTCACTTTCTAAGAAGATTACAACAGCTTTCAAATAAACTGTGTCATGACTCGCGCGTCACCGAACGGCTCACGCTCCGAGAATCGGCGATTACACGAAAGATCAGACATTACAACGTTTGTTTTGGTGACCTGATTCTGTTAAGATCTGAATTCGCAGCAATATCACTGCTTAATCTTTCGCGTGAATGTGTGTCAAAAGCAGGGCGTTGACCACCTTGTTCTTGGAACGTTTTAAAGACGGATGCGGCAGACCAGCACGATGAACAGTTTATTATCATATATTGGGTAGACGGATATCACGCGCTAACTGCTATTCTGGAAGTCAGTGATGCTGCAAAGCATTCAGATCGGATGACATGGAGCAAAGTTCATTTTCTCGTGACCAACATGTTTTCGACCTGCGCTCAGAAGCATCAAGACCAGGTTCATCGCTATGGAGATAAAGTTCTTAAATAGAAGTTCAAGCCAGCCATCATACTCAGAAAAAATGAGAAGTTAATTACTGCTATAAAGTTAAAAGATTTGAACCCCTGATTTCATTCTCGACCCCCTCCCCGCCCAGCTAGAATCCACCAGAAGATTTAATTTGTTGTAGGCTTGTGCAGATGGATCAAGAGTAGAGTTATTAGAAAAATCTCAAAAGACATGTGTCTGATGTTGCTGTCCCCCACACCGTACTCCACATTCAATCCACCCAGTGTGCAACTCTACTTTCAGTAGAATTGAGTAATTCCTGCGCAGCAGGCACAGATGAAGTTCTCGATTTTAGCTGCCGTTAGCACGTGTCCAGGCTACAAAACACGGCATGCAAGAGGCAGTGTGGCTCTCGCGGCAGAACTCAGCAGGTTGGAAAATTGCCAGGACCAGCAAATTGTTCGATGGTGTGTGGTGGAAGCAACGAACCAAATTTCGTAATGCGGCGTTATGCAGGGATAGTCAGGCAGGTGCCGGGTGTGTGCACTGCGACACCGAGCGGGGGCGCAGTACTCTTCTGTTGAGTGGACTCGGGCTAATGTTGTTGTGCGTAGCGTTCCTGTCCCAACACGCTAGTTAGTACCAACAAGCAACGAGTGCAACGCGGGATGTCAATTTTTTTGAAGTGATTCGAGGTGCCGGTGGTACATCAGAAATATGTGCAAAGTTGTTCTAAGGTATTTAGGTTAGAGCAAATTGGCAGGGGTTAATCATCGAGGTGTACTGCAAGCTCATATTTGGTTGTGCTGAGCTTTAGCTTCCAGGTATGGAGATATGCTACTAGAATCCCATGTCTTTGCGACAGAGCCACCTCCACTGACTGCCAGTTTCCATCAGCACGCATAATTGCCAGGTCATCAGCGTACGCACTACGCATACTTTTTGGAAACAGGGGTTGGCAAGGTGGAGATATAGATGTTGAAAAGGAGGGGTTCCTGGACTGATTCCTGTTGGACGGCATTTTGTCAGTGCCGTAACCTGCTTTTCTCAGAACTGCCGGTATTTGGTGAAAACGAGCGGCTGTTAACAAGTTCAATGATCATACGGACCATGTGCCTGTCAGATAACAGTCTCAGTAGCTTGTAGCTGTGTCCACAGCGCCGTACTAAATCATATGCTGCTGTGAGATCAACAAACACAGCTCCACCCTTCTTTTTATCCGCAAAGCTGATCTCGACGTCTTGCGTTAGGAATGTGAGTTGATCTGCAGTTGATCTCCCATGCCGAAGTCCTGCATGCTCCATTGACTAACGGTTAGTTGGATCGCATGCAATGCCATAAATTTAGACAACCGGCGACAGGCCGAGACCTGGTTGATGCATCTTGTCTAATCAGTAGGCACAAACTAAAGTAGATTACAAACGGCAGCAAACGAACAAACCAAAGAAACCAATCACGAAGTGGCAAAAGGCAAACAATATACCAGTAGGATGCACCAGAAAGCGGACCAGTTGGGATTCTCATACAAGGAATTGAAAGCGTCCACTGTGCTTGCGAAATCGAAACAGTGCTATAAATATAATTACTGTTGGTTTGAAAACGGTAACTTTGGATGTCCAAGCAGAAGAAAATGGATTAAAGTCATCTTAGTGAGAGCAGAGTATTGTGGCTGTTTACAAATTTGTTCGTTGAGCAAGGTATTTTTTACTGTTAGAAGTTGCGACGGTGCACATGCAAATTGCATTGCAGGAGAAGGTGTTCGATCGTTTCCGTGGACACACAGCTACACTGACAAAAGGACTTCGTATTTAAAGGCTGTGACCATTGCGAAACATATAGCGTAATGAGGTGGCGGATGGATTTGACCCGTGTAAGTGTCAAGTATTGCGTTTCTTACCATGGTAAAAGTGGGAGGTGCGGTTTTTAAATGCTGCAAAGTTAGAAGATAATTTGATGTATTGTGGTAAGACATGGGGTAATCGTAGTCGATTACAGTTTTTTGAGTAATCGTAATCGATTGAATTGACCAAAAATGAAATGTAATCGCAATCGTAATCGATTACATTGCCAATTTAATCGTAATCGTCGATTGCGTTCGCGATTAGGCTTGGATATCTTCACCCTACATCACTGTGCGCTGAACAGTTTCCTCCTTTATCATCGTTTTTTTTAATTAATTTTGATGACGGCCAAAATTTATCATCGTTTGTTATGGTTATGTTTCAGGGGAGGCTATTTCCCCATCTGTGTGCGTTAAATCCAGATAGTTCCGCGGCAAGCACAGCGTTTGTAGCGAATTCTCGCTTTGTTGCAGCTACCCTTCCTGTTGTCCGCTAGATGTAACGTAGCGAGTCTTGTGAGATGTGGCAATAAAAGAAGAGCTTTAGTTAAAAACGGGTTGACACTTCGGCAACAGATTAGCGGGACATTACTAGGAGAGGTGTTGCTTTTATTTATATATATTCAGAGTGAACTTATTAATGCAAGTGCTGGAATAGGCTATGTAGCCTAAATAATTAGTACAGTAATTTATATGCAGTAAACTGATTTTTTCACAGGAATAAAGTAGTTAATCCAAGTCGAAAGTACTCTTCCACAACACAGATAACTAGCCTGTCAGCCGTGATCCACCAGATACTGCTAAAAAAAGCTAACCGAAACCTGTGAGGTTTTATTGATCATTGACGTTTGGTCCAATAGACAGATGCGTAGCTATATCGACGTCACTGTTCATTTCATTTCAAAAAGCTGCACGCAGTGCTATGCTAGATTGCAGACGATCGTAACCCGCAGTGAGAAGAAATAGTCAGCGATTTTGAAACTATTAACAAACGAATTTTCAACCTTGCTGGACGAATGTTCAAGCCTGATAGATGTCGTTCGCCTGTTAAAGATTTGAAACCTTGATGTTTATCAACTGCAACGAAGATTTTAAACATTGGTCACTTTTGTTTAATTAATTTTTGGTGTTTGTTGCAGTTGAGTAACTAAAGAGAGGGATGAGGGGCGATATGACTTCCTGGCCAGCTAAATGTAAAAAAAGGCCTCCACTTAGCTTATATTTCGGTTTTAGCATTCTTTTGGTTTTCAGTAGGTTGTGGTCTTTTTGCGTTTTTCGGAGATTTTCCGTTGATTTAGGGTTTTAGCATAGCCATCCACAATCCGGATTTACCATTATTTCTCAAATTGTGTTTCTGAGTGCTGACGTGTAGGTCACCTACAGAGGCCATTTGGCCTCTTTCAGCTAAGTTTCCCCTTTAGCTCAAACCTCTAGTTGCGCCACTGGTTTGTTGACTGGAAGAACATGTCATTAAACAAAAGTTGTAATTTTTTTCCGATGCTTAATCCTTACAGATTAGTAATTTCGTTTATTGCATTCATTAATGTCGTACGTTGTTTGAAAATATACTTGCATCAAACCATGCAAATGGGGTTTGTTTTCGTTCTGAAGATGTTTCAAGACAAGTGTAATCGCGATTGTAATCGTGAATACCTTCAATGTATCGTAATGGATTACATTGTGATTTTGTTTATTCGTAATCGTAATCGAGCAGGTGGCAAGTAATCGTAATCGATTACATTTGTGCTGTAATCGCCCCATGTCTGATTGTGGCAGGGAGTTCCAGAGTAAGGGAGCTTTGTAAAAATGGATTATGCGCTAGAGAACGTTTCGAGAGGGCAAGATGAAAAGTATTGGCTTGACGCAATGATTTGGTTGAAATTTCTCCTAGGGTCAGCGGTAAAACTAGTGGAGGACAAGAGAGGTAAGACCAGTTTTTATTTTTATAAAAGAACAATAGCGTATGGAGTTCTCTCCTATTAGATGGTGGAATGAAGTTGAGATCAGAAAGGACAGCGGCATTATGTGATGTACGAAAACAACCTAGTATTAATTTGACAACCTTTGTATGTATGTGCTCTAGGCAGAGCCGTCGCCAGAAAGTTTTCAGTAGGGGGCTTTACGTTTGTTGAGGTAGGCTTGGCATTCTGAAATTTGACAAAAACTACACCGATTTCTAGTGCTTCATAATTCACTTTGTGGGGCTTTGTTTGGGGGAGGGCTATGGCGACGTGACTGGCTCTAGAAGCAAGCTGTCCGAAGTTGAGCAGTTGGCGAAAATCACATTTCCGTAGTCTAAGATTGGGAGAACGCAATAAATATAGAGCGTGTAGAGGATCTTTCATGGAACAAGGTGTGAAAACTGGTTTATGCGGTTGAGTCTTAATGTTATCTTTTGTTTAATCGACAAAATATGATGATGCCATGATAAGGTACGATGAAATGTAAGACCTAAATATTTGTATGGATCAGTTTCAATGAGTGCAATACTGTTAAACGTAAGAACAAGGTGAGAGATATGAGGTTTGGAAGTAGTTAACACTTTGGTCTTTGCTAGATTAAACTTTACATTCCATACATTTTACCGGTTGGACAAGGTGTGCAAATCGCGAGTAAAACCTGATGGAGATGAAGAGGACAATTAGAAGAGAATAATAAAGCTGTGTCGTCAGCGAACAATGAGATTGAGGATTCAATGCAATCGGCAATGCCGTTGGCATGTGCTAGAAACAATAAGGGACCAAGGACAGAGCCCTGTGGTACCCCGCAATTCGTATAGTAGACGTTTGAATAACTGTTACTGATTCTCATTGTTTGGCTCCAACCACGCAGTTAGGAAGACAAGAGGTTAAGTAAAGATCCATCTATTCCTAACTGTTGCTATTTATAGATTAATTCGAAGTGAATTTCTCGATTAAAGGCTTTGGAAATATCCATAAAGACGATCCCTGAAAACAAGCTCCTATCATAGGCTTTGGGATAACGACTACTAACACACTTCTCCGGTGTTTTGAAAAATTGGTGCAAGCAGGAAAAAAATTAATCGCATAACTAAAGTATAAGAGCAGGGCCGGCTTGGAGAAACTCCGGGAAGATAGAATCCAGACGCTGTGCTTTGACTACTGGAGGTTACCGAGGATAACGTATAGTTTTACTGGAGTGAAAATTACAGATATGTCTTTGCCCTCAGGTTTTGAAATTTTGGAGAAGCCAGGCACTTCCTGCGCCACGAACCTGGTAGACTTTATGTCTCCTTATTTGTGAGCCCTGTTCTTCACTAGTTGCAAAGCGATAGAGTTTGCTGCGATGGGAGCAGTTCCCAGCCTTCCAGTGAGTTTGTTAGTGGTACTCCAGGTCGTGACGCTGGAGGCGAGAAGTCAATAGAGGAAACGACTACCGTTCATTGCTCTTGTCACTTTTCATCGAGTTGGGATAGCAGGGAGGAAGCAGACTTAGTTTCTGATGGAGAACTTTTGTCAGATTTAGTTCTTGTGCACAGAGCCGGATTAACGGGTAGGGAGGCCCGGGGCAATTTTTATTGGAGGGCCCCTATGAATACATGACGTCATCGTTTGTAAAAGTTATTTTTTCGCTGATTCGCAAGGTTCCCGTTTGTTTTGTTCCGGTAGTCGAGAATGTAGTTACTCAAATGCACATACAGTTAGCTGCGAGAAGAGAATTTATGATATAAATACTAGAGTGTATTTTCACTAAGCAAAAATACTGCCCAGACTAAAGAGTGACCCAGCAAGAAACAACACTCACCCGAACAATAAGCAGAAACCAGAGATTACAAACAAAAACACCGGAAAAAGAACATGTCAATATGGCCAGCCAGGCTGAGTGTGAAAATGTTTCCAAGCTAGTGTCTTGATTTTCAACTTCATTTTCAGGTGCTCTGGTTAACGCCGTTGATTTAACGTTGTTGCTTGAACATTTCGCTGGAAAAAGCGATTCAGCTGCGGCGTTTTATCTAACACTGCCAGATCCATGCGCTTTGTCTTGTTAGAAGCTTTGTGCTTTTCATAGCTCCTAATAGCATTACAGATTTCGGCATCGCTCAAGCTAAACACTGCAATCTCGTTTCGTTTTCTGCTCTTTCGTTCTATAAATCGACAGATTAAAACCTTTTCTGACGAACCACGCAATAACATGTAGTGTAAATGGCTTGAATAGCTTCATATGTTTATGATCTGACACAACGATAATAGCCATCGGAAGAGAAGTGCGTTTCCACCATTCGTTACCGTTTATGACGAAACAAAAGTGCAATTCGGCTGCGACTACCTCGAGACTTCAGAAGTTCGGGATCATTGATACCAGTGTTGCCACTTCTGATATTTTAGCATGACATCAAATGTGATTTTCTCAGTTAAATTTCTTATGTCTGATGTTTTGGCGACAAATCTGATGTTGATTGGGTTGTTGTTTTTGTTTTCCACATTTCCTCTCGTTTTAGGACGAAAATAGGTTAGATTCATGATTTTTAGTTTCCTTTCATCAATCTCTCACCCTAATGTGTGTTTGGTTGTCGTTTCAAACTAAAGCTCTCTTCGTTTCGTTGAGACTAACATTTTACGTAAATTACCAAGAACTTCTCCATTTAATGGCGATATTTCGCTCTGTTTCGGATTCAACGTGGGTAATCGGGCGTTGTTAGGTTTGTTAATAGAAGCATTTAGCTTATACGAAATTGTAGCTTAAAAATTTGATGTTATATGTGATGTTGAAAAAGGCACCAATCTGATGTTAACGAGATTGGCACCAGTAGCAACACTGGTTGACACTACACAGCAGTCAGGAACCACTAGTGTTAGCAAGCAAACAGTAACGTTTTCGTGACATTTGTGCAATAGGCGTGATGAACCAGTAGAGAGTCACCCGCATACCCATGCCAAAAGAACGATTATTTGGAAAACGTTACCAGCGAAATCAAATAAATTTGCATTTAACCAAACCGAAAATACTTATAGCAGCAATGTCCAACCCGCGGCCGGCGGGCCGCATGCGGCCCAGTCGAAGGTTTTGTGCGGCCCAGTTTAGGTTTGCACTGTAATAGAAGTAACTACTACTGACAACCTGTCATTATTTTGATAATCTTTACTTTGACATTTTTGATGTAGTTTGTCCTCAGTGCCATTTTATCATGTCTGTTACCATTGCAGTTAGGATTCCAACGCTTTCAGTACATTAGCTTGAGCGAAGTTTAGTTTGCTAAGGTCAAAGTAAGCCATTCAATGTGCGGCCCTCATTAATATGTCATTGCTGTTGGGGACCGCAACTGATTCCTCTACAAGTTTGACTGTCTTGTCAGTTTCAGTAATCGCTACTGAATAACCTATAAGTCAGCTATGTTTTCAGATTCCTGAAAAAATTTCAAACGAGTATATTCTTTGAAACAAATAAATTTCATCACGGGGATCCCCTTGCAGCGGCGGGCCGAGGCAATTGCCCCCGTTGTATCCCCCTTAATCCGGCCCTGCTTGTGCATTTTCTCACACTCCGAAACCAGCATGGCACGTAGTTTTTTATCGGCCACAGCAGGTATTAGTCTCTTACACATTTCCTGGTGCGTACTACTCCGCAACCTTGGTGGCGTCTGGAGGTGACAGTTTTTATGGACTCATGTATGAGGAGACGAAAGTGATTCCAGCATTATTTGTAAAGCCACAACAGTGACCCACACCAAGCGAATCCATCGCAATTTATTGTGTAAGGAAACTAGTTTCGTGTGTTACACATCTTCAATCCTGCGCAAAAGTCGACATATGAGACAAAAGAAAAAATTACGCACTGTTGCTAAGCTCAAAACTCAAGATTACAAAAATTGAAGATTAGTCTGACTTGCGAAAGTTCCATCGCTTTACCGGTTCGCTGTGAGCCAGCATCACCAGCTGTAGGGAGATGTTATGAGCGAAGGTCGATTTTGAGATCGCTGGTTATTGAACACATCTTTCCGGCACCCGATTATTATGGTCGACACTCGAAATGCTCAGGTATGAATTTGTAATTTTGTAACATAGTTCTATCTACGAGAAAAGGTGGTAGCACTTTTTGCGTTATGCAACAACGTGAAGTTGTTTGCCGTTACCCAGCCGGCCAGACCCTCTCCGTCAGCAGATGTTGTGCTGTAACCCCAATTACTGGAAGTTAAAGTTGTCAGCGTACAAACTAGGGTGTAGAAACATTGGTATAGCTATTGGTAGAAGTCACGAGGGAGGCGGTTTGCAGACGTTGATGATGGAATAGCCTTCAAACATCTACACACAATGACTCAATCTACGAGTCTACTGTAGTCTGTTCAAACAGTGTCCACCACGTCAGCTGCTCATGAACAAACGTCGCCAGGCCGTACTTCCTGCTCAGGATTGAGTCAGCTATGTTAATTTTTGGTATTACTTTTCTTCTGTTTTGCAGTGTATCTACTGGTGGATGTTGATGAGAGCCTTGTTCTTATAGACCAAGTGTTCAGTTAGCTGGTCTTACTTGGGGTGAGCCCTGCTGCGTTCAGCTGCAGTACGTTGGGTCTAAAATACTTTTCGACACCACTTGCAAGTTCCAGAAGTGCCGCCGCTTTGTGACAATGACGTTTCCTCATCCAACATGTGCTGATTGCGCCCAGAATGGCTGGTGATAGAAGTGGCTTTGTGCTTTGCATGCAGCATGCTATTGCATTAACAGGGAGAGCCGTATTAAAGCACTTGTCTACTTTGACAATTCTCGTGTTAAAAAGTGCACGTCTATGTTGTTAAAACGAGAATCGTGCCATTACTTTGTTCACACAAAGTACTGAAATCGAAAAACGCTTTGCAAATCAAGATATTTGCTACTTCAGCAAACGTTCATGAGCTTTCAGAATAGAGATAAAAATGAACTTCTACTGCCCTGATATGCATACACCAAGAAGGTGTTGGTCTTGCTTTCAACGTCTTTTTCTAGTTGTAATGCATTGGTGACGTCAGTGAAAAAATCCACCAGGAATTGGTTTACAATGCCAACGTGGAAGCAAGTCACAACTTTGAAAATCGTCTGAGATTCAATACTCGGAAAACTAGTGAATTTATTGTCAGAGATATTTAATTTTTTAAATATTATTAATTAAATTTAAACGACGTTTGTGAGACGTTACAACCAAATTTAATTGGAAAGTTGAGAATTGATGAATATTGTTGATGAAAAAGGTTTCAGTCCATCCTTAGATATGTCATTATAACCGACGTATAGAAGCTCAAACATTGCTTGTCTGACTGCTAAGATTTCACAGTATTTTTGAAGGGCCGTCGCCAGAGGGAGCACGTGACACTGGCCACACATCAGTTGATCTTATTGTACCCCACCAACCGAAACCTGGCGACGCGTCTGTTGGCTTGCAGCTCCATTCATCTACATTCTACATGCTCAAAAGTGTGAGTCTGCTCAGCATCAGCAGACGACAAAGCATTGTTTATTAGCGGATTGCGACAAGTGAAGACATAAAACATCGAAATGTGCGAAGTGGTGAAGTAATCTCTGCAATGAGCAGCGTCATAAACTTCAAGAAAATCGAAGGAGCATGTGGAAATGGACCAAAAAATACGGGTCAAACCGACGGACTACAGCGTTGTATGAAGTTTTGTACAGTGACGTAGCCAGCCCAAAATTTCAGGGGAACAAAATGTTTGATTTTAGGCGACCAACAGTATTTTGTTTGGGATACCGCCTCTCAAAGCACAAAATGACTAGATAAGCTATGTTAAAATTTGGGGGGACATGATCCCAATTGGCTACGCCTGTGGTTATGTATGCACAATTACAGCACTCTTAAAGGTAGTGGATGACTCTGTTCTCTAACATTTTTGAAACAGTTCCACAAATTTCGGGTGACAGGACCCAGGCCTCTTATGGGCACGATATACCTCTGGACACAGCTAAAATTTGTGTTATCTGAAAATTTGCAAAACCGTTCCTAAATTCAAACTTAAAAAACTAACTTAAACAATTCTGATTCAGGATAACAAAAGCCTCATTCCATCTATCATAATTTCTCGCACTTCATCCTCGTTTGAAGTCACTTAAATTTTGTTTGTTGCAATCAAACTGATAACGAGGAAATTGGTAAGGATCTCGCGCGTTTGTGACGATCAACAACATTTTCCGCTGCAAGCGCTCACAACGCGCTCATCAACGCAGTTTTAAAATTTCGAGCCTCGCAATTTTTTCTATATATTGTTCCAAATACAAGCGGACTTTTGGGAAGATAATAATGCAGTTAAAAGACTTTTTTGCTGAAATGAATTTTGTTTGTTGAATATCGCGATAGTTCTCTGGTTCATATTTTTATTTCTCGTTTGAGGTTTGTTACTTTCTTAAATTTGAGAAATTGTTTACAGCGTTTGTGGGTTAACAGTTTTGAGCTGTAATTGGAGCTGTTGTGAAACAAAAAATCTTCCATAGCATTCTTTATTTATTTTATCATCTATATTCATCAAATAAATTTGGCCAACATCATCAAAGAATGCTGTAACTTATATTGATATGTCAATTTACCTAAATCAGTGGTTTTCAAATTTTCATGAACCAGGCCACCTTCTAAGTTTAACTGGCGAATACTTAATATATCGTGACATTTGGGTTATGCAGTATCACGGCAATGATACCTAGTGAAGGCCTCTGCTCGTGGCCCCCAGAGAACCTCTCCGTGGCCCCCAAGGGGCCGAGGGCCCGTATGAGAAACCCTGACCTAAATCAACCATTCCTACCTTCGGATGAAGCATCTTAAATTGCATAACTTTTATACGTTGTCCTCGTAAGTATGCCGTGCTAGTTTTAGCTGTATGATTGAAAAACATTTTTTCAACGAAACTTGATATTGAAAAGTTGCAAATCAACCAACAATGTTTCAACCCTAATAACTAAATGACGTTTGTAACCGGTATTCGAGCGTTTGCAAATGACAAACAAACTGAAGGGCAGTTACATTTGATGGAACTTGCTACGTTTCTGTGAAAATAGTTCGAGCTCAACCAGTGCGCAAAGCGTCGAGTAGAGACATTTAAGAAGTATTTCAGTTCTTAACATTTATTCCTAAAGTATGTTTTGCTACGTAACACTTGCCTGTGCATGTTGTGTTGCTTGCATAAGGTTTCTTATTAGGTGAATTAGTCCATGAAATAATTGATTGCATGAAGGGAACTTAAAGATTAAACAATACTCCTTGAAATTAATAAGAATTTGATTATCCACGCAAGAACACGTTTTTGACTAACGTAAGAATACAGTGCCGCATAAACAAGTACATGTAGCGTAAATTGACAACGTTCGAAACCGTTTGTGCGTCCACTTGCGGAAAACAGCATTTTGACGTTGACTATTGCATGTCAACATCAAAAACCACTTCCGAGATTACAGGCTCGCACATCCATTGATGAAGCGAGAGCGTAAGCACGTCTGTCGCCATCAGGCTTAAGAACTTGTTATTCCTTCTTTCTTCCAAAAAGTTTTAAATCGTTTGGTCACGTTTGCGTGGAAGGTGCCGGGTTGGGTTTGTAAACCTTTCGATATAATCGGATTTAGCGCCACAATTCGCACCTATGATACCAAGCAAGAGTACACGACGTCCATGGGAATTTCAAGGACTGGTGCATGACTTAATTTTCTTTCTACAAGTTACACTGCAAGACGAATTTGACAAACACGACCTCGCAATATATAGGATTGTAAGCATCTGCCGAAACGCAGCCCACTCTACACGTTTTGCATGTCAAACTGTTAGCTTTACAGCTCAACATCACATGCAATGCAAGTTGATCTTAACGAAAAGCAACACAAAAAAACTTTTTCTACGTTTGTTGATGGAAGACGGTTCTGAGGCCAACACTAATCATGATTTTGCGAATGCGTTTTTCTGTTGCCTTTAACCCTTTCAGTGCAACATTTTTATCTTCGCGTTAGATTGGTGTCTGTAAAAACAAACAATGCAAGCAAAATCCTAGAGAAGTTTCGGACAGGATTCTAAAAGCTTCATAGTATAGTTGTATCCATTCGGAAAACTTTGGGTATTTAAATTTTATATTCCAGCAGTCATCCGCAGTTTTCCCCTTAAAACAATCCCTGAAGACAGTCGTCCCTGCGTTTCTTTTTCCTGTGTCATAACCGCAAATGAGAATGTGGTGAAGAGAAACAGAAAGCCGAGTTTTACAAGCCAATTACACTCTTTGAAAGTTGATTTGCCACTCTACCCAAACGATCCGTGTGTGCTGCAGCCATCATTTATACAGCGGTTGACCTTGTGTGATAACATCGGCAGCTACGTCACCTTGTTGGTTTGGTTTCGAAATACCATTAAAATCGTAGGTTTCACTTGCATCCTTTACTGGTGGCGACATAGATGACCGCTCTTCATCTCCAACGGTAAGAAGTTTAGTCAATTGCCTGCAAGAACCTCTATCTCCAAACATTTTTTATCCCATACATTGTTGAAATGATCATGTTATTCATCAGCATGCATGTGACGTGTTTTTCTTTATCTACGAACCAAATGGTGCATCGGCCCTAACCACGGCTCTTGTACAGTCATTTCGGCGACGTCAGTCGAAGCGTGGTGCTACAAACATTTGCACTTCTGCTGTAAACACCGAAACAAGGCGAGTATGTAATCACAACAAACTTGAAGCCACAGCAGTAGCGCGAGGTACCACAACGCTGGATTGACACCGATATGAAGCGCTGTAGCCTGTTGGTCGACGTTCTTAGCTTCCCGTCGGTCGATGTATATTCTAGATCTTGAACTTTGATAAAGGCTTGGTTGGAGACGCGCGACACTGAGACCTGCTGTCTGGTGCATCTTATCAGTTTTTCCGCTTTACAGCGATCTTAGAAGCATCCAGACGCATTGCGTAAACCAGCAACTCTCGCAAGAGCTAAAGACTTCCGTTTGTTATTAGTAAAAAGAAGTAGATCTTTCCTCACAAGCATATGATACTTTTGATTTAGTTCGAAAAACGCCCGCATCGATAGCATCTGTATCCTTGACGGCCAATCCAGTCAAGGCAAAAAATCTTCGTTATTGAAAAGTTATGGAAATTCCCCACGTTGCGTTGAAAATTGATTTGTACTTCCTGCTCCACTCGTATTTGTTGAGAAGAGGTTCGATGTTTGGGAGAGAATTTACTGGCCACATGAAGTTGATGCGTCTATGATAAAATGAACGAAATGACCCGAAGATGATTTTAAAATCCAATACTCTTAGACAAAAATCACTGAGTGGGCTTAGATGCAGTTGACCCACATGGATCATAGTTCTGCCCAGACTTTCAAATAAGTCTGGCTTCATTATTCGTTTACGGCGTGGTTGGAGCAAAAAATGGTTTGGTGATCCACTTAAATCGTATTTACACCTTTTGTTTTAAAAGAAGGCCTACTATTTCAAGATGCTTTGCAATTGTCAACAACGACTTGGAGATATCACGAGTGGTGTGCGGGCGCCCATCTTCGCTTACTCTGTGCCACGGGCCATGTAGCTACTTTCTTAGTGGATGCTGCACTGGTGGCTGACCAATCGCAGCACCGCGCGGGAAGCTTTCGCTTGCGCTTATCCTTGCCGAGCACGAGGCTGGACAGGTTGCAAGTAGGCCTACCGTTTTTCAAGTCTTCGGTGCGACCCAAGCGGGATTCGAATCCAGTCTACCAGGATCTGTGGTGTGCGATCTATTCCATTAGTTTACTTAGCCGTTCCAATATCAAAAGAAAAATACAAAAATTGTTTAATTTCACAATCTGCCGACCCGAGGGGCCGTCAACCTCCGGCCTTTTGGCCAGATATGGCCAACAGCCTAGTTAGTGGTCCAGCCTGGCCTAACGCTCTTCTAGTTATTTATTCCTGTAATATATCCGGCGTACTTACACTTGCTGTGACGCCAGAACAAGACAAACGACTCCTTTTAAAAAAGCCAGAAAGCACCAAAAAAGCCAAATACAAGATAAATACACAACAACACTTTTAAACACCTACACAGGTTGCACAGCGCTTTTGAAACAGTTGCAGTATAAAACTCACTCTATTAATAAACGTCTCCAAAATTTTGACCTTGCTAAGGACTAAGCATGTAACCTGAAACAGCAAAACGAAACACATGAAACACAAAAACTAAAAATTATGAAATTCTAGTGCAGAGTTTGCAACAAAAATTATGATTGTGTCCAGATGTCTACCAGTGTACAGAAATCTGCTAAAATCATCTTTATTCTGACAAACCGACATAAAAATTGAATTTGTCAAAAATTCCAAAAAACGAAATTTCATTTGGCCTTTTATCAAAAATGAAAAAAAGTCAAAGGAGTTAAAAAAGGCCAAAAATTACAAATTTGGCTTCAAAAAAGCCAAAGTGGCAACACTGGTAGTCATCTGTGTTGCAGTGATCACGGAGCCGGAGTGGACTCCGGCCAGAGTCTACGATTTTTGCCGGAGCAGGAATGAAATTTTTTACAGGAGTCGGATAATAGCCATTATTAAATTTATATTTTCTCTGACAGGCTAACTGTTAGACTAAGATACTGGCTCAAAGAGACAACGTGTTAGGCTTTACAATTAGAGTTTAACCTACATTTCATGCAATGCAGACAAGAAGCCACTAACTGCTTGCCAGCACTAAAACCATGACATGTTGTCCATATTGGATTAAGGCAAAATACTGTAGCTTCAACAATGCTTTTGCGTCATGAGACAAAGTAGACACTGGTTTCAAGTTTTCAAAGCGTAAGCAGGAGTCGGAGTGTAAATTTCCAATGAGCTCCGGAGCTGGTTTCCCTTTTTGGAACAGGAGCAGGAGTGAAAAATATTGTCTCCGATCGCCTCAGCAGTGTTGCTTCTTCTGCTGCCTCCAGCAGGATCAGGAGTGAAGTTTTATTGCTGTAGCAGGAGCTGGATTGGATTTGGAATTTGCTTGCTGCAAAAACGTTATTGTTGTTTGTTTGACCTATATTTATGGGGAGTAAAACAAAAATCGGATCGCTTGCATCATGTTGGTGCCGGAACCGGAGCGGATTTGCACTGAAAATTTTCAAGGCAGGGTTGGATCTGGACTCAAAAAATCAGAGACCGCACCCCTCTTCCACCCTCCACCAATACTCATCCACTATGAGGTGCCTGGATTCTAGATATTCTGGCACGCACCGGTTGAGTGCGCGGGTAAGTCTGTTCATGTGTAAGTAGCTGGTGCTACCAGAGGCGTAACGAAGGGGAGGGCAAAGGGGGCGCACTTCCCCTGGGGCCGAATCATTGTGGGGCGCCGAATCACTGCGGGGGCGCCGAAAAGTCCTAACAATGTCACAAGTACTTTCTTCAACAGCAGATTTGCTTCCGAAAGACTTCAGGTTCGAACGTGTGGGCGCCAAACTTGTTTCTTGCCCCGGGCGCCATCTAACGTTGTTACGCCCCTGGGTGCTACGGTTTATTTATGGTGGTCTTGTTTCTTGATGGTTGCAAGTGTTGCCATCAAGTCGATATTGTTGATCTTACGCTTTATAGCAATTAAATATGTGTCTACTTGCGCGGAAAACCTTTCCAATGTTAGTGGTCAGTTTGTCTGCTTCATTCTTGCTGCGGTTCGCGAAAACGAGGAAGTATTAAAACAACACGTCGTGAGGTTTAGTTTGGGAGTTATGAACTAATATGTGTACAAGTGTGCAGCCAAGCATTACGAATAATCGAGCAATGATGTTTGCGAATTTAACGTTTCCCCGTACGCTTACCTCGAACGGTCTCCAAAACAATGTTCTGTGCCCGTTTCTTTGGCAAACTGCGTTTAAACTAAACAACTCGTCTTTGTAAACCTTGATTTTCTAGTGTAGTGCGTCTTCTTGACCTTCTGAAGTGGCCTATCTAGTAGTCCAAAAAGGTTGCCGAGTTTTAGAACAGAATTTGATTGGCGCTACCGAGAGCCTCGTTTCCTTTCAATGACCTGCGCCATCAGATTAAAAAAACTGTTTTGAAAAACTCTGAGCTAGGGTCTTTGTGGAAAAACATTGGAGCAACCGCCCTAAATGTAAACTTTACCATGGTAGCTCATAACGAACGACATACCGAACGTGTCACGAGGACTAAGAATATATCCATCCGACTTCACACTAGGGCCAATGACGTCACTGTGGTAGATGGTTTGCTGATAGTCGCACAGTCGATGACACAAACCCTTCGCTTTTGACTTTGTGGCCGTTTTTCTGCGAAACAGGAAATGCTTGAAGCTATAAGGTTAGCGTTCAGAAACCCTCACTTTTGCGTTTCATATGCACGTTTTGTAACGAATTAATTTGTGTTGCTTTAGTAAAATCTATCCAGCATTTGTATGGAATTCAGTTCGATGCAAAAAATATCCATCAATGCATTGCTGCCGACAGCCATTTCTGGGATTAGTTATGGTGCAGATTCTCTATTCAATCTATGTTCTTCCAATCCATTTACTTCCAAATGCAGTGTATTTTTTCCATAATGTTAACTTCTAGCTCGCAAAGCTGTACCACACAGAGGACAACTCTCCCAAAAATATTTTAAGATCCCTTTTCGTTTGGGAAAAATGAAGACGTTTGTGGCAGAGGTGTCCAAAATGATGAGAAACCAGGACAGTATAGCCAAATATAGAGTCACATTCCTGAATTCTCTTAATAGTTGGAAAAAGAGTGTGGGTGACCCCTTTGCGTTGGTGGTTTAGAGTTCACCTGGATTTGAGCGAAAAAAGTTCCATTCCTCTGGTTCATAGTTGGTTGTTAAGTAAAACGTTTGTGTCTCCATATACAGTATTTTAAGCTTGATGCGGTTTATCTGTAAAATAAATGCCTTTTTCCTGACATGAGATCCTAAAATGTGTTGGGGAAGAACATATCGCTGTTATCAAAGTCCTAACATCGTTCTTTATGGCATTGTTGTAAATCTTTTAGAGCAAAGTATGTTTCTTATGCGCACTGATCTTGAGAAATTTTCGCGCGACATTATATTATATCAACAACATAAAGGCAGACAACACTCAAAGCGTTTCGCGTTGTTTTCCTTTATCTACACTTTGGCCGCTAAATACAAGGGTGCGCGTGTCAACTGCGTCGACTTCGCTGTAAAGTGAATAATAAACAACATCGGTGCAGACATCTTCTGCTGTCATGAAGTAGGCCGATTTCGAGAATATTACTCAGTTAGTTATCACTTGGATAACTCATGCTGTAGTTTCCGCACACTGTAGTTTCCCTAATGTGCGATTTAATTCATCACAAGGACTTTTTGACTTCAACGAAATCTAAAGAAAACGCAAAGCAGAATTTATGATCTAACCACTCGAACAAAGGACATCGCTTACCGGAGTTTGTGACTTCACTTCTTGCATTAACAGAATCAGCTCAAACTTTAAAAGACCAAAACTTCGTTTGGGCGTTCCGACCAATATAGGATGCCACTTTACGGATGAAACTAAACCATTGCATAAAAACATGTGCAATCGAAGGTAACATGTTAAATACGGAAACTTGCTTGTCCGCTAGCCATTTGTTGCTTTCCAGCATACAGTAGTCTTGAAACAAATTTACTGCTGCATTCCAAACATTCAGCGTTACTGAAAGGTGTTGCAGCAATAAGGGCAAGTTATTTGTAGCTGTAGCGCGGGGATGCTTCAGTCTAAACAGACCTTGAAATTTTCCTTGCAAAATTCATCCAGGTTTTTTCCAAAAGGTGTTAAACCCACTCGTGAAAATCTGACTAGCAGATTTTACAAGATATTAAGTGCTGTTCATACATGGAAACTTGCGGTTACTACTAAGACAACAGTGCTTTTCGAAATTCACTGAACTGGAAGCATCGGCCCGTTACTCAGCTCCATTGGAACACATGTGTTATTGGATTTTAATGTTAAGTAACACGTCCTTGGATCATCTACTGTTTGTTAAACGTCGCGACTTGCCAATCAGTCATCTAACCAAGTCGAGCTCACAGTCTGATGGCGGCTCGATCATCGTACTAGAGGCGCCATCCGTATTTTGATTTGGCTCGAACAAGCAGGAGCTTAGAGTTGTTCCATGTATAAAGATGGTTTGTTTTCACATTTAAAAGCGAAACGTTGTCGAGGCAGCTCCGCTAAAATTAATTTGTAGCGGCTTTTTTGTACTTAACTAAATTCGTGATCGGCGTCAGACACACAGGCTGCTGTTTCCTGCTTGTGTGCTTTCCTGATGTCACATCCGGGTGTGGAACACCGACACATTACGTTGAAAATCTTCTGTCGATCGATTTATGTATTTGATTGCTACATGTCATGCTTCGTATCTGAGAAATGGACCTGTCACAGCGGCAAGTATATTTGAATCGGTGTATAAAAACATGCTGTGCTGTTTATTTTGGCAAGGGTGGATGCGCCCCGCAATAAATTTGAAGAAACATGGCGCCCTGCATGTCAGGCAAGAACATTGGTTGGTTTGAAAACAGCATGAGCCAAGACAAATCATGAAACGATGGTAAAATCCTAAACAGCAAGATTGTTCCGCTTAGAAATTTCAGAAGATTTTTGAGATTTGACTTGATTGAATTTTGTCAAGTGAGACTTTTCAAGCTCACTTACCTAGCACTGCTTTTAACTGGTCATACCATATTTGTGTGATTAAAAACTGGGACGTTTCAGAACAACGAGCCTTATCAGATAAATGTGGTTCATATCCTACTTGGAGTATGAAGCTATTTTGGATTCCTATAGTTAAGACACCAAGAAAAACTAAAATAATGCATTTTACTACTGGACCAGGACCAGTTACCCGCTGCAATGACGTAACAATTACCTTCATATCTAACACAAAGAAACCAGAAAAAAACAAGATCGTCCACCACTCTTCAGCAAGATGGCTAAATAGACAAATCACACCATGCTAATATTCGTGTACGGCAGTGGTTCTCAACAATTCATGGTTTGTGGCCCCCTTCCAAAGACTTTCAGGCGTATAATTAATATTGTTACACTTGGGTTTTGCAATATCACGGCAGAGCTATGTAGTAAAGGCCTCTGCTCGTGTACCCCGGATAACCGCTCCGTGGCCCTCAAGGGGCGCTGAGGGCCCCGGCTGAGAAACCCTGGTGTAGAGCTATGCTGGCATGCCTAACCGGGACAAAACCTTTAAATCGGGTCTGTCCAGGTTAAAACGGGACAAATGGTATGCCTACTTTCAACTAACTTGATTTGTATTGGCAACCTCCATCAAAAGGTTCTTAAAGTATTCTAAAAGGGAACAAATGCAGTCAAAGTAAGTAAATAGTTTTCTTTAAGTTTTGCACCTCACATAAAGAGTTAGTAGGAGCAACATAACGGCAAAGTGATGGAAAGTATGATCAGACGCCTGGAAGAGATGAACACTGAAATGGACTTAGGTTGGAATGTATTAGGACTAAAGCAATTGTTTGTTTGGATTGGATCCACACTATCAAAAATCTAGGATCATGACCGGATTTGGACTATGTTTACGTCGGGGTGGTCCAACTACTTTTGACCTACGGGCTATTTTACAAAAACGTGACAAGTCGCGGGACACTTCCAACAAAATCTTGTATAACACATCACATTCACAAGATGTAAAATTGAAAAGGGAATATTGATGAGTTAAGTGGGTGTGTCATTAAAGTTATTGCACAATAGCAATAAACAATTTATTATAAATCTCTATCAGTGTGATACCTGCGGTTGAGGCTTCTCTGACACTGCCGTCCCTTCCAAAATACCAATATGTTAGTGCTAGCAGGTCGGAGACTATGGTCCGGCGTTACGTCTACCATCCGATTTCTGTTTTCAGATTTGATTTGTTTCATGGCAGAAAATTGGTGTACTCACGCATACGTATGTGCTGGCAAATGTCGAGCGCATTTTAGTGCGAAATCTTTGAGTTTGGGAAACGTATCTGTGCTGACTAATCTTTACAAGCTCTCTACAATAGTCTAACGCCGTTAATATTGTACATTATTATTAACAGATGTTGTGCTTGTTCTAATTAAATTGCCTACTGTAACACACATATAAAATTAAAACTGAGAAGGCTTGCAGACCTTAAAATTCTGTCCGCGGGCCACATGTGGCCCGCGAGCCTGTAGTTGGACCACGCTGGTTTACATAGATGAAATGCGGCGTTTTGCTGTTACAAAGCAGTGATTTGTAAACATTTTTGTGCTTCATTTCGACTTGTAATTCACGATTTTAAAATTTGCTTGGCTGTGGTTGAACCTGGAGTGGGTTTTAAAACTTTAGGACTGGACCTGGATCGTGAAATATGACAGCCCGGGCATCTTTGGCGCCTGGCGTAAAGGAATCACGTGAATACAACTGAATTCGTAGCTATTAACACATTTGTATTAATTAAAAAGCAAGCTTGATTTGACTGGTTTGTCTTTATCTATAATGCAAGAATTGCATCAGATTCAACCCTTTCTTCATTTCAACAATAATAAGTAAATGGACCGTGACGAAGGTAATGGTTGGTTGATGCGGTCAACACTTAGTAATCTTCCAAATTGTTATCACTTCCCCTTCATCTCCACTTGTTTGGAGAGTAAACAGAAATTTAAAAAAATATTGATAATGATCTCCGATAATTTGCTGAGCAAATGTGTTTTTCAAACTGACCGAAATTATTAAACTTTCTCATTGGCAGGAGAAAAAATGATTAAATGCCAATTAATATTGCATTGCCAACATTTCAATGTGTTGGAGAGACTTTCAATAGTTCAGTTTATTAAACTTAAGGCAAATTTCGTGTTCTATTTCAAAATTTTACGTCTCCATCCTTACAAGGTAATTGAATGCACTGCTGAAAAATGGCTGACGGAAAAGGTCTATTTTATATTTTTCATGACAACACAATCTTTGTATCAGCAACGAGTTACGAACTATATGACCCTACAAGGACATCATAACTTGAGTTTTGTTAGACTACTGATTGAAAACGTAGCAGTGGTTTCTTTGGTCACAATGACTAAAAATCAGTGCGTTTGGACACGCTTTGAACAATTAGAGTATAGCCACACCTCAGCATTTGAAAGAAAAAGCGACATTCATTCTAATGTTAAGTAATGCAATTTGTGTTTTTGTGCTTAGTGGAGGTTCCACTGTGCAAGATTGAAAGACATTGTCCTCCTTCACTGTACTGGGTTGTTATATTCATTCATTCCATTTACATAACAATACTTACTGTAGTTGCGGTTTTTGTTGACCTCATTGTTATGAATGGTTCCGAAAAATCTTCAAGTCCAAATGCTCGTTATATATCTGTTCGGCTTAACTTGCGAGGAAGCATTGTCCCACAATAACATCAGTTATTGAACAAAATTTGCTCTCGAGATCACAATTCAGAGTTTGGTGATATTTCAAGACGATTTCTTGTCACGTGTACAAGCATTATTAGCATTGGTCAGGATTAAAGACATTTTTTGTGAAATTTTCAAAAATTCAAGTAACCTGCTTAGCTGGTGCCGTGCGCATCCAAACCGTCTGTTTCGTAATGATCACAAAATGGCGGAATTTGACTAATACTGCTTGATTGGCGTCAGCGGCAACTGTAAACATCACAACGTGCAGACCAGAAATTTCTGCTGAACCTTTTTCACGAAAACGCATTTCATCGAAAGTCGTTTGGCCGTCGCGCCATATTTCACGAAGCTCGGGAGCTTTCGTAGCTCCCAACACGAAACTGATATCTCGGAGTAGAGAAAAGAGATGGTGGTATCTTTGCTGAGCGTGAATGTATGATCAGAGTGCGGTAGGTGTATTAGCAAGTAGCTGTGCATGTTTGTATGACATGCATAAAAACCTTCAACACCTTCGGTAGTGATGTACGTTTAAAATTATTCAACAAATTTTGCAAAATTTTCCATCCAAACAAAATGTACGAGTTTTCACATGAACCTGGGCCGGAGGTCCACTGGGTGGCCGGAGAGGGTTTCGCTTAAAGAGCTGGCGCATCTTTCAAACTTTTGTGTGAGTATTTTCACCGTCCACTTCTGTTTTGTGCATGATCTTTCAAACGCGAAAAGCACAAAAATTTCTTGGGTAACAAGCTACAACAACAACAAATACCTTCACCACGGTACAGAAGCATTTACATCGGATGAAGTGCGCAGGAGGTCTTTTGCAATGCGCATGACAAGAATACCTTTCATGAAAAATTAAAATATGGTTTGGTGTGTATTTCAATTGCGCTTAAACTCATGATCGGTTTTCAGCGCGTAATAGCTTTGGTTCAAGTTGACCTTGCTCATTGAGCGGCTGCACATAGCACGAAAAAGTTAATTAGGCGAAGTTCGACAAAACCGACGCTATGACGGTGCAGCATTAGTTAGATTTGCCTGCCAGCTTTGTATCGCGTAAGATGCTCCCGGCAGATAATTCTGACTGCGCCTAATTAGATTTCATGGCTTTTGCCGAGATTTTATCCAGCTAAGCTCATTTCTCAAGGTCAAATGGAAAGAGCAAAGGTTTTGTTTGTTGTTGGCACCCACGCAAATGCTGTGGTTGCCACTTCGACGTCAATCGAGTGCTTACCCATTCGAGGCGAAGAGACTGATTCGTCACGTTGGCAAAAGTTGAATGCAAAAGCTCCTGCTACTCGCACCAACGTCCGGTCCGCAAGTGTTTCGAAATCATGCGTCTGCATTTTCTGCTGCACCTTCGGCATATGGACAAAAGGAGATAGATGGATTCCGTGTGTCTGGAAGGCGAACGTATTTGTAATGACACCATTATAGAAAATCGATACCGAAAAGGATTCCAGGTGCCAGGTCATTGTGGAGTTTTCCAATCAGCGTATCCTCATCCCTAAGATTACTAAAGAGCAAATTACATACTTTGCGATTGGCATGAAGCTGAACACCAGCAAGTATTTTCGGCATACCTTTTTCATAAAGATTTGCTTTTTGCCGCTAAATGTTGGGTTAACCTTCATTAGTATACACGATTCTGCCATGTTTGTTTTTGAGGCGGTTGCTTTGCAGACATTAAGTGCTTAGACCACCATACTTTTCCGAATTAAGCTTGTCACAAACAAGGGAACTGTCAGGGCAAAACCTGATTGGAAATCTGGGAGGAAAAGCGTCAATATGTTGGGTTTATTGTCAAAAATGTGAGGGTGTGGTCATCATATAGTTGTTCGTCTGCACAATTCGAGTAAAGCAGATATTGAAATTAAATATAATTATACTTTGCAGTTGTACACGTTCAACGAGTCAAGTTCAAGCACTTTGTTTGAATTAACAGAAACTATTAACTTCAAGGTGAAAGTTGACAGCATGTTTCAGCTGACTCAGATGACAAGAACTCAATAGCAAGCATCAGTGGACGCACAGGAATGTGCCTTTATTTATACGAATAGGGTGCAGCAAATTACCTCCAATTAAACTCCTGAATCAGTGATGTAGCTAGCCCAAAAATTTTGGGCGGGTCTAAAAAGTTTGGGGGCGCAATTTTTTTTATTTTAGGCGACCAACAGTGTTTTGTATGGGATACCGCCTCTCAAAGCACAGAACGACTGGATATTCTGAAAAGAGCGAAAAGGGGGTGAACAAAACAAAGGGAGCGATAGGGGAGCGAAACAACACAAAGGGGGCGAAAACGCTCAACCACTAATCGATCACTGAGTTTACTTTAACGATCATTGACTTAACTTCGGCTGTGGTCTTAATGCTCTCAAAGCAAAAAAACGCTTGTTGATTCATAAGCGAGGTGATCTACGACTGTACCTCACTAAAATGTCTCCCAATATATCGAAGGTTTGTGAAGGCCGCCAAGCGCATCCACCACACTGAACTGGAGACCATGGTATAAACCGATTTATTTGAATTCAATTCTTTAAAAATACAACCTTGTGTTTGCTTTATCAGGCTTGGGGGCCGACAACGATGTATCGAGAGTGAAAAGGGGCCGATGGAACAAAAAAGTTTGAGAAACACTGCCTTAGATGGAGTGAGTATTTGTATCGCATCTGAAGGACTGCGCGAATAAATAAAATGTCGAGCTAATGCTGCATAAACTACTGTAAAACAATTTAAACTAAACTATTTAACACAAGCCAAAAGGTTTTCAAATGTCTTTTTCAAAACGCTTAAATGTCAACAAAATGTATGAATCTCTTCCACAAAAAATATAATGGTTTTATTTGCAACAACTTAAACAGCGAAGTGAGATATACGGGTTGGAATTCTTTGATAATACGTATTTCTCTTTCTATCGTCTTATTATTGCCTATCAGTTAACACACAGAACAGATGTAAACAAAAATACAGCAAGCTGGCGAAAAAAGTGTTTTCTATCCACAATCTGTCAAATAGACTGTGGAGCTGTTTTTGAACTAAGGTTCGCTACGTATGTAGAAGGAGGCGAAGACAAAACAATGTTAACTTGAGGTAAAGTCTTATAGAGTTAGCCAAAGCTGTGATCGCATGTTTGTAAGTAGCGAAGTTTCACAGATCTTCGCATCTAAATCCAGGGTGATGAAAGCTATTAGTTTTTCCTTTGCACTGATTCCTCAACAAGCCATACAAGCAAAAATGACTGAACTTTCGCAGCCAAGGAATACGCCAACATGTCTTTTATTTCGTCACTATTGGTCAAACCTGCAATTCGAGCCACGTTTTTTCTGGTGGAGCATCGAGGCTTTTGCAAAGTTGTAATTTTACCGCATCGCTGGCAAATGATCCAGACTCTGCCGTCACATTGATCGTTGCGTTTCCCTGTTTGTTCTTTACGAACGTCACACCGCGTAAATCACACTTAAGCAGGAAAAGGTTCTGATGTCAAGAAAGCCGCTTCCTGCGGCCTTGCGAATTTACTTCTCCAAGATCAAGACCGATCAGACTAACATCTAGGTAGAGTTTTGCCTCCCATCAATATTAAATGGGAAGGATACCGTGCTGCAAGAGAAAACATTCTAATGTGCCCGCGCATTGCAATTACCTTTTATCACTTAACAGGTGAGGTGCGCGACTCCGCAAGCGCGTCGAAGTTGCGCCTGCCACCCAGGACACTAAAAAGCCTAGAAATTCGTTCCTGAAGGTTTCTTCGTTGTGGCACCCGTGTTATGATCTGGATGTTCTTTAGTTTTTACCTTAGGATTACGTTCCCAGCGTTAGCGCTTGATACGTCGTTCGCAAGGCAAGTTACATACTGTTTCATAATTGATGCCGGCTTAGAAGGGCACGCGAACGGAGCAACGCCTCCGTCAGTAGTACCTACGCACATCAGACGATTTGCGGTTGGATATGCCACACAATTGGGCAGATTTCCTCGGAATAATTGTCTTTATGTTCATGTCCGCGTTTCTTTCTCACCAAGTAATGTAGTCGCGTTGTAAACCGCTAAACACGAACAAGTTATCAGCAAGGGCAAGAAACATTTTAGGTATGCAGGAACGACAAGGAAGAGAGTCTAAATTGTTTCTGGACAAGACCAGTGGAGACTAAACGACTTGTCGATTTCTGGACATCGACATTTATGTCCACACCGGTGTGCATGACAATAATTTTTTTTGGCGGCGTTTGGCAATGCCCTAACAAGGCAAGTGACCGAATGATTACGCTGTCAACATGCCTAAGCAATGAGCATTTGAGCTCTGGCCGCGAGTGTTGTGTCGTGTTTCCTTAGAAAGGTTTGAAAATTAAAAATGGTGATGAGACGTAAAACCGATTTGCGGTTAGAAAGGCACCACACATATCGCACCTAATGCAAAAGCTCGTAGACGATAACTTCGTCTGTTTGAGTTTTGCGTCACATCAAGTAATTAATCCTTGAGAACCGCTTCATCACATTTTTTGTGTCTTTTTAATCGATTCGCACTCCCAAAAAGGCACATGATTTCTGAATGTGTAATCGTGCAGTGGCTTTGCCTAAGTCTATGACCTTGCTTGGCCATTTTTATAAATTTTCCAGGTTTACAGGCATGAGGACAACACACTGAACATATTAAAAGTAACGTAATTGAAAACTGCTGATTTTTTATTTACCTGGTTTGTTTCCTTAAAGTAAGCTCGCGTCCGAAAAGCAAGCTGAGCAGCATTACCATTCGTAGAAATCTTATTGTAATGGCCGCAAGCAACATTTATGATGACAAAAATCTCAGGATTAAAACAAACAAGTGAAATTCTAAAACTGCGTTATGTATGAATAATCGCAAAAGCATCGAAAGAATCATTGAATCAAAATTTTCGCAATGCGAAGACACTGAACTGAGGAAAAAGTACACAAGTGCATACCAAGTGCTTTGCTTATTGTCATGTTGACAACAGCTTCGCGTCCACTGGACCATGCTAGAGTTGCCACAACTGAGTCACATTTGAAACAGATAAATTTTCAGCGCCACATATATAACCCACGCGATGAGAACCAGACATTGTTATTTATGGGACCTTTATTTGTATTTTATATTACATGTACATGATTCTCTTCTTTCAAATGCGTTATTTTTAAGGCCTGTTTAAAGATCAATATTACAATTTGCATGGTGGAGACAGTTTATTTTGTTCATTGTTTGCAAGCGCATTACTTGAAATACGTAGTTCCAACCCAGTGTTTCCCAACCTTTTTAGGATTTGGACTATTTTCGGACCAGTATAAATCTTCGCGGACTCAAGATAGACTAAGAGTAAGAGAATAATACAAACACAACTTTTAGCAAAGTTGGTTTATGGCCCACATTCACAACTTTCAATAAGAATCAGGTCCCTGAGTTTTTTCACAAGTTTGTCGAAATAAGGGCCTGTGGTCATCAACACACACCTGTACCAACACGAACGTCGACTGTTTGCCTCTAATGCTTGCGGACTCATCCAGAGCCTTCCGCGGACTCGGGTTGGGAAACACTGTTCTAACCTATTGCTATACGGGTCTTATCAAATGTACAAGTTGCCGTCGTTGCTTTACGAGAGGGAGCAGAGGGTTGCAAATGCCCTGAATGAACCGAAGTGCAATTTCCAGTTTGAAGGATGCGATTGAAGCGATCTTTGACTTTACGCTTAGGTTGCCAGAATAGACCCTATCCGCTGGTGCCGCAAGCATTCGCGACACACGGCGTTGTAGATACTGAACTCGGGTCTTTTCTTGCGCGGAGCGTGTTTCTCTGAAGCATCTAAAGTAAGCGGTGTCTGTGCTGCAATCTTGCATAAGATTTTGTGCTGGCCATGCTTTCTGGCGAAACCGGAACAACTTGAGCCATTTGTAAGGAGGATTGTCAGCATCTACCAATGGCAACGTACTGTTAACAAGATAACAGTGAATATTTTATTGGATGAAAAGGGGAAACAGACGCATGACCTCGAACCCATTAGAAGCAACAAGTGACCCTCGCTCCTAGCACATGGCTTGGCCCACGCGAACGTATAAAACGCAAATAAAAATCACGGATTTGAGGGCAGACATGCATTTTGGTCAAGAGAACAGAATAAAATTATACACCTTGGTCGGGAAGCAAAAATTGCATCCATTGGTTGATCTCAGAAAGAAAAACGCTGCCGTGTAACTTAATGGGCACATATTAAACACAAAGATGCAAGTGTAAACGCCAGGGCGCTTACACAGAAGCGCGTTAAGAAGCGCGCACCGCGCAGTGGGAAGCGCGCAACCTCAACAGTCAAAGGCATAACATCCCCCGATGGTTCAAAAACCATCGGAAAGCTTCGTTTGGCCAACAGCTAGCGGCGAAGCAAACAGACTCAAATCAAGAAATTAAAAAGGACAATGGTGGCCAAGTAACAGACAGAGGTGGTTGCACTTCTATTAAAGGCCTTTGCACTGCCATTTGCTTGTTTTAACAATTACTTGTTTTGCTGACTGAAACAACAGTTGACTGGCTGCAGGCAGTGATGTAGAGCAATAAAATAATGCATTTATTTCACGTCTCCGTTTCCCAACGTTAACCGACGTTAAAACATCGAATGGAAATATTGTTAGGTCTTATTGTTGGCTCTTTCTGATTCGCAGGTATTTCGAAAACAACGTATGCTACATGGAACTCCTGAGTTTAAGCCTAAAATCGTGTGTTAAGTTGTAGGTTGGTCAGAGGAGGATTTTCGGATATACAGAATGCCGGAAAGTTTTTGCATTTATCAACGTGGAAAAAGAAGCTCACTTGAAGTTGATATTTCCATTTGACCTTCATCATGCTGAAAAATCAAGGCGATGAGAAGGCGTTGCAAACTATTTCGACGCTTCTTGAAAACGGAAAGCTGTGCGTTACATAACTTCATACATTTCCCGGAACAATGCTTAATCATTGCATGTTGAATGTTTTGTGGCATCGTTTCGAAATGTGAGGTTGCAGCAATTTCGTTTGTACCGCGTGCGAGTGCGTCTGCAATCACGAGGCAAAGTTCACGGTTAAGTACGTTGAGTCTTGTGCCGGTACCAAAATAAACAGCCACATCACTCTGCGATAAAGCTGGCCAGTCAGCATCTAAGACGTGCAAAAAGCCAGTTGGATCCCACCTTCAAAACCGTTGGGTTTTCTAGAACCCGCAAGCCATTGTGTTCCAGCAATTTTGCCGGTCATTAAAGAAGACACACTGCGTAAAAATCCGTCCAGGCTTTTTTCGCGTTAAACTGCCGTAGATAACTGTCGTTGCCCGTGGCGAGTAGGGCAGCCAGTTCGACACTTCGCTTTGTGACAATGTGTGTAACGATTAAGGCCAATTTGCGGTCACATGAGGCTTCCTCGCACGATTAAGTGCTTAACAGTGGCGCCACCTCTCGCCGGCGACGGTCGTGACCTTACAAGCAGACTTGTCAAAGACTTAGACCAACCGCGTGTTTTTTGTTAAAAGCTCCTCTAACGTTATTTATTTGAATTCAAAGACCGCGCGCAGACACACGGCGACCACCGTGAGCCAGGCGTTTGTCGTCGACCGGCGCAGGTCTTCGTTCGACGTCTTGTTTCTTCCTGCGCTTCAAAAATATTTTGAGAAAGATACCAGGAGCGGTTCAGATGTGGACTTCGTGGTGCAAGCTGCACGTGACGTAAGGAAATCGTTACGTCATGTTATCGAAAAAGCACACGTCCCGCCTGGCGCTTTCCAGGTGACGGCGGAGCTGCTTTAATGCGTCCACAGGCAAGCGTAAATTATCTCCAAACATCAAATTACTTTTTCATGTAAGAGATTGAAAAATTCCATAAGATAAAATTACAAGGTTCACTGCGACAGTTAACGCTTGGACAAGACGGAGGCACCCCACCCAAGTATCGAGCTCACGGTAATTAAAAGTAAATGTTGCGATCAATGAATGTTTTCATCGTTCTAATGAAGTCTCAGCGCATAATGGAAGGAAGACATCATTAAAAAACGGGTTATCAGCTACGTCAATATTAAGAAACTTTAAGTACGTAACGTGATGAAACTGCAGTGCTACTGAAACAGTTTTTGTGTGTTTATTCTTTAGCTTCCACCCAGGATGTTCGCCCCATTTTTTCACGAGGGATGAGTTATAGAATTTTCTTGTCAAGAGCCAAATAAATAAAACCTTACGATGTACAAATATTTAAAGAATGATACATGCAGAAGTGCGCAAAATCCAGGAGAACACCTTCCCCCTTGCCGCCCCTTGTCTACGGCCGTGCTTCACAACCGTTTTTGCTACGCAATGGACTTTAGCCGGTCACGCTATCATAAAAAATGCTTCGGCCTTATTATTTCGCTGTCTGTTGAGCAAAATTTCGTAGTAAAGCTTTAGACACTGCTATTTAAATCCAAGAAGACATTGGCTTCTGTGGAAGCTTTAACTGCTTTTCGATGCCATGAGAAATTGCGTGTAAGGAGGTCCTTTCACGAAATTTTGAAAAATTAGGTCGAAGGAGGTCCTTACGGTGAATAGTTTGTATGGTGCAAATAGCGAAATTTAGTTAAGTATATGAAATTGGTGAAATTAAGAATACTGTTTCTAAGAAGGGTGACACTGGATTATTTTGAAACCTAAGAATTTAGCATCAAAACCTTATACTGTATACCCCAAAACATCACATCCAAAATAGAGCCACTGTCTGGGTATCTGGCGCTCTAGACAAGTCCTTTATTTAAAACTAATTTTGCAATCCACTTCAACGCTTGTACGGGATTTACAACGTCCCGGCGTTTTCAACAAGGTTGTCTCTTTCTTACCTGCCAAACATCATCAGCACTGCTTCCTATACGTTTGTAATAAGTCATATTGCTTGGTTTCATACACAATCTTCTGTGTTACATAGCCTTGCTGTTTAACCATTTGCGATGGCACCAAACATGACAGCTTACTTCACACTCACAATTCGATGGATGTCACCAAGAACCAATCAGTGAGAAGACTATTTTTCGTTAAAACCAATCGTTTCAACTCACGTCAAATGCTGCTTGTAGTGTTGTTTGCCTTATTCTTTCAATTGCAGTGAAAATCCTCTGTATTTTTTTGGGATTTCCTGGAATTCGATACCGGCAAGTAATGCTATATACTGTGCCACTGCAAATCGCAGGAAAAAATCTGGGTGGAAGCAAGGATATTACGTCATGTTGACTGTTACGTGTTTTTCACATTTGTGTCGGTGGTGTGCTGCAAACATGTCTATACACATCGGACTTGTATTATTGGAATACCTGTGGTTCGATTATAATGCAGCAAGAATCTTGCAAATTTGAAAGTGAAATACATACCCTAAGTATACACCAACTGCTTTGTCGCGTTTATACTGCGCTTTTGATCAACTTCAAATTAAACTTTGTTTGTTGCGTTACGCAACTACTATGTATGCCAACTTCTGCACAAACACAGTATGGATCCGTGGGCGTCGAAAGGGGGCAAGGAGGTGCCAAAGGCCCCCTGGAATTTGAACTTTTCAGCAAAAACGGTTGTTTTCTTAGTTTTGAGTGGGAAAAAACAAATTTCACCACTTTTTCTTCCCTGGAAAACCCCCCCAGTGCTCCGCACTGGAAAAAATCCTTCCAACCGCCCATGTATGGGTCGAAGAACAACAAGACTGATAGCACGCAACAGGATTTTGAGAAAGACTGCCTGGACGGTCGCCATATTTGCAAGCTTGTCCTAATGAGTTGCAAGAAAATTATTTGATGTTAAACGTTTTCAGATGTTAAGCCATTATTCCAAAGATAGCTGAAGTCGAAAGCAAATATAAAATGAACTACAAAACTAATTGTGTATTTCGTCTGGCCGCAGTTGTGTGGAGCGATTTTTTTTAACGCAAGTAATTTTTCATTGACTGCCATTCAGTTTTTTCGGCTAATGTAGACAATGTCGGGATTTGTAAAACACCTATTTCTGAAAAAAGTTTGCTTAGTTCTGTCAAGACCAAAGTTCAGAATAGTATGATGCAAATTATTTTTCTGAAAAGCGTGAACAAGCTTTTTGGGGAAATTAGCTTGGGGCAGCAATCCGTATTGAGTAGCGTTGGTACGTGTTACTGAGGTCAACACTGAAACAGAGTTTGAAAAGTTGTTTTCTTAATTTCAGATGCTGTGCCTTGCTCAGGAAAACAACAAAGTCAATGACACAACCAACAAACATCTTCGCCATGCAACTTTACATTCAATCGCTTTCAGCTGCAGGTTGCTAGAAGGGCGTAAGTCAGTAGTTCAGGGTTCTGTTTCGCCTCCTTTCCGTATAAAATACTAATCGGTCCAACTCATCACACATGCACGAGGTGTTCAGCCGCTGGTAGCAAATCTGCAAGCTGTTTCTCCCTCGCCGTGTAAGCAGAGAAGTAATCCACGCTACGGCAGAGCAATTATCCACCGGTTGGCCACCTGATCTGTTGGTTAATTGTTGGCATAAGAAAGGATGTTCGTGTTGTTTTTCCTGCATTGTCAGTTACTCTATGGACATAACCACAGGCAAAAATGGTACTCTAGTTGTTCAGAAACAACAAGCCGCTTAGCAGCACTTGGCAAACAAAACTAATTTTGCAATCCACTTCAACGCTTCTACGGGATTTACAACGTCCCGGCGTTTTCAACAAGGGTGTCTCTTTCTTACCTGCCAAACATCATCAGCACTGCTTCCTATACGTTTGTAATAAGTCATATTGCTTGGTTTCATACATAATCTTCTGTGTCACGTAGCCTTGCTGTTTAACCATTTGCGATGGCACCAAACATGACAGCTTGCTTCACACTCACAATTCGATGGATGGCGCCAAAGAACCAATCAGTGAGAAGACTATTTTTCGTTAAAACCAATCGTTTCAACTCACGTCAAATGCTGCTTGTAGTGTTGTTTGCCTTATTCTTTCAATTGCAGTGAAAATCCTCTGTATTTTTTTGGG
>Ga0210059_1000174_pt1 | contig 66595 bp, 46 predicted proteins | sample Ectturendosymbi2_FD_188042 | JGI IMG/M metagenome (GOLD analysis project Ga0210059, IMG submission 188042) | Ecteinascidia turbinata endosymbiont from Florida, USA - Sample 2 (SPAdes) (version 2) | ecosystem: Host-associated > Tunicates > Ascidians > Unclassified | place: Key West, Florida... | reverse complement strand
TCATCCTCACTTCGCTCTGCTCCCCCCAAGAGGTAGGCGCGTACACGCCCTTTTTGCCAGGCTGATAGAACAAGGGAGGACCGCCAGCGATGTCGTCCATCGGCTCCGGATCGCCTTCATCTGCAAAAAAACAACGGAGTTACCATGACGACTGAGCAGGACGCACTGTGGTTGGTGGAAAACACGGTCCCGTCAATAGGAAGGTGGCGTTCGATTGTGACGTAACAGTCGCTACACACATTAAATCTGGCTTGGAATTTTCGGCGTACATTAAACTTCCACTAAGAAGGGGGACATGGTCAATGCGTCTTGAAAACACGAAAAAGCTGCTTTTTCCGATAATTTGAAGCGCCAGCGTAGTCTGTTTGACGGAACGACATGAAGATTGACGACCACCATCATTATCTTATTTCAACCTTCTTGGCAACAATCGTGAAACTTGTAATATATACCGTAAACGCACGAAGTAGGAACTGAAATCTTTCTATGCACCGCAAGGTATAAGTTACTCAACCAAATCCAATTCTCCGTAAAAACTACATCTGGTTTTTCACGGGATTACAAATCGTAATAACAAACACTGAGAATTAAGGATTTTCATCAGTTTTTTCAATTAACGTACAACCAACCGCAGGCAGTTTATTAGAAAAAAATTGATAGAACCAGGCACCCTTTCAAATGCGTATAAACCCATTTTATCGCCGTCTTTTTTCTGAATTCGATCAAGTTAAGAGACGAAACCGATCTCATGCGGGAGAGCTCCGACCTTTTTCGCCTTTGCAAGTAGAATCGTCTGCTTTTTCCGCCGCCTCCTGCCGGGTTTCCCCGGGCGAGCCACCGCTCTCGGCGGGCTCCTCTCCGTTGTAGCCGCTGTTCATGAGCTGATCGACCGCTTCGAAGACGCGGTCGTGAAGCGCTCGCTCGCTGCGCAGGAGGAGGAGCAGCTCGTACGCGGGCAGCCCTGCGCAGTGTCGAAACGTGACGTGAAGCGTCAGGTCGATCGAGACATTAGCGGAAAAGAGAATGTGCAAAATTAGCAAAAAAAACGCTTTGCCGGGTGGGTTTTTCTTATTGGGTCGGTTAAGATCAGCTTTGCACACGGACAGGACGTTACAGAACACTTGAATTTAAAAGAAAATCAAAAAACGCAAAACCAGAAGCAGATTTGTTTTATCCACCCCTATGAACGGATTATTTAAAGCTCTTATTGACTCAGACATCAATCCAACGTCTGGCCAATCCTAGGCTTTGCACACTCACAAACGACCGACTCACTACGATGACAAGCTTATGTTTTTACAGCACGGTATAGCTTATGTTGTGCAGCTGCAGCCGGATCGCTCAGAAAACATAAGCCGGTGAACGCTGGCAATCTATCGCAAAAACGTCCATTCAAACTGCGCTCGACTCACCAAGCAGCATTCCAGTTATCTTGGGCGCCAGGGCCGGATGCAGGGCCGACACCTTCGGGAAGAGTCGCTCGCCAATCGCTTGCTTGCTTCGGTCGAGCGACGATTGACTTCCTTCTGGGCAAACATGCGTCCGGTTGTTCGAAAACCTCTTTTACGACGCGCAGGAACGCATGCAAATCACTCAAACCCCACCTATTCCCGCTGCAGAGCTCAAAAACTGCATGTGTAAAAACATTAAAGACATACGGTGTGCTTTTAAAAAATAGCTTTATCATTAAGAAATTTCCGCGATTTTCCTTTTTTATGCCAATATATGAAAGTTTGGGTGGGTGTTTAAAGACATTTCTTCGGAAAATACTGTACTGTGTCTGTCCTCAGTGTGGTCACTTGGACTACTTGTGTGATAATTTAACAACGTGATTTCTTGAAAATATCTGCAGCCATTTGATAATGAGCCAACAGAGGAAACGCTGAACTCTTGGCCGATTTGATTCAGATTGATGTGTTTCGAGGAATAATACGTTTCTGAGCATAGGATTTCTTTACCTAATGTGTCATGAGCATAATAGGCTGTTGCTGCTTTAATTCAAACGCCTGCAACATATTTATGTAAAAACGTTTTTTGCACAAATCAAGTCAGACAAAGAGAAAATCCAAACTTCTAGCTCTTGAATGTGGGGTGCAATCGACGAAGAACCAACTTAACGTTGTGACCAAATTGCCGCCAAAAGCAAGAACAAAGAAACCGCTGAAGTCATGATTTTATGAAACTTCGTTGTTCTGTTTCAATATTAGGCTCGTTTCTGTGTGTGATTGCATGCGAGAATCTCGGTCCAACATAATGCATTTTCTGGTGTTGTGTGGAAAAGGGCTGTCCAAATAGTGGTTGGTGAGCTACGAAAGGTATTCGAGCACTGGTTGGACAAACACGCTCTTTCCCTATCTTGAAATCAAATCATAGTAGAAGCATATCTCTACCACCACATCTAGGGTTTCCTGCGCCCGGAGACAAAGTCAATCCTGGCGCCCCCCATTCAGTCTGTTAATGGCAGTATAGATGCGAAGAGTGAGTTGGGAGTAGGGGCGTGGAAAGTTTACACGGGCTCCACGCACGGTTATGCTTCTGGAAGCGTTTGACAACTTCATAGAAACGTGACGTGGTTTTCTAGCGCGCTGACGTCATTGAGGTGATGTCAGGACCTTTGAAATTGATATTAATTCCTCGCATAGTTAAGAATTTAATCGTTTGTGTGAAGCTACGCTCCACAGGTCACGGCTGAATGTTCAAACCATTGTATTGCAACGTTGCTTTGGATACAACACCCTGTAAAGTTAACAGAAAATAAACGAAATACTGCGATGTAATGCTTTACGTGCATTGAAAGACCAAGCTTCCTTGACTTCGCTGCAAAGGTATCGATTATTCTTTAAAAATTTATGCTATCGATGACCTCCTGCTCCACACTCATCAAAGCCAAGGCTGACAGTCTATGGATGATCTCAGGTAGGACGAGATAAGTCTAAACTTTCCAAAAGTCCTTTCAAAACTGGCAATGGACATTGCAACTGTCAGTAAGATCTGAAGGCAAAGCTCAAGAATACTGCAGGTACAGGTTTCATCTTCGCTCTAATAACCTGCGCAGCTGCATCAATTCACTGTGAACGCTGCATCCCGTCCCATTGTGACGCAACTGTGGATTGAAACTGACGTCAACAAGCTCCCAACCTGGTAATCTGAAAGCATTGTGACACAGCCGTGAGTCAAACCACATGCGACGCTGATTGCTGTTGACGGAAGCTCCGCCTTTGAAACGTCACCCAGGTTCGCAACTGCTCGCTTTGCAAACCTTGGTGATCTTGATGAGATTTCGCAACTTGGCAGCAGTCGCTACCATTTGACATTTCGTAAATCTATTAACTAATAATTATTAGCACCCGTTGACATTTCGTAATATTCCGAGGGCAGGTGTCTCCCCTAGTTACGCCAGTGACCACGACCAACCGCAATTTTTTCCACCTAAATCAAACCGAATGAGTGGAAGCGTTCATCCGATCCAGTGCTCTCACGTTGCTACCGAATGCCATCATTCCAAGTAAACCGGTCCTATAAAAAATGGCAGTGATGGAACTTCAGCACCCGATATGGACTGCGTTGTTTCGATAAAAACCTATAGCATGTGGACAATTTGTGGGTGCTCGTGTTGCCATCTCGCCACCTTTATTTCGGAGACACTGCTGTTGGCGAGACACTGCCGCATTCAGCAGCTAGGGTCCAACGTGCCGCCCGCAGTCCTGTACCTTGATTACGGTGGAGAGTGTGGTTCTTGTTGCCAGACTTATGATATGCTTTATTCTGTAAGATGTCAGTTGCGACTTTTGCTGGTTACAGCCTGGACTAGCGTACCCGGGTCTCTTCAATAGGTTTCGTGTGTTGCATAGCAAATTACCTCTGGACGGCTTCGAGTAGTAAGGGGCAACAGATGTCGACATGGGGGTCATGGAGGCCCCAGACGAAAAACCCCTTCGACCACCCCTGTCGCGAAAGCGAGACGTGAGGAAGGAACGCAAGTTGATGTTTCCTCCGGAATTCGGGCCGGAACTGGAATCTGCAAAAAATGGCCTTTAACTTGGTTTGAGCGAAACTTTCAGGCTGGCAAGGCACAGGGAGAAAATACTGACATTGAAAACGTCCCATGAAAGGTTTTTCTTAGCGAGAACAACTACTGCAGTTTTGCAACGAAGGAAAACAATATTTTCCAAGTGCTTCAAGGTTTCCAATGCATTAGATTCATGAGAGATCGCAAGTAAAAAAATATGTGATTCTGTCCTATTTTCTTTCTCTTCAACAGTAATGGTGAACTCAAGACGAAACAAAAGGACGATGAATATTCCGGAATTAAACATCAGCGCTCTGGTATTCAGTGCGAAACAATAGCGTTCAGGTCGGCACCGAAGCAGAACCGTTGTCCAGCAGCTCACTTGATCTGTCGCCGCTTCGCTTGTACATGTGGGCGACGAGGCTCTTGACCGAGGAAGCCTTCTTGTCCGAGTCGGGAAGCACGCCGGTCAAGTTGGGCAGCTGTTCGTTGGACAGCAGGGACTCGCAGATGGCGGTGTAGAAGCTGCGCGCGACCCCGGTGCCTTCGCCGGGCTCGTCCTTGAACATCACCTTCACCTGGGAAGGCAACAGCGGCGTTCAGTTCGGGCCAAAGCGCGCGTTGTTGATGTATAGAGCGGCAACGGTCGCTACTGAACGTTACGTGCGAGCGACGTCACAAAATTCCACTCCTCGGGCAGCGCGACTATCGGGTAAACGTCACCATGACCTCACAATACTTTCCGCCCCCGTAACGGTGTGATCTGTGCAGCGACCCTGGTTTGTTTGATTCGCAAGAATGCCAAGGCAGCGTTTGCATTGATTGATAAACGCTACTGGTTTGTTCATCTTTATCAACATTGACTTCAATGTTTTGTCACTTTGGAAAACTTCAAGCGATTAATATCTTTGGCGACAGCTTGAGCAAGAAAATACAATAAAATCACACGCTTCACTAGATAAGCTTGTGAATCCTTTAAGAGCAAAGGGAACAAACCAGTTGCAGAAAACCAGTAAAAAAGAGTCGGTCACAAAAACAAAGGAAGGCCTGGGTGGTTTGGCATTATTACATCATTGACATCTTCCGTTTCGTTCAGCACCGACTCACCCTGAGCACCGCCATCGGTTGCCGCGATCCGCTCTTTCGCTTGCAATGCTTGTTCAGCTGCTTGAAGGTCTGCTGGATGAGGGCGTCACGTGACCTTTCGACGTTCAGCTGCAGATCGAGCGTTTGCGCGGTCCGAAGCTTCTCCATGTCTTTGCGGAACTTGGCTTCGCAAACCTGACGCCGAGATTTTAGCACCAGTGAACGAAAGCTTTTCGTTTACCCCCCCCAGCCCCGCTTTTTGGATGCAAACCGAAAAAATGTCGATGAACACTCAGGAACCAATCTGACATGCAAAACGCGACAATCGCGCGCGCGTATCAGAACGTCTCTGTCGTTTAACACAGATCTAGTATCAAATTCACGACGCACTCTATTAAAACAAAGAGACAAATAAAACAAAGGCGCTACGGAAAAAAAAACGCAACGCATCGAGGCCGAACTAAACTGCGTAGCATAGGTCGCCTGCACTTGACCTTTTAGATCTCAGCAAAAATACTTTACATCTGACCAAAAAATTGAAAATGTTGTTTAATGAAAAAATCCGAACGATCTACTTCGAATCGAACGCAACAACGTCCGTGGTTTGGTCGCACGACTCCCTCGCACTAACCGCGACGTTGACGCAACAGAGAAATATCTTTTGACACGAACCTCGAATCCACCCAACTCTTGTAATATCGACCTGGGCTCCGCGCCAACGTCTTCCAGAAAGACTTGACTGAAAAGTTCGAGCGTCAACCAACATCTTCCCAAAATCGACTCCACTGTGACTCTGCTGGAAACCTGTCGAGAGAGTTTCTTTAAACGTCTACACCGGTGGTTCCTACGGGGGGGAAGCCCCAGAGAGGAGATATTTGATTTTTAATGGGGCATTGAGGTCATTGACAGGGTTTGGATCCAAATTTTCAAATTTAATTTTAAAAAAATTCTTCGCGTTAGTAAAAGCATATCGTTTGAAGTTTTTAGAAATTAGGTATCGCCACATGGGGGCAATCAGGATCTTAGAGGTGATTTGGTGGGGGCACGGGCAAGAAAGGTTGGAGCGACTGGTCTACAGTACAGCGGGTGAAAACAGGAACAAGCCCCTCTCGTTTCTTGACAAAGTCAGCGCGCTCGTGACAAAAGAGAAAAGTAGTCGTGACGTCACTAGCATAAATCAACCCAGTTGCAGGACTGGTTGGCACAGGCCATGGTTTTGGTCGCAATCAAAAGTATTCAGAAAAACACACGGCAAGACGCGAAACCTGGTTGCTGGCCGCTGCCTTCTCGTCTTTGCTGGGACTGTCGGCGTCAACGGTGACTGTCGCTGCAGGAGCGGGCGGTGGTTCCCCGGTGGTGGAGTCCTCTGAAACGAGTTGGAACGACGTCACTGATCGTGACGTTTACAGGTGCGACGTAGACAAACGGATGATGAACAAACGACGCCTTTTCAAACAAAATTCAGCGAGGTGTGGGTTGCCACGCACCGTATCGTTAAAGAACGCAATGCGTTACTTCCCACATCGCGATGATACTATCCGCAGTATACCAGACACAAGCAGACTCGTCCGAACAAGCTTCTCATCATCACCCTGGATTTAAAACCTCATTGTTCGGTGGCGCAAGAGTCGCTGCTTGCCAAGCTGCCGTGCACATGCGTATCAGCGTCCAGCGATGCACGACGACCCGTGGCGTAACTAGCAGGGGGCATGGGTGCGAATCGCCCCCTCCGCAGAGGTACACGTAAAAACCGGGCGCCCACTTAGCTGATATGTTGGTATTTAGTATTTTTTTGGTTTTCAGCAGGTTGTTGTTTTTGTGCGTTTTCGGATTATTTTCCGGTGATTTAGAGTTTCAGTACAGACATCCACATCCGGATCCACCATCATTTCCCAACACTCTTCTGAGTGTTGGCTAGTGGGCCTTCTTCAGATAACTTTCGCCCCTGGCTCAAACCTCCAGTTACGCCACTGACGACAACGTACGAGCGCGAAAAGCAGCGAACGAGGCGACATCGCTCAGAATGAACCGCATCATCTGACGGCACTTCAAAAACGTAAGCGTTCCTGCCCGTGAATTATTATTATCCGCTTATCGCTGGTGCCCGCACCTCGAAGAGACCCTCCTCCCTCGTGCTGCTGGTTTTGCAAGCTGGAAGTCGAGCGAATGACGGACGAGTGCGGCAGCGCCGCGTACGCGGGCGCTTTTTCCGCGGACGCTTTTTTCGGCGATTCGTCGTCCTTGTCGTTATCTCGTCTCGGTTCGGTTTCACGTCGGGTCAAGCTCATCGATGTTAGCCGGTACTTGTACGTCTCCTGCATGCGCGGACGACCGAAGAGCTCCTCCTTACGCGAGGTCGGCTGCAGCAGGTGGGGCTTGTCTGCGAGGGGGAGTGCGCTGGTCAGGGGGACCTGAGCAGAGAGAGAGCGACGAGTTACTAACGCACAAGCAGCATCTAGCGACGATGGGCGAAGGTGCCAAGGGCTGTCTATTTTTAAAGGCTCCCAGCGGAATATACAAACCGGAAATCGGATTCGAAGAACCGATTTGGGCAACCGTAAGATCTGACAAACTGCACTTGCCCGACCCCTTCATTGCGTGATTACAACTGATAGGCTTAGTAAAGTCTGTAAAAGCCTCAACAAAAGGCAGAGTCACAGAAAGTCCCGAACTGCACGCATTGGGGTTGCCAAGTTTTGGGGGGTCTTTTGCGTCGTATAATCAATGCGAACAAGACAAACACTTAGACGTTACGAAAAAAGAGAACTTTTCTGAAGAAGCAATGAAAAGAACTGCGCTCTCTGATTTTACAACACCGGGGAAAACCCTTTACTAACCTCGAACGGACTCGGATCGTCGCAACCGAGAAAGGTCATCGACTCGGTCCGTCGAAAGAACGAGTTAGTCGGGTGCGAAAGCGAGTTAAGATCGTCGTCATTGACGCCACTCTCCGATTGGACGGAATGCGTGTCGTCGTAGTAGTTCACGTCATCGTCGTCGTCATCATTTTCGCTGTTGTAATAACTGTCATAGCAGCGAACAGGTGACGAAAGACACAAAGAGCACGCGTGCAGCATTACAGCACAATACAGTAGGTTTCAGAAACAGCAGCTAACCCAATGTCCAGTGAGATCGGCGTTCTCAAGCCGTCGTTCTTGTGTTCCGTAGCGTCGCGATACGACAATCCACGCAAGTAGTAAATGTAAGCGTCCAAGACGTAGGCCACGTGCTTCAGCGACGACACGTCAACTACAGGCAGCAAATCAGAATGCTCGTTGCTATGCGACCGCATCAGCGAAAGCACGTATGACAGGAAGTCCTGAAACGTGGAAAAGACGGCAGTTGGTGAAAATCAGCCTGATACGTTCAAGTTGTCACGAACTTGTGACGAAGCGCCATGTTTGATGCAGTGCGCATGCGCAGTCTCACCATTTGAGCGCCGGCGTCTTCACTCACAGAACTGCCTCCTTGCCGACTCGTGTCTCTTGAACGCGAGTTTTCACCAGTTTCTATCAAAGCAAGAAAGAACCAGTTTGTATCAAAACTTCTATCAAAGAAGCGCTGGACACCACTTCCAAAGAGGCCATGACAGCACAAAAAATCGACACAACTGGGTGTGTGACCCTTTCAAGCAAGTATCCCTATCTTCAGTCTTAATAATTATTTGGCACACAATCCTCGTGTGCTCGTAAGAGTAGCGGAGATTAACGTCATCATCACACGTCATCACATACCAGCGAGCAGTGGACGTTGCTGCGTCAATCGGTGTGTTTTTGTAAACGCAGAAAATCCCTAAAACTTTTACACCAGGTTCCTAACCGCGAGCAGCGCGAGCAACGATCCAGGTCGTCAATTGTATCGGCTTCTTACCGCACTTCTCTTTTCAGCGAACTCGCTATTAAAGCAATTAACTTTGCTTTCCGAGTAACTCGCACAGCAGAGAAAGGTTGTGCCGCCGCGATGGTTCGTGTTTCGAAAAAAAGGGCCGAGTCGTCAACGGGCGTTTCTGCTTCACTGCGCGTCGCCAAACTGCTTTGTGATCACATAATTCGGCTCTGTTTGTTGAACAATCTGTCTCGCAAGCAAGCACTATGACGTGTAGCCCACGTTCACTTTCCATCTAAAACAGTCAGACACGAGTGGAACGAACCGAGAGTTCTGTGATGAGGATGTTCTTTGTGCGTCGGCGACGACGCGATGCCCAGAACTTGACCGTATCTCAGCTGATACTCCGTCGACTCGACGACCATCAGCAGCCAAGTCCAAGTCTTTTGAAGGAAGGCTTCGACGTAACGCTGGAGCTCGCTGCATTCCTGTAGTGCAGGGCATTAGTCGTTCGACTTGGAAGCACGTGAGTTTCTTTTTTTGACAGATAACTTTAATACTCGGCCGATCGAGCTAAGATAAGATTCACAGCGACTTAATGAAAGACCAAAAAGTTTAATGTTTACTCGATACAAGACAATTCCAAATTAAACAAGTTTGAGAACACAAAAAACAGACGTTACCTAAGGCAACGAAAGACAACCATTACACACTTTAATGGCAAGTCAATACTGTTAATAAATAACAGTTCAAATTTTGCAACTTTACCTTGAAGGACACTTCCAACACCGTCGTTAAAGGGGCTTCGGAAAGATAGTCTCCTTTCCGGAGGATCGAGAGCAGATGGGAAATCTCGCGGACGCAGGCGGCGAACAGTCGCGACAAATGAGCGTTCGTCACGGCCGACGATCTGACTCGCGGCGCCTCAGCGCTCGGCTTTGAGCGCCCGTCCCTGGGATAGTGTCGGTCGAGGAGGTTGCTGATGTAAGCTGCACGAGTCCAACGCAGGAGTTGGTGACGCTCAGCGAGGCGGTCGCGTGTATAGTAACGCAGCATTTTTCAAACCTTCCGCAAGCTTGCTTTCAAACTAACAATGCGGTTGGACACTGGTCGTGGGAGTACCCTTTGCAAAAGCTATGGCAAAGGTTTCCATTTATAGTTGTATTTTGTTGTTAATCTCAGCTTTCGCTTGAGAAGCGAGACGACTTGACCTGATATCCTTTGACTGCTGTTATGCCAATTTGGCGAGAGTAGGTTCCGAAGCAGGAATGGCAGCAAGCGCTTTGAGAAACGTCTCGCCCAGTGGTGGGCAAACTACGGCCCGCGAGGGCATTTTGTGCGGCCCACCGGGCAGCCACACGTACATAGATAGTGCATATGTCGCGTCTATGTTCATTCATTCGAAACCGCATTTTACTCAACCGGAAGCGATTATTGTGGAATGTAATACATGCGGTCCCAGTAGCAATGAAGTTTTCAATGTGGCTGTCCGCAGAATATGTTTGTCCACTCCTGGTTTCGCCAATTAGATACAAATTTTTCACTTCATATCTAATTGGCTTTCTCGAAGTAGTTCGTTTGACATGGGAGTTGAAAAGGCTTTAAAATTTTGCAAGTATTTATCAATAGACCTGGTGTCTAATAAATAATTTGCTAAAAATAAGAGGTCACCTCTGAAAATTACAGAATTTAGCTTGTAACTGAAAAGCTTACAATAATATAGAAGTTTCTTTTCATGCGAAAAAGGACAGATCTGGTGAAACCACAAACATAGTCGACTAACATCTAGATGTGTAAAAGTATTAATTACGCTCATAGGTTACAGTGATCTCTACAAGGAATGCAGAGTCACTTCAGTTCAACATTGAAATACAAACAAAAGCGTTAAAAATCGACAAAACAAACCGTTTTCCAAGTTTTCGTTGGTTCGCGATGACCTCTGGCCCAAATATATGATTCCAGAGCTTGAAGTCGTGCCAGGGCCATTTTGGTTTCTCGACGCTGCAACACGTGGCGGCTTGGGGGGTACCGAAGAGGAGGTGCCCATCGCCCACTGCATTGAATGCGGGGCCTGCCGGGCCTCGGCGCGCTGTTGTCGAGTTGCTTGTCTGTTTAAACAGAGCTCGGTCAAGCGTTACGACAGATCGCAATTGCGTCACGCTGAAAACCACACCCGAGCAAATGAAGCAGGATCTATGAGTTTGACCTTCGTCAGTGTCGACAATACGGCTTCGATTTTGTTAAATGCCGGACTTACTCGCACAAAAAGCTGTTCCATACCTTCTTGGCACGGACAACACGAAGTACCAGAGTTGTGCAAAATTGTGAAAATGAAATCACCTGGAAATTTTTGGAAGATTTTTGTATTTGCCTTGTTTTGAACGAAAATGCTAACGCAAACCATGACATTTTTACTATATATACTGGCGAATGCAAATGTTTATGCTGATTTCATTTCTTCTATTTGACTTCCATGTGTGAGGTTACACGCAAGAAAACCATTGTACATTGAAGAGAATGTCAACCAACCGGCAAGATCGAAGCCTGGTGAGGCTTTCGCTGTTCCACCGTCGGCTCGACACTCAACACTGATTCCAGTTAGAATTACACATAAGCTCAGGGGGGTGGAACTTGACCCTTAAACTGTGCCACAAAATATTTACAGATCAATGTTGTGAAAACGGCCTTTTTCAGGACCCCCATTGTTTAAAACAAAATTCAGGGGCGCTGCACTCATTATTTTGTATAGATAGCATGACAATTTGGTCGGGAAGTTCCAGGGTTATTTCCGTAGAAACTTGCGGCAAATCCATACACTGGCCTGTTTCACTAAAATTTATTTAGAACAACAGTTGAAAGTGAATCTCCCGATTCTGAAAAAAAGCCCTGGATTCAATGCGGGAAAGGAGTAATGGCTAACTCAATCTTACACACGAGTGTAGGAAATGGACTTGTGGGAGATGGGCAAAGATGAAGAGAGTCACCCCCAGTTTGGCAAATAATTTAGTCTGTGCCCAGCCTAGGTAAGTTGTAGAAAGAGCAGTGGAGTCTGTTGAAAAGTCGTGTGATGAAGTGGAAACGGTGAATGGTTTCTGTTATCTGGGCGACAGATTGAATGTTAATCGAGGGTAAGAAGCAGTGATAACAGCAAGAACAAGACTTGAATGGATGAAATTCAGAGATTGCGAAGAAGTCTTACATGAGAAAAAGTTCTCACTGAAGATGAAAAGAAGGGTTTATCGGACATGTGTGAGATCGGCTATGCTGTACGGCAGCACGGCATGGTGGTTGAGGGAGAACGAGGTGTCAGTTATGAAGCGAATCGCGAGAGCTATGGTAAGAACAATGTGTGGCGTGAAACTGATGGACAAAAGAACACTGATGAATCGATGAACATGCTGACATTAGGGGAAACTGTAGAAAATCTGGCAAAAACAAGTAGGGTGCGATGGTATGGACGTGTTTTGAGAAGAAATGAAGATGGTGTCCTGAGAAAGGCGCTGAGTTTCAAGACGGAGGGTCAGAGAAAACGGGAACGACCACGAAAGACATGGAGGGGGCAAGTAGAAGAGGAGATCAGAGGGATAGGGTTGCGGAAGGAAGACACCCTTAATCGAGCAAGATAGAGAAATGGTGTAAAGTTAATCCATAGCGGAAAGGAGGTAAATCCGGTACTCCCCCCCCGTTTAACGGGGACAAAACTGGAAAACTACTACTACTATTCATTGATATACATTCTTTGGGGGTTGCAACTTTTTAAAATATAATTTATTGCTTAAATATCAAACTCATTAAAATATTTTGCTGGTGGTCTCATAATTTTGCACAGCACTGTATATGACGTTCTCGAGCAACCATTTGCTGACGCGCTACGTGACGCACGTGTTAGCACAGATTTTTATATTTTTCAAAACTGCGGCATCTTATTACTTTTTTTATGACGCAAAAAAGCTGTGTTTATGTCGGTTTCTGGAATAGCCCGCAACAGCGTGCGGCAATGCAAAGCGAAACCCTGAACACGTCATGGGAGGTGGGCGGTATTTGTAGAAAAGACCCGTGCCCCCTTGTCTTGCATGTGACTGTCGCATTTCCTCGCGGCGTCTGGGCACGGGGGTCTGGAACTTTCTGCGGTGTTTTATATTTGCGTAACTCTGCGTATCTGCCGCACTCGTCTTGTCATGCACGTGATTTAATTACAAGACTTTTTATTACTACCCAGAGGTGCGTTTCTCTGCAATGCCACGATGTAGACTCGCCACACCATAACACGAGTTACACACTGTGGGGGGGGAGCTTCCTACCTTTCCAGGTTGTTCTCGTCGAGCCACATGTTGTGGTCGGAGTCCGTGTCGTCGTCCTCGTTCTTCGCGTGATCGTCGACCTGCAGTTCCATGTCGTACTCCTCGTCGTTGCTGTAATGCGCCGCTTCTTGCGACGGCTCGTCATTGGGGGGGATCTGGTGACGCAAAAAAGAGGGCACTTTCAAATATCGCCGGCAAACGCGTAATCTGCACGATGAGATGACTTAAGGACGCGCTTGCACCGCGACCTCGCAACGTTCTACGCCTGACCGGAACAAATGACCCCCCGGGGAGGTTGGAGAAGCAGTTTTTTTTAATTCGAACTTTTGGTGACGGCAGTTAGCGGCAGGCCGAAGCCTGAAAAATGCCCCCTGCTGGGGCGATTTTGGGTGAACACTCTTGCCCAAGGAGTGCTACAGCAGTTCACTCAGTGACCGTGGATCGAACACCCAACCTTCCAATTGAGAGGCGGACACTTTACCACTGAGGCGGACACTTTACCATTTTATTTTCCAGATATCGAATGTCTTTTCATTTTTTTCTTTGTTTTATACTTCACTTAGTGGAGTTCTCAAGAGGGCGTGTAACTTATTTCTGTCTTGCTTCTGCCTTTGCCAGATCGCTTTCTGCTTTCCGCCGCGCTTCGGGGTGGCATCTCTCATGCTTTGCGGCCAAAAGTTTCTCGGATAAATTCCCTCTATTGTTCCAGATCATGTAAAAGAAGATAGATGGCAGTGGGAATGGAGGAGAGGTTGCACCAAAACCCGCCCAATCACAGCGCATCACTACCGCCGATGGCTGAACATAACATAACCAGAGAAGGGACGCACAACTTTTGAAAGAGACTGAACCGTGCCAGGGTTTATTTTACAATGAGGTGGAAATGCTGCAAACCGGCTTCAGGGTCGGGCCATTTCAAATGAAGCAGCACTTTGATGTCCACTTCGCTTCAAATTTCGAAGTTGGAATATTTTTTGGTCTCGCTCACTTACCGAAAACAATCAAAATGCAACATGACATGAACTTACAAAAACGCGATACCCGCGAGAGACTTCATTGGCGACTTTGCGAGGGTCGCAAACGACAACCTTCACGATGTGAAGCGCTCACGGTAGTTCCTGTCCTTTCGTTTCGTTGGAAAACGTTCGAATACATGAAGTAAAAAAACGTTACCTGTTCGCTATCCCGGCTCGCAATGGATGAGTCGCTGTCGCTCTCGGCGAGTATTTCGATGTCGGTCAAATCCATGTCGCTCTCGCGGTCGTCGTCGTTCTTCTCGCTTCCTTCCGCTTCCTACGCGGGAAAACATCTCTGCAGTTCATGACGTCATGCGCGCAGCAACGAGACGGGTGGGCACGTCATGCGCTGATACTCGCAAGGTTCAGCAATGCGTTCTTGCTAGCACGCGCGGAGGCTATCGCTCGCGTATTGCTAAACGGAACGACGCCTCACTGAAGCCATGACAAACAGTACATGAAACACAACGAAATCCCACCGAAAAGCAGACTCAGCGCTAAGAAGAAGCATTGCCGAAATTTGGGTTACGACAGCTCAGTGGTGCACTTTCCGCATTTCAATCATTATGTTGAAGGATCGATCCACAAACATTGTGACGTTTGCACAGGAACTGCACGGCCTGACGGTTCTCGACGATGAGACAATCGAATGGCTGCTCAACACCTGCCCCGCGAATTAGTGCAGCCAAGCAGCGTTTATGAAGAAATGGCTCAAAATATAAGGGACCGGAAAGCATGGGCACTGCCCCCCTGCCTTTTCTAAAGGGGGGCAACTGGGGCGGAGGTGCCTTTTGATAACGGTATCACAGGTAATTTCATGGTTTATTAAGATCTACTTGACACAAATTCATTGCAGCTATTCGCGCAACCAGAAAATTCAGAACGACTTACTACAATTTATGTTGTTAATTTTCTAGGTTGATATTGCTGCTGAACAGAAACCAGTATATTGGTAGCGATTTTTCACAAATTTCCACTGCCCTCAACTGCTTCACCCCCTGCTCTGGCGTCCCTGCGCTTGCAATTTCACAACCACTGTGACGCTTCCAGTTTCACAACCACTGTGACGCTTGCAGTTTCACCACCACTGTGACGCTTGCAATTTCACAACCACTGTGACGCTTCCAGTTTCACCACCACTGTGACGCTTGCAATTTCGACATTCAGAAGAGAGCGTTAGCCATTGACTGTTGCTCATGGATGGGTCATACTTTAAGCTGTTGCTTGCTGCCAACCAATTGAAAAAAATGATCCGGTTCTAAAAAATTCCTGCCAACTGCTGAGTCTCACTCCTGCATCTGAAAGGTACCGAGTTTGTTGAGCACAACGTTGATTCTCGCAATGGCTTTCACAAATCTCTTCTCGACACATACAGCAAACGTCATCGAACCACCGCCTGTGACGTCACTCACCTCATTGTTCGTCTCCTGTGACGTTTCCGGATGATCCGAACCCAACCTCTCGTCGTTGTCGGTGCCGCCGCTGTGCTCCCTCCCCAAAGAATCGAACCTTCGCGACGAGACGCTGACGCCGGTCGATCGCTTGCCGCGCTTCCTCGCCTTCTTGCGTTTCCGACTCTGCGCAAATTCGGAAGTTCGTCACGCGCTCGCTCGCTCGTCGACCACGCCGTTCTAACCCAGCGGTTCATGAAGTTTTTTGAGCGCGATCCAAATCTGAGTTTGGCGAACACCTCGCGACCCCAGCGTATGAAAAAAATATTGATTGTATGGACGATTTTTGGCACTTAGTTGCTGTAGTTCATTTTCAATGTCAGGCAACCCACTTTTTTCTCAAGGCGACCCATTTTGTGACCCTTCCCATACTTCGCAAACCACTGGTCTCACCTGCCGGTTGCCGCCATCGCTCTTGCTCTCGTCGTCGTCGGACACAGCGGATCTGAGCAAAATAATCAGTGAAAAAAAGCATCGGAAGGCAGCTGGGCATCATTCAAACGCGCGACTTCGAACACTTCTACATTGTCAACAAACGCTACTGTTACGTTTCTGCTCTTGAACTTTCAACTCCTGAACTTTCGCAGCAAAGCGGGCGAACCTGGGAGGGAAGGGCAGCTTGGCGAAAGTCGACGAGGTGCGCGTCACAATATCCTGGTTGGTGGAGAGCATCGAGAAGGTTGTGCTGGGGAGGGTCACCCCCATTCGCACCGGCGCAATTAACGCCTCGGACGCCTCGCACAGCTCTTCGATTGCGAAAGGAATGAGCGCCTGGCAATAAATCGGAAGCCCTGGTCATTGCGCGCAGCATGACGGTGCAGGGTCAAGGACAGCAATGTCGCAGGGTCAAGGACAGCAATGTCGCATGGTCAGAAAGATGACGCAATAAACTGATCACTATTACGTCACAGAAGCTTCTGCCCGGTCAACCAATGAAACAAACGCGGCGAACACGGCTGCATTGAACAAAGCACGAATACGATTTTTCTGCACAGCTTTACAACAATATGCCACACTCTACTCCACCGACCAACATACGGAACAGATACTGCTTTGATTTACAGAGAAAAAAAGAGGTTTCTTTTCGTTTTCATTCACCGTCTAACAACGTCACCGCGGTACATTGATGCGCAGACCGCTTTCACATTCACTGAGCCTGGAAGTGCACAGTGTGTTCACGTTGACACGGCTGTGGAGGAATTTTATAGATAACGATCGCGGGTAAAAGCGAAATCGACTGGCAAGGCGACAGCGAGAAGCCCGCGCAAGATGTCTCGGCGCCAGCGCACGACCACACAAACACCAGCGCGTGGCCACTCAGACTGGGGAGGAAGGTCGATCCTTACCACGAACGCTCGACGACATTTGGTGGTCGGCTGACTGTGGAAGGAGGATTTCGCCGCCAGCTTCTCCGGGGTCGACTGCGCGGTCAAAACGACAAAGACGCGCATGACCGAGCGCAAAAATCGCCTAGCGACCAGAACGCCCTGCTCGCGGCGCCGGTCCTGACTGGACTGCATCGTGTGTATGAGGGTCTCCAGCAGCTTGTCGAGGTAGTCGCTGTTGCTGCATCGCACCAGGAGCGTGTGCGTGAACATGTCCAGCCTGGCGGTTCCTGTCGTATAAACGACGGCGTTATCGTATGTTATACTTGCATCGCCATTTTTAGCCGAAGAAGTTATTCAAAACAGAATTCAGCGCTGAACCGTCGCGAGAAAGTCTCCAATAGGGGTGCTTTACGTTTGTGCAGCGGGGCTTGACGTCCTAAAAATTTGATAAAAGCTCCACTTTTTTAGTGTTTCAAGCTTGTCGTTTCACATAGTTGTTCGTTACACTGACCAGTTCACTGTGTTCGCCAAAAAATGAACTAGTTTTTTGAAAACCTGCACCAAATTTTTTTAGCCTTTTATATTTTCGGCAAATCTTGGCGAACAGGTCATTGCGGGGCAGGAGACGGAAAAGTACCAACGGATTAAGAAAAGTGTAACTTCCTTGGCGACGCCGCCAATTCGTTTCACAAAAAGCACTTTACTTCTTCATCTTCCAGCGCTGTCTTACCTGACTGCTGTTCAAGAAGCTCCTCGTCTTCAGGCAGGAGTGGCACGAACGAACCCGCCGTCAAATCCAAGCGCGAGCTCATCGACAGTTCGTCGCGTCGACCTTTCTCGCCGCCAAGAATGAGGGAGCGGACCGCTTTCCAGTCGCTCAGCAGCTGCATCAACGCATCCCGACAAAATCTGCAAAAACGCCGTTGTTCGACGGTCGAGGTTTAGAACATGGGTTCCTAAACTGGGGCCGCGCCCCCCTTGGAGGACGTGGCAGGTTTGCAAGGGGGTGCAAGTATGGCAGCGGCATATTGATGAAAAGCAGTATAACGGCAAATAAATCCGTTGTTGTTTTGTTTTTAGTGTTTGTGTGGGGTTAGGTGAGGCGCGATGACTAACGCCAAAGGTTTAAGAATCTCTGGTTTAAACGAAGAAAGCAGCACGCAGCGAATATTTGGCTCAACTCGAAAACCTCGCCATTGTCAGCGATGGTCGCTTTCAGAACTACAGAGACTCTAATCGCTTCTTTATATGCCTTGAACAATACACACGTAAATGTCGCCACAGCAGCGAGGCCCAGACATGCAATGGTTCGTCAGCACAAGTCAACTATTTCGCTCAAGCACTTGGCGTCCCAATAACACGATTGGTCAAAAACTTTGACTCGCGAACCACACTGGAATCTCAAACTCGATAGCTGGTCGGGAGCAGATGGGTGGATTGTTTGTACAAGCTGATGAAAACATGATGTGCAAACTGAATTGGCTTTGCTAGTATTAATTTGGCCAAGTTCAGGGGGTCGGATCAAAGAGCTGATCGGGCCATAGTCTGTCAATGCCTGAGTCTTAGTATCGCTTCACTGACAAACATACCAATTCTATCAATAACTTCGAAAAAGAACAAACAGTTAGTTGCAGCCAACGCAGTGAAACCAGAAGCAGATCTTTCCGTTTCGAGGAACTCGAACAAATCCGAGTTTCTTACATGAGAAGAACGACAGGGCCATACCAGGGTTTCTTTTTGCGCTGAGACATTTCGGCCATTTGTCCCATTATAGTATTAAAACTCATCGCAACAGTATTCACTAGCCTTCCTTTTCGAACATTACGACCGAATTGACTCAGTTGTTTTGGTCATTAAAAAAGAATTCGGTCACGACCGAAAAAATAAACTCAGAGCCACACCCACCTGGGCGGGTGTAGGTCGTGCTCGGGCATGTCTTGCTCGGTCCCATGATTGGGAGATCGGGCCTGAACTTTCGATAAACGCGACCGCGACGACGAGACCGACATTCGTGCGGTACGCGGAGGAGGATGCCATTGTCTTTGCTCCTCCATTTGACGAGATATGGTCTTCGCCTGAATACAACCAAAAAAAAAAAAACGTTTTCGTGTTCAGGCCCAGGGAGCTTTGAAGCGAACGCAATACATAGCACAGAAGAAAGAAGGGTAGCGAAAGTTCAACGCGTTGGCCTGTGCTGTTTTCAACAAGAATTATTTCGAAAATCTCTTATCACTTTTCCAGCCGATGAAAGAGATTTACGTGCACTTTCGCACAAACCTCCTGGTAGCGCAGTCACTTCATAAAACTTTCCACGCGTGCACAGTTGCAAGAACGTGATACGATTTGCGGTTGAGAAGACACGCCAAGGCGTGGGAAACGTTCAACGCTTACTCTCTTGACACGGGTACCTTTGATAACTGAACGAACCCGGGCAGTATGCGATCACTAACAAAGCAGCTTTTCACTCATGACCGAAAGATACCTGAAAGTCGTCCATGGATTAAAGACGAACTACAACAAGACAAAAAAGCGATGCGGTGTCGACCTAACAGGCGAAATACGCCGATGCTATAACACAACCCTTTTCACCAGAAAGTGAAGTATGTGTTGTCCGCGCGAGTCGCTCTTCTCGTACAAGTCGGTCAAATGCAGCAAGCTTCGGAGGAGGGCCATGCGATCGTTGCTGTCGCCCGCGACCAGCGACTTGCAAGCGCATTTCTCCCAACAGTCGCAGTAGGCGGTCGGACTTGTCCGCTTCAGCCTGCAGCAGTGAAGCGAAGAAGCATTTAACATCGAGCAGCAACTAACTACTAAACATAAGTCGTCGCTTTGGTAGAGCGGGTATAGACGACATTGATACGTCTCTTTGGTAATAATATTGCAGCGAATCTATCTCTTTGGTTATTCTCCACAACAAAAAACAACAGGTGCTCGAAACAGTAGCGGCAGCAATCATGGCATCACAAACGTCAACCGATTTCAAGGACTTCGCGTCTCGGGGACAATCGGAAGCTCACTTGCAATCGTGGCCTTTGTGGCAGACTCTCGCGCATTCCGTGCAGCAGCATAGAGTCTCGGTCAGGCCGCAGGTCAAGCATTCGAATATGTCCTGCCGAAAAGAAAAGATTCGCTGTGAACAAAAAGCGTGATCGATGAAAACGTTGCAGAAAGAGCTCGCTCATCATCGCCGTGGTTGATTGCCTTTCTGGTTGTCCGTGAACGCCATTGTTCTTTTCCTGCAAACTTTGCATTTGCGATGCCGAGTCGCAAGGCGGACAATCGAAATCACACGTCACTGCGTAGCAACATCCAGCTTCAAAGACCAACAGCATCCTTCAACCCAGTGTTTCTCTATCTTTTTCCTTACGTGGCCCAGGTAACTTCTGATAAGAATTGCGTGGTCCACTAAACACGCATTATTTTATTGTAGCCGATTTATTCCCGTATGGCCAACTCGAAAAGTGCACCACTGTTTGAGAAACACTGTTGAACACGTAGCGAGAGCAACAGCATCCTGCTGGTCGGTCAAGCGGACTAGGCAACTGCAGCGAACGGTATCGTGCCGACCATTCCAATTAATTCAAAACCTCCCTCCTGACCTGGTTGATGTGCTGGGCGCCTGTCCAGGTGAAGCTGCATGTGTCGTTGCAGCACAGCATGTAGAGTGGGTTGTCGTCGGCGTCCGATCCCGGCGGGTAGACCATCGACATCAGCTCGTCCTGCTCGACGCTGCCGATGTAGTCAGGGTCTGCAACGATGTTTTGATTTGAAGCGTTAAATGGGGAGTAAAGTCAAGCTACCGGAACAGCGCGCCTGTACCCGCTGATCAGTTCGGAAGTTCAGCTGCGATCAGGGACGCTGGAATAGTGGAAGGGGTTGTGAAAAACAGAGAGTAAGATTTTTGTGATGAACGAAATGGCCGACTTGTGGGAATCGTTTTTGTTGGCGATGGGAACTGGTACGTTTTCACCTAAAGCTTCCATGTCACCAGCTTTGAACACTTCTCACATTAAGCATTCAATATCAAAATATACATACCATTTGGGAATGGCTCTCGTTTTCATTGTTTCAGCCAATTTTGAGAAGGGAAAAGAATAGTTAAACTGATCAGAACTTGGAAATGTTCGATACTAATTGCCATTAATTTGTATGGAAGTGGTACTGCCAAAGAAGAAAATTACCTATTGCCTTGTTTGTGAAAAAAAGGCAGTTCTGGTATCTTTTAACCTCTGTACAAAATTATCTTTTGCCGCAAACACAATAATATTGCAGCAAATCTATCAAAAAAAAATGAAAGGTTATTTTTCAGCTGGCACTGGTACGCAGGGCAGACATCTAACGGACTCTTGCAACTTGATTTATTAAATATTGATTCCTCACCAGCAGTTCCTTCTTTGTCTTGCGCGGCGTCCTTCGACAGTCCGACCGCAGCGCTGAAAATAACCAGAGCGGCAGGGTAGGCTCGGTGCGCCACCGCGAACATGAACGGCGTGTAACCGGACGCGTCTCTGACGAAACAAACGCGAAACACGTCAGTCGCAAAGAAGAGGATTTTTAAAAATTTAAACAGCAGTTGGAATTGATCAGCAACGCCGTGTTTCTTCCAAAACATCAACACAAACGCCCTTGCGTTCGTGCAACAGAAATAAACACAATCTTGAAAATAAGGGGGCATAAAACCGAAAGCATGCGATTCATCCTGTTGTTCTTACTTCTGGGCGAGTAGTTGTTTCAAGTAAGGCTGAACAACTGGGGATGTGCAAAATAGCTTAAGGATAGCGACTGCGTCTAAACGCGAGCCGCGGTCTTTCCTTTCCGAGTCGCTCGAGGTCTTCTTCGCACTGGTGGTGAGGTTCATGCCTTCCTCGTCTGTAAAAGAACCAGACCGTGAAGTTTCGCGTTAAATCAGTGGTTTTCAACCTGGTCCAACAGGTTGGACCACGGGTCCACCTGGAATTTCTAGCGGTCCACAGAGATTCATAATTCCTTGATTACTTTATTAAGGACTAAGATTGAACACGCCCCTTGAGTTCACTGACCTATGTGCAATAGAGTTTCAACTATTCAGCATCAAGACAGCGCAAGGGCGGCGCAGCCACATCTGACCGCAAATTGCTTTGTTAGGAAATCGATTTTGCGTCAACGACGCATCTTCAGTACACCAAATTTGCAAGCAAAAGCTTACATGAGAAATGACGAAAAAGACTAAAACAAGATCAGAGAAAGTGGGCAGACTACAGTTGCAAGACCACGAAGCTACCAACACCACAGCCAAAAACCGACTAACTCCAAAACCAACTGGTTGTTCATAAGCTGTCAGCATAGCAAAGTGGTTCATCCGATATTTTTTAAAAAATGGTCCATGGGCCAAAACTGCTTTGAATGTTCGCTTTCGTTGCCATACGAACCAATTTTCATTTTCAAAATTACACGAATTTTTTTTAATAGTTTTTCTTCGTCTAACCACCGCACTGTAACTTCGCACAGCCCCACAGTCACAGCTGATGCAACGATGACAAAGACTTCGGCTTTTCCAACAAAACTTCATTACTTTTTCCATTGTATCTTTGGATGAAAATGCGGACAATCTATTATGACATCAGAGCTCGCCGTGGCCCCTGACGTCACAGCACATGACCCAAATGTTTTGAATGGTTTTTGGTGTTCATATTTTTCTCGTTTGTGAAATATTGTTTTTCATTTTCCTGCAGCCGATGTTTCTCGGGGCGTCCTCAACCGCTTTTGCTGAGGGCTTGCCCGGGCAGGCCAGAATCGGGATTTTCGCGTCGCGTTAAAATTGATCAAAAAATTGATCCGATTACACATCACGTTTGCGCTTTCAATCTTCATTTTGCTTTCCGAAGCGTTGAAGAAGTATTCAGCCATAAAACCGCAACTGTATTTTTAAAAAATCTGTCTAAACGTTCAGCAGTTGCTGCGGCATAGGTGTAGGAGCACGCACATTTTTGGGGGTGCAAAGGATTTTTGCCTGAATTTCCCCAAACTTGCCGTCTTTTGTGCATTGCACGAAGGCCGAATTTTGGATGACCTCCAAGAAAAACGTCTTCATTTGATTTTGGGCATCATTTTCTCAAATCAAAGCACGTTGGGCGTCATTTTTGCCTGTATTTTTGGGGAGTTCGCCCAGATTTTACTGGATTTTGCCCGGATTTTCACCAACCGCCTGTACCCCCACCTCCTACACAACGGCGCTACGGGTTGCCATCAACAACGACCATGAGTAAAGAAGGTGAACGAGACTGACGCAATGCAACTTCCTCGTTGGTAACAATGTAAAATACAACAAAACACTCCTAGGTGCCGACCTACAGCGTTTGGATGAACACGTTGTTTTACGCATAGCTTTTGTATTTCCTGACACACAGAAACGCATCTCGAAAATATTCTCCCAGCGAAACGACGAGGAAACTTCATCGCGCGGCAAACTGCGATACTGACCTCAAACACCTACATACGGTTTTTATGAAAAAAAACTACTTCGTACATCACTTGGCCACAGACCTGCTTTTTCCAACGATGCGCTTCTCCAGGACGGCATTTCAGGGGGCCAGCTCGAAATGGGACTTTCTGGGGGACTCGCCTCCGGGTTCACGACGCTGTCCAGCATGGGGTGGGCGGCCGGCTGAAAAATTGCGACACGCGATGATGTCACGACATCCGTTGCGCGACGAACGCCCCCGTCCGACATTAAGCCGGAACCGGAAATTTTCAAAAAATGTTTAGTTGTTAGACACAACAACAAGCTACAATCATTTGGTCACTCCCCCCCGAAAATATCAGCTGGTTGCGACCCTGTCTGATATCATACTGAACACATGTCTGACATCACTGTGGTGACGATAAGCTTTAAAAAATCCATAAAGCTTCCCACTGGCCGGTCGGATGAAAAGCGCTCCGTGACGAGATTGTATCGTCATTCAGCGGAGTAAGACTTCTGACGTTGGGGGGGTAAGCAATCGGCGAACGCAAGAAAACAATGCAAGTGCTGTTTTACCGGAAGTGACGACCTTGACGGAAGAGGCGAGTAGTGACCAGGTGGTGGCGGCAAGGGGCTGGCAGACACTTCTGGTGGTGGAGGTCTCGCCGGTGGGAGCCTGAAAGAGAAAAAAAGGCGACATTTAGCTGCGTCGTGCCAGCGAGGTTCAATCTGCGATGCTCTCGTAAGAACTTCTCAAATTCAAGGAAAAAGAGAAAGTTTCCGTCGGTTAGAAAGGGTACGACTGAACGTGCGTAAACCTTATGATCACGAACATTTCGTCTGGGGTTGATGCGTTCTTGCCTCAAAGGTAACGTCAGTCTTTAAAAGATTCTACACGCGAGAAATACCATTGCAATAAAAAAGTTATAAACTTGTTCAATGTTCAGGGCAGACTTCGCATTTATTCTGAAATTGGTTACCCCCTCCCCGTTACCAAACTTGCAGAGCAAAAGAGCGTGTCGCCCCAACAGCAACTGATGCTCAAAGGAAAAACTTTGCAGATGGAGCGCCAACGTGAATTGAAAAAAGGTTCGAACAGCGCCAAAGTCACACGATATCAGCAAACGACAGGCTGATAAATTCTTATTAATACTGAGTTCGGCAACAAACCGCGCGTCTCCACCCACCCCGATGGAGCAGACGAGTCAACGGAGCCACGAGTCACTGCGGATATCGCGCTGGCGATCGCGCTCACAGCTTCGGCGTGCAGCGATTCGGACATCGAGTACAAGGGTCCGGGCGCGTTGGTGTTGCACGACGAGCTCGGAGACTTGGTGCTGCCTGCACAAAACCGTCGTTAACACCTGGGAACTGCTTAAAAGTCGAGGTTGCGTTTTTACGGCTACAGGACCGCAGCAGCGTTGAGCAACGAACAAAAATTGCTTATTAAGACATCGACGGACAGACGTCAGGGCATCTGTTGCCTTCAGATCGGAAAGTCGAAAAGGGAGACATATCAACCGAGTCCTCATCCGCGAAAAAGCACACCGATCATCTTGAACGCAGCGTGGTGTGCTCAGAGACGACCGTCTGCTTCCGACACGACAAACCACACAGCATCACACACAACACGTTTATCACACACAACACGCTTACCAACACATACAGCACACAACACGCTATGTTACCAACGCGAGGCATGTCTGCATGGCAAGCAGGAAACGTCCTGATGGCAAAACGACACCGAAAAGCGAATCTCATTACGGTATAGTCTCCATCGCAGCAGCAGCAAAACACAAGAATTAGGCATCATTCTCACTCGTCTCCGGCAGCTTCTTGGCAGCGGTCGCTTCCTTCTCGTCTTCCTTCTGTTCCTTGTTCGACGACGGAATGCTCATCTCGGTGCACATGTGCAGCAGGTTGCGCCGGCCGTCGCACATCTCGCTCACCAGCGACTGTTCGAAGATGAGCGAATACGAGGAGGTGGTAACGGACAGGGCAAAAGCTTGTTAATTATATCAGATTTAGAATGAATTTTTTCGCTTGGAGAAAGATCGCATTATGCTGAAGGGGAATGGTTTCGAAGTATATTTAACATGACAATTTCTTGGAAGAGCATGTAGACAGTAACTATACATTTAAAGGAAGAAATGATGAGTTGTATACTTTTCAAACTATAGATAAATCGTTTAAAAACCACCATATGGTTTGTAAACCCGCCCAACCCCGCTACACGGTTCTCAAAGAAATTAATGAAACTGCAAGCTCAGTCGCAGACATTTTCTCTACCAACCAAAAACTTACCTTGTAGAAAACGTCGATCCACGGTGAGCTTTTTGACTGCACGCCGGCAAGCAACTTCTCAAAGCCCTTCAGGTCGCGACGCAACACAAGGGGCATGAGGAGGTGGTGCTGGAACGCTAATACAGTCACCGTCGATCTGAAGCAACACAAACAGGTCAAGATGCTGAGTCGCTGCGCCTGAGCGAGCGACAGTTTTCAACATGTACAGCGGCGGGTGAGGACTTTGGTTCAGTTTCGTTTATACTCGGTTTCTGTACTCCGTTCGGAGTGTCGCGAGTGGTCTGCGGCGCCCACCTCCGCTTGCTTGGGCCGTGGGCCAAGCGGCTACTTTCGCAGTGAGTGCTGCACTGGTGGCGAGTCAAAAGCACAATTCAGCGTGAGCTTTTAGGACTGAGGATGCGTAGTTTTATGTGAAATCGATTTCCTACTGAAGAAAATTTGCTGATCGATTCCTCGCTTTCCCCTTTTGTGGAAAGTATTTATTTTAACACATGTGGTTATAAAAGTAAGCACTTCGGGTAAATTTTCTGCACTACACACATGTGTGAGAAACTGCCATTTAGAAAACAGCACTGGTCCCGCTGATGGGAAAAGGCTTTATCAATGTCGTACAGACTTGCCTGTTGAAAACACGAAGAAGATGAACTAAACAGTAAACATTTCACAGACAGTGAAATCCACGCTAATGTCCAGATAATTAACAAGATCAGATGCTGAATTATCTCTTAGGTCACTTCTGTCCGGAAACATGCAAACACAAACAGGTTAGTATTTTAACGTCTCTTCGTATTGTATTCACTAACGAGACGAAACTGGAAATAAAATGCCCTATTTTAAAACACATGGCCTTGTTGAAATTAAGAAGTAAAGACCCAGGGGGGCTGAAGCTTGCAGAAAATGTCTGCGACTGAGCTTGGAACCACCAAACCAAAGCAACAGCTTACCTGGCGCCTTCAACGCCGGAACTGATGCCCATCCCCCACGCATGCAGTGGGGGGATGTCCGCCCAGACCGCGTCTCTGATGCCGTCGTTCTCGTCCGACAGCAGGGGATACAGCATTGCGTTGTAGTCGTGGAGGAGCAGGGGCGCTTCCTGCAAAAGTCAAGCGCGGCATGCTGTCGCGGCAGAGAGCGTCGTTTCCAAGGAAAAAAACAAATGTCGCATTCGACGAACACCCGCAGCGCAAGCCACATCGTTCGTTTCGTCATCGCTCGTCGGAACACTCACCTTGCCGCACTGAAGAAGTTTGCACGTGGATCCATCGGGTGGCGCTGCGTCCTTGCAATCGGTGCCTGGATGGGTCGGAAAGACATAAAAACGATCAGCCCTGTTTCTTAGTTAAAGAACGTCATCGGACAGGGAATTCCCCTCACCGTAAAATGCTTCAGCTTTCGTGGGAAGCGATTTCCGCACCAAGGTCCTCCCCACGGACAGGCTCAGCTGCACGAAGGCCAGCTTGCCTTTGGCTTTCGTGACGATTGCGTAAATGCCGCCGCTGGTGGCGATGACGCAGTGGAAATTCATCCGCGACTCACACTGCGACGAAAGTGAGAAGATTTTTGAAAAAACGCAAGTACTGCGCGAATCGCCGCGGGTTTAACTGGATTCGAACATTCCGCAAAGCTTCAGCGCAACACGATAATACGTCCTCGCGATGAAAGGTGGTTCGCTGATCTCTGCAACTACAGTATATCACGCGCTAAAATGGCAAGTTTAAGAATCTCGATTAGCGCGAAACAGTTGGCGAGCCATCGGATGTGTCTTGGAGATTCAGGGCAATGTGAAGGATATGAGACGAACAAGAGGTTTTGCGCGAGGAGAAAAGTAGATCTACTGCTGCCATATACAGGTTAGCGGGGTCGCTGACATAAAAGTAATACCATTATTACCCTCCATACGGCGGTAGCCGGAGCAACCTAATAACCTTCCAGTTAATTTCATTCCTTTTTTGCACCTTATCCGACAAAACAGTGATAATCGCACAGTACTGAGAAGAATAGGAAAAAAAACAAGTAGGAGTTTGTATTCCTGAGTGTTTGTTTGATCGCCGGATCTCACGCTCACCTGCACTCTCCTGGGAGTCCTTTGCACGCAGTCCAGTATTTTCGGAAGAGAAGACTTCACAACGACCACGTCGTTCTTATGCAGCAATCGACACGAGTCCAAGGGTCGCTGGTTCGAATCCGAAGTATGCTTCGCATTCTCTTCGTTCGAAAAGGAAACAGCGAGGATGTTGCCGTCAATCTAGCAAAGCAGTAGCAACACGTTAAGTTGGGTTTCCTTTCCGGTCATTGACCAGACTTTTTTCAATGACCGAAAAAATTGTCAGTTCAACCGCAATGCTTTTTTCTGTCGTAAAAAATATCCGAAAACGGAAAAATGACACAAGTTATACGCTATTTCGAACAAATGACCGAAATGTCCTCAGCGAAAAGACAAAACCAGACGTAAAGTTGAACAAGCGGATGGAAGACTTCATCCCAGTATCGCGGTTGGTCGTGATTAAGCACCCGAACAAACTGAATTCCAAACGCGCGTCGTAGGTCGCGTCACAATCTAGGTTTGTTTCGGTCATAGACCGAAATTTTTTTGAAATAACCGAATAAACTGAAGTCGGTTCGGTCAGAAATATAGAGCAATGAATAGCATTACGGCGAGTTTCAATACCACTATGCTAAAAATGACCGAAATGTCTCAGAAAAAAAGCAGGTCTCAACTGCGTTGTGCGTGCAGTGCTTCAGCAGCTGTTGCTGACAGAAAGTTCGCTTTTTTCTCAATCTTGCTCTGGGAAAAACCGATGAGATGCAAAGGACAAAAAAATTCGAGGCGATTTTTCCGAGTGTCTGCGGCGGGGCCTGTAAGTTCTCTGTGCTGACTACCGAATCTTTCGCGAACGGCAATCAACTCGTGAGCGAGACAAACCGGTGCCTAATCCCCCCCCCGACCGGGACAATCTTAAAAATTACACTGACACAGATTTTGCTCATCTTATAGTGTTTTCAAAATGACTCTTGTTTTTCACATGACAGTTTTTCGTAATTTGAATGTCGTTGCATGTTGACAAGCAACGGAACGAAGCAACAGCACTGTACGGTTTAGTCAAAAGTTACGAGTCATGCTTCACAACATGCCGCAGTTCGAAGCATGGCATCTACTGCACGCAGGTATATATAGAGATGCTAGCATCTGCAAAGCCGTGAAAAAATGCTTAAGAATTGTTACACTGTTAAATTTCTGCTAATCGAATCCATTTGCGAAGAATACATAGGTTGCGAATCCATTCGCGAATAAATCCATTTGCGAAGAAAATCGAATCCATTTGCGAAGAATACATTTAAAGTTTTTTTTATCGCTGACCTAGAACTACGTCAGGAAAATGAACAGATTTTATCAGAAATAAACAAGGATGGAGAATTAACGATTTTACGGTAAAATGCTCAGCGGCGCATTCAAGAGAATCTTTACGACACTTGCAACATGTCGACTGAACGCGAGTTGATGTTGCAGTGAACTGATATACGTTATAACGCGTCGCTTTTATCGGCAGAAAACGTGGCTCTGACGATCTTTCTCTTTCCGCTAATCGAACCCATTTGCGAAGAATACATAGGTTTCAATAACTCGTGATGCAGCTCAGACGAAGTTAAATGAACCAGCAACCCAGGGTGCCCGCCCAGCAAATAATATCGGTTGCAGTTCCTTCTTTTATCGAAACGGTTATGGTTTCGTTTCCGGTAAGGGTTTTTAAAACCAAGGTATCACGCAAACATACACTATCTTTTTAAAACCAAACGATGGTTGTGGCGTGGTATTTTCCTCGGCACCGGCTGATTTTGACACAAACCTCAACGGCGAAGCTGCAACCGCCAAAATGATTGAAAGCAATTCGTTTCAACGCATTAATTGAGAACATGATAAAAATCATGTCGGCAAGTGGAAAACAAGCTACTGAGAGAAAAACGAATAAATAATGATTGAACATACCTTGACAACTTTCCCGACGGGCACAGATCGGACGTCTTCAATGAAAATAACATCTTTCAAATCCCACAACTCTTCATCTTCCTTCTCAGGAGCGTCATTTTCATCATCTGGTCTTTTACGTTTTCTCGATCTCAACATTTCTTTCAAAACGGGTGAGCTGTCAAAAAATTACCCGGATTGTGATATGCAACAAACACGAAAAGCATACCGATCACCATAAATTACCTAAAGCAAGGCAACTTTTGCATAAAAAACAACATTACCACAAATTATGAACAGAACTTACACTGACGGGTCACGTGCTTCGTCGTTCGCTGCGGTTTTCTCATCATCTGTGCGAAGCAACAACACAACGGGATTTAAAGCTGATATCGAATTGTACCAAGTACGAGGACATCTTCCTTAAGAGCATTTAGCAATCCGAGGAGTGTGGGCAGGTAAAAGAATAAATTGATATTATCTTCAAGGGCTTTACAATCACTCCTGGTTAAACGCTTCGTTTAAAAAACATTACGAAATCGCTAAGAACCAGGCTTTTTCATCAAACACAAAAAAACTTTACTTTGTTGACAAAAAATAAAAATAAAAAACTTCGCAATACATCAACTTTCAGTGTAGATCGGACAAGTGGAATTGAAACTGCAGTCGTTTATCTATTTCGTAACTTGTCTATTAACCGCAAAACAAAAAAACGTTATGAGAAACTTTGTAGAATACCTGCAGCTGCTCATTCCTGCACTTATACATTTCGGATACTAACGCCATTTTTATTCGGAGCGTTTTGTGCTAAGCCCGATTCGACGACACAATGACGTCATCTACAAAGACCCTGTTCAAAGCGTTGCTGCTTCCAACTGTACGGCCATCGTTCAACACCATATAACGGAATTTATTGATAATATAACGAATTGGCAACACCACAAGGTATGATCGGCATCGAACAACGCAGTATCGACAAGAACTAAGTCACGAGCACTGGTTCTGTTCCACACGCACAACCACCTGGGCCGGTTGACACCGGTTCGGGCCGGTCATCCAGCAGCTTGAACGAACTTTTCTTATCCAAACTCCACACCGATTCGAGCAGCTCGCCGACTTTCGGCGTTCCGCCGGACAGATTAACGGCGATTGCGCCGGCGTGGTAAATAGGAAAGTGACGGAGGCACACCTGGCAGCCCACAGTTACCTGCGAAAAGCGAGCGCGTTTATATTGTCGAAGAGAAATTATGCGAAAAACATTGAAAAACGGTACTGGTCCAGCCTCGTGCTCGGCTTTAATGGGTGGGTGCAAAGGAAACCGTTCACGCCCAATGCTGCCATTGACTCGCCACCAGTGCAGCATTCACTGAGAAAGCAGCGGCGTGGTCCACGGCGTAAGCAAGCGTAGATGGGCGCCACATCCCACTCGAGACCAATGCTCCCTCTAAGGTGCGCGACCGCGCAGTACCACCGGTTCATTTGCGCAGTTAAATCTCATTCCCGCGCACTTGCAACAATCCAAATTTAATGTCTTACCTCGCTGGCCCTTTCATCGCTTAAAATGCTTCACTAGTTTCGGGTCAACGCGGTGACGCAATTGCATGCTCACTAAAACAAATATTTGCTCAGTGTAAAATTTCTCAGGGGAGAAAGGAGTACAAAAGCGAGTAAATTCTGCCCTTTCTAGCGCCGAGCAGTTTTGCCATGAAGGACCCATGCATCGCGCCTGAGGTACATCCGTAATCAACAATTACAAGCTTCCAGCCCTCAACGATCGACCCAGTTACAGACGACAAGCGAGACCGTGGTCCCTGGTGGCACAATATTCTCGTATTGCAATCAGTTGAACTCCCCAGCAGACGCTCACCGTTCGTATGCCCTGGTAAATTTTTTTTGTAAGCAATCGAACGACAAGACATGACGACTGGCGAGCCGTCAGCGACATACAAGCAAAATGTTTAAGCTGGCTTCCAGCTTTAGCAACGTTTTTTGTTTTCAGAAAAAAAATTTACCAACACGTCGGAAGTTCATAGATTGCAAGAACAATAAAATTTGAGCAGCATTACCTAACAGCATTAGTTTTTTTTTAATGATAAAGACAAATCCACAGACGGTATGACAAGTAACTAGCCACTAGCCACTACCAGTGAAAATTCTGGTCACATTGGATGACAAAAAGCAGGCATGGTTTGAAAGTAAATTGACAAAAACCAAACGCAAGGCGCACTCAGCAAGCTTCCACTCGAAAATGACATGAAATCCGGTAAAAAATCGAATTTGAAAAGTGGTCTCGATTTGCGTGTCTACACAACGATTGCGCAGCGTCATTAGGTTCCTTTTCATCATGACGCCACAAAAACAAATCCCGCCCCCAAGAAGCCTTTTTTACCACATATTTCGCGCAACTGCCTCATCTATCCAGGATCCGACTTCGTTTTAAGACTATTACTCCGTATCGTGGTTCGGTACGACACAGTGCTGTCATGCTATGAGTGCAGTGTATAGACGACACGCAATGTTTGCCGCCGATACCAGGGCTTTTCTTTCGCTCACCGGCAACTTGGTTCCGGAGCCACCATCCTTGTCTGCGCTTTGCACGAGGCTGCACTTGGACTTTTCCAGCAGCTTCTTGCGCTGGCTGTACGGCAGTATTCCCCACCAGTAAATGCGACCTGCGCGAATCCAAAACAAGAAACTTTCACGCGACATGGTCACGTCGAAAATTCAACCTCGCTCACAAACCGACGGCTTAAGATTCCATAATTTCCGCACACACATCAACACAACAAATGCACACCACACACAAACACAACAAGCGCACACTAACACACGCACATCAACACGTGTATACCAACGCGCACACGGCAACACACACACAGCGCATCTTTTTCAAGGGAGATAACGAAAGAAAATGAATCAGTGCAGCTAATATCGCGAAGCCATTCATCGACAACACTTTCCAGTCAGTTTAACGCGCATGGCTTCTTTGGTTGTTGAGCGCGCTACCGCCGACGTAAGAACGCATGCGCTCGTACACACACGGACACAAAAAAGCAACGCTTAGCTCCAAGCGCCGTACATTCACCGCAGCAGCATAAAATCGAAAGGCCAGTCGCTTCATCAACAGCAACAGCAATAGAGAAAAGATGCCCCTACGCGCTGGAATGCGCCGGTAAAATATTTGATCGGCCAAGATTTTTCTTCAACTGAACTACAACAGAGAAAAACACGTTTCCTGGAGTGACTCGTAACAGATTGATCGAAAACCGACAGCAATCACAGCATGCTCCAGAGCTACCTGCTTGCGTCAGAACGACGGAAAACAAGGAGCAGACTTGCAGAGACTTCACTTGTTCGTTTTTAATTGGGTCGGATACGAAGCAAGGCTGGTCAAGGGCCTTCGTGTGGCTGGCGGTCGTTTCGTCCATCCAGGTGGCAATTCCGCCACCTTGAGTCACGACGGAAGCACGGATCGGACTTGTTGAAAGATGAGCAATCTGAAAGCACGTGCTTCTTTTCAGACACGACATGCTACCAAACATTAGTGCAGAGCATGTTCGTCGTGGGAAGGGAGGGCTTTGGCCCCAACTGGATTGTTAAATTCGATATTTTTCTAAGAAATTTTAGTAGCTAAATGTTTTTCTCTTAGTTTCGAACTGATAAAATGCAATTTCATCACTGTTGGGCCCTCCCCTGGAAAAACTCCTTCGGCGTCCCCCTGTAAAAATCCACCATTGCCCAAAAATTCTTCCGACGCCCATAGTGCAGAAACGAGTTTTAAGGGCTTCGGTGACGAACACTAACACTTGAACTGTCACTCACCTTTTCCGACGTGAGGCTGAGAAACGAGGCTCTGGGATGAAACTCGCCTGCTTCGTGGTACGGAACCTCGCGGCCCCATCTCCACTGTCGGAGCGCACCGTCCTCGTCCACGCCGACCAGTTCACTGAACATGGCCCCGATATGCTGGAAATTGAAAACAGCGTGAACGGGAGGTGAGCAACTGCTGAGGCGCAACCATGTCGTACTTCGGCTCCTTAGCGCAGCGAAAAGAGCAGTGATACCCTGGAGGGCAATGGTTCTTGACCTTTCCAACCTCTGGGACCACTATTCTTGAAGATATTGGCCTGGAGATCACTATCTTGGCTTATCGTGACACGAGGGTTAAAAGAAAACACTTTCGATCCGCTTTCTGGGGATTACCGGAATTTTCATTGGGAACCCCTAGAGATCCCTGGGGATCCCGTTAAGAACCACTTCTCCAGGGCCATGACTTCAGCACATCGACAGTTGATGGCCACGGCGAGCGACAGGATGTTTGACCGCGCCGCGACCAATAGTAGCGAGGCTGCTACGACTTGAAATGGCGCCGGTGACCTCTGAGATAAGTTCAATAAACTTAAAAAGTTTCTGACATGAAATACGTGTCAACGGCTACAGGCAGTTACTAACCTTAAACTTGACAGGTCTTCCGTCCTCGTCATTCCACCACTGCAACTCTTTTCCGAGGCTGATGCCGCTGTTGCTGCCGACCATTGCTAGACGCAGGTAAAGAGCAGCGATGAGACGCCAAAAACCGTCACAGACTTCCAAACGGTGATAAAGCAGGGAAACCAAAATCCAGCGTTTGGGAAAACTTGCGTGGCTGCGAACGGCCTTTTATCGCAAACCACAACAACACGCATGGATTGGCGATTTCAGCATTGCACCAGTTTTTCTCAGGTCTGGATTTATTTTAAATTTTAATGCAAACACTTCGAAATCCAAACGCTCATATGTAACAACAACCCACACGTATTCCCATCACACCGCTCGAATACAATCAAACACAGCCATCCAATCCGAACCTCAGTAGAGGAAGACTAATTGAACTGTCGCAGGATACACTCGGCTGGACAACCTCACGGTTTTGGGCTCCCAGCAAGTCGCTGATTGGTCGCAACGATAATTTTAAGCCAAGTAACTCAAAAACTAATTCTCTTATTAGTTAAGCCTGAAAAAACATTGCATAAGAGCGGCTCGCTGTTGCTCAAAGAAAGTTCCTTGTTGGAAGAGGGCTATATGCTTAACCGTAAAATGCACACTAGACTAAATACGAATTTTCATAGTTTGACAAAGAAAAGCCATCTTGGGAAACTAGAACACTGCATAATATCGTAACAGGCCGAGACATCGCGTCTGAATACATACTGGTTGTTGTCTTGGTCTGCCGCTTGCTGTCGACTCTTCGGAACAGATCAACCCAGGGCGCGCTCGCCATGCCCTCGTGTTCGGTTGACCGATTACTTGCACCGCCGCCTCCCAAGCCACGCGACGAGACGCCTCTGCTGGTAACAAATTCACTCCCTTCAAGACTTGCTTGAAGAAGCAGGCACGCCAATGTGAAGTCGACGCGTCAGTACGGTCAGGAAATCACAGACAAACAACGATGTCACTACGCACCCGGTCCGCGGGTCCGAATCAGGCAATTTTACTGCATCTCTTTAGCGCAGGTTAAAATAGCGCCAGTCTGCACTGCACACTTGCTAGACAGCATGCTTACGCAAGCGTGATTGTGCTGCCTGTGCTTTAATTGTTTAAGGTGTATCCGACAGGGGCGTCGCGTTCTCGTACCTGGTGAAAGAGTACCCGAGAAGTTCCTCAGGAAGCATGGTGTCGGCGTCGATCACAACGCGCGGGTGCTCTTCCGAATGGAGGCTGCCGTCCAGCAGCGACATCAACTCTTCTCCTGGGATGTAGTCGCTGCCTGCGATTGAATTCTCTCTTTGTTTTGCGACAAATTTTGCGAAACAGCATGGACCAGCGCTTTGCGAATGATTGTTGGTGAGAGTCAGGATAATCATCGTATGTAGCATTTAAATCTGTACTTGGTGAACCGATAACGACTGACTTTTGGAAATAGGCACCATACACTTGCTTTCTACCTGCATTTTTTATTTGAGAGCAAAGAAATAAGAATGGCAGCCTCTGCAACCGAAAACGTCTAGCTAAGCTGACTAGTTCTTGAAAAAAAGAGTGGTTTTAATCAGGGTTGCGGAGCCGGAGTGGAGTCGGATTCCTAACAACACTGGGAGTAGCATTTTTTTTTCTGACTTCGGAAGTCCAATTGGATCATTTCTTACATCACACTCTTAAATTGGGAATTCCTATTGAAATTGTACAATTTCTTTTGAAACTTTTGTTGAAACAGGTATGTTTTGCTGTGCACCACGATTTCCATTCATTTTAACAGCCAAATTTCATTCCTTTTATGTTAAGGAGTCGGAAATTTTGGAAAGGCAAAGTTGGAAATTTTGGAAAGTCGGAGTCGGATATTTTACCTCCGACTCCGCAACCCTGGTTTTAATATTACCATCCGATTTTGTAACATAGCCTAGCGTGATGGTTAATGTACGTAGCATAAACATCGATTGCAAACGCAAAACAATTCAGAACGACAATCACAATCGTTTCTTTACAACGCAGCGACAAAACGCATTTTTAGCAGGGATTGTAATTTGAAAATTACTGGGTAAAAATGGCGTGAATACTACAAAATATTTTCTGTTTGTTAATAACGTTTTCGGATTGGATACCCTTATATTAACATCGGAGATGTTTTCAAAATGAGTAATTTTTCGTCCAAAATATTTAAAAATAACGAGACTACACAAAGATATGTACCATCATCAACGTCATCATTGTCTTCGTCATCACGGCTCAAGAGGTTATTGACTGCCAAGTTCACATCCAAGCCTGTACGCTGAAGCTCCCGAACAATTACATTTCTAGACTTTCCTTGCAAAACGCCCTGGCAAAAAAACGCAGAACACACGATTTTTTTAAAAGCATACAAACTTGAGCAATAGAGCGAGCCTACTATGAACAGTCGCGAATTGAACCCCTTTACTTTGGCCACTGCTGACCGAGCACTACGGGATATAAAGGTGCGAAATTGCTCCGCATGCTGACAGTAGGTATCACTGGCAAACAAACAAATTGAAGGTTTGAGTTCTACGTTTTTTCAAAATCTCAGCAAAAATGCTTTCAAAACAATGCTGAAATACGAAAACCAAAGTCATTTTTTTCGGTTGCTGATAAATTTTAACGTTTTCATCGCCACATACACCGATATACTAATACTTTCAGCAATAAGCCTAAGCTTTCTGTTCACCGCTTGGTCCTTCAAGCTTCACAGTTAACCTACATGAAATAGAACTTTAGCAACTGCAAAATTTCAAAACACGGATATTGCATTGTCGTACTGTGGATACCTTCGTGCTTTGTGCGTTCTTAATGCGTGATTTCAAGCAATTGCTGTTCATGATTCGATGCAACGTTGTTGGCGAAGAATCTAGTAGCTGACATCATAATATTGTGGCGCATGGTCACAATATGTAATAATTTACTGGGGTCTGTTAAAATCCATCTGTGGAAAGTCCGACTCGGAAGCGTAGCTTTGAACATTATGTACTTGTGCGAACCACAGCGAAAGCTTTATGACAAAAGACATTACGCTTGATGAATGATCTGTGACGTAAAACTGTTTGCGAGGCTGCGCGTGGCGCAGGTTTGCCGAACTGGAACGCGCTGGCTAGATAAATTATGCTCTTTTATTAACGTTCGCTTCAAGTAAGAAACACTGCAGTTAGTTAGCTTTCGAATCGCCATACTTTTTATTCTGGCATCAATTTCAATTTGAACTGTAAAGTGATCAAAATTGACAGTGCTGACTGGTGGTCAGTAGTGGTCATAGTGAGTGTGCAAGGTGTGCAAAATGAGGGCCCCCATGTTTAGTTTACGCGCCTTCAAAAATATCTAAGTTTTGTTTATGATTGTATTTTTATTATGATTACATACCGTTTAGTAGACAACTTGGCTTGGTTTTCCATATAATATTGTTATTGTTAATATGTTTGAACACACTTGGGTTTTCAACCTGAAGATGAAAAGCCACACTAAAAATGATAAAAGATAAATTAAACTACTGTACGATTAAAGGACAAGGGACAATGTCAAAAGGTAAGAGACCCCTAACCGTCAATGGCCTTAATCTAAGGATAAGCAAGTCCTTTATTCTTTGGTCATGGATACTGCGGCCCAATATTCTTCACTCAATAAAAATTTACGGGGCCCCCAATCAAAATATAGGTTTCAAATTAAGCATAGAGTTTTCAAATTAAGAATAGAGCCCTTATCTTTACGAATAATTTTGTAATTAGTAGCAAGATGTACCTAGCAACTTACGCTTCTTGCTTATAACTCTATTAATTACCCAGTTTAAATATCCTCAAGCAAAATACCATGCACAGAAAGCCATTAGAATAATTCTATTTATCCAGCACATACCAAAGATTTGTGCTTTTGTGATATTGACTTGTTTAAGTTTTCACTGCCGTAAGTGAAGTGTTTGTAGCCTATTAAGGTCAAGCCAGCATTGAAATCTGATTAATCTATTAAGTAAACGTTGGAAAAGGGGAGCCGATCTGCTAACTTTCTTTGAACTAACACGTTATGAAAAAAATCACTACAGAGCCACTAACTTGAACTTGATTGATCAAATCCTCGGGCACTTGCGATAAAGGAACTGGCAGCCTTGGACTCCCGGAAACCAACAACGGATTGTTTCTGCTTCTTATCTGTCCCGACCGGATCAGACGAATGTTCGAACCTGACAGACCAGACGCAGACGACGCGGACTGACGGGCCGTTTTTCGAGCAGACGAAGATGCTGAAGAGGACGAAGCAGTTGATGACGTAGACCTGATAACGCCAATCCTATTTCCCCATCTTGTCCACGAGACAGCGCTGCCCATGCCAAGAAAGTCGGGATTGTTTATGTTCCGAACAGATTCGTCCGACGTTTTGATTGACTTTCTTGCACCTGTTGGAACTACGACCGTTTCATTTAGACCAACTGACGTGTTTTCCATAAAGAAAACCTTTGAAGCACCCAGCGGTAACAAAGACATTCATAAGTGTGTGCTGTAATGAATTAATACGTAAAAACTCCAAACGGGCTGCTATTTGACAAAACGCAGAGATTGCCATGACTGGCTGTAAAAAACTTTTAAAAATCACACATCACACTTTAACACCTACCGGCTTTACTTGAGTGGATCTTATCTTTATTTTCTTCGGCGGCCTTGACGTTAGGAAGAAGCTTTTCGACAGTCACGTAGCTCACCCGACACACTCGTCCATCACCGAGCAAGAACGCAATACAGTCTGGACCAACCGCACAGTCTTGAATTGCATGACTTTGCAAAACTTGCAGAACGGGTGGAACGTCATGAACGTTTGAAGAAAACACATTCTCAGATAGCTGTAAAAGCCTGAAAAAAGCACAAAATATAATTTGCATGGCCTAACATATGTATGCAAACTGCGAGAAAAAATTTTGATGAACAGATCACCCAGAAATCAGTACCTTGCTACCAACAGCACTTAAACGTTTGGTCGGCGTGACGGATTACATCCACCAGTGTTTAATGATGAAGCTTGCTTCAAAACACATAAGTTGGAAACTTACAGCACAAAAGCATTACACTTTTTACAATATCGTCAAGACGTAACTAAAAGCAGTCAGATTAAGCAGCACACTTTAGCAGCAATATTAATCTATGAATAGATTTTGTTCAATAAATATGAACCAGACATACACTGTTACATCAGTTGAGGTGATCATAAGTGAACCTAATAAGTCATGCAAACTGTTACCATACACATGCTGATACCCTTTTCACAATAATCAACATCCTGTGTCAGATTTCTGAACTCAAACGGACAGGATCAATCTGTTTTCTCTAACATCTACCTTTAGCAAATGCTAATGCAAAGTACCTTAACTTTTCTACCTGTCCCAGTGCTCACATGCCCGTAGCCAGGTTTTCAAGTTTGGGGGGGAAATACATTCTTAGGAGGGCAAGATATCGTTTTTATTATATGTTTAAAACAAATTTTTTTGGGCACAACAAAATTTGGGGGACAATGCCCCTGGTGGCTACAGGCCTGGGTTGCAGTACAAAAAACGTTGAAAACCACTGGTCTGTAAGACTATAATTTCCAGGGTTGGCACAGACTAAAGCAATGTCAGAGCAAAAAGAAGCACGAGAGAGAGTATGAACAAAGTGAAACAAATTTATCTACAACACTACAACATTGCATTGTCGTTAATTGCAGCTATAGTGTGTTGAAAATATGCCGCACAGGATCGGGTTGCACAATGGACAGAAATCACTGCAGCATCTTTTCAGTTAGAAAATAATTTTGAAGATGTCAAATTCTTTATAGTGCATTAATTTGTTGCTAGAGGATCATTCACATTTTCGTAACCATGGATTTGAAGTTATATTATCAGAGTGTTATCGTTATTGACTCCAGATGGAGTCTGCTGATACATGCTACATAATCAAGACGTGTAAGCAATACCAGTTGAAACAGTTTTTCAGAGCGGGCGCTAGCTCGTTTTTAGTGGTACAGACAAATCAGTAGAAATCGTGCATCCATGGAACTATTGGTCCCACAGCAAGAGGTTCTTTTGTGACTCGGTGCTCCGTAGAAAAAGATTACCTTTTTCAGCCATACATAGTAAATGATGCCCTGTAAGCAATTGCCACCACAGCACAGTTGCGGAATAAAGTCCAAAATCTAACCTGAACTGAAACCTTTAATACAATCGTAAACTAAACATTTACTGCATAAAACGCTATCCATTTCCTTGAAGTTTCACAAATTCAAGGAGACATTGCTCTCCACAATTTTACATCTCAAATTCTGCAAACCATTGCCTTCAATGCACACTATACAGTTGTTGATTGTTCTGACTCTTGGCCATTGAGTCAAAAGACAATTATAAAAGCGTGCCTATCAGTAAGGTTAAGCAATGGTACAAGCCAACAAAATTCTCAAACCGTTCTAAAAAATCAACCCAACTGTCTCAGTGTGTTCTTTCTAACAAAAACACAAGTTTCACCAATTTTGTCCAAATCAAGTCTGTCAACTCATTCTTTGTAAACATGTAAAATTGTCAAATCGTTTAACGTTTAACCGGCGTTAAGTCATGGTTGTATGAAGACCGAGACCATCCCCCCTAACTTCTGGTTTTCTTGTCAAAACTTGTGTAGTTTGTTAGTATAACAGTCATCTTATATAATAAAAAAAAGCTACCATTCTAAGATTTACAAACAGATTAATTGTTATACTGATAAATAGATTAATTGTTATATCCCCAAGAAAAATTTTTTTTTCGAGTGTAGACTAGAAGACTTGCCACGTCTTTTGAGCCTTTTACCGGGTCTGTAGCACTGACCAGACCGAAGAAATTCCCACGCAAAGCCACGTGTGTTTTTTTCTCGAAAATCCCGGTTTTCAACCAAACGCCAAAGTATTAAAACTGAAACGTATTGCTGAGTCAGAAAACAGGCTCGGCCGTGGCGATAATGGATAAATAAGTTGTGCCGGCCTTGTTTTTGTGACATTGCACACCAAACATTTTATCTGTGAAGTTGGACTTCTTTTGATTGAGAGAAATTATACCAGTTATTTTAGATCAGGAGTGATGGACCTAGTTGCTATCGCGGGCCACTTTGTCAGTTACAGCTGAGTAATCAGGCCGCACAACTTTTTAGTCATACTATGAAACGTGTTAGTTCAAGACTGCTGGTCTTGCCTGAATGCAAAGGTTCAAGACTGCAGGTGTCAAATGTTTCGCAGGCCGCATGTTCATCACCCCTGTTTTAGATGAACATATCTGGCTGGTTTTGATTCATGCTCAGTGACGGGGCGAATCGACCCCCTGGCAAGTTTAAACGAAAAAACAGTCACCACATGGCTTATACAGTAGAATTGCCCTATACATCACTTCAACGGAACAGAGAAAAAGGGTGTTATAGGCGAACTGATGTTATAACCAAAGTCATTATAGTGAAATTCTTTCTTTTCTGAGTGTTAGCTAGTGGGCACCCTACAGTGGCCAGTGGGCCCCTTTCAGCTAAGTTCCTGACCTGGATCAAACCTTCAGACCAACCACTCTTCATACATATTTTGGATCTCAATCCTACAACGGCGTTTAGCTATCTGGTTTCCACCAATCCCACAGCCAGGTTTAATGGTTTGAGATGAAAAAATCCACATTTAAGGGGCAAGTTCTTTGGTTTAAATATGTTTTTAAATAATATTTTTTGGGTACAAACTTTGGGGTGCAGAGAAAAAGTTGAGGGCGAATTGCCCCAAAATGCTGCCCCCCGTGGCTAGAGGTCTGAGTGTTCTTTGTTCACTTGAACTGCATGCACACTGAAATTACTTTCTTACAAGGCATAACACAGTGTTTTATGAGGTAGAAGTTTTTGTTCAAACCTCATTGCATGCCAACTGAGGAAGTGCACGTTGGAGATCCTGGTAAGACTACGTAACACAGAAACATCTGCAAAGAGCAACTGCTTCATCTCGCAGTTTCTCAGACGGGTGCACTTGACGAAATGTTAGTTCAGACATAATCAGTTAATTACATACCTCTTAGGTGGATATATTAATTATTTTAGACAAATCTCAAATCCTGGTATCAAATCCCGCTCAACAATAAAGTAAAAAATCAGGTCTATTCACATGGTCATGAGAGCAAGTGCGATTGAAAGGAGTTTTTACATCAGGAGAGCTCAGTGCAAATGAACCAAAATGAGCACTGGAGCCGCAAAACGACTGGGTTGGTGTTCTGCGTTGCGTGCCTTAGCTTAGCGGCACCAGCTTCATGAGGAAACTAATTCTTTTAGTCATGGCAGAGCTATAGGTTTTCCAGTTACAAATGACAAACAAAGAACAGTTTTCTCAGACAGCACTTACGAGGCACAGTTGTCATTACTTTTCACAAAACCCAGCTTGTTTAACATTTTGAGAGCCGGCAGGGGCACATCCAGGGGGTCTGTTTGGCTGTCATGACAGACCCCTTTGCACTGCAGGTAGGCTACTCAGCGTTATAACTGATGATAAAATATCAAACACTGTCACTGCAAGACTCTAATGCGGGTGGTTTGGAACAGACAACAGCCTGCATTTCCCTTCTAACGTTGCATAATATTATTTCGAAACAACAATGTCCCTGCCTTGTCTAAATAGCGCCTGCGCAATGACATGAAACAATTCACGTTTTTGAACACTTCGAAATAATATTGCGTCAGACGCACGTGTTTTGTAATTTCCTCCTCTGGCAGTGCCAGCTCTAATGCAAGCAACGCTGTCAGGAGCTCGTACACTGTCACGCACACGCAGAGCTGTTTCATAATAATTCACTTCATGGAGAGAGGATTGTCCAATCGCGTTCATTTCGCAGTTTCGGCCTAAATTTTATCTGCTTTTTATACCTACTTGGTTACAACTAAATCAAATCAGTTTAGGCCTTCCTCAGCGTCACGCCAAGTAATGTGGGCTCATATCAACTGAAGCTATATTTTCACAAGGAATTTCTCATAATGAAAGGTGCGACAGCTAGCCTCAGAAATTGTGGTCGCATTATCTGAACAAAATATCAATCAAGCACTGCGTTTCGAAAATAGCCTTTTCAAAATTGAGCAGTTGACGATGTTGTTTTCTATGCAAAAAGTCCTATATTGATTTCCAGTATGTCACTTCTACATTATGATGTAAAATCATCAGAACAATTGCAACTCAATCATTCTCCGCAGTGATTTCGCAAGTGTATTTGTAACACCACCATCTTTGATAGACAGCGCTCCACAGACGCAGTTATGCAGCCGATTGTCAGCTTCTATTTTATAAGTGTATGTACGCATGGATAAACAGCTCTCATTGCCGTATGGCTGACATTTGCTGAATGTTCGACAAGCTAACTATCTTTTCAGCACCATGTTGTTAGGAACAAACATTGATTGTGATGAAATAAATGCGCTGTGGCCAAAAGCAGTGAAAATTTGGAAATTTGACAATGAGATCAATGCCACTTTCTGTTCTACAGCAAATAGTTGGTTGCGCTATACTAGTCCTACTAATCAAGTTTGACTGAACTTTAAGTAGAGCTCGATCGATAAGGCTTTGGGCTGATACCAATGTTTTTATTTGTAATTTCCGATAACCAAAGCCGATATTTTGCAACGCTCAAACCACAGTTGAAAGTGCAATGAAGAAGCGTATAACAGGGTATTCTGCACAAGCGCAAACCTGGATCACTAAGATAGTAAAAAACACAGCCTTGTTTTCAGCAACAATCTGCTTACCGTGCAAAACCTGGGAGCGAATGTTATGTCATAGACCGGTTTGTTGGGACGACTGCGGAGAATATTGTGCACTACTTGATGCATTCGAAGGACTGGGCGTCGTAAGGAACAGTACAAAGAATTTGCACTAATTAATCATAGACGAAGTAGCAACATGGGTTTCCAAACACTCAGTGCATAAAACTAGCGTAGCGGCTTTTATGAGCAAATACTGCAGATATGCTTTATATAGGCGAAATTTTTCTGATATAATACTTAGTTTTCATTGGAAACTAGGCTCGAGTCCGAGTCTTTTGAGACTCTGATCAACTTTCCAGCGTTTCAAAAGTTATGATATAAAATAAACAAATTATTTAATTATCTAATTAAATAATTAGTCAAACATTTTTATTACTTTAGATCATGACTTTTGAACCCGAAACCCTAGCAGGTCATCCAAAGTATCAAAAGACTCAGCTTGTAGCCTACTTTCCCATAAAAACTTCAGCAAAATACTACCATCTAACGGTTTGGGTGCAGCTCCAAGTGAAGTGGGACAAGGCGGCCTAAAAGTCCTCCACTTATGACGTCACTCACAAAAAACCCGCAACCCCCAACCAAAAATTTTTTTTAAGTGCAGACTAGAAGACTTGTGTCTTTTGAGCCTTTGAACAGCTCTACCACTTTCGGCGCCCAAGTTACGCACACGCTAAGCCACGTGCAATCCAGTTGTTTTTGGCGTGAACCGCTTGATTTAGACCGGTTTTGAAAGTGTTAAGGATAATGAAAGGCGAAAAACAAATTAGGCTAGGATTACCACTCATTTCTTTGTACTGCAATGTTTCAGGTCCTGAAGATGCCTACTGCAACACCCAATTTTCTGCAGTTGAAACACGATTAGATAAGATTCCAGCAAACATGATTGTCCTACAGAACTTTTTGGAAGCAAACCACCATCAACAATATTAGCCTATGCAGCAGTGGTTCCCAACCTTTTTAAGTTCGCAGCACCCTGCCCTACAAAAGAGAAATGTAATTTGCGGCAGCCAGTGGCGAGCCCATAGCAGTTCGGTTTGTGGTTTGGCGACATTTTGAAAATGTCTTTTCAATGATATTTTGAAAAATGTATTAGCTCGCAGCAACCCTGGGTATTGTAAAAGGCACGCTAGGGTGCACCCCAGTTGGGATCCATTGTTATATAGGCTAATAGGCCAACTGACTTTGTATGTAAATTGCAACAGCATTTTCCAGTGGACAATATTGACATTAAAATACTGTAATGAAAAAGCAGTCAGGAGCAATACAAATAGTCCAACCAGGCCATGCTACGTAGCCTACAGAATTTTACTGCACTTCACAGTCAAAGTGGTTTGATGTTGTTATTACTAAAATATGGATTGTAAAACTAAGATAAAACCAACATATTGTATCATTTCAAAACTGCAGACATGATTTAAATTCACTCTTGCATCATCCAGCCAAAAGCAGGTGTTAGGGTGACTGCCAAAGTTAAGCCACCTGCTTCATGAGCACACTTTTACTGGAGAGCTCTCTTACGAACCAAGCAACTATGAACATGTTGTGCTGACTTTCTTGAGTGCTCATTCGACCACTCAAGCATCTGGTGAATCTAAGTACCTGCTTACCATGGAGCTTCATTTTGATGCAACATTTGGCTCTTACTTGGGTAATACAAAGTCTGATGTGGGACATATCAAATGTTCACATGGGCCGCAGGTTCCCCACACCTGTTTTAGAGAGACTGCATATTCCAAATTTTTTGCTTTAGTCAGACTGCACTAAGGCAGAAGTGACCAAAGTTTTTGTCCCTGTTTTGGATAAGCAAGATATTTACAAGTATGGGCTGGATAACTTTACTGATCAATATCAGCAAGCCAGAAAATGCAATCTGAAACAAGCAAAAGAAACAATTCAATATATTTCATGAATGTCATGGGTATGGCATCACACCAAACAAAAACTGATACATTCAACATATCAAGCACCTTGACCAATGACCAAAAATATCAAAGAGACATTACAAAAAAGGTAATACTACTACATCTAGAGTGTGCGTGTTCAATACTCATAAAGTAAGCGGATAAAAGGTTGGAAAATTTATGAAAATGTTTTTAAAATATCAATGTTTGGTTTAACCAGCTAAGTGAATCAACAGGTTAACTAGTGAAAACTTGTTTAATGTGCCAGACCAACAAAAATGGGCACGACAGTAATATCTATTAAAGAACACGAAGTAGCAGTAGCAAAAGTGATTATAAGCACTTGGACAACTATGTTTTACAAATATGAAACACAGTTGACATAACACTGAATCAAGCATATGATATTACATAGATTGATAATTTGTGAAACCACGGAATATGTCAAAAATGACAAGAGAGTAATTCACTGAGTAGGCAAAAGCCACATGATCAGATAACATATGTAACCAAAATCCACCTGGGTTATTTTAAAATACCCACTTGAAAAAAACAAAAGTCCACCAAAAACCCATGCTTTGCTTTTCCTTTGAAAAATGTACTATGTAGTAAAAAGTAAAATAAGCAGCACACTTATACAGTTAACTGTAAATTTTTGTTTAATCAAACAAAATGAACAGCAACAAAATTTGACGGACTTGAAGAACAGAGAAGAATAATTCGAACAGTTTTAGAAAATTCTAATGGTTATCTTCTTCAGTTCTGTTAAATCAGTATATTTTAACCAATTTGTCTGCCTTCTCTGCATCTAAACTTTCTGTAATATTGGACCATACCAATACCGAATTATATGTTGAAAAATAATCTCTATAGATGCTGAACTAGCAGGACATGCACATAAACTTGACGTGAACTGCAGAGCAGACATGCGGTAATTGTAATCGTCAATCGTAATCGATTACAATCGATTAGTTTTTTGAGTAATCATAATAAATCAATTGAACTGACCAAATATGAAATGTAATTGACTACATTGCGAATTTATTCGTAATCAACGATTACTTTCGCAATTAACTTGGAAATCTTCACCCTACATTACTGTGTTGTGAATCGTGGTTGTGGTGGCTGGGTTTTCTCCTTTTCATTTGTCATGGTTATGTTTCAGGGTAGGCTATTTACCCCTCTATATGGTTTAAATCCAGATTGTCTGGTGGCGAGCACAGTGTTTCTACCTAATTCTTACTTTGTTCCAGCTAACCGTCGCCCTTCGTGACATCCTGTTGGTTGCCAGAAGTAACGTAGTGAGTCTAGTCTAGTGAGACATAGCAACAAAGATAGGAGCTCTTCTTAAAAACGGGTTCACACTTCGGCAACAGAATAGCGGGACATTACGAGAAGCGGTGTTCGTTTCATTTATATATATTCAGAGTGAACTTGTGAATGTAAGTGCTGGAGTAGGCTATGTATATAATTAGTTCAGTAATTTCTATACAGCAAATTAAGTTTCTTTCAGAGGAATAAGATACTTTAATCCAAGTCGAAAGTACCTTTCCACAACACTGATAACTAGCATGTCAACCATGATTCACCACATACTGGTAAAAAAAACTGAATGAAACCTGTGAGGTTTTGTTAACCATTGGTTATTCGTCCAATAGACAGATATGCAGCTATAGTGGTATCACTATTCATTTCATTTCAAATTAAAAGCTACACAATGCTATGTTGGCTTGCAGACAATCGTAACCCGCAGTTAGAAGAAATAGTCAGCAATTTTGAAATTACTAAAAAAATTTCAGCGTTGCTGGACGAATCTTCAAGCCTCATGGATGTTGTTTGAGTAATAAAAGATTTGAAGTGTTGATGTTTATCAACTGTATCAAAGATATGAAGCATTGATTATTTCTGTTTAATCATCATTTTAATGTGTTTGTTGCAGTGGAACAATTGACAGGAGGGAAGAGGTGCGATTTGACTCCGCTTGCCAGCAAAATATAACCCTCCTGCTTAGCTTATATTGTTGTTTTAGTATCTTTTTAATAGGATTTTAGTCATCTTTTATTGTTTTTTTGAGTATTTTCCATTGATTTGCGGTTTTAGTATAGCCATCCACACCAGGATTCATCATCATTTCTCAAGTTTTTTCTGAGTGTTTACTAGTAGGTCACTTACATAGGCCAGTGGGCCTCTTTCAGCTAACTTTCTCCTCTAACTTGAAACTCTAGTTACGCCACTGGTTTGTTGACTGCACGAACATCTCAGTAAACAATCAATCAAGTTTTTTAAGGCGTTTTAGGGACCCGATTTGGGTTCCTAGAACCAGAGAAAGTTATCATCAGGCCCCGTATAACCAGAGAAAATTGGGTCCCTAGAATCAGAGAAATCGAGTCCCTACAGATCCAAACTGGGTTCCTAACATTTTCCTTAAAAAAAACCTGCAATCAATGTTTTTTTTTCTTTTTTCCAGTGCTTGATCCTCAGAGATAAGTAATTTTGTTTATTGCATTGATTCATATTCTATGTTGTCTGAAAATATACTTACATAAAACTATGCAAATGGGTTTTGTTTTCTTTCTGAGGATGTTTCAAGGCAAATGTAATCGCGATTATAATTGTAATTTCTTGCAATGTAATCGTAATCGATTACATCCTGATTTTGTTTATCTGTAATCGAATCAAGCAGGAGGCAAGTGATCGTAATCGATTACATTTGGGCTGTAATTGCCCATGTCTGCTGCAGAGGTTATGTGGGAGTGGTTTTCTCTGTTTGCTGTGTGCATGCTTACCAAACCTTACCACTTAAAGAGTGAACTGACCAACAACACTGCGAAAACACAGATGGGATGCATTTCTTTACCCTTAATATTGAATGCCATAATAGGTATAAGTTATTAACACCTTCCCTGTGGTGTGAATTCCACGTGATTATTCAACTGGTGCAGCACAGTTTTTAGGTTGTTTTCATCCAACAGCTATACTCAAAATTGAATAATACTTGCTTGCTAAAACTCAAAAAATACTTGCTCGATTGATCTCAAATTGTCGGGTAAGATGTACAGCGTGTCCATAAAGTCTCTTTACAATTTAAAAAAATTATTAAAAAGTGAAATGAGATATTGCAATGAGGTTTGTTTTATGTTAATCAGTATTTCATAAAGTTTTTATTGACACATTAAATACACTTCTAAACATTTAATTAACATTTAATTAAAAATATCATTACTTTATTTAATACACTTCTACATGGGCACCATTAGTTGCACGAAGCACATCTAAACGATACTCCCTGCCTCCATAAATTTCTTGTGCCATAAACGAATTGAAGGACGTGATGGTGGGTCTCTTCCATACTTACTTCTGTAGTTTCGCTGGGTCTGAACATCTGATTTTGTCTCAATGAACCAGGATACACATTGCGCTTTTTCTTGAGCAGTAGTCATTTTATGGGGGTTCGATTCATATAACTCAATCATTAAACACAAGATATTTTAATTAAGAAATTTTTTCTGAAACAATAAATTTTAGTGTCAATAAAATCTTTATGAAATATTGATTAACATAAAACAAACCTCATTGCGATATCTCATCATTTCATTTTTTAATAATTTTTATAAATTGCAAAGAGACTTTATGGACACCCTGTATTTTCATAAGAAGTGAGGTAGGTTTTTGGCCATTCATCTAAAATTTAGTTGCAAAAGACCTAGCATGTTAAAATGTTATGCACCCTACTCAACAACTACTAACCCCAAATTAGCGCGTTGCCAGCCACGCTCACAAACAATTAGTTCGATGCACTGGGAACAGAGTCTGGTTGCTCGATTAAAAAATGATGAACTCGCAAAGTTCCTGACGCATTGAAGCAAAATGCATAACAATCCGAAGATAATTCTTGTAAATTTTGGTTGAAAAACTTCAGTTTTAAAAAATGTATGGTGCTTCATAGAACTACTGCTCAACCCTGCTGAATGGGATAAATTTTTGTAGCTTGCGTGTGTCTGTAGTTACAAAATGAAAGTACCTAACTCCAATGCCTTTAGTTAGAATTTTTTCAAATTTTCAGGGATGATGAAAATAGGCATGAATATCATATGTGAAAATTTTCTGTGCAGCAATACAACTAAAAAAGTGTTATCCTTATACATGCAACAACTGTCAGGACCTAAGTGACATGGAAAAAGTGTTGTAGCTTCAGGCCCAGCAAACTGTTGCTGAATACCAAACTGCATAACTGAAAAAGTTTTTGCTTATATTACCTAAAATTTTCAAGGATTATGCAAGTAGGTATGGAGAACATCATTGTAAATCTTCATTGCAATCAAGTGAGTACAAAAATTTGATTGTGTGTTACAAAACAATCCTTTTTCACCTAACTTTCTTGTAAAGTTCTTGTGACCTAGCAAGATGGTTTGCTACCAAACTTCATAACTCAAAAAGTTTTTGGTCAATTTGTATGAAATTTTCAGAATTAAAGTGTGTAGGTACGAAGAAAATTTGTGGAAAATTCTGTTGCAAATACACAAGTACGCAAAAAGTTATTGTGTTGGTTTTTATATAGGTCAATCCGTACCCAGTGTATTCGATTGAATATGACACATATGTGTATCATTCAGCACCATGTGCAATTGAATGTATGACACATATATGCGTCAATCAGCACTGAAGGTGTTAATGTGTAATTCTGAAAACAGTGATATTGCATGATGCAATAAAAACAATTCAGAATGGTATTTTCCGAAAAAAATAAAAACTTAACGTTTTTTTCAAACAAAAAACAAAAACAGATGGGTTGGAAAACACACGTTTTTCTCAACCCTGTATGGAACAGCCTTGTTTCTTTTCATAATATCTTGTATTCAATCCTTTCATATTTGATAGTTTAGCAGCAATATTATGATCAAGGCTACCATTGATCTAGAAAAAATAGGGATGGGTGTGGAACATTCGATTTTTCTACCCAAAATGAAACACTTTTCTATGAGATTGTTTCTGTTTGCATAACTGTAACATCAGACCATGTATTTGCATGTTCATCGCCAAGAATTATTTGCATCAGCATGTCTTATTCTCGACTTCCTGTACTCATGGCAGAAAAAGAAAATTTTGCTTGCTATGTTTTGAATCAATTAAATGCTAAACCTTCACTACAAAATTAGCCTTCCCAAGAATGCTAACCAGCATTTGACAGTTTACAGTGCTAACAATGATTTATAATGCATATGTTTTTGTACTGTATGATTGATTACACAACTTCCATGACATCACAAAAACTTGGTTGCAAAATGGTCACGATGAGATAGAAATGGTCTGTATGCATATCAGATACAGCCTATTGAAAAATGTTACATTGTCCTAAGTCACAATTAAGGACATTTCTTAGACATAAGGACAGTACTATTTTCTAAGTAGTAGTATTTCCAAATAAGGACAAATCTTAGAAGGATGGCATGGTAGCCCTGGTTATGCTAGACAAAATGACCTGATAAGCAGTAGTTATGGCCGCATGCTTAGGATTTGGATCCTAAACTGTCTGAATCCAAAATGCTAAATTTAAAGGGGGTAATAGGATTCAGTTTAACTTGCACTCAGCGGTCAAAGTTTCGGCATCCTGTACTGGTACAATGGTGTAGTTTGTCCTTTTCAGCCATGCCACACTAGAGAAGGAACTGGTTACACTACAATACATCCAAGGTTTCAACCAGGGGCGCATCTAGCCTGGAAAAAAGGGGTCTGTCACGGAAGGGCAGCTTTCAATCATAAAACCACATTTTTGCTGAAGACTAGAAATCGACCGATGAATTTTACAATTTTGCCAAATTTCGGGAACCCAAGTTGCTACTTCATCTCTGATTAATTAACGCAAATTCTACGAATGTGGTGCTGAAAAGATACTTAGCTTGACGAACATTCTGGAAATGTCAATCGTACAGCAATGAGAGCTGTTTATCCAAACGTACATACACGTATAAAATCGAACCTGTCAACCAGCTGCACAACTGCGTCTGTGGAGCGTGCTGTCTATCAAGGTGGCGGTGTTATAAATATACTTGCAAAATCACTGCAGAGAAGAACGATTGAATTGCAATTGCTTTGATTACTTTGCATCGCAATGTAAAAGTGAATTACTCAAAATCAATATTGGACTTCTTGTGCAGCAAACAACATCGTCAACTGCTTAATTCTAAAAAATGATATTTTCGAAACACGGTGTTTGACTGATATTTTGTTGAGATAATGCGGCCACAATTTCTGAAGCTAGCTGTTGGGCCTTTCAATATGAGAAGTTGCTTATAAAAATATAGTTTCAGTGCAAACGATCCCATGTTACTTGCCGTGACACTGAGGAGCCTGAACTTACTTAATTTTGTCATAACCTCATAGGTGTAAACAGCAAATAAAATTAGCCCGAAACTGCAAAACGAAACGATTGTGATTGGAGACTGTCCTCTTGCCATGAAGCGAAATATTACAAAACAGGTCCTGCGTGTGTGTGGCAGTGCATGAGATTATGACAGCATTAGAGCCGGCACTGCCAGAGGAGGAAATTCAGAAACACGTCCGTTCAACACAATATCATTTTCGAATGTTCAAAAACGTGGATTGTTTCCATGTCATTACGCAGGCGTCATTTAGACAAAGCAGGGAGGTTGTTGTTTCGTAATAGTACTATGCAACGTTAGAATGGAAATGTAGGCTGTTGCTTGTTCCAAAACACCTGCATTTGAGACCTGCAGTGATAGCGTTTAACATTTTATCAGCTTTAATGCTGAGTACCTGCGGTGCAAAGGGGTCTGTCATGACAGCGAAACAGACCCCCTAGATGCGCCCCTGGTTTCAACAGACATTTGGAATAAGTGTTAATGCCCACTGGTAATGTGTTCCATGGCATCTTTTTCTCTATGGCATTATCAATGCTAGAGGTTGAACATTGGTACACTGGCTAAATCATACCAACATGAAATGTAGTTGAAGCACTGTTAGGGATGGGCATTTCATAATAGTTTATTATTCCAGAATAGCTAAAGCAAATCCAGAATACCGAATCCTATTCTGTTTTCTTTCCTACAACGCATTTCACCTGAGAATTACTAAAAAAATAAAATGTTGTTCACTAAAAAAACAAGTAGGCCCACACAGTGCACTTTCCTTAATCCGACACTAGAAATTAATAATTTATCCTTTTATCACACAAACAATACATTTTCGCAAAATTGAACAACAAATTTTAAAATTTTAATGCAGTGGTTCATTTGTGCCATGCAAAAGTGTTTATGCCAAAAAAGGCCAGATTCTGACAATACTTTTTAGAATAAAAATCGATGTTCTAGTTTATAGGTGTCCTTATAGACCCAATCAAACTTGGCTAGTGGTCTAGCACAACTACGATACAACTTCAGCTAATTTCATACCAGTTTAAAACACATAAACCAGTTTATCGCATAGCATTCCAAATTCCCAAACCAAACTTACCCACGTAAGAAAACAGTATTGTTTATTTCATAATGGTTATTCACATAAACCAGTTATTCGAATAGAAATATTATTTTCATTTGTCAACTTAAATTGCTTAATGACATAGTTAACTTTGAAGGAGTGCAAAGCACACTGCTCAGATGGTGTGAAATTTTGAGTGCCATTCATCCGCAGCAACTGTTACCAAAATGACCCCCTTCACTGACGTGCCAACATCGACACTGTGCATTCAACTTCCACGCTTCAGCACATTGTGTTCAGCACTGTCTAGTCATGTCTCGTCCATGCAGGTGCGAAGCTTTGTCACAAAAGTACCAATAAGTTTCATTTGGTGAATGCCTCAGCTGAATGCTACATAACAAACATCATTGGGGTTATAAAAGCTTCATGATGCCGCAGGCTAAGAAATCAGTTAAGTCTTTACGTACAGCACCCAGCTGTATCAGGACTAAGAGATTTTTACAACTTCTTGAGGCATTTCAATATTCCGTAGTTCTACAAATCTTCGTACAGTGCAGCTGTGAGATACAAATGTGTTCCCAACTGCAGTGTATGTATAGTCCAAAGCAAGCAGAAAAATGGCATCATGTGCGGGAAACATTCCATGACTAATACGGGCAATTATTACATTACACTTGCAGTGTGCACGTTTAAGATAACATGCAATGCACGGGCCCGCAACAACTTCAAATTTACGTTTCAATTGATGACGGTTGGTTTACTAAACACCAAAGGATTTTAGAATTTAAAGTACTGTATCAGGAGCAAGGGATTTTTAGAACATCTAGAAACATTTTCATATCCCACAGTTCATAAAATCTCTGTGTTCAGTTCATTGTCAAGCTACAGATACCAACGGTATCAGGTAGTATGCACATGGAGCTAGGTGATTGTTTCATAATAATCGTATACAACATAAGAACGGAAATGCTGTTGCCTGTCCCAAAACACTTCCATTAGAAACCTGCAATGGCAGCATCTAGTATTTGATCAACATAATGCTGAGTACCTATGGCACAAGATTATTGCAATGAACAGTTGACAACATTGCATACCATGCAAGAGGTACTTATTTTTCATAATTCAATTTTACATCATGGTGCAAAAACATCAGAGCAACTTCACTCAGGCTCCTCCGCAGTGATTTTACAAGTATATACTTAACAATCATTACAGAGAATGCTGATTGTCAGCATCAATTTTATAAGTGTACAAATGTATGATTAAACAGAGTTGTTCAGGAAGCTACTTGTCTTTTCAGCACCGTGTTCGCAGGAACAAAAAGTGATTGTAAATGTAATAAATGCACTGTGGCCAGTTGTAACAGAAAAATTTAGTAGTTTTGCAGGTGGAACATGTTGTAGGAAAAAACAGCACAGGATTCAGTATTGCAGATTTGATTTAGTTATTCTGGAATAGTAAACTATTCTGAAATGCCCATCACTATTCCTAACACAGACAAGTAATAATACATATTTTCGATACTGACATAGTGAGTAACATAATCTGACTTCTCTCTTTCATAGTTAAAAGCTCTAGGTTTTTTGTATGTTTTCAAGGAATCAGCTGACTATGCTTTCATCTTTTTGCAATGATTTGAACTGACACAAATCTATATTCAAGGAAGTACTCTCCACAATGGGGGTAAGCAAGGAGCTGATAGATTCCTTGCTTACTCCTAATGTGGAGAATAGTTACTTCTCTCTTTTTCCTCATAAATTAACAAACCTGTTGCTATTACAAAAACACAACAATCTACTTTATGACATCAAATATCCATTAAGATAAGAAGACATGCTACATCACAGGTTAAAAGCCTGGTAGGTGAATGAAAGCAGATATAGCAACAACAATCTAAACTATTCAATGCACTTACTTCTCTTGAAACCGTTCTTCTTCACCATCGAAAAGCTGCTTGCATTCTACTGGCACCGGTTGAACAACAAATTGTATATTTGATACATAAGATGACATGGCCATTGGCAAAGTTCTCGCAATTGTAATACTTTACAAAGAGTTATACATGAATCATTCTTGAATCTTAGCTAGCTGTAAATAAGTGCAACAAAGTAATTAGGCTTCAGCAGTCAAAAATTTGCTTTTTACTAAATAACTATGAGTCTGAAACCATCTCCCAAATTTTTGAAGATTTTTTATTAGGACTGACAGGTGGTTTGACAACCAAATTAACATTAAGTGCTCAAAACTATTAAAAATGTTTTTCAAACTAAGTGGAATGAAAGTCAATTATTTTTTTTTAATTAACGCATGAATTGCTCACCAATTTGTACAGTTGGTTGAACACGCCGCAACAAAGTTAATAGGCAGGATTCAAGTTTTAGTCCTCTCATACCGAAAACTTGAACATTACAATTTGTGATTGGTCCAGCCTCATGCTCAGCAATGATTGGTGGGTACAAGGAAACAGTTATTGTGTGATACTGCTATTGCAACCTCTCAGTTGGCATTGCATTGAATGTGCGATTCACCATGTATGGGATATGCACGAAGCATAACACTCAGATATTTGTGGTGCGAACAAGCAATAACAGGGTGATCTTGTCGGGTGATCTGTGTTTTTTCTTGCTGCCAGTGAAGCTTTGCGCACTTGTCGCTCGGGCTCTCTGCAACAAAATGGTGCTGTGACAAGGATTGGGACAAGGGCGAGTGAGCCTTTTTGTCAGGTGGTTAACACCTTCGGCACAAGGTTGGTTTTATCTTTAAGACCTGCGTGAGCCACTTTTTTACCATCATTTTGCAACTCCAAAGCTCACATGCAAGCCGATTGCACTAGAGAGCTGTTTAAACCATCAAAAGATGTGACAAGTCTTCTAGTTTGGATTAGAAAAAAACATTGGAAAGTTTTGGATTTTGGTTTATTTGTGGGTGACATCATAAGTGGGGTAGGATTTTAAGCGATTTTGGCTCAAGTTACCTGCCCCTGGGTGACAACCACAAGAGAGAATTTTTGACTCAAGTTTATATTGGAAACTAGGCTATAATCTGAGTCTTTTGAGCCTTTGATTGCCTTCTATCATCTATGTTTTAAAAGTTATGCCTTAACACCTTTGCTGCCATGTGGATTTGCCTGCAAGTCCCATATTTTCTTGATATTTTTCAACTCCACAATTTGCCATCTGAGTCTTTTGAGCCTTTGATTGGCTTTCTAGCATTTCTGGTTCAAAAGTTATGAGCAAAAAAACTAAATTTGTATAAAAAATACCCAAATTATTTTTTTACCCAAATTTTAGTTATTTTACCGTAACTTTTCAACCAGAAGCTATAATTATGAAAATTTCACCAATTATTATTGATAATAATTTATTAACAATCTTTTATTATCAATCATTGGTAAAATTAACATAATTTATTAACCAGAAACGTTAGAAAGCCAACCAAAGGCTCAAAAGACTCAGATTTTAGCCTACTTTCTGCAAATAACTTGAGTGAAACACTTTCCTCTTGCGATTGGGGTCTACGGCCAAATGACCTCGACCAAAAATGCCTAAACCTATCCCATTTATGACAACACCAACAAGAATCCTAAAACCCAAAACTTATCTCTTTCATAGTTGAAAGCTCTAGGTTTTCTGTATGTTTAAAATTTTTTTTTTCATAAAAATTTTTTTCATTGCATACCAGAAGACTCACCACATCTCTTAACACTTTGAGAACCGGGGTACGATATATTCGTACTTTGATTTCAGCCTAAAACAGCAGTTTTCGGTTGCCTTACCAACGCCCTAGCTCCTCCGTCGATTGCGCTAGAGAGCTGTTCAAGGGCTCAACCGGATCGGCCAGCCTAGTAGCTTACACTTGAAAAAAAATTTTTTGGTTGGGGGATGCGGATTTTTTGTGACTGACGTCATAAGTGAAGTAGTTTTAGGGTCATTTTGGCTCATGTTGCCTGGCCTAGGGCCCAACTATTAGGCCAAAGTGTTTCGCTGAAGTTTTCATTGGAAACTAGACTCGAGTCCGAGTCTTTTGAGCCTTTGATTGTTTAAAAGTGGCAAAATCATACCTTTAATGCAAAAATTGGTTAACGCCGAAGGTGTCAATTAACATTTTTGTTGTTTTTCACTTTTTGTTATGTACCACAAGCACCAACAACAAACTAATTAATTAATCCTCTAGGGCAGTGTCTTGGCGATTTTAAGCGATGTTAGTGATCTTAGTACGATTTTACTGATCTTAGCAATCTTAGAGTAATGATCTTAGCGATTTTGGAGTAGTGATCTTAGCGATCTTGGAGTAGTGATCTTAGCGATCTTGGAGTTTTTACAAGTGTCCATAAGCTGACACTAAATTAAGTGGCAATATATTGACTAAAACTTAGTAACTATAAACAATTTTTCTCTAGTATAGGATATTAAAAAATAAGAAAACATGAAAAGTCAACTGCCATCCATGTACACCTTGAAATCTTACCGTGAACCCTTGGAGGTTCACAAACCTCAGGTTGAGAATCCCTGCTCTAGGGCAATGGTTCCCAAATGTATGGGTCACAACCCAAACAAGAGTCACGCAGGGTCAAAAAATGGGTCACGGAGAGGCAATCCCAAATTAAAATGTGTATTTTCAATGTTACCAATGCTTGTCTATACCTGTCTGTAGCATAGGTACTTGAGAAGAATAGATTGCTGACTTTTAAATTGAACTTAACAAATTACTGCCAAAAGTCACCCATACAATCAGCATTCTTTAATGCGATGTTTGCGTCTTGGGTCGCAGGGTATCCACCAAACCCATATTTGGGTCACCTTAAGAAGGGTTTAGGAACCGCTGCTCTAGGGAATCTTGAATTTTTGTCCACACCTTGCCAACCACAAATGCTAGTCAATCAAAGGCTGCAACAACCAAGATTTTCACCTAGTTTTTATAAAAGGAACAAACAAAATATTGCCCTTTGCGTTTTGGGCCCAGAGCCCAATGACCCCTTCCAAAAAACACAAACCTGCTCCAATTATAACATCACTCACAAAAAAAGTTCATATCAAAACTTCTTAATTTTTTTAATCGAACCACAAGACTTTCTACATCTTTAGAGGGTTGATGATAAGCTCTTTAGTTCAATTGCCTAGCGAGTTATGACGGCACAAATCTATGCAAAAAAAAGCTACACGCGTGACTTGAAGGGTAAAGAAGATAAAATCTTGCTGAAATGGCAATCTGGGCAACGGCATTAGGACACACTTGAAACTGCATGCACGCACAAGTGTGAAAGGGCTTCAGTGGCAATGCATTTTAAAAATTTTTTCTACATGCTGTGATGTATTTAACAGTATCGCTCTCAGGCAACATAGATCTGTGTCAGAGTAATGCTGACCACTATTCTTGGCTGACGTAAATCTACCTTTTGGACTTTACATTTTTTTAAAATTCTGTTGTTAGAAACAGTCTGTACATGTGGTTCTAGAGTGAGTTTACGTAACATTAGGTTTTGGAGTGAGGATCCAAACCAGTGTTTCTCAAAGTGGGTGGAATCGTCCCTTGGGGGTGATTTTGATGGGCAAGGGAATAAAAAAAACAAAGGGGACAACAGGGGGACAAAAAATGCTCAACCACTAATCAATCATTGAGTTAACTTCAGTAGCCTACTATTATAACTTGTTAGTTTTTTGCAAATTTTAATTTACTATAATAATCATTGGAGGTTGTTCCTAACCCTAATCCCAACCTAACCTTATCTTAACCTAACACTAACCTCTAACCCTAACCTCTAACCTAACACTAAGCTAATGCTAACCTAACCCGAACCTAAAAGTACTAACCCCTAAAGGTAACACCTAAGCGGATCCTGAAAAAATCAAAGAAAAAAAACCGAAAAAGTCGGCAAGGTGAGAGTCGAACTGAAAAACATAGGCGTAGCAGCCGTAACACTTAACTGTTGCACCATGAGAAGAATGGTATTTTACTGACAAAGTGACCTTTTTGTTGTGTCATGCCACAAGACCAAATGTTCGACTGCCGGCACAATAGCTCCAGGCAATCTGTTGCCGCCAGAATATCACCGGTAAAATAGACACTGCCTTACTATTTTTCTACCAAGCCTACTGCATTCTCCTCCTGCGTTACTGCCACATTGCTGGAGGTGGTCGAATAAGGTTTTCAATTTAAATATTCATGGGCGGTTCCATAGCCACTGCCTATTTATGAAACTACTGTAGTCTACTATAGACATTAAAGGTAATTTATTAGTAATACAGGGTTGGGGAACCTGCAGCCCACGGGCCGGCCTGCATGAACATTTGACATATGGCATATATCAGAATTTTTGTTACTTATGTAGGCTACAACATCGCATCCCAATAGAACTCCATGGCCCATCATGATAGGCGGATACTTAACTTAGATAATTAAGTCAAGAGAAGTCACTCATCCTCATAGTTAGCTAAATGTAGATTTTTAAATTTAAGATAGGCTATGGAGCTCTGCCTTTTACAAGGCACGCTATTCTGAACTTTGATAATTTTTGGTTATCTGAGTTTCACAACCGTTCGGGGACAAAAAAATGTTTCAACAGTTGTTAATGTACAAAATTTATAAACATCGCAAACATCTATGCATTACATGTTGGCAGTGGCTATAGATACGCCTGTGGATCTTGAAATTTGAAAACTTATTCATACACCACCTGTGACATACTAGTAACACACGACCAGAGTGCAGTAGGCTTGGTACTACCAAGTTTCTAATAAATGGTAGAAACGAACTAAACGCAAAAGATAAACCCTAAACCCCACCCAAACCTTAACTCTAACCATAGCCTAACCTAACACTAACCCCTAAACTTAACACCTAAGCCTGAAAGAAAGTAAAGAAGAAAAACAAGACAAAAGTTGGCAAGGTAAGAGTCGAACTGAAAACCAATAATGGCAGCCGTGGTGTGTAACCATTAGGCTACAAGATCCACACAGTTTGAATGACAAACTGATCCTTTTATTTGAATTGCATCAGGACAAGCATATCCGTAGTCACTTCCTTACAACATTCAAGTATAGTATTAAGTATGTACTTTCGACGATGGGTGTAAGCAAGGAATCGATCAGCAAATTTTTAATAAGAAATCGATTTCACATAAAATTACGCATTCTCAGTCCTGAAAATTGCAAGCAAAACTTAAGCTTACAGATGAAAAGTGAAAGGCTGAAGTAACATCAGAGAAAAACTAAACTCAAGACTACAATCAAAATTTCGTAACACAAGCTCAAAATCATAACATCTTAACTGACATCATCATCATGATATACAGCAATCATCACAATAACGATTGTGACGTAGTATAAAACAAAGTAGAAAAAGATTAAGAAATACAAGAATTACACAACAGGACAAAACCACAACGTTGAGATTATTAATGAAGGATGACATACCAATGAATTATCATCATTAAAGTTCAAAAAAAGAGAGCGATGTCAATAATACCAGTGGCGACCTTACAACATGTAATGCATCTTTGGGGGAAACGCATATTTATTTGCAATAATAAAATATTTTTCCTTTGCTTTTTTTCCGTTCATTCCTTCTGCAACGTAACTTTTTTTTTCCACTCCGGTCACGTCATCAAACATCTGCAACCAAGCTCCGCTATTTTACGGAGCTCCGCCTTTTACAGGGCACCTTAAAAAGCGGCTAATTATTTTTTGTAGGCCTAGCCTTAAACGTAAACCAAAACCTTAACCCTAACCATAAAACGCAACCCTAAAACGCTCACCCTAAGCCTAAACACTAACTTAATCAAAAACGATGACCCTAAATCTAACCCCGGGTCTCCTTTTCAAAAGTTGTTACAATAGGAATGTACAGCAATTGGTGTTGCAAAACTTTATACTGTAGTCTTGCACGACATCAAGTGTCCTGTGAACCATCAAAAACGATACAACCAAGGTGTGACCTGAATTGGGAACACCTTCAAATCGGAGATTTTTGGAATCCTAATCCAGTCCAAAATTTTCTTTCAGTAATCCGGTCCGATCCTAATCCGGTAGACCTGTCGAAATATTTGATCCAATCCGGTTTATATCTGAAAAAACTCTGAGTAAGCATTTTACTGAAATGATCAATGCAGTGTGGATATCCATATCTGATCCGGTTGAGTTTTTTTCAAAATCCAGCCCAATCCGGGTCGGGTTCTGAAATTCAGAAGCCGGTTGGATCGCGATCCGGGAACCGCATCATCAGTGGTGTAGTCGAGACCGTAACCTTCGAAACCGAGACTGAGACCAAGACCTGGTTAAAATTTCGAGACGACACCGAGACCGAGACCTAGACCTGGTTAAAATTTCGAGACGACACCGAGACCGAGACCTAGACCTGGTTAAAATTTCGAGACGACACCGAGACCGAGACTTCATCAAAAACTCCAAAACCGAGACTCGAGACTTTAAGTTCGAGACCGAGACCGAGACTCGAGACTTCAAAATTTGTGCATTTTGCCGAAATTTTTCAAAAAAATGTCGTCATCACTTCTGACCATGGACATCCGCAGGGGGAGAAACGGGCATTCCCCCTCTTGAGATTGAAACTAAGTACCAAGATTCAGGGGCGCAACCAGCTCTTCATTTCGGAGGGGGGCAATTTTTATGAAATTTCATTTGATGACGTCATCGTGCTTGTTCAACCGTGGTACAACTTTTTCGAAAACGGTCACATATAATAAAAATGTATTTTTGCCCGCAGACACGAAGTCCATAGTACAAACACACACATTCTGCACAACGCTGGTTAATAAAAACAGACAAAACAGAACGTTTTACAACAGCGTTGGAGGCTGAATCAGGCGCCAAGCGAAATTTCTGACTTCACACCATATGCGCATGCACAGAGCAACATTCAACATAACGCTGAGAAAACTGATGATTAGGGCTTAGCAATTGGTGTTTACGTAAGTGTGTCGGGTTAGGGTTTATGTTATAGTTGGAAAAAGAAAATAATTGAAGTCTAAGATTAAGTCCAATATTTTTCACTGGTTTTCCTTATTCCCGTACTGTAGCTTGTTGTGGGTATCTGACATCTAACCAAAAAGTTTTAATTTACACAACACGCATCAAAAAAGTAATCGCCAAACTTTATTGCTTTTCTCTGGGAAGTAAAGTAACTGACAAAAAATAATAGGTCAGAAATTTCGCAGAGGTAAGAAATTTTGCTTGACACCGGCCCACAGAAACTTACTTAACAGAACGTTTTGTAACGGCGTTGGAAGCCGAGCCTCAGGTTTACAGACGGATACTTAAAACTACTTGTTCACTTGGTACAACACTACTGCAGACTGGAACGCTAATTCCTGGTCAAGCTCAGGTAAAGTGCGAATGCATTGTGACATGCACACCCTCAAACGAACAAACACTGCAATATCCGAGCACTCAGTCGCAAAGTAAAATGCGGTTGTAGTGTTCAAAGAATAAGGAAGAATATAAACAATCTCACTGCGTCAAAGTAGGCAACCATTACGTTCGTAGACCTTCAGCATCTTTCCAAAAACAAGTGCATATTTTTTCTTATTACAGCTTGAAATGTAGGAATGTTACGTCGAACCTGATGAGTCATGAGTATTAACACTCGCTCTCCAGGGCAGGTGGTATAGACCTCTGCATCCAAAATTATAGGCCACACGCAATCTTTGCATGCGTGACTTTCCGAAATTCCACCATAATTGTGATGCATACATGGGCGTACAAAAGGAACGAAAAAGTATAGTTTTAACTGCATTTAAACATCGGTAGAAGAGGCTCGCAGCTTGTTTGCTGCACAATATTTTTATCGCAGTTGTGTCTGAATGTCGTTGTCATCTGAGAGCTCAGTATCCAGTACAGCTCCCAGATATTTGTATTGGTTAACAGATTTTTGATTTTTACCACCCATGTGTCAGTAACGGGGTGACTGTGCTTTTTGCACTTAGCCTTACACGTCATACAAACAGTTTTGCTGTAGTTGAAAAAATTTCAATGTGATTCTGCATAAGCCTGACACACAGATAAAAGTTCTCTTCGCAACATTTCCGAATATGAGAACTTTTCAGTTTTAATCAAGATGCAGACCGAACGATCAGGACCGAGTAAAAATTAGTATTCTCATAAAAACACCTGGTTCCGTACTTAACTAGTGTAGTCATCAGGCTTGTCCATGGGAATGTCATTCCTACGGGACGTCATTCCTATGGGACGTTTCCCATGGGATGGGATGAGATGGGCAGGCACAAATTGCTATGGGATGGGAATGGGACAGATAAATATGTCCCATGGACAACCCTGGTGGCCATGGCTTTAGTGTGACAGATATATAAGCTACTACAGCAGTAAACCTGCCTAATTTTCGTTTTGTTTTAGCAAATTCGTTCTAGCCCTATTCTTCTAGCATGTGCTTGAACTTCTATCATAAATGAAGATCCCAAACTGGAAAGATAGCCTATGTCAAGGGTGAGGGGATCTTTGAATGCTACCATTTCGGGCAAAACGGATCAGGTGTATTGTGCCTTTGGAGCGTACCGGATCAGATGTGTTTGGGGGAAAACGGCTTTTCCTGGCATCCATGAGTTGTGTGTAAGGTTTTAAAAGCACGTTTAGGGCTATGAGCTTTAAGGACTTGCACTGGTTGCAAAAGCTAGGATCTTGTAAAGCGTCATTTGGAGCCAAAGTGGTCTAGTAGGTAGGTGCGTTCAACAATTGACTAGCACTCATATGACGCTTTGCTAAACCTTTTTCCTAAACCGTGATACTGGGATCAACCCAGAAAGACACTAAAACGTGAAACAGTCCCCAACCTACATTTAGTTAAAAAGTATCAGGTTTCGAAGAGAAAATGCAGCTAAACAACGCTTTTTTGAGAAATGTACCACGTTAATAATGGTGATCCGCTTTGCCCCTAACAAAAATAATAACCAAAAGGTCGTAGAAGAACAAGCGGTTTGACGAGGCACTAACTGTTATGTCAAGATTTCTCTTGTCAGTTTGAAAGTTCCAGCAATTTGCACGGCTCAGTGGTAGCCTAATGTTATACAGTTTCATGAGGGCAAATTGAGGCCTGTCTAAAAAAAAAATAGTACACGAACAAATAGACAAAACATGCCTTAAAAATGCGAACATTTTAAACTATCTCCCAAGTTGACACTTCCAGCATATTTGTGGTTAAATCAGTGGCGTAGCCAGCCCAAAAATTTGGGGGGGCAAAAAGGTGGTGGGGCAAAGTGTATGATTTCAGGCGAACAACACTATTTTCTTTGGAAAAACGTCTCTCAAAGCACAAAATGACTATATTTTCCAGAAATTTTTGGGGGGCATGGCCCCTTTGGCTCCCCCCTGGCTACGCCTATGGGTTGAATACCAATCATTTACGAAATTTTCGATCAGATAAGTCTCAAGATAAATCTTGTAAGGAGATAATTAACGAGCAAGACAAAGAAAATTCAAATAAGATTTCTTAAAAAATGATTAGAATATAAAATTTCATCGTTATTCTTGAAAGTTTCTACAAATGTCAAAATTGCTATGCAATATTTTGAAAATTTCGGGGGGCAAATGCCCCAAATTTCCCCTTGGTTGCGCGCCTGCCAAGATTCTCTAGAAAACATGAAATTAGTAGCTCAATTCCGATCAATTGATTAAATTTTTGCAATGCCACTGTATTTTCCGGTATGACACTCACACTGCACAACAGCCAAGTTTACTGTTCTGGTGTCATGCAGTGGTGAGCCTGCAGTTCACTTGTGTTCACTCCTTTGCGTGGCCAAACTTGGGAGCGAATATTTTCTGGTGTTGGTGTTTATTGCGTAACAATATCACGGCAGCAAATCTTCAAAGGTTCGCTTCAAGTTACGATAAAACGCGTTTCACTGCTTGTTGCTTTTGAACACTGGTGCCACGCATAGGCCTAGTAATTTTTAGACTGGCTTAATAATCTTGTGATTTTTCAATGCGATCTAGTTAGTTTTTGCAAAGTATATTTTGAAGAAAATTGGTTGTCTCTTTTCTAACTTTTCAGCCGTTTTCAATTCGTAAACAATTAATTACGTGAATGGTTATTCGGAAATTTGCACCAACAGAACATACAAGTGTTTTTAATTTGAGTTTCTAATCTTTTTTTCTTTCGCGCAGTTTATCACTGCAAAATTGACCATGACGGTGTTTTCATTTCGTTGCAGGAACGCTGCAGAAGAAATGACTATATAAATGTTAGGCAGATTGGTCTAAAATACTCCGTGTGTGGTGTCGTTTTCAGCTCCTGATGATTGTTGGTATGACATTTTCCAGGCTTCAACATGATCTATTTTGACAAACTTGCAAATGATGCAAAGGTTTTGGGGTGATAAAGTAAATAACTAAATCATTTCAAGTAAAACTGCAAACTTCGATAAACACTTTTAAATCTAGTGAATTTGTTTCATATCTAGTGAATTTTTTGTGAATCCGCTGATTTTGTAGTGAAGCCTGTGGCAGCACTGCTACTGAACGCAGATATCGTGGCAGGTAATGCAGCAAGACAGTGACTGGCTGTTGATAGCGGCAAGCCACTCATTTTTATGCTGTGTGAAAAGAAACACAAGTGAAGCTGTAACGAGGGGCGTCCGCAAAGAGGTAAAACGGGCGTTTGCCCCCCTAGAAATTTGTTTTAAAACCAAAAACGTTTGGAAAATCTGAAAACAGCAGTTGAATTTCGATTAATTAGTTTAATACTTGCAATACCAGTTTTTATTTGCCTTGTAGCAGACACATTATGGTCTGTACATATTAAATGTTGCTTTCACTAAAAGAAAACAAAATCAAAACGTCCAACGACAAGAATAAGACATGCCGACTTGCAACCCAAAGGCTGGGATCAGTCAAGCACGAAAAACGTGACAAGCAAAACATCACGTTTTCACAGCGTTGCAAAACAAGACAAAGCTCCAAACAAGTCAGTCTGAAATCTAAAGACAAACTGTACACGGATTAAATCAAATAAAATTTGATTTGGAAAAACAAAGAGCGAAGAACAAAGAAAAGAAGCAAACAAAGCTGAAGAAGGCCTAAAAAGATGATGTCATGGAAAAGTACAGAAAACTTTCCATCAATGATGTAATTAAGAATCATGACTAAAAAACCCATAAAGCCTTATAAGGCAATGTCCAGTCAATAATCGATAGATGATTAATTAGGCAATTTCCAGTAAATCTGGGTATATAAGCTGCGATTTCAGCTACCCAGTTCAGTTCACTTTTCTACTTTTGAATTGAGAATTCCTTCCTTGGTCTACGCTGCCTTTGAGTAGTTTAGCCATTGAAGTAAATTTTGAGGCTCTG
>Ga0210059_1000173_pt1 | contig 66610 bp, 51 predicted proteins | sample Ectturendosymbi2_FD_188042 | JGI IMG/M metagenome (GOLD analysis project Ga0210059, IMG submission 188042) | Ecteinascidia turbinata endosymbiont from Florida, USA - Sample 2 (SPAdes) (version 2) | ecosystem: Host-associated > Tunicates > Ascidians > Unclassified | place: Key West, Florida... | reverse complement strand
CAGGGGCAAATCCAACAAAATTCAACAAAACCTCAAAGATAGAAACTGATAGAATTCTGAAGAAACCGTTTCCCAAGTTTCCTGAACAACAGCTGTCTAAAAACACGTCCGTTCAGCTCGACGGTCAGTGACTGACGTTGCTATCATGCCAATGCAAGATGTTGTGCCTGCTACCAAGTTCAACCAAGGCTTGTGCGACGAAATCGTTGAATATACGCAGAGCCAAATTAACATTTTGCCTTTCGAAAGTAGAAGGGTTCAACGCTTTCAAAGACAGTTTGTAGGCAAATCTCACAATCGAATCACATTCCAGCTGATGTAAATGAATGAAGCGCATTAAAACTACTCTCGGCAATGCTTACTGGACTGGTTAATTCTAAACTGGTAATGTCGCAATGGTCGGAGCGCACCTTCTCACTTTTTACGCAAGGGTACACCATACATTTTTCGGTAGACTTTGCGTTTATCCAATTATTCCTAATACACTTTAGAAGGTGCACGGAATCGAACAAGAAAAACAACGGACGAGACACATCGCAAGGATGGGGGTATACGAACGAAAGCTGGTGGGGCTCTACAAAGCATGACATTGCTTTTCTGGTAATGGCGTTGTTGTCGGTAATAACAGAAAAGACACGGAATCCTGCTTCCTCTAGACCCCGGATAGTTCTTTGGATTAGAGCAAACAGGTCCATGGCGTTTATTTTGCAACTGGGCTGGACATGTACAACATCTTTGTACTTAGACACGATGCTGCTTATCAAAAAAGCAAACGCTGATTTCGCAGCTTCATTGCTGTTGCTAGCAGCTCCAACAATGTTACCACCTTTGAAATCGAAAAACTGTTGGAGGTGAATTTCATCAACTAAAAGCATAACAGTCTTGTCGCTTGGCTGTAGGTTATCACTTTTTCTTTGACATAACACAAAAACGTGCTGTCATGCTGTTCAATCAAAGAGCTCATTGCTTTCGACAACGTTATTTTACAAATGGTGTTATAACATGGCAGAAGACAATTGCCGCTTGTGCGCAAAAATCTGTTGGCGTTTGGTGCAGTGTTGTAAAAAACAGAAGCGAATACAAGAAAATCGTAGGAATAACTATAAACGCTTTACGTAATCAAACGCAATTGCTCATACACGAACCATATCACTCGATGAAATTTAAAGCTTTCCGATTTTAAGGGAATAAGCAGCGACAGAACCAGTTGCAAAATTAAAATAAACTGACGATCAGAGCAGTTTGTTCAGGGTGCTGTTTGTATGTTTGTGAAAACGTCTCGCACAGTTTCGATTGTGCGCAGGCTGTTCACTTTCAAAGGAAACTGAAACTTATCCATTGATGGAATTTCGACGCAACTCATATAGCACTTGAGCATTAAGTTCTCGTCGATTGTTAAACATTTCTCAACAAACGTACCACCATTATTTGATTGTTGCAATATGCTGATAGTAAAGTTGTTAGTAGTGTCACTTTCAAACACTTGCCACGGCTTTTCGATTTGCACCTTGTGCTTTACGTCCTCCAATGTTTGGCAGAGATCGTATTGTTCTTGTTGCCCGCAGTCGTGCCTGGTCTGATTCAAAGCGCTTGATAAATTGGACTGTTCCTTTGAAATTAATCTTTCATTTAAACTCAGCCTGCGTGAAGAGTTTGGTCCCGATGAATAATCAGGGCAGTTTGGCATTTGTGAAGGGACAACTCCTGGCAGCAGTCTTGGTACTTTTAAACGATATGACAGGTGTCGTCCAGTTTTCTCATCATATGCTGAAGTCTCCCAGCGAATTTCAGTTTTCCTAAAATGGTTTTCGCACACCTGAAAAATGTAACAGTGACATCACTATGCGTAAACAGTGCATCGGGAGATGGTCTATTGTAATTTACGAACAATAGCTATTTTCAGGGAGAGGAACACACCATCAGGCTGAAAAGATTATATCGTTTCGCAGAAATGCCGTCGACCCTTTTATCCTCACCCCCTTTTCAATCGTAGCCAAAATATTATTTGCCATGAACCACTTTCCAGCCGGGCAGTAAAAACAGCAATAAAAACAACAACAATGATTTTATGAATGAAACCATGTTTCAACATGTCACGCACTCTGCGCCATGTGCTTGCCGTGTTGGCACAAAGTCCTCCCTCCTAATAGCGTATATCCACTTTTGCTTCAGTGCTTCATCACTTGGAAATTGGAAAACATGTACTTTCGGGCCATTATCATAGCTGCCCTTGCAACGAGGTACACAGCATCTGTCCGGCATTATTGAGCTGTCACTTGGAAAACACACTAACAACTGAAGCAAGCAACAACAAAGCACGTGCAACTTGTCGACCTATTTATAAAAAAATTTGGCGGATTGATTCAAACTCTTAACCTGTGTGGATGCTGCAGTAGTTACTTGAATAGACATTAGTGCAAGTTTGAGTCATCGCAAAAATATGAAATTAATGCCCGTTCGGCTGATGTCTCGACAGCTTACAACTTTAATGCTTTTAATGGTGTTCACATTTTATCTAACCAAAGGTGTTGGCTTGGGTTTGCTCGCTCACAAGTTCTTCCAGCAGACCTTGCTAACACAACAGTTTTTAGTCCTGGCTGCAGTCCGAAAGCATTCGTTTTTTGTTCGTTTAGTGATTACCCCCACTACTTGGTAAATGAGATTGCCACGAACTAAATGCAACCTTTGCGCATGCTCTTCAACTTCATTTCACAAAAGGTAAAGCTTTGCTATGTCAAGAATCTACTTTTTGTAACATTCTTTAACTGTATCCACACAACACTGCTTGCATCAAATCGCCGCGCTGACACGAATGCGAACAGTGGACGGTCAGATTTTCCATTCCAGTGAGTTTGGAAAAACACGGAGGGAACTCGGTGACGTCTTCCAGACCGTGAACGGCGTGTGTTTTCTAGGCGGCCTTAGACAATGTCTGCCCGTGGCTCGAAACGATCCATTGCGGGTATCCGATCTAAAACGGTGGGTCAAGCTGCACTTGCTGTTTTGGCAACGTGCACAATTCACTCTGGTTTGAAGACTTTACATTTGAGCTTTACTTGGTGCATATTTGATGCTAACTGCATCTGTTAAATCCAGGTCATGATACAAACTCGATACATTCATCTACGTCACACACCATCAAACCACTGAACTGTTTGAGGCCGATGCTTAGTTAAGTCTAGTGAAAAACGTGATATCATCACTGAAACATCCCACTCTTTATATCATTTCTCTGACAAGAATATTTTAAGTATCAGAGTGTCTTTGAAATGTCTCGTTTCTAACATTTTTGAAATGATGCATTTGCAGTCTCACTGCATTCAAAATGATTTAAATTCACTAATGCGAAATACATGGTACCACAGTTTTTAGTTATTTGACATGAACATGATTTTGTATCCAACTCAATTTTCTGATACTCTAATGGTGCAAAACTCAATCCACAATTTGTGCTATGTCGTTTCTGAAAAATATGCACATGTTGGATCAGTAACAACAGTAAAAATATTTACAAATAGACACATAGTTTTGAAACAAACCAATGGAAAACTAAACTGATTCAATGACTTCAACAATCCATTGGAAAAACAGTTTCAATATTTTTTCTACGTTTCAAATTACAGCAAGCACCAAACCATTTACACACAGACGCACTTGCATAGTTTTTTCATACGTAGTTACACCATTTTGCAGTGAAAGAACATTAATCGGTTAACTGCATCTACATTTTCATACAACAAAGTTTCGCCGACGTCTTGCCATGCATATTGAACATTATTTGCCTTGGTGAATATTTCAACATTATTAAATCTTAAAAACCGACAAGTCGTGCTTGATTGCAACCCATGACGTGTTGTTTCATGTGTAATAAATTTGGGATGTTGCAAACGGGTTGTGTCCTCGCCAACGCTGCATTGTGACAGTGCGTAGCGCAGAGCGACATCACATCGCGAATGGTGCGCGCGTCAATAGAGCTAAGCGCTTTTGCCGCATCTAATTAATTTCAAATCAAGAAGTCTCACACTACTTTGGCTACATACAAATGACATTTCTTCACTTCTAAATTAACTAACGGTGAACAGCTGCGACGGAGCGCAGATTTTCAACCGCGCTGAGGTAATTCAGCGAAAACGGCGCGTGGCACAACAATAGCAGCGGTCTCCAGGACGAAGCTTGTCCAGGCAGGCGTGTGGAGAAAATCTATTTACCGAAAGATATTGCCACTTGATTAGATTTTTTTTCATCGAAAAAAAACAATAACAATTTCAACAAGTGATTGTTTCGATCCACTCTTTTTGAAAAATGGAGTTGCGACAAGTTAGGTTTAAAGTGTCTATTGCGATATGATTGCGTTAATTTTGCTTTTCAATTAGAAGCATTAGTTTGACCAAATGTAATCTCATATTCACAATTTAGTCACCTTTGTGTCAAAACCAAATAAATTTCACGCCACACATAGAATTCCATTGTGACACTGTTGTGACGTCACAGACAAAATTGTGTCTGACAAAATGGTGGTGGTTGTGACATCGCCAGATGTGACGTCACGAATCCACTTCCGTTACCCGAAAGTGTTGGTCATCAAAACATATGTAACTACTCGACTATCGTGATATAGGTTTGCAGGTTATCCGGTTAACTCGTGTTCTGTTCCGAAGCAAGTGCATTGCATCGGATCACGAATGTAAAATGCCTGAGAGAACGAGAGAACGCACTAAGAATGTGCAAAACCCTTCAAGAAAAATGCGCTCACTGTGACAGTTAACGTGATTGCTCACCTAACCGCCGGTTTTTGTTTGCCGTATTTGAGAAATTCTTTGGGATCTGGAGACACAACTTCCGTAACATTGCGCTTCAAAAGCAAACATATCTCAGCTGTGAAGAAACTCAAAGCACCACATCATTTAAACTCAATTGAAAACATTTTTACCTTTACCGCTGTGTTACTTTCGATTACGAAGATACTAAACAAGAACACAAACCCCAATTATTTGAATAAAGTCTTTCTAGACGTTTTGGAAAACAACTGTTTCTACCGTCAAAATATCATTGGTTGAATTAATGTCATTGCGTTAGATATTTGAGCAAAAAACGTCTTCACACGCTTGGAGCAAGTGTTCGAGTATATCCTGCTTTGACATCAGAGACTGAGCCGTCAGTTTCACCCCATTTTGCAGCTCTATGACTCGCCAGTCGATTGTGCTAGAGAGCAATCCAACGCTTAAAAGACTCGGCGAATCTTCTACTTTGCAATGTAAAGACTTTTCTTGGTTTCTGTTTATTTTGTGGATGACGTTATAAGTTGGTAGGTTTTTGACCATTTTGGCTCAGGTTTCATTCCTCTAACGCTAGATGGAAGTATTTCGCTCATTTTGTTATTGGAAACTAGACTAAAACCCGAGTCTTTGAAACGTTTGATCGACTGTCAAGCCCTTCTGGTTCGACAGTTGGTGCAAATTGTCAATTTTGTAAAATTACCAATTACTGGTAAAATTACCAAAATTATGGTTTTTGGGCCATTAATTTTGAACCAGAAACTGAAATGAACGGCGAAAGAAGCGAAAAATGCACATTAGCAACAACTTTCCTTTTCATACCGTATCCACTTTAAAGGAAAACATTACCCGAAAAATAGAGCATTTAGTAACCCAAAGTGTCTAAGCACTCCTCTTGGCTGCACTTTCAAGCATATCTACGTCAGACTGCAATTTACAGTAGATTAGCCACGGTGGCAGCTGATGTCCGTATAGCTTGGCCTAAACTCAGAGCGTCAAAACCATGACGCTTTACAAATCCGTATAAGGTACAGTCAAGACACCATTTTGTGCTGAGTTGCAAGTGTAATGCATCATCTACAGATTTCAGTTTGAGTAAGTGAACAGCAGATGACAATCGGGGAGGACAAACGCGAGGAAGCTGATTAATTCTACCTCCCACGTTCAATGATGGTCGTGAAGCTGAATGAACATGTTGTTCCCAGATCCTCGGAAATCCTTCAGCCATTCGCGAATGATCAACAGCAGAAATTATACAATTCCTGTTAGAATTGCACATCCGGATGAAAGCGGATTGTTTGGACGAAACGTGCCGTCGCAAACGCGCCACGAATATTATTTTCTCATTGATATTTCTCCGTCATTTCACGGGGATCTTTTCACTCGTGCCCAACAACTTATTGCGAAGCTTATTCGACAGGTAAGTACTTTCAAATGTTTTCTAAATTAAATAACTGTAGGCAAGATATGGAGAGCCAAAGTGCGAATGTCATTGCATATCTGCAAATGTTGAGCGTCTTTACTTCCTGCAAATCTTCGAAAATCTAACTCAAACAAGATGAAAAGTTGCTAACCTTATAACACAGAGTTTCAGACTGAGGCCTCCATTAATATTTATTTATCTTTTCTCAACTTTAAAACTCTTGATGTTATGGATTTTAGTGTGCTTTTAATTAAAACGACAAAATTCTCCTTTTGTCTGTTTTTTGAAGCAAAGCAATGGTGGGACATTCGGCGCCAAGGGACACTTGTTTTTTGCCGTCTTACTGGGCCAATTAAACTTTTTTTATGTTTGGCATATGAAAGAAATTCTAGTGAGCAATTTTAGTTTTTTCTTAATGTTCGGAAATTCGAAATCGTATATTCTTTTCAGAACTACTGAATAGCTATAAATGTATCGTTGAATGAACGTGTCTATCCTAAGCGTCTATTTTAGAGTAAATATCAAATTGTATCATCACCTTCAGTGCGTGAGATTTCTTATGTGTTAGATTTTGATTTCTGAACACAGTGTGCGTACCAAAAACTGGAGCCTAATTCAGGTCAAAACAATCTGTGTGTCTTTGTCTTAGTTATCCTTAATTTTCTCACCACTTTCGATGACATGATCACACCATCTTCTAACAGGTTTCTACGCTGGAATGCTGTTTTTCATCTAAACGCTTGAATGTTTTATTTAATTTGCAGTTCCATGATTTTTATGCTTCCTAGGAAGCTGTAATGTCAAACAACCCGGCATAATAGGGTTAACAAAGTTCGTAAATTCATTCTGGCTCTTAGTCTTTCCAAATTTGTACTCAATGATGTTTAACATTTGGCAAGCTTTGCATTGTTTTGTTTGTTAGATAGTTTCTCCAGCACAAAGCTGCTTCATTATGCAGCTTGTACATAACTGCTTTGGCAGTGTCATATTTCTGTAACTTTGATCCCAGCAGAATTCAGAAAAACAAAAGAGCTTCACTAGGCGTGGCACCAGTGAAGGTTAGTCATGCCGAAAAATTTCTGACGCTCCGAAGCATTGCATGTTTCACGTACAAAAACATTTACGAAAAGGAAAGAGGCAATGTTGGCAAAAATGCGCGTTGTGATGCAATGGAGAGTGCAGCCCAGTGATGCTATCAATGGGCAACACCAAAAATGATGAATGCATTCGACTGCGCAGACACTTTGTAAAGAAACAATACAAAACATAAAATAGCAGTTGTCATGGTTTCAATAAGTACCCTGATGAAAGATGTTTGAAATACAGTCATATGACCAATTCACATGTCTAATTTACTGTATGTCCAGGCTCTCGGATTGTTTTCGTTTGAATGTCACCATACACACTGGGCTTCTTTTGGTAAACGGGCGCTATGCTGAACGCAGTCCACAAGCTTGCGTTCTCCGCATCGCCTGACATTCAACTTTGTTTTGTTTTCTTGTTTTTCCCTAACGCAGTGGTTCCAAACTGGGGGGAAATTACCCCTCGGGGGTAATATGCGGTTCTTCTGGGGGTAACGCGGAAACAAAACCACAATGTTGTTCTGTATTATGAGAGATCACTGGAAAAGAAATTTTCGACATGAAATGTGAAAACTTTTCATTGAGGGTAATAAGACATAATCGCTACCTTGATTCGGGTAACGGTTCGAAAAAGTTTGGGAACCACTGTCCTGAAGGAACTCTTCTTCTCAGATTTATTCCACAAGTCAAACTCGCCATCGCGTGGTCATCATTCTTTACGCTGGCAAGGCTGAAACGCTCCGAACGATCCCAGCTACTCAAGATGGCAGCAGCCAGGAAGCGATTTTGAGATTGATTAACAAGACTGCCGTAGACAAAGGTCAGTTTTCTGGCAATGTGTTTTCAAAGTAATTGATTTTGAAGCACAAAATACGAACGAGAATATTTTAGTCAGTACATGCAATGGATTTGCACAGGTTTGTGAACTTCGGCAGTCAACGTAAACACATTTCTCCGCACTAAGTTCTTGAAAAAAATCATTGATGAAATCAAAAATAAATACCTTCTTGATTAAAATTAAAGTCGATAATTTCAGCCATGATGCGTAATGTTAATGACAACGTATTAGAGCAACAATTGTGAAAGTACAAATATGAAGTTCTCCAAGCAAACCGCAAACAAGTCAGACGAATTCAGTTGCAAAAGCTTTGTTTCAATGTTGGTGCAATTATCCAAACTGATACCAACATTGTGTTCCGTGGTTGGCCTATTCGTTGTTGCAAACCTACTCTTAAATGGTATCAAGCCATGCTATCAACTCCACTTTAAATTCAGTCACAACATCAATATAAAAAGATTATCAGACTCACACTGGCATCACCACTCTTCTATTTTTTTTTCACAGAAAACATCAGAAATCGCTTGGGAAGAGGTAGAAATTTTCGCAATGTAATAAAATCTCTTGATGACATGCTTGGTCATAAAGCATCAAGAAATCGAATACGCAAACGACAGATTTTTCTGACAATTAATGGTAAGAGATGAGTTTGAGCAAGGTTTTGCTATAGACAATGGTTTATCTTTGGTTGGAAATAAACGGAACAGAGGTAAAGTTTTGCAAAATTAAAAGTGCGAAGTCTTACCTGGTACGATGGTAGTTGATATTGTGAAACGCAATATTCTCTAAACTGTAATTTCTTGGTTTCGCCAAGTGCAACCTTAGAATAAAGATTTGAATTTGTTTTCCACCTCGATGTTTTACTCACAAGAATATATTCCCAAGAAATTAAGACTGAAATTTGAAGATTTCACCACAAACTTCATGGTTTGCTTGGTGGCATATCCTGAACGAAACATGATTTCCCGCAAGACATTTGACAACAGTAATGTTTGTGTTCATAGTTTTTTGACACAAAGGATTTCCATGACATTGCAGGTTGGATGACAGTGGAACAAATTTCTAATAACTGCAAAACAAAGCACTGAAATCAAATAAGTAGTGATATTACATAACGTTTTTTTTGGATTAAACATTTTTTTACTTTTTATTATTGCAATGGAATTATTTTTGTGGAAAATTTCAGGCTTGAGCAAAATGGAAAATCAATCGTTTTCCTATGCTGAAGTGGACGAAGATGTCCAAACCATAAAGAATTACCATAAGTCAATACTTCCAGAGGTAGAGTATGGAAGACAGCAAGACATTGTACAGCATTTAACTAGGCCCAGAATTGCTTTTCATCAATTTTGTTTCATCTTAAAACTTTGCGAACAAATGCGTCACTTTTCACCCATGTTGATGTATACCAGCAGATATTTGGTTGAAAATAAATAGTGATAACCTCATTCCCATTGCGTAATGAGTTAGATGAACACTTTTTTACATCATTATAGTTTTTCTCTCTTTTGCTGTGTACGAACTGCAAAGAAGCCTTGAAGCAAAACAAGAAACTAGTCGATACTTTTGCTTCATCTTCTGATCACATCTATCTCATTCGGGGTTCAGATTTTCCAAATATTCCGCTGCAACCACAATCGCAAACTACATTCTATGGTGAGCTTGAAATAAACATTTGGTTAAGCAGTTTTCTGAAGTACTTCAAAATGCTGCGAATGTATTTTTCCACATATGCTATTTTGCCAGATTTTTGGTTTCGTCTGTCGTGGTGTGTGGCAAATGACTGACAAATGACAGTTTCTAATAGAGAGCCGTAAGATATGAAACGCTGTTGTTGATAACTCTTAATGGCAGTTTTTACGTTTTTTACAAAAGAAAAGTAAGGCAGGAATATAAATTTTTTTATTAGTAAATTCATTTTGTTGAGCCTGCAAAAAAAAATTTTTTTGACTTGATCATGCAATATTTTTGCATCAACTGCAAAGTTTGAAGGTTTCATCTTCTTTGAGAGTGGAATTTGTTCTGTGTACTAAACGAGAACCTTCGTTTGAGTTTCCAAATATGCGTACCTTTTCATTACTCAGAGGATTACTGCAGATGAATGCCATATTTAGCAAACAATTTAAAACACTCTTCTCAGGTTCAAATCTTTAAAAATAATACTGGCAGCATTGCCGCAAGTGAAAACAAAAGCAGATGAAATGAAGATACAATGACCACAAGAGGATTGATATCCACATAGAAATTTTTAAGCTTCTATTGTAGTCAAAACATATGATGTATTGTAGCTATTGAAGGAAAGTATTTTTCACTTGAATCTAAACGAAATCATCGCTTTTGCTTACTTGGAATATTAATGAAATAGATGCATGCGGTCTAGCCGGAAACACAAGAAATTTCAAGCGTTTTCCTGCAAGAGTGATTGGAGGGTCAATTGCTGATGCTGGATCCTGGCCGTGGCAAGCTGCTATCACTGCTACTTTCAGTCATTACAGAGAGGTCAGTCAGTGATTGGCCGTTCTTTAAAGGAAAATAGGCTTTCTTGGTATTTTTTAAAATAACAACCTTGATTTGTTTCATAGACATAGACATTATACCGACGCCGGGCATCATACACAAAATTTATCAATATTATTCCTTGTTAATCGTTTAACAAAGAATATTTTCTAAAGTTTCCTTGGAAAATGTAGCTGCAACTGAAAAGTTCATGGATTTTAAGTAAAGCTGACTAGACAACTATTTTGGAATACTTTCGCAAAGGTGTAATGAAAGATGGAAAAACTGCGGTTGGGTAATTGTGATTGAGGGCCTAATAAATAAAGCAAGTTCAAGAAAATATTCTGAATATTGACATTTGTGCAGATAAGCACTTCATCGACGAATCTCAAAGGAAGAAAAGTTGATCATACTAAGTAATTTGAAAATTTTGTTGAACTGTTCGCATTTACATGAGCTGTCGCATAAATGCAGAGACTTATAATAATAGCAAACGAAGTCGGAAACAGAAAAGGTTGTATATCATCTGACTTCTTTCCTATCTGCCTTATTCCGGACGATGCCTCTGCTTTGGTAATTTGTGATATCTTATGCTTCTATTCACGGGGTGCATTTGACTTATATGAAACAAAAGAACGAGCAAAAGTAGTTGATGTCTGCATGCTTGATCTAGCTCCGGATTTAGATGGTGGGGTGCCTGGGGCCCAGGTGTGGTGGTGTGGGATGCCCCATGTGCGGATACAAAATATTTAGGCACGGGATGATCGATAAAGTCACTAGGATTTCCACAAATCATTCATATTCATGACATAATCTTGTGACGTCATATTTGTTAACCCAAGCGTAACAAAACTTTATGATGCAACACGTTATTTGACATTGATTAGCGATTTGTGAAACTGTTGCAAAACCAGTCGCTAGAAGCATCGCATCTTCTTTTTTTTAATATTTGCTTGAAGAAAGTTTTGAAAATTTTAAAAAAAATTTGTGATCGATCCAATGATTTCATCTTCTCTAAACATCAGTCCTCGCTTAACAATAAATTTTACGACAGAAACTAAACGTTGCAGGCGGAAGCGATTTCTGATATTTTTGCATTGACTGACCTGACTGGCTAGTTCTGTATCAATCCTTCATAGTGATTATTTACATCTGCGACTAAATCTAATCGTGTCATCTGTATGTTCCATTCATTGAATGCTCGTGGCTCCTCATGCACTCAAGAACGTTCTCCCAGTTGAAGATAACTTTTCTAGTAAGGAAATGCGCACATTCAGTCGTATCAGTGCACACCAGTCTACAAGTGAAACATTTAACACAAGTTTATAAAGGAGAAGAACAAAGTCAGCTTCGGTCAACTACTTCGCCACTGTGGTTCTGACGACGAAAAAGACTTGTGGCAGACATTTCATACGGAACTTGTAAGAGGACAGAAAATCGACGAACATGTTGTGACAGACTTAGATATACGTAACCATGAAAATAGACAAATGCAGTAAGAGAAGAACATCAACTTGTATCATCGAAAAACAAGCTAGATGAGAAGGCTGACGCTATCACTGGAGGTAACGATATCGATCTCTGGTCAGCCAATCCACGGGATTGGCTGGAACCCTCTGGCCAGCCAATCCACGGGAAAAATGTAGGAATATTGCTTGAAATATGAAACAGGTTCTTTTTGACATTGTGATGAGAAGTCAGATTTGAAACATGATGGTCCACAACACAGAAAAGACAGAAAGTTCTCACGGAAATGTACTATTCACTTCCACTGTAAAATAGTCACTTGAATGTTTCTAGACTTGACGGCAACTTCTTACTTTCTCATTTTTGCCTCTGTCGCTTTTTACGTCTTTCAGAACCACTTGGATAAGCCTTGCACTTGTTAAGATGACGACACCCCTTCTGTCCATGTTTATTTATTAATAAGCTAAATAAGGCTGCCACATTTTCACCGCAAAAAGAGAGGACAACGTACGGCTGTCACTTACTTGAGTGTAGTATCTGCACTTAACAAGTCAAATAACAATTAGATCTATTGATAAGTTTTAAGCATTGAAGTAAGACGTCCAGTGTAGACGATGTTTCAGTCAAAACACACAAAACAAAATCCTTCCTCATTTGTCCTATTTAGCTATTGAATAGTTTGCAGTTTCCTTAAATTTCTTTAAAATATACAATCGCCTTTAACAATATTATGAAACAAATTGCATGAAAGATGTTTTAAATTGCACCCCAGCTTTAATAGAGTAGAAGCTGGTCAATTAGAATGGTTTCTCTTTCTTTTAGGTTTGTGGCTGAATCAAGGAAAAATCGTTCCACATTAGCGGAATGAGCTGTAACGCTGAAGTAAAACTGTTCAATCTTCATCAGTTCGAGTAACTTCACTCCGCAGGTGAAAAAAGCAAGGAATCAATCACAAATTTTAATAAGAAATCGATATCACGTAAAACTACGCATCATCAGTCGCTACATCTGCAAGAAATGCCAGCAGGTGAAGCGTTGAAAGGCTAAAGCAAGGTCAGAGAAAATAAAAACCTCAAAACTGCAGTGTAACATAGCACAACACCAACTGCGACGATTAAAACTGGAGATAAATGGAAATTCCGTCTTACTCAACTGAAAATATTCACTGCAACTTCAAAATTGACTGCAAAAGTTCAAAAGCATGCTCCTAATGAAGCTCAACGCAGGTACAAAGATTTACACAATGCAAATACTTCGTTCTCGAAATAATGCAACTACTGTCAAATGGCGCTTCCAACTTAGCTTGAAATAACACGCCTATGAATCAGCATAACTGCAGAATGCGTAAGGTAAGCTAGCATTTAGTAACGATGGCAACCAAACCTCAACGGGCGCATGTTATCAGTTCGCTGAAGCATTTAATGGTATTGTAAGTTGCAAAATATTTTCCCAATCTTTCACGTTCTATCATTTTACAATGAATTGCATTTGGTTGATGCTCTTTTTGCACGAACTCAAACAAGTTTTGGCCTTGATTGAACAGTTTGGCTTCATCAATGGAAACGCTTCACTCAAGCAGATACTACTCACATGGTTCATCATTTTCCCATACAGTTGTTTGCAAACGGAAGAATCTAGTCAAAGCATTTAAATTCAGCAAATGAAGTGGTGCATTTATCCAGATGTGCAACACAAGACTTTTACAATACAGGTACATCTGACATGAATAATACACAGTCACGATCCTTGTCTTCTCTAAGTCTCTGAGTTTTCTTAGTGCTTAGTTAACTTCCCTTGATATGTACATCTTATTGTCTTTATTGAATCCTTGCCTTCACAGTGGCTAAACACGATATAACCTTAACAAATGATACTTTGGATTCTCAATATTCTGAACTTGCTCATTAAAAGCAACCACAAAGGATTGCAAATGTCTCAAGCAGAGTTCACTCAGACAATTTCCAAAAAAACGTTTCAGAACAACAGTTGGCTTGTCGATGGATATGAGGTATGAATGTGAAGCTTGGTATGTTTGAAGCATCCTTGGCAAGCTAGGATAAAGTGATAACCACTTGGTTACGCTGTGAGAAATAAGTTTTTGGTATTCAATATCCACAAAGTCACAATAATCCTTTCACTCTTGTTTGCGAACTGTGCAAATGAGTGTTGGCTAATGGACCCCGTACAGTGGCCAGTGGGTCGCTTTTATCTAAGTTTGCCACCCTGGCTCAAACCTTCAGTTACGCCACTGATTGTAGGTTTGTAAAATAAGAAATGTAAAAAGGAGGATATTTTGAGATTTTTGAACGTCCTCGGAGATTATTTCAGTTCTCATAAAAAAGTGGACATGCGCTGCAAGAAAATGGCATATGTTAGCCCTACTTTACAATGCTACTCATACTGTATACGAAATGTGCAAATCTGAGTAAGGCAAACGCAAAATCTACCAGTAACGAGTAGAGACGTAAGTTAATGCGTTCTGCGTGGCTTGGCCTTGCATTTTGCACTAGATTGAGATACCTGACCGAATTTCAAGTAAACAAAAAGTGTCATAGTTCTTTCTTCACAATATCAAATAATATACAAGTGAAATACTGCCGGTTGGACGGCCATTATTTAACAGCGTCTACAAGCAACCTTTCCTCGCAAATAAAAATGACTAAGTGGCACGCGCATGTCGCACATATGGCTAACCACATGAACATGGCGGGAGCCACTTTTTGTTAGGGGGCCCTGGGTCCCTTGGGCCTCCCATATATCCGGCGCTGACTTGATCTTCAGCTTGTGGATAGACAGACGAGTGAATCTGTTTTGTTTGAACGTAACTGCAGTATTACATCTTCAGATGTTCCAAGCACTAAAAGCTGGGGGATCTCTCATAAACAACAAATGGATTCTAACAGCAAGTCATATTTTTGGAGGTGATAGGAGGGAAGGACGTTGGCACGAGAAATACTACGTGGTATTAGGTAAAATACGTGTTCTAGAAGCTTTTTCAATTTAGTTTATACACTATTTTGTAAGTTTTACCGTTGGTTCTCCGCATAGCATTCGTAACTGTTCAAGACCTATCGATGTGAACAGTTACACGCAAGTTCGCTAGGCTTTATTTGACAAGAAAACTCTACGACAACCTGAAAGTATATAAAAGCGAACGATTTTATCAAAAGGTATGGAAATTGATTCACTGAGTCGACAGTACAGCTCAACACAGTTCATGCAGACAACCTCAAACTGAGTAAGGACAGGTGATGAACAGGTTGCTCAAAGTGAAAAAGAACAGATGAGGCAACTCGTGAAACGTAATTGGTATTAATCAGCGCGACGGGACAGCTAAAGGCAAGGGGCGCCCAGGGCGTGACTCAGAAATGCGCTACATTCACCCCAACGAACAAATCGAACAAGCGGCACAACTAGACAATACTGTACCCATATCTGTCCAGGGGTTTACGAATTCGAGTAGACCGGCGCAGAGGTACATTTCGGGGAGACGTTGCAGGGCTATCAGCCGGCGCGGTATCAACGTTGCCATCCGCAACTGAGTCGGCGTCCGTAGTGTCAGGACCAGTGGCGTACGCAGAAATTTTTCATGGGGGGGGTTCATTCAGTGGCATCTGGTGGTCATTTTTTTGGTGTGTGCTGTTTGTGACGTCACAATTTGACGTCATATTCATGTTTCCAAACCAACGTTTTGGCGAAGTTGTTTGACATAATAGGCATATTTTTCTACATCCACTCCCCTTATTTTATGTGTCATTGCACTGAATACAAACTACTAGCGCTCCAAGTTATGATATCGGAAAAAAATACACTTAACGCTACGCAACAGCAGTTCATTACTGCAAAAATATCAGACTGCGCATTAAAACAAGGGAGTAAAACACACTCATCAATGCGTCAGAGCAATTTGCAACTGCAAAATGAGACTGTGCTGTAATGTCCTGTCGAATACGAGCAGTCGAGCATAGAAAAGGTGCGTCTGGACTAGCTGGCGCACAATCCGGTTTGAAAGGTCGAATCTTGCTAAACTACGCAAGAATTGAGAATGCGCATAAAGTACGCAAGAAAACTTTCGATTTTTGTTATTCATATGAAGTCCAGCAAGCTTTTAGTTTTCTTTTTTCTGCTGAGACATTATCAAATGCCTGAATACTTCTATGTTAACAACTGCTGTTTTTGAGCTCGTGCAACAGTTTTATCATGATACAGAAATTGGTAATGTAGCCAATGCGGTCAGCGCTTGCGCTGATCAGCCTTAGCAGACAAAATAAAGACAACGGTTTGGGATAAAGTTAATTATCGCAGAACACAATCTCAAACATGCGTAGTGGACAAAAGGTCTGCAAAAGGTTATGAGATGGTTTCTGGATGCAGACGCTAACACCGATTCCCACCAAACCCAATTATTACTTTTTGTTCCATTTAAAATGTTCCTTGAAATTTGCATGCAAATTCATTCCGTGTTATTTGTAATACTTTGACAAATTAACAAGCAAAAGGTATGCGAAAACAATTAAACTCCTTTGCGCAGGTAATAAAGTTTTTTGTATAATATCAAGCTCATGGGGGGTTCAACCCCAACGCCCCCTTTGCGTACGCCCGTGGTCAGGACAAAGTTCAGGTTGATTGCAACGCACATGGTCAAAAACCCCGAGAGCATCACGAAGCCCGACAGGAGATTCCGGGAGCGGCGCAAGATCCGACGTACAGACGGAACTATCCATGTACCATCTCACCTGTTCACTGAAAATCCCTTTCTCCTCAAAGATTGAATATGTTTGCAGGAACTCATCAACTTAAATTTGCCAAAGAAGATGAACAAATGCAAACAAAAGTATTCAAGCCTGATGAGATAATTGTCCACGAAAACTATTCTTTCATAAGAATGAATCGAACTGATCACAACTTTGATTACGACGTCGCTTTGGTAAGTTGTGTGTTTGGAATAGTGTTAAAATTCGTAAGAAACGTTATCTCCGAAAAACTGCAGATACATCTGCTAATTAAGGATTGTTTTACTCCACGCTATGTGGCACCCAGGACGAGGTCCTCTTTTCTTCTAAGACAAAGTCCGATATAAAGCCTGGTACTCAAAAGTCCTCATGCCTCTAAAACGTTGCAAATGGTCGAACAAAACTATTGTATTTCCTCACGACGAAAAGTTCAGAGATAAATCCCGATAGAGCACGGTCAGTCGTTGTACATCCAGTCTCAAAATTAAGAAAAGCAAGCTTTTAGAAAAATGTCCGCACAAGGACCGAACGGTTACGAATAAATTCCTGGCAAATAATGCAAAAGCAATCAGAAACTAAATCGAGGAATGTACAATTCAGGGATTGCTTGGATGTAACACGCAATGCTATGCCGTCTCAAGATAATAAAAATTTCTGCTATCTCTGTCGCTGATTTTTCTCTTCATTTTTCCTTCATTTTCCGCTTCATTTGAAAGTTTTCGCCATGTTTTGGCGAAGATCCCCCTCGGCTTTAGCAAAATGTTTCAGCTTCACAGTAAACATAATCGTGACCTATCCGTGTTTGATCTCGAGTTTTGCTGTTGTCAACAAAATGTGTTTCTCTATTGATCAATGTTTTTAAGTGATTATAACGTTGGTTAACATAGCTCTTTTTTTACAGCTTCTTTTGAGTTTTTTGGCTCAACAAAATCTGCTAGTTTTGCATTATTATAGGAAACTTTGTTGGTTAGTTCTTTTAAGAAAACTTGGTCAACACATTATTTGTTCGACATGTCGTCTGAATTTACTCGATTAGGAAAATCATCAACTAAATGGTTGTTCATATTTCAGCTTTGTTCATTCCCTCATGTGTTACATTTAACGTTCTTGTATTTAAAAGGTAATCTATATACATCTTATTTAGCGCATCTTAGTCTTACATTGAATTTGCAAGATTTGTTATCTTGCTGTTACCCCAACTTATATCTTCTGTCGGTATGGATATTCCATCAAGAAGAAGTACTTGCTACTGATGTTTTCAGCTGTGGTTTCTATCAGATGGTCATTATATTGTTTGTTTTCAACTCCCATACCTTCAGTCAACGAATTTACTGCAATATCTAGAGTTCTTTCGTTTACACCAGAGGTGGGCAAACTACGGCCCGCGAGGTCATTTTGTGCGGCCCGCAGGGCAGTCACACGTATATAGATAGTACATATTTGGAGTCTATGTTAAAGTAATTTAATTGATTAAATTATAATTATCAAGTTTTTTACCACACGTTTCATTAGAAACCGCATGTTTGCTCAACCGGAAGTGACTGTTGTTACCTTCATTTTGTGGTAGCTCAGGTAAAACTTTTTTAAAGTTTTCAAAGCGACTAGAAATATAATATATGTAATACGAACATGCGGCTCTCAGTTGCAATAAAATCTTCAATGTGACCCTCCGTAGAAAATGTTCGCCCACTCCTGGTTTACACCATCTGTTTGCTCCGCAGCGTCAGCTAATCCAACAATTCTGTTTCCATTCATTTGAAGGTTTGCAACCATTTGATTTTAACCATCAAGCTGAAGATACTTTTGAGATTTTTAAAGATTATTGGCTATAACCACTATAAATCAGTGGCGTTATTATCAAATGTTAGAATGTCAAACCTCCCGGCACAAACGTAAAGTTTCCTTCATTGAAAACGTTCTGGTCACCGTTCTGCCTGCAATCTGAGGGAATCGATTGGAAACTGTCAGTCATGAGCTCCAAGTAGCTGCAAAAAAGCCAAGAGGACAATGTAAAGACAAAGATGGAAAACTAACTGTACTCGGTAACAAATGAGATGCGTTTGAGTAGCATCGAACACATCTTGAGCTTCTCCAACAATTGCTGTATCATTCTACAGTACACAGGAAAGATAATACTAAAGTGCTGGTTCAGCATCCTTTGCTCATAAACAAATACAACAAATAAAGGGGGTGTAGATTGTTGGGACCAAATTATGAGTTACTACAGAATCTCTACGAAGCAAGAAATGGTGGTTGGCTTTGTTCAGTCGATTTTCTGACATAGTGAAGCAACCTGCGCGGCACCTCTGCCGTTATCAAGCAGGAAGAGAATCAACATCCTATAATCTGCTGTCGCTTAGGATATACGTTGTGCATGTGCTGAAAGTCTCAACCACAAATTCACGTCTTTGTTTTCAGTCGTGAATTTGTATTGCCTGTGGTATGTGCCAAACAGTGGCGTAGCCAGCCCACAACTTTTTTGGGGATAGGGCAATATTTTTGGTTTTAGGCGAGCAACAGTATTTTCTTTGGGATACCGCCTCTCAAAGCACAAAGTGACCAGATATTTTAAAAATTGCGGGAGGACATGGCCCCCTGGGATCTCCTAGCTGCACCTATGGTGTCAAAATCGCTTTTGAGCAAGAGGAACTTGTTTTGTGTTCAATATCACACTTGATGATGAAGCATACACTAACAATCAATCTGTAGTTACAAAAATATGAATATGTAGGCTTTCGTGCCAACTGCACCCTATTAGGATGCGTATGTGTCCTCTGCCATATCAAGAGAAACAAAGAAGAAAATTGGAATCATTGGTATTTATGCACTATTGGCTGTAAAACAACAACAAAAAAATTGAAAACTCCACAAAATCAAAATTTGGGTTTTAATGGGTTAAAGACCTCGATTATATCAAAGATAACATCATTTCTATGAGTTCTAGTCTTATGAATGTATCCATAGAAATTGAAGATATCAGGAGCTAAAACAGTAACAAATGCTTGAAATAAAATGGACATCTTTAATATCACAGAAAAAAAACAGATTAACAACAGTGTTGAAGAATATGAATTTCATGAATACACACCAGTTACGACAACCAATCTTAATTACTCTGGTGAAATATCGATAGAAGCACAAGCCTTGTACACACACCCAAGTGAATCTTTTGTTGTTTTTGAAGGTAAATTGTTGAACAATGCTGATGAAACAGCCTATGCAAACGCAGATGACGCTTACAAATAATGCCCTTATGCATCTTTTCAGCAACATCAAATACCAGCTTTCGGGATAAGAAACAGAATCCCTTTTTCAACCCGGTCACGCAAAAACAATGCTCAGGCTGTTAAAATACTCCGATGATTTTCAAAAGAGTCAAGGTCTTAACCAACTTTGATTCAAAGATTCTCATACAACAGCGCATTTTGAAAATAACGCAGGTGTTGCAGTTAGACACAGCTTCGTTGGTCAAAAGCCAGGCCCAAAAGGACTGTTCAGTTTCAGAGTTCCATTGAAACACAGTTTTAGTTTTTGCGATGAATACAATAAAATTGTTTATGGGTTGAAACACCAACTCCTTTTTGTAAGGAAAGATAATAATGATGTAATTTTTAGAAACGGGACGGGTGACGCTGGAAGGTTGCTTTTACAAAACGTTCATGGTATGTACCTCATGTGAAAGCAGCACTTGAAGAAAAAAATGAGTTGTACAAAACAATTCAGTCCAAAGTGAGCCTTCCAGTAGCCTATCGAATGATTCAATGTGACTCAATCCCAGTCCCACAAACAACAAATTTTTATGGAGGCTGTCAGTGAAATAAAGACCCGAAAAACCTTGTTGAGTAATAATTGTTGGTTTTTGAACTGATAAATCAGGAGACCAAGAAAAAAATCCAGCAATTTTGACCAGTGTGATCTCACAAACATGCTTGTAATGCTAAAAGCACACCGATAACCTGAGATTGACTATGACATTAGTTTCACTCAACAGAAATTTTCACAAAGTTGTGACGATGCCGCAGCGTTTCGAACAAAATGTCATATGCGTGAAGAACTGATTTCAAATCCAAGCATCACCCCAGAAGATTGCAAAGAACTGTTTCTGATTTTTGTGTTTGACATGTGGAAACAAAGCGGAAAACTAAAGAATTCCGTTGCAGACATAAAAATGAAAGCGCAATATAGTCAAAACGAACCGGCAAATGCTCAAATCTTCGCTGTTGTAATTTCAGACAAAACCGACGGAAACAAGACGATAGTTGAGTATGAGACCTTTTTCGTTGATTTCTTTCAGGCAAAATGGCAAGTAATCAAAGTTTAAAGATTCTCAATCTTGTATTTGTTATTCCAGACTCGACCGTTGTAAAAAGAGATTATTCTCGGAGGCGAGGAAACAAAAGTTTTTTGCTAAATAAATACTTCGAAAAATACTTGTTTTTTCGGTTTCAGCATCCCTAACTTTCACAGATTTTATTATTTTATCACTCTTGAAAAGACACAACCTGGTGATGGGAAGTACACTCTTTTTCTGTAGCATCACACGAATTGGATCCTAGTCTTGGGATTTTCCATGCGAGAGACGAAGACTCCGTAATGGCTCCATTTCACAAACATGGCTTTTTAACTGACAAAAAACATGAAATACTCGAGGAAAGCGACAAGAAACTGATTCAAGAAATGTGCGACAAACCGAAAAATGTTGTGTACAATTCCAGAAAAGCAGCAGTCGAGGTCAAACACAAACACGGAAAAGTCAAGATTATTTCTACTCTGAAGCCGAAATATTTCGACAGGGCTTTCGCCCATGTTGATGCTTCAGCTCCAGCCCCTGGCAAAAACTTTCAAAGCTGATGGCAAAGCTATCTGAAACAAATATGCCAGAGTTTCTCGAGAGAGGGTTTGGCGTCGTGTGGTGGTGCTTCCAACCCCGACGGCGTTTCCGACACATCACGAAACCAAAGGGGCAGTGCAAACCAAAGGGTTTTTTCCAGTGTCCTTGGATGTTTGTGGGGGAATACCTCAGGGGTTGCCGAACAAATTCTTTAGGTCAAATTCGCCAACAGGGTGTTGAATTGTTTGAAGTTAATTCTGACAATTCAAACGATTTTTTTCAAAAAAAATCAGAATTTGCATTTTGTTTTTTATATTTGCTTAACATGTGTTTTTCTTTAGATGAAAGAGTTGGGAGAATTCCCCCCAGTGTCCTCGCCAATGTTCGCGGCTGTTTGTGGATGAATTCCCCAATGTGTTTGCTAATGTTCTCAGCTGTTTGCATAGAAATTCCGCAGTATCTTCGCCAATGTTCTCCGCTGTTTTCTGGGGAATTCCCAGTGTCCTCAAATCTGTATTTCTCCATCACTCAAATGGTATATCTTTTGGAAAAGTTGTTTCCCTGCTTTCATAGGTATTATGATCACATGCGTCAGCGTATGCACACATTTAGGCAATGCATATATTGCATAGTTCAAATTCAGGAGCATTAGAATATTGCTAGTTCTTTGAAGCAACGTGTCCAAAATGTAAACCTCTAAAAAGTGAATGGATGATACATTACATGAACAGGTTTTGTTTATCAGCAATTTTGCAAAAATTAAACTTCACTGTCCTATTTTTATCCAGCAGAAAGATTTCCATTCGCTAATTTTCTTTCTTTAAAGATTAAACTTGGAAAAGAATATCGTTTTAACAAAGGAAAACTTGTTGCCACTGGCAGTAAAGATGGAGTCCTGTATTCTTCCAATATAAGACCGGTGTGTTTGCCTTGCACGGAGAATGGTTGCGCCACCAACTGGATCAAAAGAATTTCTAACAACACAGGATTAATTCGGAAACGAAATTGCGAAGATCAAGGTATCAAATTTGCTGACATTCATGCACAAAACTGGTGTCCATTTCACACAGTGCGCCGGAATCAAATCATTCATTTTAACAAAAAGACAGACCGCTTTCAACACCCTAACACTATAAAGTGATTGTTTGAACCGTTATGTGATTCCTGTGGTTTATTCTTATTTATACCTTGTGTCGTGACATTGCCATACATGAGCATACAACGACATACTTTTTGGTTCTACCCAAGGCTTCTCCGACACCTGTTGCAGTTTTGCATTATTGCCAACATCTGTGACATACAGTGGTGTAGCCAGTCAAAAACTTTTTTGTGGGGGAAAAAATTTGTGTGGGGCAAAATGTTTGATTTTAGGCGAACAACCGCATTTTGTTTGGGATACCGCCTCTCAAAGCACACAATGATTAGATATGCCTGCCCCTCCTGGCTACGCCTACGGTGGTATAAACTGATCCTCCTTTCAACCAATCTTATTTTCACGATTTTGCCTATTATGTAGTTGGTGTGCATAAGCAATGATAGAGGTGTGCAGAAAATTGAGACCACTTCATTTGAGACCTCTTCATATGAAACCACATTCACATGAGACTTTTTCAGTTGCGACCACATTCATTTGAGACCTATTCATTTCAAACCACATTCATTTGAGACCTATTCATTTCAAACCACATTCATTTGAGACTTTTTCAGTTGCGACCACATTCATTTGAGACCTATTCATTTCAAACCACATTCATTTGAGACCACATTCATTTAAGATCACATTCATTTGAGACCACATTCACATGAGACTACCAAGCGAATCAATCGCACTTTATTGCGGAAGGAAACTGCCGAAAAGCTGTTATGATCGAGTTTGTTAAACAGTTTTGTGGCAGTGTGTAATGGAGGGGTTCTAATTGGGCTCAACTTTTGTAATCTTGAGTTTTGATCTTAGCAGCAGTACGTAGATTTTCTTTTTGTTTCATATGTCGATTTCTGCCCAGGACTGAAGACGTGTAACACACGAAACTAGTTTCCTTACGCAATAAATTGCGTTTTATTTGCTTGTTTCAGGTAACTGCTGCGATTTTACTATTATTGGTTTGATTTACTGTGAATCATATTTTCATGATTTACTTTCCACTTCTTTGCCGGAGACATGACGTTTTGCAAGATGACTCTTCATCTGACGTTTTGCAAGAATACGCTCTTCCGTGTGCAAGGTAACTCCTACTAGGTTGTAAATGCACTCGCACTTTAAACACCGCGGAAGCCAGAAAACTCTTCACTTGCAAGAAACAAGTTCTCATTATTTGGCCCAATAGCAATATGCTATTTCAGACATTGTGAGATCGTTATCGGAATTAAAGTTATCTGCTAAAACATTTGCATTTGTAAAGATAACGCGTCAGACGTTTTGCTCATACGATGTTGCGTTAGGATTGTGGTTAGGATTTAGCCAACAGTTCACTCTTCACAAAAGACACGATCTTTGATTTTCTCCTGTGATTGTTTCGACAAACGCAAAAAGACATCTTTTAGTTTCTCGTCGTTCATTTTTCAGTTAAAAACTGAAACTATTGTGGCGGCTAGAGAATGGACAAGTGCAGGAACGCAAAGCATATAATTCTTTGAATTGGTCTCCCTTCCAAACCTGAGGTATGAAGAGTTTTCTGGCCTCCGCGGTGTTTTAAAGTGCGAGTACATTTACAACCAAGCGTGAGTCATCCTTGGACGTAGAAGAGCGTAACCTTGCAAAACTTCAAATGAATACTCACCTTGCAAAACGTCAGCTCTCCCGCAAAGAAGTGGAAGGTATATCATAAAAATCAGATGCACAGTAAACCAAAACTGCTTCAATTTAACGTGGCGTAAAATGAATTTCATCTCAAATGAGTGTGGTCTCAAATGAAAAAGTCTCATGTGAATGTGGTCTCAAAGGAATAGGTGTCAAATGTATAGGTTTCAAATCAATAGGACTCAAATGAATGTCGTCTCAAATGAATAGTGTCTAAAATGAAAAAATCTCAAATGAATGTGGTCTCCAATGAACAGTTCTCAAATGAATGTGGTCTCAAATGAATGTTTTCAAATGAATGGTCTCAATTGAATTGGTCTCGAAAGTCATGGAACCTATCATAATATTTGCTGTCAAAAACTGCTATGAGTGAAGCATTTTTGAAGAAGTCTCTGTATTTGCATGGTTATTTGGAACTCGTTTTAATCTTTTTCAAAGAATATGCGACTTTCTATCCGCAGTCTTTCCTGATTTGGTTCAATGCAACATATATAGTTTTTCTTTTTCAGAACAGATGCTAACCTACAAGTCACGAAATATTTTCACTGCAGTGACTGGTTTTGGTCGCACAAGCCAAGGTCTGCCATCTCCTACTTTGAAGCAAGGCCACATCGAAATTAAGAGAACTCAGGTGTAAGTTTGGAAAAAAGTTTCACACAGAATAACATATTTGATCAGTTTATAAGTTTTGGTGATAACTACAAAATATACGCAGCCACCTTACACAAAATTGTGAGTGTATAAGGGTCATTACTCACTTTTTTACCAAGTTTTCTTCCTGGCTCATGCTGTTTGGAAATTTCCCTTAACATATAGATCACTCGTGTCCATAGAGCGCTTGTACGCAGATATGCAAAGGTAATTTAGACGATCACAGTTATATGAGTGAACTGATCGATCATTTACGCAGCAATTGACAAGCACAACGATGCGCTGTGAATGCTCCCCAACATATTTACGCTTTTGAAGCCAAAAGCGTGTCATTATCATGGGCGGTGTTGTTGTCGATAAAGTTTTACGTTGTAAATGCGGCCAATAATTTAAACAACACGTTGTGTTTGTATCAAAGAAAAATGAGTTCTATAATGCCATTTTTAAGGTGCACAAAAGCGATTCAACATATGAGAGATGGAACGTTTTATTACACACCAAGAATGTTATGTGCGCTTGGCATGTCTGGGAAGAAAGCAACCGATTCTTGCCAAGGAGACAGCGGCGGTCCTCTTGTGGCTGAAGTGAGACTTCAATGATGATCTCTTGTTGAGTATTATACTACTGATTTTCAAAGGCATAAGTGATAGCAAGTTGCAACCCACTGCTTGCTTTTAAAATCACTTATTTTTATCTTGTTTTTTTTCGGTGAACTCTTTACATGTAATATTTTAATTCAACTGGTTTTAGACAAATTGATACGCTGGACCAGCCGGCACAACTCAGAAAGCTTGAAGGGCCAAATTATCAACATATATTTGCCACGGGCCGTAAAAGTCCTTTTGAGTTTGATGTAGAGATTCCTTTGTAGTATGGGAGATATTCTGGAACGATACTTACTTACTCGAGCAGTGGCGGATCCAGGGGGGACGTTTGTGGCAAATTCCCCCCCAAACGGCTGTGGCACCCCTTAAAATGGCGCCCCTCTGATAAAACTGCTCCCCATTTTGGTGCCCATCGAAGTAAATCAAAAACAAAAAATACTCAGTGGAAACTAAACAATGTTTTACACTTCGTTGAACTTCGGTATTTACGTGACGTACTTTCACGCAGCCTTTATTGACTAGAATCAAAAATGCTATTGTTTCGTAATAAAACCCTGTTCCCTTATTTCGTTTCCGCGTGAGAACTGCCCAGCAATCACAAACACGGTATCTTTCGATAGCAGAGTTCTGGACTTCCAGTTAGGCTGTGCAAAAGTGGTATGTTTTTGTTGCAAGTTCATTTTTTTAATGCTTGGTGGCAACTTTGAAAAGAAAAGCAGTAGGGAAGATAAGAAGGCAATAAATACGTAAAACGTAGAACGGATGCAAGATTTTAGAAGCCTGCTAAATGAAAAACCATTTTCAGGTATGCTATCAGTGGAGTCCGTGAGTCCGCTCCGCAGTAGCCTACGTCTGCATCTTAGTTTTGCAACATCAAAGTGGATGAGTTTCTTATCGGAACTAAATGCCCTGATTGAACCATATTGCAGTGTGTGAAAACGAAAAGCTATAGCAACATTTGTACTTTAGCAGGGGCTAAGCTGGAGGGCATCTCACGAGTTTAGATGGGGCCCAGGGCAAGAAGAAATTTTGGCGCCCCCATGTTTGAGCCTGAGATTTTTCTGAAGCAAATGTAGTTTATTGAAGAAAGTACTTGTGACATTGTCGGGACTTTTCGGCGCCCTCTTCAGTCATCAGGCGCTCTCCCGCTGTAATTCGGCGCCCTCATAGTGATTCGGCGCCGGGGAAATTGTGCCCCGCTCGTTAAGCCCCGGTTTCTGACATAAAATGCTTTGAGACTGTCTATTTGTTTCGGCCATAGACCGAATTGTTTTTAAATGACCGAAAAAATTAAGTCAATTATTCGGTCATAATCTTCTAAAAGTAGGCTTGCGAATACTGTTATGACGAGTTTTAATACTATTACGGGACAACTGACCGAGATGCCTCAGCGAAAAGGACCAGGAGCGTGAGTAGATAGAGAAAGAAAGTTCAAGCACAGAAAGCTATTTTACATCTTTAAGACACACGCAGGAGGACAAAACCCCTCATATTTATTCCAAAAATCATTCAAAAATCTTAAAAAACCCTTTCAAAAAATCATTCAAAAATCAATTCACAATCATTCAAAAATCGTTGAAATATCGTAAGAATATAGTAGAAATATTGTTGAAATATCTCGTTCGGATTTTGTCGCCTCTGTGTGTCTCAAAGACGCAAAATAGCTCTCTGTGCTTGAACATCCCTTTTTCTATATACTACAGCATACTACGTTTTTTATACTCCCGTATTCAATTCTGTTTACATTTCATTTTGATTTCATTTACACCTGCTACGCTTCATTTTCATCCCAAAACAACTCTTAGATTTGTTTGCCCATATCCAGACCGACAAACGTTTTAACAGTTTCTGAAAATGTTCTTCAAATTGCTCTTTGAAATTCGTCTTACCCCTTGTATCCCCTGTGCCCCCAGAACTCTCAGATGTCTCAGAGGTGTTTGCGCCGCTCTCGGTAAAATATCTACGTTTCAGTGTGATAACGATTTTAACTTTTTCTGGCTTAGAGCCTTGAGCATAACTTTTGCTTTTTTATGAGTTACTCTAAGCACGGACCGAACTTCAGCAGTCTTTGGTTTTCCATCGCTTGCCGGCCTGCCATACATTTCTTGAAGCACTTTCTTATCATTTACGCTAACCGCCTCAAATCGGTTCACAACACTGTATCCATGTCTGTAACATGGTTGCATTATACTGTTGGGTTCATTTTGATGAAAGAAGCCAAGACAGTCACAAATTTCATGCAATCCGACGTGAAAAAGGTTGTATTCTCCACATCCGTTTGCAGTTTCTTTAACTGTCCAGTTTTCACTATCAAAAGGTCAATCTCCACAAAGTTGCATCGAACCCGGATAGAATCCGTGCGCCAATACATCTCCGGATTTTCCGTCCAATTTATAAGGACACTTTATTTTATCAATTTGTTTTTCACGGTCTATTAAAAACGCTATATTCACAATTTGGCTTCCGGCAAAAACTCCTTCAAATTTCAAATCACAAATTTTCTCAGTTACACCAAACGCGACCTCGATTTGGTTTATTGTTGTTTCTTTTCCGAGAACGGAAAACAGTGATTTTGAAAATCATGAGTTGGAATTTTTTGTTTCCATGGAGCGCAATACTTTTTGTTGTTTCCATCTCCATAATTATCCGGCTGAGCACAAAACATTTTGTTTATTATATGATGCGGTTTCATGTTTCAACATTGGATGCGCCGCACATCATCGCGAAGGAATTTTACCGCTTGAGCGCAAGAGAACGTCATTTCTCGCGGTGCGGTCAGCGCCGACCGACGCGGTGCGCACCGCCGCCGCGGCTTTGGTTAAATCACCTGTGAATAGGTCGCCTTGTGAACTTCCGCGTTAGCATCAGCTGTAAATTTATTCAATGCAAGCGTGTTTTCTTCGCGTAAGTTGCAAAAATTAGTTTAATGCGCGAGGCCCTTTGAAATTTGCAGATGTTCCGAGCGAGATCTTTTGATGTTGCAGCGTGTATGCTATTCAGCTAAGGTTTTGCTAAAGGGCTAATCACGAAATTTTGAAAGAGGCTTTGATTTAGCACCTGTGAACAGCTGTCTTTTTTCCTTGTTGACGACTCTATACGTGGCAAAACTGAACTACCACCGCATTTCAAGTTTAGCTTTCGATGGAGCTGCAGAGTTTTTGAATTTGTGATAAAAACAGCGCTTTTTTTATTCTAACATGTTAAATTCGCTTGTGCGCTTATGCTTAGATTTGCTTTTTAGTGAAGTAGCGTTGTGTTTGAAAGTTTTTTTCTGCAAAGGCAGGATGCAATTACAGAACGGAACCTTCTTAACAGTTGAGATTGAAATGTTTGGCTGATGTGAAAATTTAACCGATACGCTGTTAATTCTTAGTATTTCTATTTGTTTAAAAGATACGAAACGCTTTGATAATGTTTTAACACAAAGGTTCACAAATACTTTTAGGATAATTGAAAAGCAACTCTGAATTCTCGCGATGTTTCGTGAACATTTGTGGAAACGTAAACATAGATTTAAGATTACTTAAGATTACTATTGACAGTATCTTGAAAAAAAGTGCAAGAAATGTAATACATAAAACGGTAAATGATAGCATTTATTCTGTCTAGTGAGAAGGGTAAATTTAAAGCGTAAATTTTAATTATTTCGCGACCCAGAGTCGAAGATCTCACGACCTACTATTTGTGGACCCTTGCTTAAGTGCAGCAATGCCCAATCCAAATGATTAACTTTGCCAAAAAGTGTGTCACTATCTTGATCATGACCGCACATTGAATGACATATTATTGAGGGCCACACATTGGATGGTTTAATTTGATTTTAGCAAACTAAATTCGGCTTAACCTAATATGTTGAAAGTGTGTGATTCCTAACTGCAATGGTAACAGATGTGATAAGGTTACACCGAGGACCACCTGCATCAATAATGTCAAATTCACGATTATCAAAACATGGACAGGTTGTCAGTGAGTATGCAGGAAATTTTTACTACAGCGAAAACCTAAACTGGGCCGCACAAAACCTTCGACTGGGCCGCCGGTTGAACATAGCTGCTTTAGTGTTTTTAGTTGCGAACTTCAGGTACATGTTTGCTTTAAATTAAGGCGTTGTGTTGAAGATTGTAAGCATTAGGTGTCTCACCATTGAATAGCGTTTCCTCACAAAAGCTGTAAACCCCACCTTTCCATGTTTTGTAACACACTGCAGGAGCGGGAACGCGTGGGAACGTCGTTCCGTGTTTTGTTTTTAATTGAGCTAACAGGTCGAAGCTTGTGTGACATGTGTCCAAGTCCCAAGTAGCAAAGTATTTAACCATTCTTGACCAATGAGCAAAGTAGTGAAGCACCTCACCATTATGTTTCTTGTTTTAGATGTTGTTCGATGCAAACACGTGCGAATGCTTCAAAGAATGTTTTGTTGAGTATTTTTCACTTTAATAAAAGTGCAAAGACTTACAAAAATCCCTTACAAACCACCCATAAATTCCCTCATAAACCACTCACAAACCATCTCCATCAATATCCACTTTTTCATATCCATAAGCAAGCGTTTCGATCCCATTTTCACAAAAAAACTTTCCGATCATCAGCACTCAACAAAGCAACCTTGTTAATTTGTTCTGTGAAAAGTTCATGTCCCTTGCTGCGTATAACATTCATTTTCGTAGTTGTTCGTTGTGTGAAAACGATTTTTCATAGTCATCAAACCTGGTAGTTCTGTCAACAACATTCGTCTTTACCCCCTTGAATCTTTTCTCTGTTTTTCTATCTTCACACATTTTATAAGAATGAAGTTTCGCCTGCAGCCCACAAAAATCTTCAATGATTTTTCCACCACACTCATCCTTAAATTTTCCCATAACTTTTTTGTCCATTCCTTTATACCAGACCGATGATTTTCCTGAAAGTTGGATGCATGAAATTTCTATGAAACGCCGGCTAAAATATTTTGGAAAAAGTCAGAAGTTGAAATCTCGCACATCAAACTATCTATATCCGTCATCAAAAGTCTGCATTTTTCCGATTTTTATCATATAATTGTAATGAAAACTTGTAATTGTAATGTCCATCAGAGTCTTTGAGATGTCAAGAATACTCTTCCCCAAATATACAGACTTGTTAAAAACAAGTTCTGTCTTTTTCATATGAACTGCTACAATAGTGAGTTTGTCAAAATTTGGTTTTGAAACCAACTGTTTTGCTCTCTAAGCACTCCTTTTCAAGCGAATATCAACGTATTTTTTAATATTTCCCTTAGGTTTGCCAAGCACAGAATTATTCATTTTTCAAAAATTTTTTCTCAAACTCAAAAGCGCCTTTTCTTGAGCGAAGTTTTGTATTTTTGTCAATATATGACTTCATCCATTTTTTTTGTACAGCGAGATTCTGCGGTGTATTCTTATGAGTTTCATACCAAAATCCAGGTACTGCTTCAAGTGATTACTATAAAATGGATGACCAACTCCATTGTCTTCATTGTTATGGTCACGCATCAGTAAGTCTTTACTCCGCCTATGCATTAGTTTGCAAAAAACGCATTGCAAAAAACGTACAAGTGCGCTATCGGCTATTGCGCTCTTTGCAAACCCTTTGATGGCATATTTTCGCAATTTTGTGATATTTGTAGATTTACTGCAGGGTTTAAAGACCGAATGCTTTTTCTATGTACCAAAAATGTTGTTTCCTAGCCAAAATAGTGCGGACACATCTTCAACTTCTCAGGACAGCTACTGCACTGCCGAAACCAAAAAAAACTCTGCTGAAGGTAAAGACCTAGTGCGCTGCTGAAGTTAAAGAAATTTCTGATGTAAATGTGGGTAGATATGCTTTACGTGAAACAGATGAATCTTTACAACCTTGCTTCATTCAGGCAGCTGAAAATCGATAAATATCCTAATAACCATTGTTTTTGTTGAGATCCAATAATTCCGAAGTTCATCGTCCAGTAGTGTACACGCTGTTGTGTGTAATGGGCAGAAAGCAAAAAGTCAAAAAATTTTGATTGAAGTTAACCTCCCTCCCTGGACATATCTACAAATGCATTAAAACAGTTTGATATCGTGAATAGAATAACTACACCTTGAAGTTCCTTTACGCCATGTCGTCTCACTAGGACTCTTGATTCGGGAGAGACTTACTGTCCATTGCTATGTCTGCACTAGGAATCGTTTCAGAATGGCCACCAGAACAGGATTAATGGTTTGTGGTTCATGTTGCTTGGGGTCAATTTTATCACAGGTGTGGGCAAAAGACAACACACTGACAGCTTTAGGCATGCTTAAGCTGACTAACACAATGCAACTTTACCAGTACAGAGTTGTGGAAACCTTGATCTTCGTAGCGTTGTTTATTGCTTTTGTGCGACAATTCATGAAGAAACGTATTTATTTGCATTGAAATATTTTCAATCTGTTTGTCTTCAGTGAGGTTATTTCGTTTTCTTCCTGGGGAAAGGATCATTGCAAACAGCCGTCCACGCCAATAGCGCAGTTTGTTCGAGAGAGGCCAGCCAGTGACGTCGTTAGTAACTGACGTCGTCGTGTGTCCGACTGTTCCTTCTGTTTGTTTTCTAACAGTTAAAATTTGTATAAAGCACCAGTAAATATCTTTGTAAGTTTGTTCCCACTCCTGATGTCAAACGAATTTTCCAAAAACCATGCATAGTTTCGATCAACCAGCGTAGATGCGTCGTAACAAAACTTTAAAAGATTTATGCCGAGCACAAAGCAGAATATATTTTGAGGTTCCTAGAATATTATTTTTCTCCTAAGACTTTTGAAGCAAATGCAAAACGGAAAGGGCTTCAAGAAATAATAAGCAGTTTTTGGTAACGAAAGTGGTGAAGCAACCAACGGGAGCCGGCGGTATAATTTGTAGGTGTAATTAAAGATGCCTCTCGTTAAATTTGGAAGAACTCCAAAAGGAAGTAAAAAAAATAACTATCGTGAGCGGGGTTTCGCTCGGCTATGTATACAACAACTTTTTGCGACAAGGTCAAGCAACTGATATGAATCAATAAAACATTACGAATCTTGGCTCACCCTCTGTGAGCATTCCAACCGACGCAGTGAGAAAGAAATATGTAAATGAAAGATTTCTTCGAAGAGACACTCCAATTGATATGAACCAAAAACCTATTAACCAGGTTTAGACCAGTTTTTTAATCGTTTAAGGGAAATGATGAATAGAAACAATTCTTAAAACTCTGAGACATCTGAGACATTTGGAAACCCTGGGGACACAAGGGATGAGACTAATGTTGAAGTGCCATTGAAAAACAATTTCAGAAGCTGTTGAAATGTATGTCGGTCTGGATATGGCCAAACAAATCGAAGAGTTGTTTTGGGTTGAAAATGAAGCGTAGCAGGTATAAATTAAATATAAATAGAATTGAATGCGGGAGTATAAACTACGTAGTATACTGCAGTAGATAGATAAAGAGATGTTCAAGCACAGAGAGCTATTTTGCATCTTTGCGACACGCAGAGGCGACAGAATCCGAGAGAGATACTTCAACAATGTGTCAACGATATTTCAACAATATTTCAGCAATATTTCAACAATTTTTGAATGTTTGTGGAATGATTTTTTTGAAAGGGTTTTTAAAGATTTTTTGATGATTTTTGGAATGATTTTGAATTATATGTGATGGTTTTGTCCTCCCGTGTGTCTCTCAAAAATGTAAAATAGCTTTCTGTGCTTGAACCCTCTTTTTCAATCTACTAGCGTGCTCCAGTATCTCAAGGAATTATGATCTAACAATGCAATTCTGCAACACCTCACTCGGTCATCCAGACAGCGCAGGGAAGCACTGAATCACTACGTGGTAGCACCACGCGCCTGAAACCATGGTACTCACTACTCAGCAGTGAGCTCTAGCGCAGAAACTTTGGCAAAATACCAGCCGACTACAGCTTGGTGGAATGAATAATTGGCTGTGCGCGGTCATGACAGTTTTTGCTTACGGTTCAATATTTGCAATTCAAAATTTGCGAGGAGTATGGCACCTATCGCCTCTCCCGTTTGCGCACCTGGCAACGGTGACTGATGGCCATATAGTTTTGACTTGATCCTTTTGTCGCAAGTGCAAACCGTAGACAGCTCACACCGGCCACGAAGTGACAAGTTTGGCATGGTTGGCGAAATATGCAACCAACAGCAAAATGCGTGGCTCATTGGCTAAACCAGGGTCTCCAAACTACGGCCCGCGAATAAATTTTGTCATTGTGAAAAAATATATTTCCGAAAATTTGTTGATTTGGTAGAATATAACACACCTCGAAACAAGCACAATACGCAAGGCGTCTCTTTCAAACTTTTTGAATGAATGGTGAAAGGCGATTTTATACTGTGGTGATTCCCTGAAAGATCGCATAGTTTGACCAATAAAAATAGACATTTTCTTGGAGTAGAAAATGTGATAACTTTTGTGTGATACCTAAAGATGGTCGCTGAGAAGCTGGGGTATTTAAACAAGTGAAGATTTTTTGGCGCACCCTTATTTGACTGCCCCCCAAAACGCCTGGTCTGGTTCTGCCACTGTATTCGAAGTCGAGCTTTAGCAAGATTTTCTACAATTGAGTAAGCTCTCGTGGGCCTCAAGAAAAGCTTTCGTCGGCTGCATGCGGCCCGCGGTCCGTATTTTGTGCAGGCCTGCGCTGCAGAGGTGAGCATGGACAGGATCAGGATTGGATATCCTGCAGGATACGTGCAATTTTTTTGATCAGGATTGGATTTGGATATTTGTTTTTGAAATAATTTGGATCAGGTCAGGATCAGGAATTTGTTTGATTTCACTAACGAAATTTTCCTGAGAGTGATTCAAGATGTCACAAATGATGGTGCTGTTGTTTACTTTGCTATGATTTTATATTCACAAAAGATCAAAATGATTTTGCCAGTATGTGCTGCACTCATCACAATCGATGATAATTCGTGTTACTTCATAGTGAACATTTTCCGGGAATGTGGATGTAGTAAGCTGCTCTTATATTGCTGGTATGCTGCTTCGGTTTGTTATGCTGATTGAGCGGCATATGTGTGTGTTGTGTAGGCTAACATATTTCATAGGTGGCCAACTTGTCTTCGACTGGGATCGACTAGAAATTTTCTTGATAACTCGCAATAGACCAGTTGGTAATATAGTCACAAACGCAAAATGCCAAAGTTGAATATCACATGTGCAATTGAACTGTACCGTTGCCTTAGTAAGTGATACACATGCACAGACAGAAGGCAAAGTGTCTGTTACACTAAATCATAATTGCCCCGCAATAACAGAAAAAACATATTACAATACATTCGCGGCATCTGCCGAGCTAGCTTATGGTCAGCCATCACAAGAGGCACCAAAGAATATACGTGGCCAACCAATTGATGGATAGTTTTTATGTACTTTCTGGAATATTGATTGAAAAATGTTTTTAGGCAGCTTGTCAATTCAGTGTAATATCAGGTGTAATCGAATCAACCGAGTGACACTCGGCGATCAACCGGTTGATGCCATCAACCTGTTGGTCACCTCTGGTCTGTTTCAGTGTTTAAAGCTGCATTTGCGTTTGGTTAGAATTTTGAACATTCTACCTCAAGTTTTATGCAGGCAACCTTTGCTAAAAGATAGTTTGAGTTTGTAGTTCTTGTAAGCTACATAGTTTCATTATATTTTATACTGTGATCTACTCTCAGTGTTACAAAATATATTTTCTTTATTTTATCAATTGATTGAATGCTGGAGCTCTTTTGCAATTGGCTGATGCAGGTGGAATTGGTCACATTGCGAGGACGATATCCTTGGATTAGCGGATCTTCTTTGCCATATAACCAAAAACTCTAACTCAAATTGTAAACCAGTGTCTGATTATCAAAACTTATTGAAAAAGTGCTGTAGCTTACATCAAAAATTTTCCCATAAAAAGAGTAGTCTCTATCAGCCCAGTCAACAGTACTGAGTGCCCAAACGACGACCACTTGCACAGCTGGAATTCCCTTTGGACCAGGTCCATCGTACTAATGGTACCGGTTATTATTTACTTTTTTTTTTCAAAAGTTTCCAAACTTTTGTGATCAGATGTGTGGTTTAGGTTTAATAAGTGTTGGGTTTAGGTTTGCTAAGTTTCTACCAAGCGTTGTCCATCCTACTGCAAACTTACGTGGATTAGTGTCATGTTGAAGGCGATGGATGAATAAGTCTTCAAAAATGAAGGTCCACTGGTGGACCTATAACCACTGCCTCTTTGTTTCGTATTTAACCAGTGTCGCATTCGGATACGGATGGATATCGGATATCGGATACTAACTTTCAGAAATTCTCGGATAAGGATTGGATATGGATATTCAAAAAATTTATCGTATATGGATCAAGAGTTAAAAAATCAATATCCGCTCGCCTCTGCTGGGCTGGACCATTTCCATTGGGAATGGATATTTTTCTTGTGAGCTTTTTCTCGTAAATCATGTCACAATTGCTGCTCTCATCAGATGTATGACTCGTCTTCGAGACAAGGTTGTTGGATTCAAATTGGAATTGTGAGCTGGGGATATTTCTGCGGAAAACATTACACCGATAAAGGAGTTAAGCACTACTTTCCCGGTTACTATACAAACGTTTTCACAGTTTTACCATGGATACACTCGCACATCGCTAATAAATCAGGTTTGCAACAAGCATGTGTTTTTAAGTTTTTAAATGCATTTCCGTTGTTTTTTCATAAAATGTTCGTTTAAATAAAAGCAATGAAGCAGTAAAATTAACGGATTTGCTTCATTTTTCTATTCATAACGGCGCACAAAAAACGGTGTTTCTTTCTACAAGTAGTTGTGTGTTCTCTGCCTGTGTTTGAATCTCCTTCTAAATTTGCAAAAACCTCAGTAAATGCATCCGACGTACAATACAGTAAAGTGACCCAGTTCTTTGCCATTCTAAAGAGAGTTTTGAAGTGACCATTAAGGAAAAAGAACGAAAAAATCTACAGAGGACGTTCACAAATCACATCGATACAAATGATATTCCACGAGCTTCTTATCACGATGGAGAAAACATGTATTAACGGCGTGAAACAATGAAAGATTAGGCTATTGAAGCCACCACGAATAGTTGCAGTATTCTTTGGTTGAGTTTTGAAAATTATAGCAAACTGTTTTTCCCCTACATTATAGTTATTTACCTCGCACTAGTCAATGGCAAGATGTAATGTTCTTCTTAAAGTAAAATATTCGATTGACAAATGATGAACTAGCAAAGCCAAAAATTCAACAACGATTGTATAATTTATATTGTTTTGCAATTTTCTCAAACAATGTTTTTCCTACACTTGCAGTCAGGTTTTTTTGAGAACCATTAAAACATCATAAATCATTTGCATCTGATGTTTTGGTAAAGGCTCTGTTGAATTGTGAATGGATGGTTCCCTTTCAGATGTGTAACGTCGTAGTATTTTGACATAAAGCCACTTTGGTTTTACAACATTTGATACATCAAGCTCCTTCTTTGGGAGTTGTAAGACAAAAGGGACCAAAACTTTTGTCCACTCTGCTGCATTAATTAACAGGTAAAGCGCAAAACATGACCTTTGCTTTTCAAATGAAGTTTGGGCGGTTGCTGCCAAACAATGCGTACAAATAATCACAGCCATGGCCGATCTGTCGTCGCGCGCGCGATAAAGGCCCGTTTTCGGGCTTTTCGAACAAGGGCCCAGACGAAAAATTCGCGACAGTCTCCCCCATCAGTAATCCGCATGTGGAGGACCTACATTTGCCAGCCAGGTATCACGTGCGACGAACAGCGGAAACCCGGAGTGCTTCCATTCTGGGAAAATTGAACCAAAGGCGGAAGATTTAATTGAAAACCAGAGCAACAAAATTTGCAAAGTCTGCGCTCAGACTTACGCTGTTATGAAGTCCACTTCAAAAGGTTTAGGGAGTGCATAAATCCATAAACGTGTGTGTTACTGCAACGCCAACGACAAGTCAAGTGACTTTTGTGTAAGTCACAAATTTGCAATGATCTTGAACAACATGTATTTCTGCAAAAAGGAGATGCGTAGATTTAAACCTTTATTGCGCATTTTGAGATCCATTATCCTAAATGGATATTCCGGAAATCAATATGTCAAATACGCTAGGTCTGTTTGCTATTTTGACAAAGTACAGCAGTTAAATATACAAAAGGTGCACGACAACAATGGCTATGGTTTGCAAAAATAAATGGTTTGCTGCCAACAACGCATTTTTGACACTTTGCAATGAAACTCACACACTGATTGTTTGCAGAATAGAAACTCATACGATTTTTTTTGCCGAAAAGAAAAACAAAGTAATCCCTTATTCTTGCCGTTCAAGCATAATTCTTATTTTAGCTTATTTTCCATTAGGACATTGCTTGGTTTGCTGCATCAAGCGAATTCTCTGAATAAATAAAAAAACCTGGAAACATATTCCGCCGAGGTTTTCCATTTCTGCAATTTTGTTGGAAAAACGAAATTTCAAATCAATGTTTCGCAAACAAAACCTGACGAACAATTACAACACAAAGCAATTTTCAACACATTCAAATTAAACATATTTTATAGATAGCAGTAAGTCAAACTTGCAAAAACATTACAACTGCTTTGAAATATCGGAGGAAACTTTTGGAGACCAGTGTAATCCAAAATAAAAACAGTGTTCAGATTTTCATGTAAACATCCAAAAAAATGTAAACACTCGTTGAAATTTCCGCAGAAGCATCGTCGAGATTGGTAAAATTAAAAACTGCGTCTTTTTCTAGTAATGCAACGATATTTTTCATTTCGTATTCAATCAAATGTACGCTTTTGGTGGTAAAATCCAATCGTTGTTTGTTTAATTTTGTTTATTTGTTTTGTTTTCCGGCAAACGACGAGAGGCCAGAGCCTGGAATGCCATCTGCCTGCACCAGTAGCAATTTGATATTCCGATGGCACAATCTTCGTAACTAAAATGCGAACGAAGTTGCATAGACAAATGATGACTTAAAAATCTGAAAATAAATTATTAATATAAAAGCAGTTGGTTCTCAGCGCAAGACATTCGAATCGATGCAAGTACTTTTTTATTGGTTGTAAATTGGAAAACGTTTCAAAAATCTATGACATGAATACATTTTTCGTAATGATATTTCACAGATCCAGGAGTTAATTACAATTTTCTGTCCATTATTATTTCCGCAGGAGTTCGAAAACGTTGTCCCTGAGAATCGGTCGATGATTTTGCACAATACGTACACGTTCATGTTTTGTCAACGCGATTTCGGAGTCACTTTTATTTATATTGCTGTTTCACACTGCACCTGCTGAAGTTGCTCATTAATCGACAGTTGTGAAATTAGTGTCCTAAAAACTGACGCAGAAAAATCAATCATTGCATATTTTAACAGGATATATATTTTACCTCAGTGTAGACGTCCTGAAAGCAATAGTTGAGAACCACAACGCAAGATGCTTGTTGGAACACTAAAAACATAGGCGTAAAACTGTGGCGCTATGTCCACATTTGGCCCGCAGTGCAATTACATTTAGCCATCGATGCAATAGTTAAGTCTACGCAATGATTACTTGAACTGGCTCGCCGGTAGCGCATGTACCACTAAAACTTCAAATCCCAGAATGCTCGGCTTGTGTTAGACTCATCTCCGAAGACAGAACCCTGTAGTGTTGGTGGCGTCATACTGCGGCCGCACTGACCACATTTGAAGGAAGATTTTTTTAAGAAATAGCAACGCTTGTCTTAAATATTGTTACTTGAATGTACTCCAAATACTAGCTGCTCCGGCCAGGTTTTTGGAAAAAATTGAAATATCAACACGTACGCCTGCAATAAACATGAAATGCATGAGGCGAGGGATTTTGCATTAGGGTAAATAGGCCTAATATATGATTTTTATTATTTCAAAACACTGATCATGCCACGTCTACAAACTGCAGCATGTTGGTTTCAGTTACTCCTCTGTGGTCAACCTGGCAATCCTGGCAACGTTGTTCGGTGACTTGCGGAAGTGGAACTCGACGAAGATCACGAATTTGTTCCAATGGAACAGGATGCTTAGGATCATCTACAGAAATTGAGGAGTGTCGTTTCAGTCCCTGCCCAGGTGCCATTGGAAATTCATCACAAAATCTATTGATGCAATTTATCGGCCTTTCTTCAAAATCAGAAATTTTGTGGTACCTTTTTCTGATCTGCTCCACGTTTTGCAACGTTAGGCAATGTCATAAGTTGCTGTAGCACTTTCAATTCATACTACGGTTGAAAAAAATCGTTCAGTCACATCAGGATCTTTTTTTTGCATTATGCCTTAATCAGAATGCCAACCATGGATTTGTTTTCAAACATTATGGAAATACCACGCGTGTTCGGAAGAATAGAAAATCTGCATTATTTTTTTTGCGGAACAGGAAAGGAATCAATGTTTTGGTAATTCTCTTACTCTTGCGTGTCAAGCATTAACTTTGTTTGCGCTGATATGCAAACTGGACTATTGCCTGGTGCACTGAATCAAGCAACGTATCTGTAAATATCAAAACGACTCGGAAATATGTTCGGCAGAGGTGTCCTTATAAACAATTTTCTAGGAAAAAACGAAATTTCATGTCGATATTTCGCAAACAAAACCTGACGAGCAACGCAAACACAAAGCAATTTTCACAGTATGTTGTTTTCTTTGAGTTTTGCTGTTATCAGAATGGCAACCATGGAGAACATGGAGCAGATGTTCTAAGACTTGTGGAAACGGAATAGGAAGAAGAACAAGATCATGCACAAATGGACGGGGTTGTTCTGGCCTGAATGAAGACACAGAAACGTGCACTGCAACAAACTGCCCCAGTGATAAAAGCAAATTGCTACAAATATATTTACTCTTTCTAATACCATGTAGTGTGGAGCTTCAATAACAGTAGCCAAAAAATTAATTACACGATATTTTGGATTTATGCAGTCAGGATTTATCATTTTTGTAGCTCGAGCAATTTTCATAGAGAACGTGTAATTTCCAATCGACTTCAATCTTTGAATGCCCTGCTCAGGAAAGCAATGTGGTCCGCTACCATGGGATTTCTCTTTTTTTGAATAATTGTACTTATCGCAGTACGTTGTTTTCATTTTTTTCTTTCTTTCTCTTTTTTTAGATAATTGTGCGTATAATGTATGTTTCGCTGCGCTGATACCATTTTGTTGTGAAATTGGTTAAAAATGGACGTCGGGAACACAAAAATAGTTTGGTCCGGAAACAACGGATGTCACATGTCCGAGGAAAATGTAATCAAATTTTGGGTTGCATTACATCCATGATTTCCCGTCTTACTTAGCGTTTTAAGGGTTTCCTCAGCAAGGCTAAATCAGAATGAACAACTTTAGCTAGAGGGAAATACCACTGCATTTTGAACATACATTTTGGAAAGCCTGAAGGACATTTGCAATGAGCCACTGCTAAAAGAAATAATGCATACACTTGAAAGATCGCAATATTTGATTGAAAACCACAGCTGCAAATTTTGAAAGTTGTGTGCGCAGACTTGCTGTACATGCTGTGAAACTCACCTCAACTGATGAAGGGAATGCACAAATCCATAAACTTGTGTGTTACTGCTACGCCGATGAAAGGTCAACTAACTTTTATTTCAGTCACCGATTTGCAATGATTTTATTTAACATATAATATCTGCAAAATGCCGATGCGTAGATTAAAATTTTTCTATTGCGTTTGAGATCCATTGTTTCTTAAATGCAATACTTCAAAATCATTATTGCAGTTCATACTTAATCGCAATCATGACTCCCAATTAGGGCATTGGCATAACACCAGATAGCATGACATTTCGCCTGCCTGCATAATCATTTATATAAACAAATGTAATCAGTTGCTTATTTGCAGAAATGTCGTGACAGAAACGTTACTAGACCGAAACGGCCAGCCCGTAAAGGACCAGACCAAAGTGGCTCACACCGAAGCGGCTCATAACGAAATGGCTCATACCGAAACGGCCCAAATCGGCCAGACCGAAAAGTCCTGTTGCGTTCAACGTCAACAAATTTGTTAGAAAAACGATATTTCAAATCAGTGTTTCGAAAACAAAACCCGACGAATAACTACAACACAATTTGCGCAGTACGTAGATTTCTTTGAATTTTGCCGTTAACAGAATGGCAACCATGGAGAACATGGAGCAGATGTTCTGATACTTGCGGAAACGGTACAAAAAGAAGAACAAGATCATGCACAAATGGACCGGGTTGCTCGGGCCTGAATGAAGACACAGAAACGTGCATTTTGACTCAGTGCCCCGGTGAGAAAGCAAATCGCTACAAATATGTTTACTCTTTCGAATACCATGTACTGTAGGGTTGAACTTGAATAATAGTAGCCAAAAAATTAAGTACACTTTTTTGGTGTTATGCAGTCTGGAATTATGATATTTGTAGTTGTAGCAATTTTCATGATGAAGGTATATTTTCCAATCAACTTCAATTTTCAATGACCTATGCAGGAAACCTATGTGGGCCACCACGATGGGATTTCTATTTTTGTTACTTTCATATATTTAGAAATATATTGCAAACCTTTGTTTCCATGACTTTTCCTGATTTTCAGAGACAATTGTTGTGATGGCAGGTATTTTGCAAATATGTCCCTGAAAACTTCTAAATATCAAATTGTGGTAGTATCCTCCCAAAGGATGCGTGATATTGGCACCTTAACACCTTATCAATCCAAAGTGATTTTAAGTGCAAAATGTGTTTGGCCAAATGTGCCCACTGAAACCTAATATGGAAAGAGTCGTTCTACACCATCACTTGAAATGAAGTAAAACTGACCAAAGCGCGCATGACGTTTTCTACGCACAAACAAAAATTAATCTCAAAAACATCCCCTTCTGTGGGGTGCAGTGCAAAAATTTTGCGTATTATGCAAGTTTCACTGCGCTGATACGATTTTGCTTTGAAATTGGTTAAAAATGGACGTCGGGAAGTCCCAAATAGCTTGGTCCGGAAATAGCAAATGTCACATGCTACAGGGAAATGTAATCATATTTTGGGTTGCATTATACCCATGATTTCCAGTCTCATATAGCGTTTAAAAGGTTTCCTCAGCAAGGCTATATCTGAATGAACAACTTTGGCAAGAAGAAAATCCAATTGCATTTGAAAGATATACTTCGGGACAACCTGCACGATATGTGCAATGAGCCACTGCTAAAAGCAATAATGCATGTCCTTGAAATATCGGAAAATTTAATTGAAATCCACAGATAAAAATTTTGAAAGTTGTGTGCGCAGACTTACTGTACATAGTGTGAAACTCACCTCAGCGGATAAAGGGAGTGCATCAATTCATATACTTGTGTGTTACTGCAACGCCGATGAAAGGTCAACTGACTTTTGTTTTAGTCACAAATTCGCAATGATTTTGAATAACATATATTTTCTGCAAAATGGCGATGGGCAGATTTAAACTTTTCTTGTGCGTTTGATATTCATGTTTTCAGATAAAATTCCGGTAAATCAATTACGTTATTTCTGTTCGCTATTTGAAAAAGTACAACAGTGAAATGTAAAACGTTGCACGACAACAATGGTCATGGTTTGCAAGAATAAGCTGTGTCCGGCCCACAACGCATTTTTGACAGATCGCAATGGAAATACCACACGTTTTCTTGCAGAATAAAAAATCTGCACATTTTTTTTCGAAATAGAAAAGCAATCAATGTTTTAGTAATTTCCTTGTTCTTCCCTGTCAAGCATTAATCGCATTTATTCTGATGTGCTTACTAGGCTATTGCGTGGTGTACTGCATCAAGCAATGTCTCTGAATAAATCAAAAAGACATGGAAATATTTTCGACAGAGGTTTTCCTTATCGGTTACGCGATGTTCAGTCTGGCCGTTTCACTCTGGCCGATTCGGTCGGAGCCAATTCGGTCTGATCCGTGTCGGTCCCGGAATTTTTCAGTCTTGGTCGTTCTGGTCTCGAGATATTTCAGTCAGGCTATGAAATCATGCAGAAATCTGATGTGTTCTCTTTTTGATGCAAACGTACTTAAATCAAATTAAGTTTTTTTCAAGAAAACTACAAAGACGATCCAAGATCCAACAGTCAATCAGCGTGTACATGACATTTTCGTTCTCATCAGCAAACAATTTGAATCGTTATCGATATTTTCTCTTAAATGCAATACTTCAAAATCATAATTGCAATTCATATTTAATCGCAATGATGACTCCCAATTAGGGCGTTCGTATAACACCAGATAGCGTGACATTTCTCCTGCCTGCATAATTATTTACATAAACAAATTTAATCAATTGCTTATTTACAGAAATGTCGTGACAGAAACGTCCCTAGACCGAAACGCCCAGACCGAAAAGGACCAGACCAAAAGGGCTCAGCCCGAAACGGCTAATACCGAAATGGCTCATACCGAAACAGCCAGCCCAAATCGGACAGAACGAAAAGTCCTCTTCCGTTCCATATCAGCAATTGTGTTAGAAAAACGAAATTTCAAATCAATGTTTCGAAAACCAAATTCGAAGAACAACTACAACACAAAGCAATTTTCACAGTATGTTGTTTTCTTTGAGTTTTGCTGTTGTCAGAATGGCAACCATGGAGAACATGGAGCAGATGTTCTAATACTTGCGGAAACGGAACAACAAGAAGAACAAGATCATGCACAAATGGACCGGGTTGCATTGGCTTGAATGAAGACACAGAAACGTGCATTGTGACTAAATGTCCCGGTGAGAAAGCAAATTGCTGCAAATATGTTTCCTCTTTCGAATACCATGTAGTGTTGAGCTTCAATAACAGTAGCCAAAATTAATTACACGATTTTTTGATATTATGTCTAAATGTATGATTTTTTTAGCTCTAGCGATTTTCATAATGAAGGTATATTTTCCTACCGACTTGAATTTTCAATGCCCTTCTCAAGAAACTTATGTGGTCCACCACCACGGGATTTCCTTCTATTGTGAATTTCATATACTTAGAAAAATATTGCAAACCTGTGTTTCCATGAATTCTCCTGATTTTCAGAGACAAATGGTATGATGGCAGGTATTTTGCAAATGTGTCCCTGAAAATTTCTATATAGCAAATTTTGGTGGTATACTACCAATGGATCCGTGACATACAACAGATTTTTGTACCTTAATACCTTATCAATCCAAAGAGATTTTAAGTGCAAAATGTGTTTGGCCAAATATGACCACTGAAACCTAATATGGAAAGAGTCGTCCTACACCATCAGTTGAATTGAAGAAAAAACGATCATAGTGCGCATGACGTTTTCTACGCACAAACAAAATTCTCCTTAAAAACACCCCCTTTTCTGGGATGCAGTGAATACATTTTGGGTATTATGTATGTTTTTCTAACTAGATAGATTTTGATTTGAAATTGGTTAAAAATGGACGTCGGGAACTCAAAAATGGCTTTGTCCGGAAACAACGGATGTCATATGCCCTGGAAAATTTACTCAAATTTGGGTTGCATTACACCCATGATTTCCAGTCTCATATAGCGTTTTAAGGGTTTTCCTCAGCAAGGCTAATTCATAATGAACAACTTTTGCAAGAAGGAAGTACTACTGCATTTGAAAGATATATTTCGGGAAAGCCTGTATGATGTTTGCAATGAGCCACTGCTGAAAGCAATAATGCATGCCCATGATATATCGGAAAATTTGATTGAAAACTACAGCTACCAATTTTAAAAGCTGTGTTCGGAGACTTGCTGTACATACAGTGAAACTCACCTTGACTGACGAAGGGAGTGCATAAATCCATAACTTGTGTGTGACTGCTACGCCGACGACAGGTCGACTGATCTTTGTTTTAGTCACAAATTTGCATGATTTCTTGCGCAAATTGAGTTTTTTTGTAGAAAACTAAACACATGATCCAAGATTCAACAATTAATCAGCATGTTCATATCATTTTCGTTATCATCAGCAAGCAAATTCAATCTAGCATTTCTCTTTTCCTTGGTGACACAGACAATCAGTTTGGTTTTAAGACTGGTGATAGTACTGATCAATGCAAATTTTTGTTGAAGCAAACTTCTTCATACTTTGTAACCATGGTTCATTTGCGCATGCTGTGTTTTTAGATGCCTAGAAAGCATTCGATCGAGAACAACGCATGAAATTATTTGAGAAACTAATTCAAAGAATGGTGCGAATGTGTTTTGTGCGCCTACTTAAACAATGGTACAAGGAACAAACGATGCAAATAAAATGGTGCAAGCATTTTTCTGAACTGTTTCATGTTTCAAATGGGGTTGAACACAGGGGAGCAGTGAGTCCATACTTGTTTGCTGTTTATTTAGATGATTTGTCCAATGAACTAAAAAACATTAAAGAAGGGTGTTATATTGGTGAAGTCTTATTAAATCACTTGATGTTTGCTGATGATATTTGTGTGTTTTGTCCAAGTGTGCGCTGATTGCAAAGAACAATAGATGTGTGCCAGGCGTATGCAGAATCGCATGGGATTATTTTCAACTGCAACAAAACTGTATGTATGACGTATAAGGCTAAGAGTGCCAAAAGCACAGACACTCCATTATTGAAATTGGGTTGTCAATACGTAAAATCCGTTGACCAACACAAATATCTGGGGATTGTATTGGATACTGAACTCTCAGATGACAAAGACATTCAGAGACAACTGCGATATCAATATTGTACAGCAAATAAGTTGCGATCCTCCTTTTCCCGATGTACAAATGCAGTCAAAAATGTACTTTATCGTTCCTTTTGTACGCCCATGTATGCATCACAATTATGGTGTAATTTCAGGAAGTCATTCATGCAGAGTTTGCGTGTGGCATATAATTTTGGATTCAGAGCTCTATGCAACCTGCCCTGGTGAGCGAGTGTTAGAAGCCACCAGGTTCGATGTAACATTCCTACCTTTGTAGCTCTGTTACGAAAATAGACGTACCTGTTTCTCGAAAGATGCAGAAAATCTATCAACGTATGGTTACGTGCTTTGATGCAGTCAGATTGTTTGTACTCGTACCTATTCTTTGAACAATATAATCGCATTTTACTCTGTGAATGAATGATCGAAATTTGCAGTATCCCTTTGATTAATGGCCTGCCATGCCACAATGCTTTCGCATTTTGGCTAGACTCGACCAAATTAGGAATTGCCACCAAACGCCGCAGTGGTGTTGCAGTAAGTGTTACGTGTTAGCTAACTTCATTGTTAAGAATGTGTCTGTAAACCTATGGTTCTGTCTTCAATGCAGTTGCAAAAAGTGTCTGTAACCCTTTGATTCCACCTGCTTCAATGCCTTGTACCAAGTTCTGTTTTACCTGTTTTTATCGACCTGTGTTCTGCAGTGTCTGTGTTCATACTGTGGACTTCATGTCTGCTCCTAAACAAGTAAAAAGATAAAATAAATCATTATCGACATCTTCTCTTAAATGCAAATACTTCAAACTCATGATTACAATTCATATTTAATCGCAATCATGATGTCCCTTAAGGCCGCTGGTATAACACCAGATAGCGTGACATTTCGCCTACCCGCATAATCATTTATATAAACAAATGCAATCAGTTGCTTATTTACCGAAGTGTCGTGATAGAAACGTTCCTAGATCGAAACGACCAGACCGAAAACGACGAGACCAAAGGGGCTCAGACCGAAACAGTTAATACCGAAATGGCTCATACCGAAATGGCTAATACAGAAACGGCTCAGACCGAAACGGCCAGCGCAAATCGGACAGAACGAAAAAGTCCTGTTCCGTTCCTAAACAACAATTGTGTTGGAAAAATGAAATTGCAAATCAATGTTTCGCAAACAAAACCTGACGAACAACTACAAAACAAAGCAATTTTTACAAAAGGTTCTTTTCAATTAGTTTTGCCGTTATCAGAATGGCAACCATGGAGAGCATGGAGCAGATGTTCTAATACTTGCGGAAACGGTTCAAAAAGAAGAACAAGATCATGCACAAATGGACCGGGTTGCATTGGCCTGAATGAAGACACAGAAACGTGCATTTTGACTCAATGTCCCGGTGAGAAAGCAAATCGCTACAAATATATTTTCTCTTTCGAATATCATGTAGTGTTGAGCTTCAATAGCAGTAGCCAAAAAATTGATCACACGATTTTTTGGATTGATGCAGTCTGGATATATGATGTTTTTAGCTCTAGCAATTTTCATAATGAAGGTATATTTTTTAATCAACTTCAATTTTCTAGTGCATAATCAGGAAACCTACGTGGTCCACCACCATGAGATTTCATTTTTTTTGTTGATTTCATATGCTGTACTTCGAAAAATATTTCCAACATGTGTTTCCATGACTTATCCCGATTTTCAGAGACAACTGGGATGATGCCAGGTATTTTGCAAATATGTCCCTTGAAATTTCTATATAGAAAATTGTGGTAAGACACTACCAAGGGTTACCTGATATGTAACAGATTTTTTGGCACCTTAATACCTTATCAATCCAAAGTGATTTTAAGTGCAAAATATGTTTGGTCAAATATGAGCACTGTAACCTTATGTGCAAGGAGTCGTCCTACACCATCACTTGAAATGAAGGAAAATGATTAATAACTCGCATGACGTTTTCCACGCAAAAACAAAAATTCTTCCCAGAACATACTCTTTCTTGGGCCACAGTGCATAGATTTGCGTATTTTGTATGTTTCGCTGCGCTGATACGATTTTGTTGTGAAATTCGTTATAAATGGGCGTCGGGAACTCAAAAATAGCTTGGTCCAAAAACAAAGGATGTCACATTTTGCTGGAAAATGTAATCGAATTTTGGGTTGCATTTCAGCCATGATTTCCCGTCTCATATAGCGTTAGGGTTTCCTCAGCAAGGCTAAATCAGAATGAACAACTTTAGCAAGGAAATACCACTGCATTTGGAACATATATTTTGGAAAGCCTGACGGACATTTGCAATGAGCCACTGCTGAAAACAATAATGCAGGCCCTTGAAATATCGGAATATTCAATTTAAAATCACAGCTACAAAGTTTGAAAGTTGTGTGCGCAGACTTGCTGTACATACTGTGCAACTCACCTTAAGGGATGAAGGGAGTGCATAAATCTCAAACTTGTGTGTTACTGCTACGCCGATGAAAGGTCAACTGACTTTGTTTTAGTCACAAATTTGCAATGATTTTGAATAAAATATAATATCTGCAAAATGCCGATGCTCAGATTTAAACTTTTTTTTGTGCTTTTGAGATTCATATTTTCAGATTGAATGCCGGGAAATCAATTACGTTATTTCTGTTCGCTATTTGAAACAGTACAACAGTGAAAGGTAAAAAAGGTGCACCACAACAATGGTCATGGTTGCAAGAATAAGCTGTTTTCTGCTCTTAACACATTTTTTATGCATTGCAATGGAAATACAACACGTTATTTTTGCAGAATAGAAAATCTGCACTGTTTCTTTCGAAATAGAAAAACAATTATTGTTTTGGTTATTTCCTTGTTCTTCCCTGTCAAGCATTAGACTTGCTTGAGTTTATACGCTAATTAGGCTATTGCCTGGTGTACTGCATCAAGCAACGTCTCTGAATGAATCAAAAAGTCATGGAAAATTTTCGGCGGAGGTTTCCTTATCGGTTACGCGACTTTTCACTCTGGCCGTTTCACTCTGGGCGACTCCGTCTGAGCCGTTTCGGTCCCGGAATTTTTCAGTCTAGTAGGTCGTTCCGGTCTCGAGATATTTCGGTCCGACTTTGAAATCTTGCAGAAATCTTATGTGTTCACTTTTTAATGCAAACGTACTTAAATCAAATTAAGGTTTTATTTAAGAAAACTACAAAGATGATCCAAGATCCAACAGTTAATCAGCACGTGCATGACATTTTCGTTGTCATCAGCAAGCAATTTAAATCATTATCGAAATTTTCTCTTAAATACAAATTCTTCAGTCTCTTAATTAAAATTCATATTAATCGCAATCGTGACTCCCAATGAGAGGTTTGGCATAACTCCAGATACCATGACATTTCGCCTGCCTGCATAATTATTGAAATCAACAAATGAAATCAGTTGCTTATTTGCCGAAATGTCGTGACGGAAATCTCTCCAGACCGAAACGACAAACCAAAATTGCTCATACCGAACCGGCTCAGACCCAGATGGCCAGCCCAAATTGGCCAAACCGAAAAGTCCTGTTCCGTTCCTAAACAACAATTTTGTTTGAAAAACGGAATTGCAAATCAATATTTCGCAAACTGAACCTGACGAACAACTACAACACAAAGCAATTTTCACAAAAGGTTGTTTTCTTTGAATTTTTCCGTTATCAGAATGGCAATCATGGAGAACATGGAGCAGATGTTCCAAGACTTGTGGAAGCGGTACAAGAAGAAGAACAAGATCATGCACAAATGGACTGGGTTGCTCTGGCTTCAATGAAGACACAGAAACGTGCATTGTGACGCAATGTCCCGGTGAGAAAGCAAATCTCTACAAATATATTTACTCTTTCGAATATCATGTACTGTTGAACTACATTCATGCTTGCCAAAAAATTAATTACACGATTATTTGGATTTATGCAGTCTGGATTCACGATTTTTTGATCTCTTGCTATTTTCATAGGGAAAGTATATTTTCCAATCCACTTCAATCTCTCAACACCCTGAACAGGAAACCTATGTTTTCCACCAACATGGGACTTCTTTTATTGTCACTTTCATGTGTTTAGAAAAACATTACAAACCTGTGTTTCCATGAGTTTTCCTTATTCTGAGAGACAAATGGTATGGCGACAGGTATTTTGCAAATTGTCCCTGAAAATGTCTATGTAGAGAATTGTGATAGTATACTACCCAGGGTCACCTGATATATAACATAATTTTGCACCTTAATGCCTTATCAATTCAAAGTGATTTTTAATGCAAAATGTGTTTGGCCAAATATGACCGCTGAAACATTCTATGGAAAGAGTTGTCTTACACCATCACTTGGTATGAAGAAAAAACGAATCAAAAACTCTCATGACGTTTTCTACGCACAAACAAAAATTAATCTCAAAAACATCCCCTTTTTCGGGGTACAGTGTATAAATTCTCGTAATATGTATGTTGCACTGCGCTGATACGATTTTGTTATGAATTTTGTTAGAAATGGACGTGGGAAATTAAAAATATCTTGGTCCGGAAAAAACGGATGTCACATGTCCCACGAAAACGTAATCACATTTGGGTTGCATTACACCGGTGATTACCCGTCTCATATAGCGTTTTAAGGTTTCCTGAGCAAGGCTAATTCAGAATGAACAACTTTAGCAAGAAAGGAATGCAATTGCATTTCGAAGATGTGTTTTGGAAAGACTGCAGGATATTTGCAATGAACCACTGCTGAAAGCAATAATGCATGCCCTTCAAATATCGTAATACTTAATTGAAAATCAGAGCTACAAATTTTGAAAGTTGTGTGCGCAGTTTTGCAATTTGTGAAACTCACCTTAACGGATGAAGGGAGTGCATAAATCCATAAACTTGTGTGTTACTGCAACGCCGACGAAAGGTCAGCTGACTTTTGGTTTAGTCACAAATCTGCAATGATTTTGAACAACACATGTTTTCTGCAAAATGTCGATGCGTAGATTTAAACTTTTCTTACGCTCTTTGGATACATATATTCAGATAAATTTCCCGCAAGTCAATCACGTTATTTCTGCTCGCTATTTGAAACAGTACAACAGTGAAATGCAAAACGTTGCACGACAACAATGGTCGTGGTTTGCAAGAATAAGCTGTCCAATGCCCACACAGCGTTTTGAGTACATTGGAATGGATTTACCACACTTTTTTCCACAATAGGAAATCATGCACTGTCTTTTTCGATATAGTTAAACAGTTATTGTTTTGGCAATTTCCTTGTTCTTGGCTGTCAAGCATTAATCTTTTTTGAGTTGATATGTCAACTAGGCCATTGCCTGGTGCATTGCGACAAGCGATGTCTCTGAATCAATCACAAACACATAGATAAATTTTCGTCCGTGTGTTTCCATATCAACAATTTTGTTGGAAAAACGAAATTCCAAATCAATGTTTCGCCCACAAAACCTGACGAACAACCACAGCACAAAGCAATTTCCACAGTACGGTGTTTTCTTTGAGTTTTCCTGTTATCAGAATGGCAACCATGGAGAACATGGAGCAGATGTTCTAAGACTTGTGGAAGCGGTGGAAGAAGAAGAACAAGATCATGCACAAATGGACCGGGTTGCTCTGGCCTGAATGAAGACACAGAAACGTGCATTGTGACTCAATGTCCCGGTGAGAAAGCAAATCGCTACAAATATATTTACTCTTTCGAATACCGTGTACTGTTGGACCTCAATTGTAGAAGCGACAAAATTAATCATGCTCTATTTTGGATTTATGCTGACTGGCATAATGATTTTTTTAGCTTCAACGATTTTCTGAGGGAACGTTTGTTTTCTTAACCACTTCAATCTCTCAATAACCTGCTCAGGAAACCTATGTGGTCCACCACTATGGGACCTTTTGATAGTTACATTGATGTACTTAGAGAAATATTTCAAACCTGTGTTTCCATGAGTTTTCCTTATTTTGAGAGACAAATGGTATGGCGACAGGTATTTTGCAAAAATGTCTCTGAAAGTTTCTTTATAGAAAATTGTGATAGTATACTGCCAATGGTTTCCTGATATGTAACAGCTTTTTTGCTCCTTAACACCTTATCAATTCAAAGTGATTTTAAGTCCAAAACGTGTTTGGCCAAATATGACCACTGAAAAATTATATGCAAAGAGTGGTCCTACACCATCACTTGATATGAAGAAAAACGAATAAAAAATCGCATGAAGTTTTGTAGAAAAATTCAAAAATTCTCCTGAAAAACTTCCCTTTTTTGAGGTGCAGTGCATAAATTATGCGTATGATGTATGTTTCGCTGCGTAGATACGATTTTGTTGTGAACTTGGTTAAAATGAATGTCGTGAACTTAAAATATTTGGTACGGAAACAAGCGATGTTACTTGTCCCAAGAAAACGAAATCAAATTTTGGGTTGCATTACACCCATGCACTCCCGCTTCATATAGCGTTTTAAGGGTTTCCTCAGCAAGGCTACTTCAGAATGAAAAACTTTAGCAAGAAAGAAACACCATTGGATTTGAAACATGTATTTTGGAGAGGCTGCAGAATATTTGCAATGAGCCACTGCTGAAAGCAATAATTCAAGCCTTTCAAATATCGGAATATTTAATTGAAAATCACAACTTCAAATTTTGAAAGTTGTGTGCGCAGATTTGCAAATTGTGAAAGTCACCATGACGGATGAAGGGAGTGCATAAATGATTTTGAATGACATATATTTTCTGCAAAAATGTTGATGAATAGATTTGAACTTTTCTGGCGCTTATTGCATCCTTATTCTCAGATAAAATTCCGGCAAGTCAATCACGTTATTTCTGTTCGCTCTTTGAAACAGTACAACAATTAAATGTAAAATAGGTGCACGACAACAATGGTTATGGTTGGTATAAATGAATTGTTCAATGTCCATGAGGCGTTTTAAGTACATTGCGATGGAAATACCACGCGTTTTTTTCCGAATAGACAATCATACACTGTGTTTTTTGTAAATACAAAAACAATTAGCATTTTCGTAATTTCCTTGTTCGTGCCTGTTAAGCATTGATCTTTTTTGAGTTGATATGCCAACAAGGCTGTTGCTTGGTGTTCTGCGTGAAGAGACTTGTCTGAATAAATCACATAGGCATGGAAATAGTTTCGGGCGAGGTTTTCCATATCTGCAAGGTTGTTGGAAAGACGGAATTTCAAATCGATGTTTCGCAAACAAAACCTGACGAACAACTACAACACAAAGCAATTTTCACAGAGGGTAGTTTTCATTTAGTTTTGCTGTTATCAGAATGGCAACCATGGAGAACATGGAGCAGATGTTCTAAGACTTGTGGAAGCGGTGCAAGAAGAAGAACAAGATCATGCACAAATGGACCGGGTTGCTCTGGCTTGAATGAAGACACAGAAACGTGCATTGTGACTCAATGTCCCGGTGAGAAAGCAAATCGTTACAAATAAGTTTGCTCTTTTGGTTACCATGTGCTGTTGAGCTTCAGTTATGGTAGCCTAAAATTAATCATGCGTTATTTTGGATTTATGCAGTCTGGATTTGTGATTTTTTTTTAACTTTAGCAATTTTCATAACGAAGGTGTATTGTCCTATCCACTTTAATCTCTCAATACCCTGCTCAAGAAACCTCTGCTGTCCACCATCATGGGACTTTTTTTGTTAATTTCATATGCTTAGAAAAATATTTCAAACCTGTCTTTCCATGACTTATCCTGATTTGCAGAGAGAAATGGGATGATGCCAGGTATTTTGCAAAAATGTCCCTGGAATTTGTGTATAGAAATTTGTGGTAGTGTACTACCCAGGGTTACCTGATATGTAACAGAATTTTTGCACTTTTGTACCTTATCAATTCAAAGTGATTTTGAGTGCAAAATGTGTTTGGCCAAATATGACCGGTGATACTTTATATGCAAAGAGTCGTCCCACACAATCACTTGATATGAAGAAAAATGCATCAAAAACGCGCATGACGTTTTCTACGCACAAACAAACATTCCCATCAAAGACATCTCCTTTTCTGGGGTACAGTGTATAAATTTGGTGTATAAGGTATGTTTCGCTGCGCAGATAAGATGTTGTTGTGAAACTGGTGAAAAATGACGTAAGGAATTCGAGAATAACTTTGTCCCGAATCAGCGGATGTTGCATGTCCCAGGAAAACGTAATTAAATTTTGGGCTGCATTACACCTACGTTCTCCCTATTCATATAGCGTTTCAAGGTTTTCTGAGCAATGCTCACTCAGAATGAACGACTTTAGCAAGAAAGGAATGCAATTGTATTTGAAGGATGTATTTTGGAAAAGCTGCAGGTTATTTGCAATGATCCACTGCTGAAAGCAATATTGCAAGCCCTAGAAATATCGGATTATTTGGTTGAAAATCAGAGCTTCAAATTTTGAAAGTTTTGTGCGCAGACGTTCATACAGTGAAACTCACCTTAACGGATGAAGGGAGTGCATAAATCCATGAACTTGTGTGCTGCTGCAACGCCGAAGATAGATCAACTGACATTTGCTTTAGTCACAAATCTGCAAACATTTTGAATAACATACATTTTCTGCAAAATGCCGATTCTTAGACTTAAACTTTTCTTGTGCTTTTGAGTCCATATTTTCCTATAAAACTCCCGTAAATCAATTGCGATACTTTTGTTCGCTAATTGAAAGGGTGCAACAATGAAATGTGAAATAAGTGCACGACAACAATGACTATGTTTTGCAAAAATTAACTGTTCACTGCCCACAATTCATTTTTGATAGATTGCAATGGAAATTCCACGTTTTTTTGGCAGAATAGAAAATCTGCACTGTTTTTACTGCAGAATAGAAAAACATTTAATATTTTGGTAATTTCCTTGTTATTGGCTGTGAGGCATTAATCTCATTTTAATTTATGTGCTAACTAGACTGTTGCCTGGTGTACTCCATCAAGCAACATGTCTGAATAAATCAAAGAGGCATGGAAATATTTTCGGTAGAGTTTTTCCATATCAATAATGTTGTTAGAAAAACGATATTTCAAATCAATGATTCGAAAACAGAACCTGACGAACAACTACAACACAAAGCAGTTTTCACAGTGGGTTGTTGTGTTTAAGTTTTGCTGTTTTCAGAATGGCAACCATGGAGAACATGGAGCAGATGTTCTAAGACTTGTGGAAACGGAACAAGAAGAAGAACAAGATCATGCACAAACGGACCGGGTTGCTTTGGCTTGAATGAAGACACAGAAACGTGCATTGTGACGCAATGTCCCGGTGAGAAAGCAAAAAGCTACAAATATGTTTTCTCTTTCGAATACCATGTAGTGTTGAACTTCAATAACAGTAGCCAAAATGTTAATTACACGATTTTTTGGATTTATGCAGTCAGGATTTATGATATTTGTTGTTTTAGCAATTTTAATGATAAAGTTATATATTCCAATCAACTTCAATTTTCAATACCCTGCTCAGAAATCCTATGTGGTCCACCACCATGGGATTTCTTTTTTTGTTAATTTCACATACTTAGAATAATATTTCAAACCTGTGTTTCCATGACTTTTCCTTATTTTGAGAGACAAATGGTATGATGCCAGGTATTTTGCAAAAATGTCTTTGAAAATTTTTGTATAGAAAAATGTGGTAGGATACTTCCCACGAATACGTGTATATAACAGATTTTTTTTGTATATAACAGATTACCCTATCAATTCAAAATGATTTGAAGTGCAAAATGTCTTTGGCCAAAATATTGCCACTGAACCCTATTATGGAAAGAGTCGTCCTACACCAGTGTTTCTCAACGTGGGCGAAATTGGTCCCTTGGGTCGATTTCGATATGCAAGGGGGCGAAAAAAGTGGCCGTATGCGAAACAACGCAAATTGGGCGACAATTCTCAGCATCTAATACAGTGGTTCCCAAACTTTTTTACATGGTGGCACAGTTTTCAAGCCTGTAAAAATTTCGCGGCACCCCTGTTGCAGTCCCGTCGCCACGGGGGGGGCTATGGTGGGCTAAGCCTCCCCAAACAAAGTGCCAAACCCCCCCAAATAGAAATATGAAATGCTATAAACCATTGGAGTCTTTGTCAAACTTTCAATACAGTAAGAGAGATTGCAGCGCATGAACTCTATTGTTGCTTGCTGCCATGGTGCAAAGCTTTGCGCACATACCACTCGGGATTTCCGATCGCAACACTGGAAGACTCACTGATTCCGCAAGGACATGAGACTTGATTTAAATGAAATAATTTTTGCCACCTCATATGAAGCTAATTGAGCTCTTTCTGACACAGTCATTGCTTTCTGAAATAGTTTCCTTTGCCTTGAATTAGCTTGCAACAATCTTTGAAAATAAACCATCGTTTTAGTTTGAAGGTTAGAGTGATTGGTAATGACGTGTCCTCTCAATTTAATTGGAACCATTGCTTCATTGGGCAACTTCTGACCGCAAACACATATCGTGGTCTAGGCATCTGTTCATCGCCAGTCCAGTGAAATCCAAATTCTAAATAATCATCGCAGTACAACCGGTGAAACTTTGCTTTTTTCCATCTGAAGTCGATTATAATCTTGATAGTTGTTTATTTTCCGAAGACTCGCTTTTGTCACTATCAAGTTTTATGAAATCTGCGGCGTGCAAGTGTGGGTCCGCATCAGAGATAGATTGGACTTGGATTGGACTGGATCCGGACTATAACAAATTTTGTTGAATTTGGATTAGATCCGGAGTGTAAATCACTTCAAAATTTAGGATCCGGACAGGATTTGGACTGAGTTAATGGAAAAGAAATGGGGCATTTTTGTTGTGAAAAGGCTGCATTTTTCCAAAGTTCCCGACTTCATTTGGACTTGAAAAAATTTTGGACTGTGGTAGGACGTAGACTGAGTTCTAAAAAATCAGGACTGGATCTGGATCGCAAAATATGATAGTCCGCTCATCTTTGGCCCGCAGATCGTTGCTCGGCAACACCAAAAATCAATCTTCGCTTAATATTTACTGCCGTGCAGAACTGTCGCTTCGCGGCACGGTAGGGAGTCCTCGCGGCACGGTGTTGGGGATCACTGCTCTAATCGATCATTGAGTTAACTTCAGTAGCCTGTTATTGTGTCCTGTTAGTTTCTTGCAGATTTTAAATTACTATGATAATCGTTGCAAGTTGTTGCTAAAGCAATTTTTCCGTTGAATTTTCACTCTGGATCGTCTCTGTGCTTTTCACTCTGGATCGGCTGCAATGCGGATTTTTTCAGGGCTGTGGAACCTTCGGATATAAGACACAGCTGCGCCTCCGGAGCTCTTTTCATGAACATGGCGTCAGCTCCGGAGCTCTTGGTTTTCATGAATGTAGCTCCGGAGCTCTCTTTTTTCATGGCTCCGACTCTATCTCCGGCTTGTCGTCGTCTTCACACATTAATATTTTAATTGTCTTGGTGTGCCTCAAGTTGAATGGAAAATTAATTAAATCGTGCACACAAAACTTAGAGAATATGCCAAACCTTTTTGAGTAATTTAATCTGGTAGTTTTTTGCAAGCAGCGCTCAAACCATGAGGAAATCAGCGAAAAACAACATCACAGGAAACGATTCAGAGAATAGTTACGAGCAGAAACGTAACTCAAGATAACGCTAATAGAAACAATTTCTAGAAAGGAAGTCGCTGTTTTTGCTGTCAATGCCTGAGGACCGTTTCTTATTTCTTATAACAAGAATCAAGAAAATTGCTGTTTGGAAAACTACATTGGTGTCCGAGCATTTAAACACAGACCAGTCCCAATTGACCATGTGTTTTGCACTCGTTGCATGCTTTGCCTGTTGCAGTCTTGACGATTCCAGCTAACAGTGCTGCCCAGTCAAACAATGCATAGAGCGTAGAACAGTCGTCTCTCATTTGTTCTTTCAAACACGCTCGCATTTGCATTAACACAAATGCGAACATGTGTTTGAAAGCCCTTTGTTCAAAGAAACAGTATGACTTCTAGCAAGAAATTCACATTCAACGTTTTTAAAACAGCTGAAAACTTCTGATTTATTATCGTTTGCACATAAAATAAGCAGTGATGAATCGCAGAGTAAAGCACAATTTAACCTGCTAACATAGGCTATTGCCTGGTGTACTGCATCAAGCGACGTCTCTGAATAAATAAAAAATACATGAAAATATTTTCGGCAGAGTTTTTCCATATCAACAATTTTGTCAGAAAACCCGAATTTCAAATCAATGTCTCGCAAACAAAACTTGACGAACAACTACAGCACAAAGCAATTTTCACAGTGGGTTGTTTTCTTTGAATTTTTACAAATATATTTACTCTTTCGAATACGATATCCTAAACTTTGATTTCATCACTGTTTCAAACTGCAGCTGCTCAAGCAGCTTATTAATCGACAATTGTGAAATTAGTCTTCGCAACGTTGACGTATTCAAATCAAATATTTTGATGGAACATCTGTTTCACGTCAGTTTACGCATCCTCAGGGTAATTGCTAAAACCGCATCCTGAAAATTGCTTTGTGTTTTGTGTTTGTTAGAACACTGAAAACACGGGCGTTAATGTCTAGTCTTTGCGCAAATTTGGCCCGCAATGCAATTATATTTGGCCATGACAGAAATAGCCTATTTGTATAACGGTTTCTACAGCTGGCCCGCCGGTGCACACAATGCAGCACATGTACCACTGAAACACGTCTTCCCAGAATTTAATGCTGGTGTTTTGGCGCGTTTATCAGGACGGGACCCTTTAGTGTTTGTAACGTCATCACTTCTTCTTTTGAGTCAGTTGTTCTCACCAATGCTTGGTCGCACTAGATCTCTGGGCAGGTGTTGAGCAGCCATTCGATTATCTCATCGTCCAGAACCGTCAGGTCGTGCAGTCCATGAGGAGGTCGTGGGATTGGACATTAAAGGACAATATGTTCGACGGTTTGTTCTTCTGCACCACACTCACAGGCCGCAGTGGACGTCATAGCCAGTCTGTACAAACATGTGCGGAAAAGCCCGACGCCGGTACGGAGGCGGTTAAGCCGGACCCAGGCTCCTCTTGAGAGGGTCATACCGAAGGGGTGGGTGCCAGTGTCGGGGATGAAAATGCGGAGGCGAGTGGGATTGTCCGCCCACTCCGCATTCCATTGGTGATCCGCCCAATGCGTCTCACGTATGTTGCTATTGTCAGAGGAACTGATGAGTTGTTGTGCGGCGGGTACAAATGGGTTTCTCGATTTGAGGCGCCGTGCATTTGCGCTCGATGGACAGGTGAGCGTTGAATGGAGCAGGTGTCTAGGCTCCATGGCACCGGGTGCTAGAGACAGTGTGGTTCCAATGTGACGAAGCTCAGCAGGTTGGATGCCTGCGAGAATGGGAATTTTTTGCGTTGGTCTAGGACGCAGGTCTCCAGTTTCTCAACTCGCAAGGCGTTGTTGATGGCGGGGTCGATAAGGCAGGTATGAGCACTGCGGAGCCAGACAGGAGTGCAGTACTCTGGGTTGAATGCACCAGGGTTAGGGTGGCAACTCGCAGAGTTGTTGCTGAAGCACCCCAGTTGGAGCCATCAAGCCGCCTCAGGAGCGCAACATGTGATGTCAGCTTCTTACCAAGTGACTCAAGGTGTCGGCGATACCTGAGCAATCTGTCCAACGTTACTCCGAGGTATTTGGACTCGGAGCAAAAGGACAGGGTCTCGTTATTGAAGTTGACTTTTAACTCACATTCACCGTACTTGTTGTTAAAGTTGGAAGGCTGCCGACACCGTATTCGTAGTGCTGAGTTTTAGCTTCCAGGTCTGGAGGTATTCACCTAGCGTTGCCATATCCTTGACCAGTACTCCTTCCACTCCCTGCCAATCTCCATCAGCATGCGTGATTGCTAGATCGTCAGCATATGCATACTTCCTGGAGACGGCGGTTGGCTCAAAGGTGCAGATGTTGAAGAGAAGGGGCGCCAGGACAGATCCCTGTGGGACACTGTTCCTGAGGCCTCATGACCTGCTTCTTTCGCCGTTTCCGGTGGTAAGGATAAAGCTGCGATTGCCAACCATCTCCACGATCATACGGGCCATGTGTCAATCAGGCAGCAATCGCAGTAGCTTGCAGGTTAGGGCGCGATGCCATACAGTGTCATAGGCTGCTGTGAGGTCGACAAACACAGCTCCGGCCTTCTTTTTGGTCGAAAAGCTATCCTCGATGTCCTGTGTCAGCAGGGTGAATTGGTCTACGGCCGACCTCCCATGTCGAAAGTCCGCCTGATTCTGTGAGAGCAATGGATCGATGATTGATTCGACACGAGCATAGATAAGTTTCTCCAGGATTTTAAAGGGGACACACAGCAGGGATATGGGACAGTAAAACTTTGCGTAGCCCGGTGGCTTTTCTGGCTTAAGGATCGCAACTGTTAGTGCTCTTTCCCAGATCTTTGGAAGTTTTAGTTGGAGCATGCAGGAAGTGAGGAAGTCGCAAAACCAAGATTAGAGAGCCGGCCCCGTGTGGGGTAGAAATTCCAGGAAGATGGAATCCAATCCCGAAGACTTTCCTGGCTTCAGGCGTCTGAGGGCAGCAGCAAGCTCCCCCATCAAGCGATATTGTGACCCTCAGGTGTTGGAATCTTCAACAGATCGGGCAGCTGCCTGTTGACGAGCCTGGTGGACTCGCGGGACCCAGACTTGTGTTCCCCATTCTTCATGAGTTGCGTGGCGATGGAGTTTGCCGAGACGGGGCACAGGCGAGAGTAGCGTCAAAACCTGCCAGTATGTTTGTTGATACTTCTCCACGCCTTACGACTAGAGTGCGAGAAATCGATGGAATTACCAGCTTCCTCTCATCACTCCTGCTTCTTCTGTTCAAGTAGAGATAGTAGTGATGAGGCGGTGCCATCAAAGTCAGTCCCCTCTGGGGCTCGGATAAAGGAGCGATAGAGGGTCTCGCACTCTTTGTCCCAGCATGGCACATAGTTCTTCAGGCGGGAACGTGGGATATATTGTTAGGCTGCGAATAGTAGGCTCTCGCAAAAATCCTGTTATGCCTTTCAATGTTTGATGTGTCCGGAGATGGCAATCTCTCAACGGATTCACCTGTGAGAAGGTAAAAGCGCTTCCAATCAGCCTTGCGAAATTTCCAACTCTTCACCGGATTGCTGTGGACAGGAACCTTGAATCTTGGTGGCGTTATGAGGGAGGGCCGATGTTGTGATTGCGGGAACTTTCCTAGGACACGTCTGTCCGGCAGTCGGCTGTCCTGGCTGAGAACTCGAAAGCCAGATCTGTGTTGGTACCGACGTTCCATTTCTGAGAGAAGGAACTGGGTGTTTCCTTTGGATCATACGGCAGTCCAAGGTTGTTTGACGTTCCCCAGGAGTCCAGGCTCTCACCGTCAGGCAATGTATTTTTGTAACTCCAGTTGACATATGGCAGTTGAAGTCACCAATACACAGACTGGGTTATGGGAACGTCGGGATGGCCGTTGGTGTGAATCGCGAACGTGGAGGTTTGTAGACGTTAATGATCTTATATCCTGCGACATCTACGCACAACCACTAAGTCTCTGATTGTTCTGGAGACTGATCGACCAGTGACCATTCCAACCGCTGGTATACAAACGTGTCAAGGCCGTGGTTCCTGCTCAGGATTGACCTAGCTGGTGAAAAGTTGGGAATCACATGCTTGTCTGCAGTTGTCCAGTGGGTCTCCTGCAGGACGATGATAAAAGCCTTGTTCTTGTAGGCTAGCTGCTCAATGACAGAGATCTTGTTTGCAGTAATCCCCTCGGTGTTCAGCTGGAGTTCCGTTGGGTCGTGGGGCTTCGGCAGCATTTCTGCTGCCGCGCCCTGAGAAGGGCGTTTTATGACCCACCCCATGCCGACCAAATCCAGTGCTGGTAGCAGTGGTTGTTCTCGTGTTGACAGATTTGGTTGAAATTTTGTGGCAAATGTTGTACAGGGAGGGCCACGTGAAGGCCCTTGTCATCCTCCCCACCGCCCACACTGACCACACTTGAAGGAAGACTTTTCGAATAAATAGCAAGGCTAGACTTAAATAGTTTTGCTTCAACGCTCTCAAAGAAAATGATATCGCGGCCAGGATTTTGGAAAATATGCTTGAAATATCCATCAAGTATTCCAGTAGTGAACATACAAAGTAATGTCGAGGGCATTTTTGGGCAAACGTAAATAATGTTTGTTTTGATTTTAGTCATTGCTATTCACTGATAATTCGACGCCTATAAACTCCACAATGTTGATTTCAGTTACTCCTCTGTGGTCAGTCTGGCAATCTTGGCAACGTTGTTCGGTGACTTGCGGAAGTGGAATTCGACGAAGATCGAGAATTTGTTCCAATGGAACAGGATGCTTAGGATCATATTCACAATTTGAGGAGTGCCTTTCCAGTCCATGCCCAGGTGCCGTTGGAAATGAGTAACAAATTCAATTGATATAATTTATCAGCCTTTGCACAAATATAGAAAGTTTGTGGTGACGTTTTCTGAGGTGTTTCACTTTTTTGGAGCGTTAGTTGACAAGTTGTTGCTTAAACGATTCTTTTTAGCCTGTTGTTCAAATGAAGTCGTTCTGTCACAGTGGGTGATGTTGCTTGGATTTTGTCGTTATCAGAATGGCAAACATGGCGAACATGGAGCAGATGTTCTAAGACTTGTGGAAACGGAACAAGAAGAAGAACAAGATCATGCACAAATGGACCGGGTTGCCCTGGCCTCAATGAAAACAGAGAAATATGCAATGTGACTCAATGTCCCGGTGAGAAAGCAAATCGCAACAAATATGTTTGCTCTTTCGAATACCATATTCTATTGCACTTAAATGATGGTAGAAGAGAAATGAATTACCCAGTTTTTTTTGTTTTATCCAGTCTGTATCAATTATTCATATAGCTGCCCCAGTTTTCATACGGGAAAGATTATCGTTCAGTCCACTTCGACCTCAAAATACTCATTCACAAAGAACAACATCGACAAGAAGGAAATATCGTAGCATTCGAAACATGCATTTTGAAAGCGTGTAGACTCTACTAGGACATTTGCAATGAGCCACTGCTAAAAGCAATAAAATATGTCCTTGAAATATCGGAAGATTTAGTATTTTAGTTGAAAAGGAAACATGAAATGGTCATGGAACATCGGAAGAACCCTTTGGAGACCAATGTAATCACAGTGGAAAAATTCTTCAATATGTTAGTGAACATACCACAAAACACAAACACATCAAATATCTTCAGACGTTTCATGGACATTGGTTCTATTTAAAATGGATCCCTTTCCTGCAATCAAATGTGTTGGTTCCTATTCAGCCAAAAGATAATTTTTGAGCGGTGAAAATTAAGCCTTTGTTTAATGCAAATTCGGAGGTTCTCCAAGGATACATGTCATAGAAATATTTTTCATAATTATATTTGACAGACCCAAGCATTAATTGCAATTTTGTGTTGGATCTTATTCTCCCAAGAATTTTAACAACCATGTTCCTGAAATGGGACGTTGATTTTTTGCAGCACGGACGTGTTCATGTTTGGTCAACAGAAATTCTATTATTGTTTGACACTGCAGCTGCTCGAGTAGCTCAAATTTCGGTAGTTGCGAAAATAATCTCCGCAAAGTTGAAGCAGTCGAATCAATCATCAAATATATCAATAACAAACAGACTTCACGTCAATGTGCGTATCCTCGAGATAATAGCTTAGAAAATGTTTAAAGGAGTCTATTAAGACAGGACTCTGTAGTATTTGTGACGTCATAATATCTTCAATGACCTCACTGAAAACTCAATAACCTCAATTGAAGGCAGACACTTTCAACCAAGGAAGATTTTTTTCAGCTTTTGTAATCATCGCAAAGAGCTTAGACCAGTGGTTGTCAACCTTTTTAGTATTGGTACACACTTTTAAATTTGCTAGAAAAACTGTACATCCTTGCCATGCACTAAAATTTAGTGCTGTAAAAGTGTAAAATGTGAGCGATTTTTACCTTGTAAATGCCGCTTTCTTAGCAGATTTTTGCATATCACTTCTCAGCATTGCTGAATACCGAAATCTCACCCCATAAGCGATTTACATTTTTGGTTGCATGCCAACAACCTACCTTTGCGAGCAAGGATTTTCTGCCCTTGTCGAAATAAAATGAAAAAACAACAAACACAATCAAGGTTGTTTATCCTCAGTTGAAAAACGCCCTTGAAACACAGTTCAAACCACTTTTTTCACAATGGCGGATGAAATTCAGCGGGAGCAATCACAGTAAATGAGATGATTTCTTTTTTTATTCATACTGGGTGTTGTACAAACTTCATGAGCAGGAAGATTGACTTTCATTAACTTTAGTGTTACGTGTGTCGTGTCTTGCCTTTTTCTGCGTTGTTGCAGATACATGCGAAAAGTCCAAGTCAATTTCCTCATATGTAAATGGCTGCACGATCCATGACAGATAATTCAGATTCAAATAAAGTCAAAATTTGCCTTGAAAATTAGTAGATATTGGGTATCCTTGTTGAGCAAGGAAAACCCGCAACTCTTGCCATAGTTGGAACACGCGCTCTAACATTTTTCCTCTGGATAACCAGCGTTCCTAAGCATGAAATATCACCTCTTTGTGTCTGCTGTCATGTCTTTGCACACTTCTGAAAACGTTCGATGCTTCTTTGAATGTGAGTGGATGAATTTCTCAATTTTTTGACATCATCATGAACAATCTCCAGACCTGACCTCTGGTTATATTCTGAAATTAGCTTCTAACCACAAATTCTCAATAAATCAAGCAGTGAGTTGAATCCTGGGTTTGTTTTCGTTGAGACATTTCGGTCATTTTTCCAAAATAACATACAATTTTCAGTCATTTTTTCATTTTGGGGCATTTTTGTATGACTGAAAATGGCATTATGACCAGACTGATTTAAGTTTTTTCGGTCATTCAAAAAAAACTTCGGTCTATGACCGAATAATCCCCGAAAAAACAGGATGAAACACAGTCAAGAAAAATGTTTTTAATTTTTCGGGAAACTCCATTGGTAATGCATTGCATGGCTGCTGCTTCCTTGGTAGAAACTGCCTTAAACTTCATCCAATCAGAACCATGTTTTTCAACGAACTGATTCAATTTAGCGTAGTGACTTGAGCAGTTGAGCAAATTCCAACGTTAAGACAGCACAACTCGACAATGTTTTTTGTTTCCTGACTGGCAAGCCTACAACACAAATCGACTGAACCTCTTCTGAAATATGTATCTGTAGTTTCATCGAGCTAAATACCAAACAACTGAGCTTTCTCTGCTTGTCAAGAAGTTGCTTCAACGAATCTTCTGAAATATGAAGACATCTACATTTAGTTGTACTGCTTAATAGTGGAATTTTTATTACTTTGGAAACGGCTTTTTTCCTCCATGGAAACGGCTTTTTTCTTCCGTCTACAATGACATACTGGAGATGCTTCAAAGAATGCCTTTGACTTATTTTGATGAGTAGAATGCTGTGACCTCACACGTGTTTGAGATGTCCTGAAGCCGAATTACTTTTACCAAATATGGTTGTATAAAATAGGCAGTGCCCTGAAGGATGCGGTTTCAGCATTTCTTCTTTTGTGAGGCAAAAGTCTTGCCGCAAAACCCATACACAATGCAGAGGTCGCTCCTCCATTTGTGATTCTTAACAATACAAGCTTTTTCTCTTGAATAACTTTCTTTATAACTGTACAACCCACCGCTAAATCTCGATCTTACTCCCGGAAAAGTGGGCACGTTGCACTCAGCATGTGACTTGCTGACATCCATACACTCACTTGGTCCACTGAGGTATTTCCTTTGATAGTTACTATGCTCTTTTCTACAATTCTACCTTTCCCTATGTTTCACTTTAAAAATTGCGCATGTCAATTTTCTTTGAGAATCAACAATTTACTGCAATACCCTACACAAGTGTAAGATGATAGCAGCATAAAATCTCTACTGAAAAAGTGCAAAGTTGAAATTACCGTAGAGGTTGCCCACTTCAAGAAATATTTTTTTCGTGTTTGGACGTCGAGCTGACAGGACGTGTTTTTTTCTGCTCTGACAACTGAGTTCCCGCAACGTGTTTGCCTAAAGGACAGCATGGATACGAGAAACACGCGATCTCGAAAGGCGATCGAAACCTTGTCACAGGCAATTAATGAACCTACCTTGAAAGACTCGCATGCTATGTTGCTGTCTGTAATACAGAGACTTGATTCTATTGAAAATGACTTATTGAAACGTATGACAGCAGTTGAAGAAAGTGTTGAAAACGCTCACTACAGAGTATCTGAACTAGAACATCAA